>Ga0315309_1000794_pt1 | contig 19246 bp, 24 predicted proteins | sample TDP4_MG_FD_203080 | JGI IMG/M metagenome (GOLD analysis project Ga0315309, IMG submission 203080) | Freshwater sediment microbial communities from Lake Towuti, South Sulawesi, Indonesia - TDP4 | ecosystem: Environmental > Aquatic > Freshwater > Lake > Sediment | place: Indonesia: South Sulawesi... | reverse complement strand
TTAAATCGTGGAAGCCCTTTATTACGAATTGGAAGATGTCAGGAAAATCAGTTCAATTAACGATGTACGGTCTTAACGTATATGATGTGGTCAAAGAAATCAGATCATGCGACCGAGACCTGCTAGTTATCGTTGGGGGGCAAAAGGTTCCCCCAGAGGTATACGAGCTTGTTGACTGGAATGTTTCAATAACGAGTCAACCGCATAGTGAGGTTTCTGCTTTGGCCGTTTTCTTGCACATCTTGCTTAACGGTGGTGAGTTCAAGAAAGTGTTTCCTGGTGCAAGAATTGGCATCATTCCATGTCTAAGGGGAAAGAAGGTTATAAGAAGCAATTCTAGCTTGCTTTCTTCTTAGCGACTGGGTTGGCTACATCTCCGATTGTCAACTCTGATGTCGGTTTCTCATAGTGATGTGAAATCAAATCATCGCTGACTGGTGCTCTAAGCGTTATGTGCAGCGTTCTCTCTATTTTCTCCACAAGCGAGTCAGATGGCCACATCTTTCCCGTCTCGAGTTTTTGAATGATTGAGAGCCTTTCACCTATTCTCTTGCCTAATTCTAATTGAGTAGCTTTGAGGGACTCGCGGGCACGTTTGATTCGTTGGGGATAATCCTCAACAAGCTCGTATTCTTGTAATTCACTCTTCGGTGTCTTCTCCTGTACGGGTCTTGGTTTAATAGTTCTTTTGTGGATCCTAAGCGCGGTTTCGGTTGGAGGGTGGCTTGGAGATGCGCGGGGCCGGTTCAAGTGCTTTCTAACCTCTTGACCAAATCTCTTACATCGATCACAGACAGTCAGTCTTGCCCCCTCGACATCAATTAGAATCCCCTTCATATGCATATCTCCTCCACAGATTTCGCATTTCAACGCGCCCGCCTCCCAAAAACCTACGCGATGTTGGTGGTGGCAGTGTTAACATTGAACTGCATTTGTTGCCTCGCTACAGAAAGAATTTATAAGGTCAGGTTTATCTACTTTCTGGTAAATAGTACCAACCTGATTTCATTTTGCGTCGAGTGTGGAGGCATCATCTTGCCTGATATGCTGGAATCCGGTTCCAAGAAGAGGGTTTATAACAACATCGAAGAATCGTATTTGTCTTCCTACACGAGACATCTCGAGAGAAAGGTTCGTTCACTTGAGACTGAGAAACAGCTAATTGACTCCGAGAGAATACGAATTGAAAGGGAACTCCATTCACTCAGGGCTGAGACTGAGAAAGCGAGGCAACCGCCTTTAATAGCTGCCCAGGTAAGCGATATATTGGAAGACGGTCGAGCAGTAGTTAAGAGTTCCACAGGTCCAAATTTCGTTGTTTATGTCTCTAAGAGTATAGCTAAGAACTTGTTGTTTGCGGGGGCAAGAGTAGCTCTTAATCAAAGAACCTTTGCGGTAGTTGAAGTTCTACCCCCAACCAAAGATCCTTTCGTCCGGGGGATGGAAGTCGAGGTCGCTCCTCCTGTGTCCTATAACGATGTCGGAGGTTTGAACGAACAGATAGAAGAGATCAGGGAGACTGTTGAGCTTCCTCTAACGCACCCTGAAATATTCGAAGAAATCGGAATAGACCCTCCTAAAGGAGTGTTACTATGTGGTCCTCCGGGATCAGGCAAGACGTTGGTCGCTCGCGCCGTTGCGAGAGAAACCAGCTCCACATTTCTAAGAGTGATCGGCTCTGAATTCGTGCAGAAGTTCATAGGTGAAGGTGCTCGGTTAGTTAGAGAAGTCTTCCAGTTGGCTAGAGAGAAGGCTCCGAGTATTGTTTTCATAGACGAGATAGATGCCGTGGCAAGTAGGAGGCTGGAAGTTGCCACCAGCGGGGACAGAGAGGTGCAGAGAACTCTCATGCAGTTGTTAAGCGCCCTTGATGGCTTTGATGCACGGGGAGATGTTAGAATAATATCAGCGACAAATCGCCCTGACATACTTGATCCCGCTCTTCTCCGTCCAGGACGCTTCGATCGAGTTATCGAGTTTCCATTTCCTGATGAAAAGACGCGGCTGGAAATATTCCGTATTCACACTAGGAAGATGAGTATATCCGATTCCGTGGATTTCATGAAGCTAGTCAAGATGACTGACGGTGCAACAGGAGCCGATATTAAATCCATTTGTACTGAAGCTGGGATGTTTGCAATCAGAGAGTTCAGAAACAAGGTACAGCAAGCCGATTTTGAGAAAGCTGTCTCTAAGGTTCTAGGTTGCTACACATCTACCATCGATTCATGCAACGGGATATACGGGTGAAAGCAACCATTTGCTCAAGCGCGCCAGTTACTGGGTCCTTAGGAAGATTCGCACGATTGCCGATTATCAGTTCTTTACGAGCGCCGGCTCATCCTTATTTTCAGACGAGATTAACGTCACTGTCTCCCTTAAGACAGGAAAAATAAAGGAGATACGAGAGAATAACATTCACATAGCGACCCTCAACCCAAAAAACGGTATTTTTTCCCTATCCATTGAAGGGGCTAGAAAGCTTGTAGGTAAGTATAATGGTCCACTCATCACAGTCAATAGCGAATTCAATTTGCCAATTTTAAGGGGAGGAAATGTGTTTGCAAAACACATAATTAATGCCGCAGATGGATTACGTGCCGGCAACGAAATTATCGTGATGTCTGAGGATTCGTCACTCCTAGCCGTTGGCCGCTCACTCGTGTCGGGAGAAGAAGCTAAAAGATTTAAGTATGGTGTTGCTATCAAAGTGAGGAGAGGTGTCAAAGGTAAACATGTTTCCTCGAAAAATGGATCCTAGGACAATGCGCAGGCTCATGGGCAAGATGGGGCTCAAGATCGAGGAAGTCGGTGATGTTGACGAGGTGATTTTTCGCATGACTTCAGGGGTTGAGCTTGTCATTCAGAACCCTCAAGTGACTCGCATGAAAACGGGCAACACTGACGTATTTCAGGTGGTTGGTGCTCCCATGCAACGAACTTCTGAGGGACATGGAGTAGAGGGTGAACTGTCGCCTGAAGACGTAAAACTAGTTGCTGACCAAGTGGGGGTAGGTCTAGATGAGGCTCGGGATGCACTCATTGAATCAAAGGGTGACTTGGCTCAGGCAATCCTAAACCTGAAGCTTCAAAAGAGTAAGCAGTAGCTCATCGATTCGTTTGTCCCAAACATGTTCAGCTACTTGTTTGTTCCCTTTTTTCAAGAGTAGCTTTAATCCTCTTCAATCTAAAGAAATCCTCTCTCGCTACTTCCTCGAGATGAAACTGGATATACCTTATCGTGCTTTCTATTCTTGGGATAACTATATACTTTAATGCATTTACCCTTCTCTTTGTTTTGTCGATTTCCTCAGCCAATTCCCTTACTGCTGTCTCAGTTTCAGCTAAGCGGACAATCACCTTGATCGTTTGTTGGAATTTCTTGATAGCCTCATCCATCTTAGCGGTTGTGTCAACAACGTTATAGGGGATTGACTCTTCTCGGGCCTCTTCCTTCGCTCTTAGTATAGGAACCTTTACGCCCATAATGTTCCTTGTATCCACATCTGTCTGAACCGAATGTGGCAAATTGATTGATAACTCATTTAGCTTCGCTGGGCCAAGAATCATTTTTGCTTCCAAGAGCGCTTTGAAAGCTTCTTGCAGGGCGGAGTTCACGTCTTCCCGTAACTTCCTTATGTCCTCCAACGTGCTGAAGAACTCCATTATTAGGGCGTCGCGCTTCTCCTTGAGCAAGCTATGCCCTTTCTCTGCGAGTATTCTCCTGCGTTGAAGTAAGATCAATTCCATCCTAGTTGGATGAACGCCACGAATGATATTTGTTGACATTCATCATTCACCAGCGAGAGTATATTTCTGCTTTATCACTGAGAGCTACCATAAGAATGAAAGCATTATTCCGATGTCACTGGGTCTTCTAGCCGTAGATTATTAGAATTACTGTTGGGAGCAATCCTACCATGCACGTGATTACCCATTCAATAGCAAACCTGTTCAAATTGCTCTTATGAGCACTCAGATTACCTTTAAAGCCTAGCGTTACCGCAAAAAGATATATAAATAACCAAACAACGGCAAAGTCCTTTAATGAAAGAATTGCTCCTTTCAATATTTGATAGAGAAGGGATGCAAAGAAAGCTGGTATTACAATAATCCCTACCGCGCTAAGGATTCTATTGAATGTCTTTTCCTGCATTTTCCTCTACTCCCTATTCTCTGGAGAGGATCGTCCAAGTTACACAGTAGGGATCTCTTTTATTTTGCTTATTATTCTCTTGGTTCATCGTCTAGATCTCCTACTTAAACCCTACCAATCCTATGAAAAATAGTTAAAAGACAGTTAAAAGGATATTATCAACAATGGGGCTCAGTCAGGAATCCGCAATCCTAATGTGTGGGTAAAGTGAATATTTACTAAGAGCGTCTGCCTATTGGTGATGTGGCTAGGAAAGTTACCATAGCATTGGAAATGGGTGATCTCTCAAAAATGAAGCGGGACGAGAAAGGGAGGATCCATTTTAAAGTAGTTCTCTGGGGACCATCGATGTCCGGGAAAACTACTGCTTTAAGGTGGATATATAATCATTCAGAAGGTTTAAGTAAGGGTGGATTTACCTCGATAGAGGGTCCGGATGGTCGTACAATATTCTTTGATTATGCCCCTATGTCGGCTTCCGGACGCGTAATCTTCAACGTTTTCACTGTTGCTGGTTCTCCGACTCAGAGGACGAGACGTCAGATCGTATCCAAGGATTCAGACGGTGTTCTATTCGTTGTGGACTCTTCGCGTGAAAGGTTAAGTGAAAACATAGAAAGCTTGAGGGAATTAAAGGAGAGCTACGGGGATCGACTTGGCAAGGATGTCCCCCTACTCATAATGTTGAACAAGAGGGACCTACCAAATGCAATGGGACGTAGGGAGCTTGTGGACGCGCTTGGTCTCGAGAAACTACAAGTCTATGAAACCATTTCCGTCCTAGGGATCGGTCTGCTACAGACATTCAAAGCCCTAATCCGTACGTTGATATCCTACAACTTGCAGCGAGGCGCCTGATGAAGTCCCCTCGGTTTTCTTGAATTCCACTTATTAGCTTAGTGGGACATCTCTTAGATTCTCACCCTGTAGAGTGACCTTGTAATCTCCTCTATAGGAACGTAGATCGTCGCGACCTGCTGAAAGCCGAATTCCTCCATGAACTCATAGGAGCTTTTATTAAGGTAGTATACCTCACAAATCACTTTCCTCAGCCTGTTTTGCAGAAAGTATTCCCCAGCGTCTATTGCCAGGTGAGTCGCTATTCCTCTTCGACGATATTTCTCCAAAACTCCCACATATCCTACTACTCCAACTTCCTCGCCTTCTATTTTCTTGATCCCACACATCAGGAATCCTGCAATTTCCCCTCCTAATTCAGCAACCAAAACTCTATCTGTTGGTAAGTCCTCCAGATCCTTTTCTGTTATGCTAGGGAAGGGGTCAGGGGAGTCTGAGAACACAGCGTTGAAGACTTTCACAAGTTTTCGTGCATCATCCTTTTCGTAATTTCTTATTGTTAGGCCCGGAACTCTTTTTGCCTCGATGAGTCTGATTTTGTCGAGTTTCATTTCCATCTGATAGAACTTGTGATATTTGCTACTTTTCTGCAATTCTAATCGCTACTCCCTCTGATCTCCTTCTACCAAACATCGCCATATTATTCCTTTGTTCTTTCGAACTCCGCTCCCTCAGTGAATTATGATTTCCTCCTTAAGTGTACTTAAAATATGCTCTGATATTACATACCTTAGGGTGTCAAGTCAATTGGTTCTTGTTCTATTTTCGAGCTACCTTTCGATTACACTCTGTTTCTTGTTCTTGGTCTATGCTTCTTGGTCAGATGTGAAAACTGGTACTGTTCCAAACAAGCTCTGGCTCATAGCGGGTATCGGTGGCTGTCTCCTATGTTTCTGCAAGTGTGTGCTATTTGATCAGATTAGGATCCTAGTTACGACTGCGTTCTCTCTCGCTGTCGCGTTCTCACTGTCACTCGGTCTGTTCAAGATGAAACTCTTTGGGGGTGCGGACGCAAAAGCACTGACCACCATGTCTATCTTCGTCCCCACAGTGATCCCGTTGCTTCCTTCGTCTACATTCCCTCTTCTCGTGTCACTCTCGACGATCGTCAACCTCATGGTATTTGTCATACTCGTCTATTTGGTCAATTTTTCTTACAATTTGTTCGGTTATCTTTTTGGGGAGGAAGTGTTACGCGTCTCGCGTATCCGAAGCATGAAGAAATTTCCACTGCTCGTCGCGTATAGGAAAATGCCTCTACATATTCAGGGTTCTAAAGGAGTATTCCATCTGTTTTCTGGTCGCTCTGAAGCGCCGTTGACACTCGTTATTATTGAGCATGCTCAGGACATAAAGTGCCGGACACCAAATGGAGAGCTTGATAACATGTCTCCTAAATGCCCTATCGCTGAGGCATGGACGCCATTAAGAATACCTATAATTCTGTTACTTACACTATCGCTTTTCACTTCCCTATTGTTCGGAGATTTGTTCCTTTTATTTATGAGGTAGCTGGATAGATTCTATGGAGGTTGTTCGCAAAGTCTACGCGTTTGCAGTTTTCCCAAGTTCGAGATCTATTCTTGACCATTCTTCTCAGGAGGGAGGATAGATCAAGTGGCGAACAATGACCTACTGGATGTTTGGATCAATAAGAGGCGAACGAGAAAAGAGCATTGGGTAGCTTCAGAAATAGTTCGAAAGGAAGCGTCCAGACTAGCGATTCAGCACCAGTATTTCAGCCCCCAATGGTTCACTGAATTCAAAGACTATCTTCACAATAGTTCCCCGCCGTTTCATAGAAATCTATTGAGAGAACTTTGTTTAATAGTAGTTGGATCCGAAGCCTGCCAGTACTGCATCAACAGAGGTAAGGAATGCTGTTTTCTGTTTTCAGATAGATAGAATAGGTTTATCTGGTTATCTAGGAGATCTTCAAAATTGGATTCACCAGCTTGTTTCTTACAGCAAGAAGCACCAGGAAGATCACCCAGGAAATGTGTTGGAGATTCTCATGGTCGACATTGATACAGTTATTCAGAGAATCGTCGATGCAGAGAAGAAAGGCAGAAGGCTTAGTAAGAAAACGGTTTTTCGTCTTTGTGGATATGACAGAAGTGTCATAAGAGAAGTGTTTAGAAGGCTTCGCCTGATGACGAAAAAAGAACAGACGCTCAGCAAGTGGCTAGAATCCCAGGGAAACGTGGCATAGAGATTCACTTTTAACTGGGTCCCTCCCCAGCATTATATACTGGTGGCTGTTTTTATCTTGAAATCGGTGAAGGGGATTGTCGAAAACCGTTCTGTCGATTCAGACAACGCTTAAGGACGACCTCAAAACACTTTCAAATGAGCTCCTAACAATCCCTGCGCCAGTTGCCGAAGAAGCAGTGAATTGTCTCAAAGAAGTACTTGATGTAATTGAAATCGGAATAATAGATGAAAACAGCTCGAGTGCAATGAGAGATCGGCGTTTTATTTGTTTCAATAGAGTCAAACGATTACTACGTTTTCTGGAATCGGCTTTCAAGGGAGGGGGAGACTGAGCTATGGAGAAGTGGTGCCATATTTGCATAATTGAAGCGAGAAGCAAAGGAATCCATGGGAAAACCGTTGTCTTAACCGACACGGATCATTGTGAATCCACTATTCATAATCAAACACCCCTCGCTCTCGCGATAAGGAAAAGAAAGCAGAAAATAATGAAACGTGACCTTAATGGGAGATTCATGTGAAGAGTGACACCGCTACTCCGAGCTGGCTGACGTTAGCCAGATTGAAAAGTATATATATTCCCTCGTCTACTAAGGATTGACTGGTGACAAAGTGATTGGGATACCCATGTGAATTCACATGTGGGTCATTCACAAGGCAAGATTGTGAAAACTGCAAGCTACTTCATGGAGGAGTGTGCCCCGTAAGGAAGAACACACTAATACGTGAATGGAGCAAGAAGGGTGGGCATTCGCTTTAAGAAGCAATTAAGATAGGAAAGAAGGTAGTTTGCAATCACGGATAGGTGATTTCACCCTTCAGATTTTTCATTGTTCAACGAATCTTAGCCATAGGAGGTCTGATGGTCCTTTCTATCTTCATTAACTCGTTAATCTTTTCCAACCGTTCTCCCCCGGAAATTCCAATCTTTATTATGGGGCATTTCAATCCAACTGCAATGTGGGCAAGGGAAGTATCACCAGTTTCCCCGGAACGATGGGAGGCAATAGGAACTATTTTGTTCCTAATGGCCATACTCACCGTTGTTCTCACATCTGTCAATATGCCGATTTGATTAGGTTTGATGATGACGCCATTTATAGAATGTTTGTCTATCGCGCTCTGAAGCCTTTTTGGATTTGTCACAATAAGATCATCGCCAACCACAAACAACTTTCCCCCCAGCTTATCGTTCAGCTGGGCGAAGCCATCAAAGTCCTCTTCATCAAAGGGATCTTCGAGGTAAATTATGTCATGGTTTTTGCTTAGTTCACTTATGTAACTCAGTTGCCCACTGGTTTCGAGAAGCCTTTTTTCCTTCTTGTATTCATATCTTCTTCCATCCCAAAGCTCAGATGCCGCCATGTCAATTCCTATCTTACCTTCAATGCCCGTGGTGTTCTCCACTTTTTCAATTGCAGATGAAAGTAGCGTTAAGGCTTCATCTATTTTCAGTGGGGCAGCCCACGCTCCCTCATCATTTCTTCCCAAAACATACCGTGAGTGTTTTTCAACTATTGAATTGCCAACTTCTTTGTGAACCTGCACATTAAACATCGCAGCTTCAATGAAGGTTCTAGCGCCTGTTGGTATCACTAGGAACTCTTGGTAGTCAAGCGTATCCCCCACCGTGTGTCTCCCTCCTCCAATAATGTTGCTTAATGGAAACGGGAGTAACATTTTGCCGTTTTCGTTTAGATATTCACAAAGCATTTTCCCTTCGATGTACGCAAGAGCCTTAGCCGCTGCAGTTGAAATCGCTATCGCCGTATTTCCCCCCATCCTGCTGAAGTTGCTTGTTCCGTCAATGCTCCTTAGCCTATAGTCAACCTCTTTCAATTCGTGTATTTCAAGTCCAACTAGTTGCTTCCTTATTTCCTTATTAGTGACTATTACTGCTTTTTCAACCCCTTCCTTTGGAAATGCCTGCACCTCGAATTTCCCTACACTCGTACCAGAAGGAGCGCATGAAAACGTTCCCACGCCGTTCACCTTCAAATCGACTCTTATTGTTGGTCGCCCCTTAGAATCCAGGATCATCGAGGCCGAGAGTTCCTTAATCTTCATTGGCATCATCTCTTCCTAGACAGATAGCTTTTAAAATTTAAAGGATTCCTTTAAGCAGTGATTAATTTGACCTACTTTGAAGGTTTCTACCCTATGAGCAACTCCATTATAACAACTTTCTATGATTTGGACTTAGACAGGGTGATTTACGAAATCAGGTCTAGGAAGAGCAAGCGTATTGTCCTTCAGTTTCCTGAGGGGTTGCTCAAGTACGCTGTTCAGATAGCCGAAAGAATAGCTCAGGAGACAGGAGTTGAAGCTATTATTTCTCTTGACACTTGTTACGGGGCATGTGATCTTGCCATATATGCTTCGTCACGTGTCAAAGCCGATCTCTTGATCCATTACGGTCATGCAGCGTGGTCTGGTACCCCTCCCGCACCAACGATCTACGTTGAATCATTTGTCTCCCTGGATATGAACACCATGATACCCAAAGTGAAGGAGGCCCTTGGCAACGCTAGAAGAGTGGGTCTCCTCTCAACTGTCCAACACATTCGACAGGTGGAAAAGGTAAGAGCATCACTTGAAAGTAACGGTTTCAAAATCGTGATAGGTAAAGCGACGGGAAAAGTCTGTTATGATGGACAAGTACTCGGTTGTGATTATTCGACAGCTAGATCGATATCTCACAACGTAGACAAGTTTGTTCTAATTGGAGGAGGAAAGTTCCACGCGATAGGATTAGCCCTAGCAGTCAGAAAAGAATGTATAGCCGTCGATCCATTCTCGAATGAAGTATTTAACACAAAAGAACTGCTATGTCGACACCTCAAATCTAGGTACTCCCGTATAATGGAAGCTAGATCAGCTTCTAGTTTTGGGGTAACCATAGGTTTAAAGTACGGGCAGCTGGATCTTCGTAGAGCCCTGCGTATTAGGGAAGAATTGTTGAGATTCGGTAAGAAGGTGACCTTGTTCTGCGTGGACAACTTGATTCCCCAACAATTAAACAATATTAGCGGAATAGATGCTTTCGTTGTGACGGCTTGCCCAAGGATAGCTATCGACGATGCAGAACTTTTCAAAAAGCCAGTTCTAGCATCGGAAGAAGTCGAATTGATTTTCTCAGACGAGTTGCTGGAGAAATATCTCTCTTCAAACTAGCCGTCTTTCCTTACTATTCTATAGAAGTTTGCGTTCACCTTATACTTAGCTTTGCGATGAAAGTGAAAAAGTCGAGGAATAGTGATCTCAACATTTCCCAGTTTTCTTATTTGTCCCCCATTAGCCGCTACCATCTTCCTTAGGAACATATCACTCTTATCACTTGCTTTGTGTACAGAGTATATCACTCTTGATATGGTCAATGCCTTGTTTAGGAACTTGACGTCTAACCCTCTCCTCCAGCTTCCAAATGGGGGATTCATAATTGTCGTCTCAAATAATCCCCTAACGCAGTCTATTGAACCAATAATAAACTCCACTCTTGTGTTCGAATTGTTCATATTATCCATGGCTATTCTAATCAAGTCCTTGTCTATATCAATGCCTACCACACTTCTGGCGCCAAGAATGGCCACCCCAATCGACAGAATACCTGCTCCAGAGCCGAGGTCAACGACCTTTTTTCCCTGAACATCTCCTTGGCAAAGCGCTGTATACAGGATCGTAGAAGCACTCTTAGGATCAAGGCTGTATTCTTCGAACTTGAGTTTTGGATTAGGAGGATTTGTTTTCAAGGATGATAGGAGAATTTCCAGGCGTCTTTTCCTCACCGCGTTCTCCCCACTAGGTTTATTAATGAGACAATTCCAACTCATCTGTATTCTGGTAGTCATTCATCATGTTTTGGAAACATGTCTGAGCGTTCAGATGCCTATACCAAAGTGATTTAGGTTATTTTTGGCTAGATCCTTTCCTATATTCGATCTTCAAAAGAGTCAGGGATCTGCCATTTAGGTAAACTTTAAGGGTTAGATATAACTTCCTCATTGACCCGAATATGGGTTGTGCTTGACCGAGGAGAACAGATACATGAATGAGAAAACGAACACTGGGGATTTTGTGGTTCCAGGCGACAGAATAGGCGTGATCGAAGAGTACGTACCATCTGAAGGAACCTATGAGGAGAAAGGTACCATTTTCTCTTCTCAGGTAGGAACTATTTTGATTGACAAAGTTGAGAAGAAAGCCAAAGTATTTCGACGATTGAACAAACCCATTCCGCCTAGGAACGGGGATATCGTGTTGGGCAAGATTGTATCGGTTCACAAGCAAGTTGCTGAAGTGAGCATAGCAAGAATAAGAAACCTAACACTCTCATCGGCCGTCTCTGGTCTCATACACATATCCCAAGTTAGCGACGAGTATACTGAAAGTCTTGATTCAGAGTTTAAACCAGGAGACGTGGTAAGAGCTAAAATCGTCAACTCCTCGCATATCCCTTACCAGCTTTCTACAGCTGGTAGCACTCTAGGTGTTCTTCACACTCTTTGCTCACAATGCGGTACGCCTCTAGTCTTGGCTGGATCAAAACTTTCTTGCCCAGCTTGCTACAATATTGAAACAAGAAAGAAAGCAATAAACTATGGTAAGCCGTTTTTCTAGTTGAAGGGAGGAGCACCACATGAAAGTGACAGTAGTGAATTTCACCGATTCAGAGCTGGAGGTAGTCGTTGAAGGTGAAGGGAATACTCTCCTTAATGTCCTGCGAGATATACTACTCGATGATGAGAAAGTTGCTTTTGCGAGCTACGTAAATGAACACCCCATGAGATTGCGCCCTCACCTTGTTCTAAGAACTAAGGGGAAAAATGCTCTAGAAACGTTAACCGAAGCATCGTCGAAGATGGCGTCGCTTGCAGAAGAATTCAACAAGAAGTTCACAGATGTTGTTAAGAATCAGAAATAGATCAATGAGGAAGAACGCCTTATGGCAATCTCTAGAAGCAGGAGTACTTTGCTCAGTACTATAACTCACAGGTCTCTATCCAAAGACAAGGGGCTGGCGAGACTTGGGGATAGCATAACCAACCTTGTGCTTTCATTCGCTGTATCCCTTGTGCTCGGGCACCCGGAGGGCCGAAGAGCCCCGGACAAAGTCCTCTCACAAGCAATTATAGAGGCCGGATTGCGTCATATGGCTCCGAAGAGGGCAAGTTCAGACGAACTCGGTGATATTGCAGAGTCACTCATAGCGTCGGCCTGGCTTAGTAATACAATCAACATAGAAGATGCAGCAAGCACGATTGCTTCCGAGTTCAATGAAGAAGATATTGGCGACAGGAGAAAGGAAAACCTGTCTGCAATCAGGGGTTTCAAGAAGCTCTTGCAGGAAGTAATGAAGCAAATGAACACGTACTTTGTAGATAGTGATAGCAAAACCCAGTAATCTCGAAGTAGCCTCGGATCTGGTCGAGTGAAGGAGTTATCTGTTCACAAAGGTGCTCGTTATGGTGCGTTTCTGCCCGAAATGTGGCGCCCTTCTCATGCCAACCAAGAATGGCCCGGATGCTCTTCTGAGTTGCCACAAGTGTGGATACACTGAGGAAGACAATAGTACCCAGAAAACCTACATCCTCCAGGAGAGCATTAAACATACCCCGCGAGACAGGATCATTCTTATTGAAAATGATGCTAAAGCTGCTACAACAATGCCCACTGCGAGGGTAGATTGTCCAAAATGCCACCATAAAGTAGCAGAGTACTGGCAAGTTCAAACCAGAGCTGCAGATGAGGGCTCCACCATTTTTTTCAGGTGCCTAAAGTGCAAGCACACTTGGCGGGAATATTAGAAATCAAGGATATATCTCCGGTGAGATCCCAATAGGAGACTTATGACAACCTTGACTAAACGTGATTCTTCGTCCGTTGAAAGGAGACTTGGCGAAATCTCACAAGGCGATCAGATCGTGAGAGTTTTCCCCATTGCTAGTGGTAAGAAACGGGTTTGTAATTGACGATGGAAGTGGCAGAGCAGTGGTGAATGCACCATGCTCTTATCTGGAAGGGAATAGATTACGGATCATAGGGTAGGCACCAATAAAAGAGAACAATAAGTGTCCCGAAATAGACCTGATCGTAATCCAAGATACGCGTACCCTTGATTTAGATCTTTACGGTAAGGTACAGGAGATCAAAGCTCGACTGGCTATCGGAGGAAGAGACGGGAAATAGTTAATATGAGTGTTCTTATAGGAATATTGTAACTCCATAAGTAGATGACTGCTTCAATGCTTTAATGGAGGAATAAGATTTGTTTAGAGCGGTTCTATCTGATGCAAAGTTATGGCGCTCTATTGTTGAATCTCTTTCAACCTTAGTGGATCAGGCAAATTTTGTCGTCTCGCCTTTGGTTCTGAAGATGAGAGCAATGGACCCAATTCGTGTTGCGATGGTTGATTTCGAACTGTCTAAGGATGCTTTCGAGGAGTATCAATGTAGTTCTGATTTAAAAATGGGGATAAATCTCGAGGAAATGGGCAAGATCATGAGGCGAGCTGGTTTCGGAGACTCACTTGAGTTGTTACATGATGAGAAGAGCAACAAGTTGCTTGTTAGGTTTCGTGGAAAATCAATTAGGACGTTCAGTCTATCATTACTTGATCTTGGGTCAGAAGAGTTACCAACGCCACGCGTTGAGTTCAACGTTACTGCTAAGTTGACCACAGAGGCTATTGGCGAGGCTATAAAGGATGCCGGGGTCGTGAGTGACCAAGTTAAGGTGATAGTGAAGCCTGATATGCTAATGATGCATGCGTCAGGTGACACCGGAGACGCCCTAGTCGAATTCAGGAAGGGCAGTGAAGCTCTTCTGGACTTAGAGGTCAAAGAGGAGTCAAACGCCATATACGCCCTCAATTACCTAAATGATATGATGAGAGCAGCATCTATCTCCGAAACAACGATTATGCAGTTCTCAACAAACATGCCACTTAGAATAGACTTTAACATTTCAGGGAGTGGACGCATAACATATTTCTTGGCTCCTAGGCGCGAGCCAGAGTGATAACATGAAAAGGAGATGGGAGAGGATACTTCTCCTTATTCTATGAAGGCGAGACTAGTTTGTACGATGAAATCTACATGGCTTGGAAGCATGAAAAAGACTCAGAAGAAATCCAGCCTCTCACCAAAGACTTTTTCCGAAAGGCTTCAGAATACCTATCGGGGCTGAAGCTTTCACTGTCAGAGCGGAGTAAGGAATCTGACATCAGATCCGCATACAAACGTGAGGTGGAGTACGTAGAGTTCATGCTTCTGAATCTGCTGAAAATAAGAGCTAGGAAAATGGCATTATTACCTCTAATGGACTCAAGAGACGTTCCTCCAAGTCTCTTAGAGAGTGAGCTTGCGCTGATCGACGATCTACGTAAAATTCTGAAGAAATACATAGAACAGCCCATTCTCTTGTCAGCTAAACTTGAAGAGACTGAACAGAAAGCCCCAGATGGGGAGGCATATATTGCAGTAGCGGCACGGAAACCCCCTGACTTTATGTTGTTACGCATACTGCAACCTATACCTAAACTGGTTGGCATTGACCTAGATGAATATGGTCCATTCCAACCAGAGGATCTGGTGGTCTTACCTAGGGAAAATGCCCTAGTCTTGGTTGCACGTGGTGTTGCGCTCGAGTTAAGACCCTCAACTCACCAAGAGACTGGAGGCGATAAATTTTAGGAATGGAAGAGCGCCCTGACTCGACACCAATGATGTCAACCGATGAGGAAGTGTACTCCCCAAGTGATGACTCGTTCCTCATCGCGGATCATCTGAGTACTAAGGAAGCTAGTCATGTTCTGGATATGGGAACTGGAACGGGAATTCTCGCGATCAAGGCAGCTTTACTTGGAGCACGCAGAGTTCTTGCCGTGGATATTAACCCAAATGCATCACGGTGCGCGTTGAAAAACATTAGGCTAAACAATTTGGGGGATCAAATTAGTGTATTGACAGGTGACCTGTTTTGCTCGCTCCGCGAGGGCATTTTTTTTTCGACATAGTTATATTCAATCCTCCCTACCTTCGAACGGAGGAACCTGAGCAGGGACGAGGTTGGCTTGAGAGATCGTGGGCGGGCGGATCGAATGGCAGGGCAGTACTAGACCGATTTGTTGATAGGCTACCTGTGCACTTGAAGATGGGTGGGCGACTTTTTATTCTACACCCATCATATGGCGTGAGGACTACGATCAGAAAACTGAAGGAAATGGGAATGGGCGTGAGCGTGGTTGCCAGTAAGAAGCTCTTCTTCGAGAAGCTACTCCTTCTCGTTGCAAGGTTTGACAAGGCTTCAAGGTCAATGTGAGGAACAATCATCGACTAATCATAGAGAAGAGAGTATTTGAGAGTCTAGCCATCGATTCTGGTGAAATATTCCTGATTCTATCATCTCTGACCCCAGAATCATTGATTATTCTGGCAACGTCAAGATCCGGCAACTGGTTAAGCTTGAGAAACCGCTTTAGGACCTTCCTTAGGTACTGATTCCTATGTGAGAAGAACTCTCGTAGTACCTTAAAGAAAAAGGGTTCATCTTCAACCTGAAATGGCGGCTCTCTGCGTCTCAGCTTTATGATGGCAGAGTCGACAGCTGGAACGGGATAGAAAGCGGTTCTGGGTACTTCATCCAAGATCTCGGCTTCAGCCCTATAGTACACATTGACTGTAAGGCGGCTATAATCCCTTGACCCAGGCTTGGCAATCATTCTTCTGGCGAAGTCTATTTGATACGTAAGGATAGCAAGTTCAAAGTCTAGCTCTAAGACCTTAAACGTGATTTGAGAGGACAAGCTATATGGAATGTTTGAGATTATCTTGTTGACCCTAGTTAGGTTAAAAAATAGCGCGTCTGCCATTACTAAGGATACGTTCTCTTCGTCTCCAAATCTCGGTCTGAGTAATCCGAGAAGCCTTCTATCTACTTCAATAGTAACCAACTTATTGCCCTTGCTTGCTATTTTTTCTGTGAGTCCACCTAGACCCGTTCCAATTTCGAAAACGAGATCCGAAGACTTGAGATTGGCATAGTTGATCTGTTTCTCTGCAATATTAGGATCTACTACGAAATGTTGCCCTTTTCTTTTGATTGGTTTGATCCCGTGATCGCTTAGGATCCTACGGGCATTGAAAACGCTAAGTCGCATATTTTCTCATCGAAAAGTGTTCAGTTAAGGCATTACTCCTCTCGTGATTTGTATTTCCAAGTAAAGATCTGATACTTGTCCTCATTCTGCAACTCCATCAGTACCCTTTTCACAATCATCTTCTTGGGATCCTGTACACGAACCCGATCAGCTAAGTCCTTGAAACTCGAAAACGGCTTTTTCTTTCTTTCTTCCAATATATCCCACATAGTCTTTTTTCCAATGCCTGGGAGAATTTGCAGTTGATGGAGTCTGGTAGTTATAGGGCCTGCTGTGTTGAAGAATTTTACGAATCTCTCCTCGTTTGAGCCCACCACACTCTCTATCACAACTGGTAACTCGTTCTTGGCTATGGCGGTCAAATCGTCGTACTGGATACGCCCCTTCACATGGAATATTTTCTCGCCCCCATCCCTACCTATGAGTAGCCTTTCCATAGGAGAGAATTGCGCGTTTCTTCTGGGGATTAGCTCGAGAAGCGTGAAAAATAGCTCCCCGACAGCCTGTACTACCGGCTCCCTCTGATAAGTCATCCGCATGTCCACTGGACGACCTTGGGGCAAATAGTCTAGTACGTAGGCGACTTCCTCATATTTCCTAGTGATGGAATGTATCTTTATCCCCTCACCCTTTTCCTAGTTACAAATTGGCTAGCGCGAAGTCACTTTCTTAATTCTTTCCAAAATTTCCTTAAGCTTCTCTTGATCTGGAGCGCCCTCCTTTGCCCCAGCTGTGAATGATCTTAGTTCTCCAAGTGAGGTAGGCATACAATTGGCGATTTGGATCGCTATATCGAGGTCCAGATTGAATTCCGTATGTAGATCACTAACTAGTTTTCGTGTAGCCTCAACTGGAAGTTGAGAGAACTTCGTTGCATAGTCCAAAGTTACTCTTTGGATGTAGCTCAATTCTCCCCTCTTTTCGTTTTCCTTTAGAATTTCCTGAACCTCTGCCAGTGTTATGGATTTTTCTTCGAGTACTTCTTTGGGCAAACAGAATCCTCTCCTACTTGTGCGGCACTAGGTGTTCTGGTCTGACGATGAGTTGTTTCGCTTTTTCGCCGTCATTCACACCTACAACGTACGCCCTTCCTCTCTTCTCCATGATTGTTCCCACCTTGCCGTGAAATCTCCTGTGAGGTTGCCCCTTAGGTATGCTTGGATCAATTATGATGCCGACCTTTTGTCCTATGGCGTACTCACGAAGTAATCTTCCGAGCGGGATCATACCTTTGCGTCGTGTAGGTTTCCGCAGCAACTTCCGAGTGCAAGTCTTGTAACCCTTAGAGCGTCTCATAGGCTTACTACCTCAGGTCTTTCAAAGTGATATACCAGAAGAACTAACCAAACGACTGTAAGTCAAGGATGCTTCCAGTCAATCACGCTTCCAGTATTTTGGACATAAATAGGTTCATTGCTTTATAAAAGTTTACTGTGATTGATGCATCCTGTTAGGCGCATGTTTCCTCCTAGAGATTTGTCGTCTTCTGTACTTCTATCCAAGTTGCTCAGCAACCTCAATGACGTCGAGTTCATTACATTCGGTCTTGGAATTTAGGACTTCTGAGAAGCTAGGCGTTGTTCTGCCGTTGTCTCCTGTCACCAGCTCTTTGACATACAGGCCTCCCTGCGTCTTTATTACAACTTCCATCTGCCTAGGGGTGACTATCTTGATATGCAATTCATAGACCTTCTTTAACCGGACTCTGTCAGGTCTTCTGTGTAGGACTCTTAGAGGAGTTCTCTGTTTTATTACTGCGCCGATGATGCCATCAGATAGTTTCCTTATGTCCTCTTCGTTGACTTCCTTTTCGACGTTTACGATAGCTTTGTAAGTCTTCTCAGTCGTCATGGCTCTAGTCTTGATTTTCCTCAAATCATCACGTGAAGAGAGCTTTAGTCCGGATACTTTTACACGTCCTTCCGAACACTCATCTATTCTTCTCGTGACCTCTGAAAAGTCAATGAATCTTCTCCTTGGTTCCTTTATCTCTACAATAAATGGTCGTCCGTTTCCTAACATTCTGGCATCGACATCTTCTCTTCCCGCGCCATGAAACTTGCATTCCACTCCACCTGTTTCGGCAAGTAATGGCTTACACAGGAAATCCTGAACTGAGGTTTCATACATTCTTCCTGACCAATTGCAATCTGGGCAGCCAGAGCCCTTACACCTTTTGCAGAGCCAAGTCGCTTGAGGAATCCCTCTAACCAGTTTACGATAACGACCGCCAACGAATAATGGATTCGACTTAACGGTGACTTTTTCGTTGAATGGATCAACCAACAGCGTCACGTCCGGTGAATCGAAGTCAGGTTCCTTCCCCGTCATTTCCTTTAGTCTTTTTCCAATCTCCCTATTTACCTCACGTTTCAGAGCCTCACACCAGTTTGAACTAACCTTGCTCCTTATATCGTCCTCCCGTTCGATCACTTCTGGTGGAATGACGGAACCAACTAAGAAGGTTCTAAACTCCATTCCCCCTAGAGCTTCCAAACCTATCTTGGCCAGTCCGTCCAAGTCCTCTAAAGTATTTGAACAAATGAAGCATCTCCAATTAGGATTCTCCTCAACGATTCCAAGCTTCTCCAATGTTTTCGATGCTGGCTTATGGTTACCATTTGCCGCTAGGACTTTGAGCGTTCTGATAGCATCGTCGCGGCCATTCTCAATTTCTACACGTGAGTGGCTTAACATTGTGAGAGCGTTCTTCAGAGCCCTCCCTCTGATTCTGTTATCTAGGCCAACTCCAAGTAAGGCGAATTGTCTTCCCAAGCAACTATCACAAAGGGGATACTGCTCCAAGAGTCTCAGTGCTTTCTCAGTGATCTCCATACAAGTCCCCTGTTTTGCCTTCTTG
>Ga0315309_1000793_pt1 | contig 19277 bp, 17 predicted proteins | sample TDP4_MG_FD_203080 | JGI IMG/M metagenome (GOLD analysis project Ga0315309, IMG submission 203080) | Freshwater sediment microbial communities from Lake Towuti, South Sulawesi, Indonesia - TDP4 | ecosystem: Environmental > Aquatic > Freshwater > Lake > Sediment | place: Indonesia: South Sulawesi... | reverse complement strand
TACAATATTCACCACCTCCGACTGGGACCTGTTTGCCGATCCATCGACGTAGGAATTCCACTGTCGCGAATGAATAAAGCATGGCATCGAATGCGCTATAACTCGTTGTACCGCTCTTCATGTCGATAGTTCCGCCCCACATGCTCCCCTGCAGTTCTACTTTCTCATTCAGGCTCCGGGCAGCGATCCATGTCGCGAAGAACTCAGCGCTGGCAACGACGACGAATCCGGCGACAGTCACTGGCGCCGTCATCCCGGCTACGGGCATCGCCGTGAGCCCAGTTGGATAACCCGACTTCACCCTGTACACGAACTTGTCAGCCGTGTCCCTATCCCATCGAAGTGGATGCGCGAAGCAGATTGCACCGTAGTCGAACCAGTCCCTTATTCCCAGGACCTCGCCCATCTCCCTCAAGTAGTCTATCTGCCTGACGTTCCAAGCGAATGCCGGGTGCGGTTTCCGCGCATACTCGGCCAAGAGCAATGCCGCCTCCAAAGGCTCCATTATCGCCGGGACATCGGTGAGGAGCAACGAGTGACCCACGCCGATTTCGGGATGTAGGGCATCTCCGAGTTTAATCAGATCTATGAAATCCTCCTTATTTCCAGCTCTTCGTTCCTTCCTCTTATAATCGTAGAACAACTGTGCCACTTGAGTCTCCAGGGAGGGATAGGATGGGGGTTCGAACTTCCTATGGCCCTCTCCCGGCACATCGGATTTATCATCACGTATCTGCTCGAAAAATACATCCTGCACCTTTCGCGGGAATACACAAGTGCCATGCGCATAGTCCACCTTCGCGCCCTTCGCCTCCAATGCCTTGAGGATCTCTCGATTTTGGCATAGCACACCCACCCTCTCCAAAACCGAAAATACTCCATCCGCCAAGGGCTCGACATCAGAGTCGCTCAATAAGCTCCTTTGGAACATGGCTCGCCTTTGGGACTTCATCGATATATAAAGGGCTGCCAACCGGTTCAGAAAGAGGCTAGATCAGCACTAGGCTAGTGAGGGTCGTCATGAATGGGACCGTCACGTTATCGTCGATCCAAGGCTGGTATTCGGCAAGGGTCGCCACAATCGACAGGACGATGCCCTTCGTCCCCAACATGGTGATGCCTATCAAAACGCACGTAATGAGCATCCCCAAAGTCCCAGTCCAGTGCTTACTCCTCTCGGTGACGTATCTGGACCTTATCATCCCAGTCACGGAATCCCCAACGGACATGAAGAGCATTGCCGTTCCGGCCAAAACCCTGTTCGCCTCCCAAAGCGAAATGGAGAGGACCGCAAAACTCAACGTGTACAAGACCTCGCCGAAATTCCTTTTGACCTGAAACCAGTTCAGTTCCTTTGATCTGAGGTGTGGGATGAATAACGCCAGTGTAAATGCTATTGCGAAGGAGAAGAAGACGAAAGGTTCCCTGAAGACGAACATGTAAACTAATACTGCTGGGGAGGATGAAAGGTGAATGAGTTTTCTATTGATCCACACATTTGGCATCTTCTTCGTTATAAATACGATAGAAAGGATAAAGCTGAATAGAATCACGGCTAATGGTATGTCTGACGCTATATCTGCTGGCGATACCAGCATGGACGTCCGTTTGAGAGCCTTGCTTTATAATGGTTGCCACCATCACATCTAATGGAATATGAATATAGAAAATACAATAATGAAGTTCCAAGGACCGGGAATTAGTTAATGACTCGGCATGTCTATCTGCTTGGTTTATCCTCGTCTTCGTATGTAAGAATCAGCAGCTAATGGCGTTAGAGACCTGTTCTGCCGTGGGTCATTTGTTCTGCTTATGACAGCCTTTACCTCCTTGGAAGGACAATGATAATCCCGGAGTCATAAAAAGTGACAAGCCCAGTTTTATCGGTAAATCCAAAGCTCCAAGCGTGCGTACCCGATCCTAGGACTTTCGTAAACCTGAATGCGCTTATGAATCCAGGTGGGGTATCACCAATGCCATCGGAATCTGAATCCCCTAAACCGTCTCCATCTTGGTCATATCCGATCGGGAAAAATTGTATGTCTGACCAGTATGTCCTCCCATCCACTAGCATCTGAATTCCATTCAACTCGAGCGAAGTCGTCGATCCTTCTAGTATGTCCTCAATCCTCTCCCTCTCGGCATCGAACCATTCCCATCCCCAAGTAATAGCTTGCCCCTCACGTATTGTTGCATTACGCTCGCCTGACAATCCGAAGATCTCCTCAGAGAATATGTGAATAAGGTTCCCTTCACTATCGAAGTCGGTAAAGCTCTCATGTATGTCAGGCCCCCTCCTTATCATCTGTATCAGATTGAATAGGAGCGATGCTACTAAGGCAATCATCACAATGGCTCTAACGGGATCTCGTAAGGCAATATTATATGTTGGAGATGTGTTCCGCCACATCGCATCTCCCTCTTACGACTTATCCCCCATTCATTATGGGACTACTTAATGTCACGATGCCTTCTAATATTCCTTTCCCTAGGTCACCATGCACCAAAATGATACTGGTTGATACGAAAAGCCATTATGGTCAGGGGTTGCGTAGACGCGTATGCCGAGTAGACCAGTACACGACGTAGTGGGGATCGCAGCGGGCCTCATTGCTTGGCTAGTAGTACTCTACTTTCGGGGAGGTTTAGGTCGAGTAATCGAGGCCTTTCGTACCATCGACATTGCCCTCCCAGATATCCTTCAGATCGTCTTATTCATCGGATTATCCGTGATGGGCAGTCGATTGCCCGACCATATCGAACCCCCCGTCAGTTCCAAGCACCGAGGTGCCTTTCACAACCCCCTGTTCTTCGCCATTCTCACAATCCTTCTTTTGTTGTTGGTTGAAAGGCATGCTTCTCAGCCATATGATCTAGCGCTTGCTTTTACATTCGGGTACGACAGCCATCTTGCCTTGGACGCATTGGCCTAGTGGACGTATGATCGGGAATCATGGCTGGCGCCATCTTCATTCCTTAGAGGAGAAGTATGGCATGATCCTCGTTCGAAAACCCTCGACCAATTCATCGGGGGCGATGCCCCAATCCCCCACAATTACGCTATTCATCCCGGCCTTTTTATACTCCTCCAGTGGTCCAATGAGTTCCTCAGGATCTGAGCATAATACGAATTTCTCCTCGATGAGCTCCTGTTTGACTGACTGAGTGAGGGACTCTATCGCCCTCGGATCGCGCGCATTCCAACCCCCCGGTAGGAAGGGCCCCATCACTTTCCGGACTTTCTTCATTAGCTTATCGCCCTTGCCATATGCGACATTGAAATAGACGGTCTTCTTCATTGCCCCAGGCTTTCCGCCTGATCCTAGACCCCTCTCATATTCCTCAATGACGCCGTCTCTGCATTCGCCTGGAGACTTTACGGTCATCAAGTGGGTCTGGCATCTCCCGGCCAGAAAGGCAGAGCGTTTGCCTACAGCTGACCAGTAAATCGGTACCTCGCCCTTGGGTTTATCGTAGCAGAATATGCCTTTCACCTTGAAATATTTACCTTCGTAATCGAAGTAGTCCACTCCGGTCCAAAACCTTCTCATGAGATCGACGGCCTCAGCCAAGGCCTCGGCCCTCTCCTCCCAACTGGGCCAAGAACCGAGGAGTGGGGACTCATTCATCCCCTCTCCTGCCCCCACGCCCATAACGATTCTACCGGGGTATACATTTCCCATTGTCGCAAAGGCCTGAGCAGTTATGACCGGATGGTACCTGTATAACGGAACGGTTACATCGCATCCTATGGAAATCCTGCTAGTCCTTTCGGCCATGGAGGCCATTAACACCCATGCCTGGGGCGCGTGAGCTTCCGTATGAAACCACGGAAGGAGGTGATCCCCCATCCATGCTATCCCGAAGCCCGCCTTTTCGGCCATAACAGCTATCTTGAGACAATAACTAGGTTCGTATGATGTGCTCACAGCACCAACATCATAGTCGATGGTAAAAGGCATGCAAGTATCAGATGAATGAAGAACTCATCGGTAATAAGGATTTCCCGATTCCAGACATCTCCAACAAAACATCTATCTAATGAATTCATCATATCCCTCATATAGATTTATATTCATAGTTGCAGACGCCTTCAGAGACCAGACATGAGGGACCTGCTTGAGTCATACGTCAAAAAGGGATTGGGATCAGGTGCGAGTTTCTGTGAGGTGAGGTTCTTCGAGGAGAGGAGCAACAACATCTCGGTCGAGAATGGCGTCGCCAAGACCTTGGGGTCCGGCATTGTGAGGGGCGTGGGGGTCAGGGTCATTGTTGCAGATAGGTGGGGTTTCGCGTCCACAAACGTCCTCACGCGGAAGGGCTTCGATGTGACATTGGCAGATGCCATGGGCGGATCGCGATCCATACGTGAACACGGTGGGGAGGAGGCAAAGGTCTCCGAAGTAAAACCCATAACCGACACCGTCGTCCACGACGTGAAAGTCAATCCCGAAGACGTGAGCCCAGATGTGAAGATCAAGAAGGTGCTTGAGATAGATAAGGCCGCGAAGGCGTATAGCGACAGGATAAAGGACACATTCGTAACGTACAGGGACGTGCTGACGAAGGTAATTGTCTGCAATTCATATGGGACATCGATCGAGGAAGTAACGCCGAGGACCTACGCCTACTGCACTGTGATATCGAGGGAGGGGGAAAATAAGCAGGTGGGATTCGAGTTCGTCGGTAACGTCGCAGGCTACGAGATCATCGATGGCATTGAACCTGATAAATTCTCGGTGAAGGCCTCGGAGAGGGCCGTGAAGCTACTATCGGCTAAACCTCCCCCTCGGGGGACGTATCCCATCGTTGTGGATCAGAGGGTGGGTGGCCTTTTCGTCCACGAGGCATTTGGCCACAACAGCGAGGGGGACTTGGTCCTTGGTGGGCAATCCATAATCTCGGACAAGGTGGGGGAGAAGGTGGCGAGCGATCTCGTCACCATCATCGATGACCCGACACAGCCAAAGCACGGCCACTTCGTCTACGATCACGAAGGGACGAGGGCAAGGCCTCACCTAATCGTTAAGGACGGAACTCTAATCGCATTCCTCCACTCACTAGAATCAGCGGCCAAACTGGGTGGCCAACCTGAGGGGAGCGCCCGGGCACAATCCCATCACAGCCCGCCGATAATACGGATGTCCAACACATACTTCGCCCCTGGGGACATGTCGTTTGAGGAGGTCTTGGAAGGCATAGAGCTGGGAGTGTATCTCGCCGGTTCGCAATACGGTTACGTCGAGACCCAAAAGGGACAGTTCACAGCAAAGGCCGAGGAGGGCTGGCTCATAGAAAAGGGAGAGCTCACTGAGCACCTCAGGGACGTGGCCATAAACGGCCTCACACTAGAGGCGCTCAAGAACGTCACAGCGATGGGGAAGGACTTCAAGATGGAGTTTCCAGGCATGTGCGGTAAGCTTAGCCAAAGCATGTACGTTGACAACGGTTCCCCTCACATGAGGATTGAGGGCATCGTCGTAGGCGGTAGGAGGTGAGCGAAATGGTAAGTGAGGTGGATCTGGTAACGCCAGTCGAGAGGGCAATCAGCCTATTATCGAAGATGGATCTTGACGTCTTTGATGTCACCGCTACATACTCGCGCTCATTATCGATTGGCATCTTAGGCAAGGGGATAAAGGAAACAAGCTCCTTGGATGACTTGGGTATAGGCGTCAGGGCTTATAAGAATAGGGGGAAGGGGATCGCATTCTCCCAGAGCCTGGATCCAGCTGATGTGGAGGCTACGGTGCGCAAGGCCGCCGCCTTCGCAAAGATGGCTCAGCCGGACCCATACTTCAAGGGGATGCCCGGACCATCTAAGGCGCCAGAGATAATGGGCCTTTTTGATGATGAGATAAGATCCCTTGACTTGGAAAGGGCAGCGAAGTTAGTGAAGGCGATGCTTAGTGCGTCAGAAGGCATCCGAGTTGGAGCAAAGTTCTCAGGGGGCATGAGCGCTGGTTATTGGAGGAGCCATCTGATGACTTCGACTGGAGTATCGTTTAGTGAAGAGAGGACGCACGTAGGGGCTTTCCTATCCCCAACATATAGGGAGGGAGACGATGTTGGCAGTTCCTTCGAATACGATTACGCCATATCTCTTGGGGAGATCGACTTCCTTAAAATCGGCAAAAGGGCGGCAGAGAAGGCCGTCGGGCAGTTTGGATCCAGGAAGGTGGAGAGCGGGATACTTCCCATCATCGTTTCACCAGACTCATCGGGCTCCCTATGTTCGGGCTTGCTGGAAGCGATATCGGGTGAGAGCGCCGTGAAGGGGAGGACGTTCGCATCCAACTGCTTGGGAAAGCAGGTCGCCCCTGAGGTGTTTGGTATTGTGGACGATGGGACGATTAGGGGTGCGATCGAGAGCAGCACATACGATGGAGAGGGCATCCCCAGGAGACCTACCGAGGTCGTTAGCGAGGGCAAGATAATGACCTTCCTGCACAACTCATATTCTGCCGGGATTGCGGGCGTTGAGACGACAGGCCACGCCCAAAGAGGGGGTTACGGAGGTTACGTTGGGGCGGGTCCCACGAACATCCGGGTCAGGGCCGGCGATAGTTCTCTGGATGAGATGGTGGCTGAGACCAAAAGGGGGATATTAGTGGAACAAACGGGCTTCTTTCCGAACATGGTCTCAGGGGAACTCTCATCGACCATAGACGAGGGATTCCTGATAGAGGATGGCGAGAGGAGCCACCCGGTCAGGAACTTAATGGTAGGAGGTTACATGCTAGACCTTTACAGGAACATAGAGGCTGTGTCGAAAGAGGGGCGAGAATTGGGAAAGGGCCACTTCTTCCCCGCAATAAAGATCGGCAGTGTGAAACTCGCCGGGAAGTGAGCCGAGTATAAGCTGCAGCCGCCAGGCAATCCTGCCTTAGTTAATATCGTGCCATTACTGCTCCCAATGGGGAATGCGTTGATTAGTCATATCGTGGTCTCGGTCTTCCTTTCTGTCTGCATGGCCATCTTCTCCATAATTAACATACACAACATAATAGGTGGCACACGGGAGAGGAGAGTGGGGAAGGCCTACGCGGAGGTAGAACCCCCTCACGGGCTCCTCTTTTCAATGGCAGCATTTAGCACTCTCTTCTTTTTCATCCTATCAGCTCTCTATGTCATTCTGTCATTATGTAGCATGATGGACAACCCGATTTTAACCTCGATACAGCTACCGAATAGCGAATTCATCCAAGGGATGGGCATCACCCTCATGGCGATAGGATACAAGCTCTTCATCTCAAGCGTCATAGTTAGGGGAAGATATAGCGTATCGTGGGAGATGACAGAAGATCACAAGTTGATCGTTACGGGCCCGTACCGTTACATTAGGCATCCATCCTACATGGGTTACTTCCTCATGTTCTCAGGCCTGTCCTTGATCTGGTTGAACCTTCTATCGTTTCTCCCCCTTATCGGTATTGCTGGTTACGTGAGAGTAACGGACATCGAAGAGCAACTTCTCATGAAGCGATTTGGTACGGAGTATGAGGTATACCGAAAGAAGACGGGAAGATTCATCCCAAAGGCGTTCAAGGGAAGAACTTAAGTATACAAACATTTACCCATTGAGTGGCCATCAAAGTAATGAGTGAATATGCGACGCCCGGAATGGGATGGCAGCCCAACTATCCCAATCCGAAACTACAGACGGAGATCCATTCGTGGCCTAATAAATGGAGGTGACATGATTGGCAAAGAAGAAGGCAAAGAAGAAAGGTAAGAAGTAGAGTAAGGTAGCCCGTAATATATTTTCACGGTCTACCGAAAGTTCGAAGGCGTTTATGGATGATTCCCGTTCATCGATACCTTTCAATGTAAGTGTGTCGCTTAAAGAGTAGCAAATTCATTCCATAATTCAATCCATGAACGCCTTCCCCACAGATGTCCCTCAGATGTAATGGAGCCCTTGTTCTTTCGCATTCCTTTCGAGCCAAGCCACTACGAATTTAGCGATGATGCTCATGGCCAAGAGCTGCACGAAGAGGGCAAGCCATTCGTACTCGACTGGCATCAGGGATTTTGTCCTCATGACGTAATATCTCAGCATGTCCATGCCAAAGGTAATCGGAAGGCACCAACCCAAGACCTGCAATGGCATCGGGAGAAGCTGAAACGGGATGAACATGCCGGTGAGGAATTGGAAGGCGAGGTTGAAGAAACCGAAGATCGCCGTCACCTGCCTATACTGCAAGACTAAGGCCGCGAATATCGCGCCGAATTGCGATAACGCCGCAACGGAGAGCATCGTCGCTATCAAGCCGAGGGAGATCCCGGTCACCGAAAGGGTATCGGATGTGAACCAAAGGCCGACGCAGAACATCGGGATGAAGAAAATCGTAGATTGTACGGCGTTGGCGGCTATGTTGCTGACTATATACCAATAGCGGGAGAACGGGGAGCTGAAGGTGTAGTCGATCTGGCCAGAGCTCAACTCGCCCCTGAAGGTATCGGCCGCGCTCCACAGGGCCGTTCCCTGCCAGCTCTGGAAGCTGATGCCGAAGATCATGAAGGCGACATAATTCGTCGAGCCAACCATTTGGCCGAGCATCGAGGTGTCGAACGCGGCCGAGAAGAGGAGCATGAAACCCCCAACCAGAACGCTCGTCAGGATCTCGAACAGGAAGTTCGCCTTGTAGCGGGTCATTATCAGGAAGTTACGCCAGACGGCCATGTAAAAGAGCTTGAGGGCGCTAGCCATCCTACTCCCCCTCTGCCGAATCGCTGCCGACGAAGACGGCGAAGGCGTCCTCGAGGGTGGGCTCGATCATGTTCACGTGTGCCTTGATACCAATTTCGCCGAGGAAGTCGAAGACACTTCTGAGGACGTCGAAGGCGTCGTCGCAGTATATCCTGATGTTCCCGTTGCTTTTGGTCACATTGCTGACTCCCGGGATCGCGAGGAGCCTTGCCTCAATGGCCCCATCAAGCACGAAATTGGCAATTTCGACCACCTCCTTGACCGTTACGACCCTCTTGAATTCCTCAGGTGTACCAATGAACTGCAACCTGCCGCGGTTAATGAAGGCTATTCTGTCGCAGATCTCCTCCGCCTCTTTCATGTTATGGGTCGTGAGGCATATGGTCATGCCTTTTTCGGAAGCGTAAGACTTCAGGAAGCTCCTCACCCGCTTGGCCGTCAGCGGATCGAGGCTCTTTGATGGTTCGTCGAGGAAGCAAACTTTCGGTTCGTGCACGATTGCCCTGATCACTATGACCAGCTGTTTCTCACCTCCGGAGAGCGCGATGAAGTGCTTGTCCAACCTGTCTTCGAACCCTATCGCCGAAACTATGTTCTCGATCCTATCTTTGGCCACCTTGACTGGGACGTCCCTCAGCGCATGGGCGAAGTACATGAGGTTCTCCCTGACGGTCAGCCTGAAGTAGGCCGAGCGCTCCGAATCTTGACCAGCGTAACCGATTACTCGCCTGACCATGTCCTGCTCCTTGGCGATGTCATATCCCCCAACCTCCGCGCTCCCTTGAGTCGGCCTCAGGAGCGTTGCGAAGATCTTCACTAGCGTGGTCTTCCCCGCGCCATTTGGGCCGAGCAACCCGAAGACCTCGCCCTCTGCGACATCGAAGGTGACGTCGTCCAAAGCCCTCACGAGCTTCTGGGTCTTATACTCCTTAACCAGTCCACTACAGGTTATGGCTGTCAACTCACCTTCCGCCCTTCGTCCGATAATTGCTCCATCCGTTACCAATACTTGGCCGACCTGAGTTATTATGCCTTTCATTGCCAATCAGCCCCTTAACGTTCCCGAGACCAATTACATGGTAATCATAATCATAAACGCCGTCAAGACAATGGTGATCGCTGATGCGATTGGTATGACCATCTCTTGGGATAACGTGCGTTTGTCTTCGTCGTCCATTCTATCACCCTCTACACCTCTGGCATTCAGGTATGCGGGTATAAATCGTCCACAGGACGGATATAGAAACTTTAATATCGGTGATGAGGGCTCAAGTCCTATTGCTAGCGTGCATAGAGATTGAAACACCTTTGCAATCTCCTTTTCGAGCTCTCCAACGAGGACCGCCTTCGAATCCTATACCGAGTTGCTAAGGAACCAATGAATATCACTAACCTCTCGAAATTATTGGACCTAACCATCCAGGAATCGAGCAGGCACGTCTCCCGGCTTAACAAGGCTGGATTGACGCTTAAGGACGTCGATGGCTCCCATCGCCTAACACCCTATGGAGGGTTGGTACTCGAGCAGCTCCTCGGCTTGACCTTCATCTCGGAGCAAAGGGATTACTTTACCTCACACCCCCTTACCCCATTGCCAACGGAATTCGTAAATCGGATTGGCGACCTAGCAAACAGCAATTACATGGATGACGTCATGGTGGTCCTACGCAGCGTTGAAATGTTAATACAGGGGGCGAAGGAATTCATATGGAATCTCAACGATCAATATGTCTCGAGCAGCTTTCACCTATTAGCCGAAGCACTTAAACGAGGGGTAAAGACGAGGAGCATCGATCTAAAGAACTACACTTGGGATCCGAAAATACGATCGGCTTTGAGCGACGAGGACCTCAATGCCATAAAGACTGCTCGAAGTTCTGGACTTTTAAGGGAGAGGACACTCGAGAAGATCGAGATCTTCTTATGGATCTCTGAAAGTGAGGCGGTTATGGCCCTTCCGAGGTTCGATGGGAAATTCGATTATCTAGGTTTCTCCTCTTCGGGCGAAAGGGCTCGAAAATGGTGCATGGATACATTCGATTATTACTGGGAGAAAGCCACATAAGCGGTCGATCCAAACGCATTTAAGACATTTTATTCCTTGACGAGCGTCCATGAGGGGATACCAAGAGCGATTCGTCATTCACCTGGTCTCTTCCGGAGCACTCATTTTACAGCCAACAAAGCTGAAGAGTGGCAGGATATCACCATACTATGTGAGTCTCAGAAGAGCGGTTGATTCTGGTCAGAAGATAGTCGAAACCGCCAGCGCATATGCTGAGGAGATAGTTAATAGAGCAGGTCTGGATTTCGACTACATGCATGGCCCAGCATATGCAGGCATCCCCCTCGCCGCAGCAACAGCATTTACCTTATGGAAGGACTACGGTTTGAACAAGAGGTGGGGGTATGATAGGAAGGAAGAGAAAGATTACGGCGAGAAGGGACAGGAGTCAATCGTGGGTGACCTCAGAGACACAGATGTAGTCTTGATCCAAGATGATGTGGTGACCACTGGTAGGACAAAGATGGAGAACTGGCAGAAGATCAAGTCTACGAGGGAGGGCATCAAGTTGAAGGGGATCATGATAGCAATCGATCGAGAGGAGAAGGATGAGACCGGTGAATCAACTAATGCCATTTTAGAGAAGGCAGGCTTTAAAGTCTATCCGATTCTGAGGATCACCGAGGTCTTCGACTGGCTTAGGGACCGTGAGATCGATGGGAGGATATACGTGACGGACCATGTCTTTGATGCCTTCGTGGATTACCTCGCCGTATACGGGACGGAATGGGAGCCAACTTATTAGGGGGTTTAGTGATAGGCGTTAGCTCCTTATAAATCATCAACTTCTCGATTCATAGAAATATGGCATACATACTTTACCTATGTCCCAATTCCGTGCAGAGGCCTAAGTAGCTCTTGATGGCCTGCGGCGGCGTATTCCACGGAATATGGTTTCCGATGCAAAAGACATAACCTCCAGTCATGCCCGCCGTCTCAACCATCTGCCGCACCATGGCCTCTATCTCGGTTGCGTCGTTATGGTAGAGGACACGGCAATCACCTTCGCCTGCTAAGAAACAATCCTTGTGCTTCCGGGCGATGGCGCGATAATCGGTATATGGCTCGCTGATGATCCCCCGAGCGCCACAGGCCATCACGTCATCAGCGTAGGCGTCCATGCAGCCATCGGACATGAAGATGACCTCCTTCCCTGCATCCTTGACGATCTCCCAAAACTCTTTGTAACGCGGGAATATGTAGCGGTGCATCCACTTGGGGGGGCAGACCGGCCCACGGGATGTCACTATGTCGTCGTGGCATATGATGAAATTAACGGGCAACCGCGCAAAGGACCGAAAGACGCGTCGGTTGATCTCCGCGAACTCATCCATTATCTTGGCAAAGCGCTCATCGTGACAACATCGCATGAAGAGCTGCCAGCCAAAGGTTAGAAGTGGCCACATGAACATTGTGTTATAGAAGCTCACCGACGCTGTCGATCCCTCCGGTGCGCGGTCACCCCATTCGGACGGATAGTTGGCGCGGTACACGCGGTAGAGCGCACTCTCATCGCGATAATCGCGTGATTCAACTACTGGGATGTTGGTGAAGTCTCCCTGTTCCAACGGTGAGAAAGCAAACACCTCTTCTGGGCCCTTGAAGCGCTCCCCCCAATTCCAGAGCCAAGTAAGGGAGTCCCCCCAGCGGACATAGCGCCGTCCCTGTTCGTCAGTGTATGAACTCTGGCCACTCGTCTCTATCGGTGACCGAGGCAGAGGATCGTCCTTCTCTGGGATGGAGAGTTCCAATTGGGGGTAGAGTTCGGCCATCTTTCCCCTACATAAACGAGGGTGCTTGTAATGATCGATGCCAGTTAGATAGGTCTCAGCGTCGGGGCAGGACCAGTGTTCCCAGTGTGGGATACGCCTAGGCCAACGTCCCATAAATGCCAAGTATTTGTCGCTATATTCTGCCATCTCGGACTGCCGTTCGATACCGGTTTCAATTTATAGAAGTTCCGATATTGGGCTCTATCGTTTGAGGTATAGGGTGACTTGTGAAACAATGTGGAAGTAGACGGAAGTCTTATAGCCAAAATATCGATACCTCTAAGCCACTGAAAGTAGATGGGCGAGGAAGATACTTGGAGCAAGGAAAGGCTGCAAGAAGAGGTAATTGGGGCTAGGAAGAAGGAAAGCCTGTTCCTTTTGATATTAATGCTACAGCTCTCGGTAGGCATGCCCCTTATCTACATTAGCTCAAGGATCACCTCTAGCGCCATGCTAGACAGGATTGGCATCTGGTTAGGATTCATATTTGAAATATTGATGTTTTTACCTATGTTAGCCAGTATGTATGGTTATGAGTATTATCGCCGAAGGTATGAGAAATATAAAACTAGGTTATAATGACCCAGTTCCGTTCACGGGGTAATTAATACATGCTCTAGCTGATTAGTGGATTGTAGCTTCTTCAAGCTAAAGAAGGGCCTGGAGCGGAGCGAGTTTAAGGTAAACTGCGCCTAATGCTTTGACTCAAGGAACCTAGACCAGAAAGGTAAAAGGCAAATGCGGGGTTTATCAATAACCCCCTTCCCCAAGCTGATGCAATATGAGCGATGATGTCTACTTGAAAACATGGTACGTCACTGTAAGGGCCGAAGTTGTCGCATCCGGTCAGGAAGAGGCGGCAAGGAAAGGCATAGGGAGGATACTCCCCCTCCGAAGCAGAGAGAGGCCACTCATTGAGGAACTTGCCAAGGTCTATCCGAATTACCAGTGGTATATGGAAGAGGGTCCACGCTTTAAAATGCCTCCCAATGAGTTCGTCAGGGTTTTCATTGAAAAGGGATACGTATCAGATGGCAACCAACGCCGTTCGTGCCCAAAGTGTGGATATCCTAACATTTTCGATAATCCCTTTTGCAATGCGTGTGGGGCCGACACTCTTGAACGACCCTGTCCACCCCCACCACGGTATCGGTGTCCCAAGTGCGGTTATACCAATGATGCGCGGAATTACCATTGCGATAAATGTGGAATACTGCTAAGGAAGATCGATGAACCACTTCCGACCATAGAGGACGCATGGAAGACGTGGTATGTTAACATGTACGCTTCGGTCGTGACCTTGGATAAGAAAGACGCGGCAAGGAAAGGCCTTGAGAGGATATTTTCCTTCGCAGAGGACGAAGGCCTTGTTGAGGCCCTTTCCAAGGTATATCCGAATTACGAATTTTTAACTAGAGAGGGCGCGAGTTTCAATATGCCCCCTAATGAGTTCGTTAAGGCATACATTATAACATATGGGGTACCAGAACAGTCTAGAAATGAGGAGATAGAGTGCCCCAATTGTAATGCAAAGAACAATAGGAAATACAAGTATTGTTATAAATGCGGTGTAATACTTGGGGAAGTGTTACCTCCTCCACCTGTCAGTGAATCCATTGTCGGATTAGAAGGGGAGGGGGAGCCAATCACTGATTATCCCACATATTCGATGAGTGTAACTAATGAAGACAAGATGAAATAGGGGGTCCCGCATGTGGCTCCTCATCCCAAGGAGAGATGGCTAAACACATTTTTATAAAGTCAATAAATTGTCAGCCTCACTATAATCTCTTCAGGTCTGTTAATTTCACCTGCACCTAGAGCGATCAGCGCCGCCTTTTTATACTTGTGAAATTCTTCATCACCCGTCACGTAGATGCCACTGCCGTACCAAATGTGGCTCCACATCATCAGCACATCGCACTTCGCCTTAATCCATCGCCAATCCATCCCGCCACTATTGGGATCGAGATCACGTTTTCTACAAAAATCTTCATAGGTATACTCTATGCCTGGGAAAAGTACTTTTTGTATTTTCCGTTCAAGATCTACCATGTGGACTCCAGCCACTAGGCACCAATCAAAGAAGGTAATGCCGACATGACAGATCGGTTTCAAGATATCCACATCGCCAAGGCCTATGGCAGTGATTCTATCCCTGAACTCGTTGAAGTCGAAGGCGTATATTCCATCCGGCTTCCTCTCGGATATACCGAACGCGACAACCCTCAGGCTGATTTTACCTTCTCCATGTAGATCGATGAGCATCCTCAAGTAAGGCGTTACAGGCTTATTTTCTTCGATATCGATAATACAATTAGCATCTAAGGTCACGTTCACAACACGATACCCCCATTAGGCGCACGGATCACTAGAATTGCACCAATCAGGCGTTTCACGTTTTCGGAATGGAAAGGAAGGCATAAATGCCTTTCTCCCTTAAAACCTCGATAAGTAAATCATGGCAGGAAGATTCAACTTTTCTCATTAAAACGTGCTCTCTATCTCGAGGGCCTTCCCCGTCCTCGCGGAATCAAGTGATTTAATCATGATTTCGCTCACATGCCTTCCCCATTCGACATTCGGCAAGGGATCCTCATCATTTGTAATGCAGTCCACGAAGTGCACGAGTTGATTCTGTGCATCCGGCATTGTTTTAAAGGAGAACCATTCGCCAGGTCCACCTCGCTTGCGTACGGGTACTCGATATTTACTGTCCCTTTTCATCGAAAGTACGGATAGCGGCGTACCCTTCACCCCGCCAATTATCATCCCGCCTCCATCGCCATATATTTCGACTCCTGCCTCAGGTATCGGGCGTCTCAATCCATGTGGCATGATGAAATTAGATATGATCACGCCCAGGCACCCATTACCCATATCTAGGAGGGTGAAGGTGTTGTCCTCTGCCCCTATCCAAACCTCCTCATGGGGGAGGCTATAATCCCAGATGCGGAATCGTCCTCCGCGCAGGTAATTGGCAAGTTCCTTCGTATAAGCGTCGTCCGTAATGATCGAGCGGGTTGGAATCGATATGGTCGCAAGTCCAACGACGCGCTTGGCTGGACCCAGTATGTATGTCACAGGAGCCACAGAATAGACCCCGAGGTCAAACAATGCTCCGCCCGCTTCCTTACTGAAAAAAGTTTCAGCCCCCCAATCAGGTGCGTCTCTTCCGAATCCTGATTGGAACCACAGAGGCCTTCCGACGTGACCACCTCTGATGACTTCTCGTGCCTTCTGGTATAAGGGCGTGAGTGGCGTGTCAGGCCTGACCTGGCCTTTTACTTTGGCCTTCCTCGTCTCCTCAACGACATCATTAGCGTCCCTCATGTTGGTCGCCATTGGTTTCTGAACGAAGAAGTGCTTCCCACTCTTTGCGGCCTTTATCGCCAATGGCCCATGGCTACTCATGCCCGTCGCGATGATGACAGCATCTATATCGGCCCTTTCCAACATCTCGTCAAAGTCCGTGTAATGCTCCTTTGCCTTCCACCTCTCCTTTGTCAACCTAGCCCTTTCTTCTACCAAGTCACACACGGCCACTAATTCGGCCCTCTTCTTCTTAACTAAAAGGGGAACCAGTTCTCCCCCAATGTGCGTTATATTGGCTATTTCCCCACAACCCACAACGCCGAACTTGACAAGTCCCATCTCTAGTTCACTACCTCATTTCTCCTATATTACTACTTAAGAGTTGGCTTTTTCATCATATTCTGAAGGTCACTGTTTACATACATGGACATTTCGTTCGCCATCAACATGACTTACACCTTTTCTAATATTTAACGTGACGAAAATCCATATCTGGAATCTATGGAGTAAAGCTTTATCTGCCATGAGCCCATCCTCATTATAGGGATCATATGGGAGGAAGTAAAGATCTAGGAAAGGAGTTTCCAAGCGTCCTGGACAGCGCATATAAGGAGTATATGAGACATCTAGAGGTAAATGAGGTCATGAGTAGAGGGGTAGCTACGATTACAACTGAAGCCTCGATGTATGAAGCTGCCAAGATAATGGGCGTTAAGCACATCGGTAGCCTGATCGTTTTGAAATACGAGACCCCTGTTGCCATTGTAACCGAAAGGGACTTGCTTACCAAGGTCCTGGCCATAGGATTGAACCCGAAAGAGGTTGTGGTCGATAGCGTTATGTCGTATCCGCTCATCAAGATATGTCCCACGGCCAAGATACGGGATGCAGCTCGTATGATGATAAAAAAGAAGGGGAGGATTGCCGTGTTCGAGTGCGGCGATCTCGTGGGCATTATAACTGCCTCAGACCTGATTCGGAGCCTACCTGAAGCACCGGAGACGATGACCAAAGTTGATGGTTTTATCACTAAGGAAGTCGTTACCTCTGACGAGAGAACGATAGTAGCTAGCATAGTCAAGGTCATGGGCGAGAAGCGCATCGGCAGCGTCATAGTTACTAGTGGAGGAAATCCGATGGGGATTTTCACAGAGCGAGACCTGCTAACCGCATTCCTGGCAAAGGATATCCCACTCAATATGGAGGTTGGCAAGGCTTCGTCATCGCCACTGATCACGGCCTCACTCGGCATAAGCGTCCATGAGGCTGCAAGGACAATGGCGGTCAAACATGTAAGGAGATTGCCAATAGTAAAGGAAGGTAAGCTTGTGGGCATCATTACAGCACGGGACCTAGTTGAGGCATATGCGAAGTAATGTAAAATAAGAAGGAGATTCGTGCGTTGTCAAATCACATACATATGCTAGTCAGGGACATAATTCGCGATTACCCCACATCAACCTGAAGGCACTTGTTTCAAGTCCAATGACAGTGGGGGATGTTCCCGATAGAAGTTGAACTCGCCCAACAACTGGGATCGAGTCAAAGGGTTGTCCCGCCCTCGACCCACCCATTCGACCACCGATCGAAAGCGGTTTCCCTCTGCCTTGCATCTACAGCGTATTCCTGGGTCGACCCCAATCAGCCGATTTTCGCGCCCAGTCATCGACGATGAGGTCGGAAGGGTACTACCGTTGACGCTTAACTCACACTGCCTTTCCAAGTCCAGTTGCCTGAACTCGGGGGCTGGTGCAAGACTCGACATTCCCTGGGCGAGCGTGCTAAAGGTTGTAAGCCGTAGTCATATAACCTTGGTTTCAAGTTTGGCCGTTTATGCTCAATTTTTCCCTCATCTTACTATGGATATGTTATAGGGTACAACCACTTATACAGATTCCTGTAAAGGCCTGTGCCACTATCGACATGCGTTAATAGCCATTTGTCGACATTTAAGGTTAGGCTTAATTTGCCTATTTGAGGCCATCTCTAGCCTTTTTAAAGATTTATGTAGTGAGAACTACCTTCCCGAAATGCTATATAGTGCGGAGACACCCTTTATTAGTGCGACCAGTCTTCGGCGATGAGGTTGGGGGGGGTTACTATATGGCGATTCCCACATTACACCAAACATGTGTGATCTTAACCGATGCCAATTGTAATCAATGGGCCTCTCTTGAGTTGGGACATGGCTCTTTGGCGTAGTTTTCATTACGTTCTTCCATGGTGTGGTCTAACCTCATGTCACTGATAGGACCCATACGGTGGAAGTGAAACTCTGCGTATTCCCGATTTAGGGACTATCGATCAATATAGACGTTTATTCATGGATGCGTCCTATTGGGCTCCCTTTGTAAAGGCCGTCTGTGAAAAACACGGCCTCGGACCTGCGCACGACATCAGAGCCGGCGAAGTGCCGGGGACGTATCCCGTATTCATAGTGGACGACAGGTGGATGGTGAAATTCTTTGGTGACCTCTTCGATGGGCAGCGTGTATTTTCCGTTGAGTTGGAAGTCAATCAACTTATATCGGCTAGGGACTACTTGCCGAGCCCAGCTCTGATCGCTTACGGTTACCTGCTTGAGAAAGGTGAAGGGTGCAGGTGGCCATACTTGGCGTTTGAGTTCATAAAGGCAAGAAGCCTTAGCCAAGTCAGCGATCGGCTGTCGTTCGACGAAAGGATGGCGATTGTTCGCAAGGTGGGGACAATGGCGCGCAGGCTTCATTCGGTCGACTTACGTGATGCGAGGATCATGAAGCCAACATGGGATGTCTATCAAGCTATACTCCAAAGGCAATTTACCGACTGTGCGGCACGGCACAGGAATTGGGGATCGCTGCCGGAACGCCTTATCGGCCAAATCGACGACTCCCTAATCTCACCCGAGGAACTGATCGACCGCCGCAACACGCCTGCATTGCTGCACGGTGACTTGACCGCAGATCATGTCCTGGTCACTCGAGACGGCACCGATTGGAGGTTGGGGGCCATCATAGACTATGGTGACGCAATTGTGGGTGACCCGATGTACGAGTTGATGGCACTGCATCTCGATATGTTCAGATGCGACAAACGCCTCTTGCACGAATACCTATTGGCATATGGCCAACAATGCCGCTTCGGCAGTGAAGTTGCGCGGAAGCTCCTGTCGCTATGCCTGCTCTTCCCATTTGACCTCTTCCACCGCTTCCTTGAGCGATTTCCAGAAGTATCTAAAGTCGCAGCCTTACACGAACTGGCCGATTGGCTCTGGAAGATAGACGATTGACGCAATCAGCACTAGCCACCTTTCATCGGCATTCTGCTCTGTGACATTAATCTTAACTAGTTAAATCGTACCACAACATGCCGGAGGTTCGGGGTCGTCGAACGCGATAAAGAAGGGAGCTTGGCGGAGTATAGGGCTTAGTGG
>Ga0315309_1000791_pt1 | contig 19288 bp, 19 predicted proteins | sample TDP4_MG_FD_203080 | JGI IMG/M metagenome (GOLD analysis project Ga0315309, IMG submission 203080) | Freshwater sediment microbial communities from Lake Towuti, South Sulawesi, Indonesia - TDP4 | ecosystem: Environmental > Aquatic > Freshwater > Lake > Sediment | place: Indonesia: South Sulawesi... | reverse complement strand
CGGGGCTTCTTCGCTGAGATAGAGGGACAAGAGATAGAGGGCTACGAAATCCACATGGGGCACAGCCGTGGGGGCGAGCTGGCCTTTCGCCTGTTGGCCCGGGGCGACCAGCCAGTGGATGCTCCCGATGGCGCAGTGGACGAAAGGGGGCGGGTGTTCGGCACCTACTTGCACGGTCTCTTCGACAACCCCAACCTCAGGCGAGCCTGGTTGCGGAGCCTGGGCTGGGACGCTGCCTTCTCCGACCTGAGCATGGCTGAGGTCCGGGAGCAAGAATACAACCGGCTGGCTCAACAGGTGCGTGAAAGCCTGGACATGGAGCGGGTGTATCAGATAGTGGGGTTATAGGTGCTTTCCGCGATCTGTCATTCTGAGCGACCGAAGGGAGCGAAGAATCTCATTGTCGGTGAACGAGACCCCTTCGACAAGCTCGGAGCAGGCTCTTCGCTCTGCTCAGGGTGACGTAGGCCAGTGCGACTTTTGCTTTTGTCTCAATGCGGCTGAAGGTAGAGAGCATTGTGAGCGGGAATGATATGGAGGCTTCGGTGAGTGGCCCTCGTCAACGGTCCCAGAGTCCAGTGTCGGTCGCAGTAGTGGCTAAGGGACGGGTGGCCGTGCCGGGGGCCTGCGGTGAGTTGGTTCAGGGCACCTTGGACGGGGAGCAACCCTTCCTCATCACCTGCCCCATTGACCGTTTCTCGGTGGCCGAAGTGGAGCTGACATCTGAGAGAAAGAGCTGGTCGTGCCCGCCGGATACGTCCAAATCGGTCGCAGCACTGCGGGCAGCGCTGGCTCGCCTAGGGCGCGCGGGAATGGGCGGGCGACTGCGCATCCGCTCGGATCTCCCCCGGGCGAAGGGGATGGCCAGCAGCACGGCCGATATCGCCGCCACGGTCTACGCCCTGGCGGAGGCTCTGAAAGAGAGGGTGGAACCCTGGGAGGTAGCCCGCATCGCCCTCAGCGTTGAGCCCAGCGATAGCCTCATGTTCCCCGGCCTGGCCCTGTTCGACCATCGGAGCGGACGGGTGTACGAGGACCTGGGACCGGCTCCACCTCTGGAGGTGGTGGTGCTGGATTTCGGCGGCACGGTAGACACCCTGGCTTACAACCGTCGCTACCGGGCCGATCTGCTGCGGAAGATGGTGGCCGAGCACCAGGAGGCCCTGGCGGCGGTGAAGGAGGGATTGCGGCGGGGGAATCTGGCTGACATCGGCTATGGAGCTATCCTGAGCGCTCGCGCCCATCAGCGTATCCTCTATAAACCCCAGCTGGAGACCGTCATCGGTCTGGCCAGGGAGGTGGGGGCTCTGGGGGTCAACGTGGCCCACAGCGGAACCGTCATCGGCCTGCTGCTTGACCCAAGCCAGGCTGACGGCCCGGCAGCGGCAGCCTATCTGGCGGCCCACCTGCCTGGCCTGGAGTCCATCTCACTGAGCCGGTTGGTGGGGGGTGGACCACGCCTGACTTCGGAGAATGTCGGTTGACAAATCTATGCTTTTGGCTTATCATTAGAACGGTTATCACCAAGCCGGCCACCTTCCACACCCTGCGCCATTCGTTTGCTACCCATTTGCTTGAGGATGGGGTAGACATTCGCTACATTTAGGAGCTTTTGGGGCATGGGGATATCCGCACGACAGAATGCTATACCCACGTCAGCCAAAAAGCGATGGGGCGCATCCGCAGCCCGCTAGACAGTCTCGACCTGTCCAGTGGAGAAAAGGTATCGCAGAAAGGAGGCGTGGATTGACGACATAAAAGTTGCGGGAACCACCCAAATTGCTGTATGCTTTACGCAGGTTTTGTTTCATGCAATATTAGTTTGTGGTCATTCCCTTGACACGGGCTGCAATTGGAGGGAAATGGTCATGGGCGACAATAATGTCGAGATTCCAGAGTCACTACTGGATCATGCGAAGGGACATGGCATCGTTGTGATGAGCGGCGCTGGAGTGTCCGCTGGACCGCCCAGTTCTCTGCCCGGTTGGTACGAACTCAATCGCATGATTGTCTCCGCGCTGTGCGAGCGCATTGACAGCTACCTAGGCAAAGCCGAGTACACAAGCGCGGTGCGCGAGGCCATCGATACACGGCGTAGCGCAAACTTTTTTCCGCCCGACTATCAGGCACAGATCCTTGAAGAGACCTGCGGAGAAAACTATTTCAGGGCGCTGCAGTCGCTCGACGTAGACGTGACAAACTCGGCGCACGAGGGAATCGCGTGGCTGGCGCGGCAAGGCGTCGTCGTGGCAATCGTAACAACCAACTTTGACCGCTTGCTCGAGCATGCCTTGGAAAGTCAAGGCGTACCGTACGAGGCGGCGTACGAGCCCCAGACCTATGAACGATGCCTGCAGACGCTTCAGGCTGATTCTCGTGAAACCCCACTTCAGATTCTCAAGGTGCATGGGTGCGTGCAGGATTACCGATCATTGATCGATACCCTGAAGCAACGCCTCCTCGGGCGGAACGTGAACCTCGAGCGCTGCCTTGTGCACCTGCTCGAGGATTATTTTTGGCTGTATGCAGGGTTTTCTGCAGCAGACCTGGAGACCGACGACAACTATCTCCAGCTCGTGCCCTCTGCTGCGCGGTCGCCAGGCTTTGTTTACATACAATGGCCCGGAGCTAAGAACCTGAGTCCAGGCGCACGCCGGCTGGTCAACGCCTATGCTGGGAAGGCCTCGGTCGTGGTTGCAGAACTGGGGCCCTTCTTTCAATCATTGTGTCAATCCCTCGGCCTGGCAGTGGCTCCCACGATCAGTCCGGTTGCCAGCACCAATACGAGAGCACAGGTCGAGGCGGCACTCACGAACTGGGCCGCGCGGCTTCATCCTGCGGCGGCGGTTAACTGCTTGGCTGGTGTGGCCGAGGCAAATGGGGAGACAGAAGCTGCCTTCGACTTGCTCCATCGCTTCTGGCAGGATGCGAGGGACCGGAGCGGGCCGGACTTTGAGTTCTACCGCCTGCAACATGGTCGGCTGGGGATGGGTGGCGGCATCTTGAGTTTGGCAGAAGACCTGCAAACGACGGCGGGAATGGAGAGTATTCAGAATCTCCTTCGGCGAGGATACGACGGTGATGATGCAAGGGCTCTCGCATGGGCAGGCGTGGCGTTTCTTTGGGCTGGCAATATTGAAAAGGCCCTGTCCTTACTTTTTGACGCCAACGAGGCGCTAAAGCAAGACAAGCTCTCTGCAGAGGAGCGTGTTGACACGTGGTTGGCTGCCGCGGAAGCAAGCTACGTGTTCGAGGAGCCGGAAGACTTCTTTGCGGGTTGGGAGAATATCGCCAACATGGCAGCGAGGGCAGGAGATCTGCCTCGCCAGGCTAAATTCATAGCGATCACCGCCCTTCTCCATGCAGAATTCATGCCCGACCACTATGCTACATTCCTCCGAGAGCACGCGGAAGCGGTTTTGCAGCGTGCCCAACGACTGAACGATCCCAGGATCACTGGCTTTTCGCATCTGGCTCAAGGCCGTTACCTCACGAAAAGACGAGATGGGGTCGCCGCGCTAGAAGCGCTCACGCGAGCTAACGAGAACTTGGTGCGAGCGGGGCGTCCTCCATGGTCTATCTTTGCGGGCATCGAGATCTCCAAAGCGCTCTTTGACCAGAACAAGCGCAAGGAGGCGGCAGGCGCTCTGAACGCGGTCAACGAGTTTGTTGATCGCTACCCAGTGTGGCGCCCTTGGTTTGAAGAAGCCAAGGGACAGATGTACCAGGCCTGCGGTCAGATTGACGAAGCTCGCCAAGCCTTCAAAACCGCCTTCGATTACGCGACGCAGATGGGCTTAAAAAGACGGGGGCATGTCTTGCGGAAGTACCTAGCTCAGATCCCCGGGACGTGACTCGCGCGGCGTGACTCTCGGCTTCGGCGATAGCTTCGCTCGTCGGATGTGTCCTACCAAGAGTCGTGCTAGTTATCCGTCGCGCCCCTAAAGCTGCGGCAGTTAGGAGATGCATTAAGGGCGTACACGGCATGCCCAGTACGCACGAACTGCAAACACTCGCCTTACGACTATGCTTTGCACGGCGCAAGGCTAAGGCGTTAGCCGCAATGGCACCCAATCAGTGGTGATGATGTGAAGAGCAGTGATTTGCTTCGAGAAGGCTTTGCAACGTGGCAGCGATTCTGCCCAGACTCAGCGCGCACGCTGATAGTCAGTTTACCAGAAGCGCCCGGCGTCTATGTCATTCGCCGCAAGCAGCCGTTTGGCCGATTCGCGGGGGAGACAGATATCGCCTATATCGGCTCTGCCGCCAGTGCGCAAGGCCTGAAGGGCAGAATCCGGCAGTACTTTCATCCTGGTCCCACGCAGAGGACCAATCAGCGCATACTGGCTCTGATTGAGCGATCAGATGATCTTGAGTTGTCTTTTGTGGAACGTCCCACCGCTGACGATGCAAGGAATCTAGAGAAGCGCCTTCTCTCGCAGTACGATGCGGAGCACGGTGAACTACCGCCATTGAATAGACGAGAGTAAGTGCCACTGCGGATAGCAAAGCGTTTGTGGCTTGGCGCCTTCGGCGCTTCACCCAAATTGCTCGCCTCCTGCGGCGGCTCGCAACTTCGCAAACGCCTGAACGTTAAGCTCAATGTCTGCGGCTATGCGCCTTGTCACTGCGCCTAATTTGCGGCTGGCGACAATGCGTTTGTTGATGGTCGTGGCCGGTCTTGCCTTCACGGTGCCGTGGGTAGGTCAGGTGGACTTGCTAACCCGTGATACGCACTGCGCCAGCCTCTGACGTTTGGCGACATTCCGCTATAACTGAAAACGAGTTGGCAGTTCCAGTGTTGAAACTGCCAGTATCTGGGCAACAATGAAAAAGTCAGCACAGAGGAAATGACATGCCCGTTGTATTACGCGTCAAAGGCTATAGATTCTGGTTTTATGAAGCAGACCTCGATGAGCCGCCGCATGTCCACGTTGGAAAAGAGGGCAAAGAAGCAAAATACTGGCTTGATCCTGTCGCATTGGCAAGATCGCGTGGATTTCGGAAACACGGACTTCATGAAATTGAAAGAATTCTTGCCGAGTACAGAAACGATATTTTAGAAGTGTGGGAAAAGGAGCAGAAAAAACGTGCTAACCGTTAAAGCGAGAGTTCGGGTGCATGGCGAGGATGCCCCGATCGTGCCCATTGTTATTCCTGACCTCGATGAGGTGAGAGAATTTGCAACCAAGCTGCACGCTGAAGGTAAGCCCTGGAAAGGAGAGGCTTTTGGGTGGCAAGCAGAGTATAATCCAGAGCGACCAGAACCACCCCTTGATTCCAAGATGACCTTCACGCCCGCTGATTTTTGCATCGGTGAAAGCGGTATTTGGTTCTTTTCTCTCATGTGGGAACACGGCAAGGACAAAGAACCAGTAGAATTTCTCGATGATCGGAACCTCTTGCCATAGAATGCAGGTCGTTGTAGGACACGTCGCCTAACACCCGCCTTGCGACCATGCTGGATGCACGGCGCAAGGCTGTAGCGTTATCTGCAATTTCGAGCCCCGAGTTACCAGGAAGAACTGAGCATGAATGGTAAACTGGTAGATAGGCGTTATGCGGGACGCTATTCGGTTTTGGCTGCGATTATGCTGGGTAGCATCATGGGTCCCATTGATGCCAGTATCGTCAATGTTGTGCTTCCCACTATCACCCAGTCCTTCAGTGTAGGCATTTCCACGGCGCAATGGGTCCCAATGATATACCTCCTCACCATCAGTAGCCTGCTCCTATTCTATGGTCGCCTGGGCGATATCCTGGGATACAAGAAGGTATACCTGTCTGGTCTTGCTGGCTTTGTCATTGCTTCTGGCCTGTGTGGCCTTGCCCCGACAATCTATTGGCTCATCACGTTTCGGGCTATCCAAGGGCTCGCTGCCGGCATGATGATGGCAGTGCCTTATGCTGTTATCACTGCCTCCTTCCCGCCTACAGAGCGAGGCAAAGCCCTGGGTATCAACGCGATAAGTATCGCGGCTGGCCTGGCCATAGGTCCCTCCCTCGGCGGCTTGATCACTTCCTTATTGGGCTGGCGTTTTGTTTTCCTCATCAACATTCCCATTGGCATGGCGGGTTTGTTATGGGGACGCCACGTTATCCCTGAATTGAAGGGGCAGCCGGGTAAGATAGATATACCGGGAGTGGCGACCGCCTTTATTTCCCTGTTCTCCATTCTTCTTTTTGTCAACCGCTTTCAAAGTCTGGGCTTAAGTTACGCCACCGGTATTATGCTACTGGTCGCAGTTCTGGCTGGCATTGGTTTCCTTAGGATAGAAAGTAGGGTTACGCAACCCATGCTCAACCTGAGCCTTTTTCGCAATGTAACCTTCTCCTTGGCCAATGTTAGCGCTTTGCTCAATTTTATGTCCCAGTATGTGATGGTTTTTCTCACTCCATTCTACCTGCAAAGGGTGCTACACTACGCTCCGAATAACGTAGGGCTCATCATGACCTCTTCCCCGTTGGCTGTCATGGTAGTCGCCCCATTTAGTGGTTCCCTGTCCGATCGGATGGGCACAAGGACGCTGGCCTGTCTTGGTGCTGGTACCTGTGCCTTGTCGCTGTTCCTGATGAGCCAGTTGCCAGTTTCCGCCAGTTCAGCAGACGTTGTGTGGAGATTGGCTCTCTTCGGGCTAGGCACAGGTATTTTTCAATCGCCAAATAACAGTGCGGTGATGGGGAGTGCGCCGAGACCTCACCTGGGTACAGCTTCCGGAATCCTGGCGACAATGCGAAATGTCGGCATGGTCTTGGGTATTGCTACAGGAGGAGCGGTCCTCTATGCTTTTACTCCGCCCCACATCCTTCAAAAGGCTACCCTTGAGAGTTCGGAAGCTGCTGCTTTCCTATCAGGATTAAAGTACGCTTACATAGCAGGAGCAATCTTGACTGGGATAGCCACTGTTACTTCCCTTGTCAGAAGCGGAGGGGAAAACGGAGCACGGGAGAACTTTAAGGCTCGAAACAGCAGATAACACACAGCTTATAGGAGGGATGCAAGATGGAATCGGAGCAGGCGTTTCGCATTGCCTTCTGGGTCTTGTTCGGGGGGCTGCTAGTGATGCGGGCCTATTTTTCGCTCCGCGTGCGCCAGGCTGGGGAGCGGGTGATGGCCGACCGCGAAGCCATCGAGCGCGAGGGACGGGGGATGTTCGCCGTCCGGGTGGTAGCGTTCTTTCTCCTGATCGCCTTGCTGGTGCTGTACGCCCTCAATTCGCCATGGATAGAGGCACTCTCGATCCCGCTGCCGGGCTGGCTGCGCTGGGTGGGGTTCGCCCTGGGACTTGCCAGCTTGGCGCTGTGGACATGGACGCAGGCGGCACTGGGGAAGGAGTGGTCACCCCAACTGCAGTTGCGTGAGGAGCACCACTTGGTGACTACGGGGCCCTACGCCCAGGTGCGCCACCCGCTCTACACGGCTATGTTCGGCGTGGGGATAGCCTTCGCCCTGGTGACTGCCAATTGGGTCTTCGTGCTGCTGGCGGTGTTGGTGATTGTCGGCGTGGTCGCCCGTGTCCCCCGGGAAGAGCAGATGATGATCGAGGAGTTTGGGGAGGAATATGAAGCATACATGCAGAAGACGGGGAGGTTTTTCCCGAAATGGCGATGACAGACTTGACGTCGGCAAACACGCGCCTTGCGCCATGTCTGCCGGGTTCCATAATCAAAGCGTGCTTGTAATTGACGGCACGGCGCAAGGCTTTTCCGGTTAGATGCCGTGTGAACGTGTAGCGCGGAGGCCGCTTGCTTGGCTTGCATAACAGGCGCGATCTGGAACACGGTAGTACCTCTTCAGCAAGCGTGTAGGGTGCCGTGTCACCTTGCGCGCTGGGTGGGACAGGAGGTAAGTGATGGAGCGCATCAAGTTCGTCCTCGTAAACCCGACGTCTCTTCTATGGCGTGTTCGGGGCCGAGAGCGTCCACGCGGTTCTCGTTTTCTCCGGTTCTCCATGCTCTCGAGCCTCTACGTTGCGGCCTCTATGCCGCCGTATGTGGAGACGCAGATCATTGACGAGGAAGTTGAACCGATTGACTTTGATACCGATGCGGACCTCATCGGGATCTCCTTCATGACGTACAACGCCCCGCGAGCCTACGAGATCGCCGATAGATTTCGGATCGAGAAGGGCAAGCCGGTGATCTTCGGGGGTTACCATCCGACCTTTATGCCGGAGGAGGCCATGCAGCACGCCGACGCCGTGTGCGTTGGGGAGGCGGAGAACAACGTGTCGCGCATGATGGAAGACTTTTTGGCCGGGCAACTCAAGCCGTTCTACCGTAGCGAGCCTATCAAGCTGGAGGGATTGCCGATTCCGAATCGCGATCTCATCCGGAAGAAGGACTATGTCCCGTTGGACGTGCTCCAAGCCACCCGCGGCTGCCACTACCTGTGCAGCTTTTGCTCGGTTGCTGCGTTCCACCAGTACCGGCTTCGGACCCGCCCGGTCGCCGAGGTCATTGCCGAGCTCAAGACCCTCGGGCCGCATATCCTCTTCATGGACGACAACCTGGTCGGTGATCGAGAGTACGCGAAGCAGCTATTTTCGGAAATGATCCCCCTCGGCAAGATCTGGTTCAGCCAATGCGGCATCGAAATCGCCTATGATGACGAACTGCTTCACCTAGCGTCCCGCAGCGGGTGCCGGGGTCTGTTCATCGGGTTCGAGTCCCTTTCGCAGCGGAACTTGCGTTCCTGGAAGAAGCACAGCAACCGGGGGAAGGACTACCTCGCCGTCGTTCGGAAATTACACGCCACGGGGATCGGGGTCTTCGCCGGCTTTGTCTTTGGCAGCGACGACGATGGGCCAGACGTGTTCGAGCGAACCCTCAAGTTCATATTGGAGGCGAACATCGAGTCTTTGCAGGCGACCAGGATGACGCCCTTCCCAGGAACGCCGCTCTTTGAAGAGATGGAGCGACAGGGACGCATCTTGGATAAGGATTGGAGTCATTACGACTTCAATCACGTGGTATTCGAGCCACTGCACATGCGCCGTGAAACGCTCGACCTGGGTGTCTCCTGGGTGCTGCGGCAGTTTTACACGCGGAGGCGGGTCGTGCGGAGGGTCTGGAAAGGCCTCCACTACCTGCACCCCGCCGTCGTCCTGCGTGCCGTCTTGCCCCTGAATCTGAGTTTTCAGGGAAGGCTGGCGGCAGACGGGAACTTTCAACGGGGCGATGCCTTTGCCCGTCCGACGAATTCACGGCTGACCGATTGAGAGGTAGGGTGAGCTGGTCCAGGTGGAGCCTTGCAGCCTGGCAAGATAGCCACGCGTTCACACGGCGCCCAACACGCGGCTCACGAACATGCGCCGAGTGCTAGGAAGTGATTGAGGAAAGGCAAGGGAAATCTGCCCGGATAGCAAGGGGTCAGCCGTGGACCTGCCAGGAAGACATCGTGGCAAGAGCCGATTACGGTGTGCCAGCTCAAACAAGATAGGCGATAGGGCTGAGGGCGCACGTCGTGAGCCTTGAGCGTTATATGAAAACATCGCTTCACACCATACAGAAGAGCCGTCCTGATTCCCAGGGCGGCTTTGCTTAGCCCACCAGTCAACTGCTGCCATTTCAGCAAGACCCATCCAGGGTTTGACAGTCGGCTCGAGTGAGGGTACAATAACTCGCAGAGGAGGGAGAGTCAGCATGAAAGTAGTGACCACAGACGAAATGCGCCGCATCGAGAAGGCGGCCGACGCCGGGGGCCTGTCCTTGGCCACGATGATGGAAAACGCCGGTCGAGCCGTAGCCGAGGCCTGTCAGCAGGACCAGCGGATTGGACCAGGAGAAAAGCAGATTCTGGTGCTGGTCGGTCCGAGCAACAACGGCGGCGATGGGCTGGTGGCGGCTCGTCACCTCCATGATGCCGGCGCCCAGGTGAAGCTCTACATCGGGAAACGACAGTTGGAGGGCGACGATCATTACGCCCTCACCCAGGAGCGAAGCATCGCCACAACCAGAGTCGAAGATGACCCCAACCTGGAGTCACTGAGAGAGTTGCTGCGCGAGGCTGATGTGATCATGGATGCCCTTCTGGGCACAGGAGTGTCTAAGCCGATAGAGGGTCCGCTGAAGGACCTGCTGGAGACTGCTAAGGAAGAAGTCGGGAGAAGGAGAAAAGAGAAAGGCAAAGAACCGCTGGTCTCCCCTTCCTCTCCGTCCTCTCCATCGTTTCCGTCCTCTCCTCTCGTGGTGGCCGTAGATGTGCCCAGCGGGCTGAATTGCGATAACGGAGCCGTTGACCCGGCCACCCTACCGGCCGACCTGACGGTGACTTTTGGCTTTCCCAAGTTGGGCCAATTTCTCTTCCCTGGCGCGGAGTACCTGGGCGAGCTCCTCGTGGCTGACATTGACATCCCGCCTTCGCTGGCCGATGATGTGTCCGTTGAAGTGGCCACCCCACAGATGGTCAGCGAGCTATTACCCCAACGTCCCCTGGAAGCCCATAAGGGTACCTTTGGCAAAGCTTTGGTGGTGGCTGGTTCTGTCAACTACACGGGAGCAGCCTATTTGGCCAGCGCCGCAGCCACGCGGGTGGGCGCTGGTCTGGTCACTCTGGCCCTGGCTGAAAACCTCCATCCCATCCTGGCTTCCAAACTCAACGAGGTCACCTTCCTTCTGCTGCCTCACGACATGGGCGCTATTGTACCAGAGGCCATAAAAATCCTCAGCGAGAGAATATCCGATTACAATGCTCTCCTCCTGGGTCCCGGCCTGGGACGCGACGAGAAGACAATTGAGTTTGTGCAACGGTTTCTGGCCAGGGAGTGGCGTAGCAAGAGGCCCCGCGTCGGTTTCTTGGCTACTGGGGAAGAAGAGGCGGGAGGGGAAAGGGAGGTTCTGCCCCTGTCGGTCATTGATGCCGATGGCCTGAACGCCTTGGCCGACAGGCCCAACTGGTGGAAGTATCTCGGAGGGCCCAATGTGCTCACCCCCCACCCTGGTGAGATGGCCAGATTGGTGGGCTGCGAAGTGGAGGAGGTTGAGGCCAACCGGATAGAGGCAACGCGGGAGATGGCCAAGCGTTGGAAGCAGGTTGTGACCCTCAAAGGGGCCCATACTATCGTTGCCACGCCTGACGGGCAAACGGTCATCATCCCATTCGCTAACCCAGGGCTGGCCACTGCGGGCAGCGGCGATGTGCTGGCGGGAGCTATCGTGGGTTTCATGGCCCAGGGGTTGTCGCCCTTTGCTGCGGCAGTGGCGGGAGCCTACATACACGGCCTGGCAGGTGACCTGGTACGAGATGAAATAGGCGCTGCGGGAATGGTAGCCGGTGACCTTCTGCCCATGCTACCCCAGGCCATCGCCCTGGTCTCCCAATAGTCACTTGTTCGCCGAAATGAAAAAGGCAGGAAGGAACGTCCCTGCCTTTTTCGCCAAGCCGGGAATCGTGAAGATTCTCAAGGGAAAAGTGGTGCGACTCGCTTAAGTGTGTGTTAGGCCTCCGCTTCAGCCTCGACCTCAGCCGGCCTCTTGGCTTTGGCCAGGAGTTCTTCCTTCTTTTTGGTGGCTGCCTTCCTGCCTTCCTCAATGGCTTCTTCGATGCGCACCCTGGCGTCGGCGATAATCTCGTCAACTTTCTTTCTGGTTTCAGCGGAGAGCTCCTCGGCCCTCCTGCGGGCCTCTTCGGAGAGCTCCTCGGCCCTCCTGCGGGCTTCAACAGCCAACTCCCCGGCTCTGTCTTTGAGCTCGATGCCTCTCTCTCTGAGCTGAGCCCTAGTCTCCTCACCAGATTGAGGAGCCAGGATCAGGGCGACGGCTGCTCCCACCAATCCGCCGATAACGAATCCGGCAAAGAACTCCAGCTCACTATCTCTTTCAGCCATTGTCATTCCCTCCTTTTTGCTTTATGCACTGCTCGTGGATGGGCCTGCGCAGCAGGTCGGGGGGTGTGGGGGGTATCCCTCCAGTGTCCCCTTCCTTTTCCCGGTGGGGGCATTGGCCCTTCGGGCTGAGCCCTTCGACTTCGCTCAGGACACGCCTCAGGACGAAGCCCACCGGCCCTGCCCTCAGGAGGGAAAAGTGAGGTCAAGGGGGTACCCCTCAAGCTCCCCAGGCTTTGCTAACGCAAGCCCTGGATTGAAAAACCAAGTTGTTAACCTCAAACGGGATCAATCTGATCCTCGCTTGCCCCGGCCTTTTGGGCGCAGGCCAGCGATGGCCTGGGCTACCCCCTTGACCGCCCCAACTATGCTGGCCACTGCCATTATAGGCGACACAACGGTATCGCTGATGAAGGTGGTCGTACCTCGCACCGTGTAAACGGTCTCATTGGTGGCATTGAGCACCGGTTTGATCTCCCTCTCCAGGGTCAGGATCACGTAAATCAGCAGAACGGTCATCACTCCCAGGAAGAATATGACCACCAGTGTCTCGAAAGCCAGGACAATAACGGCAACATCACGGAGGAAGGTGGTCGCCTGGGGCCGTGAGTAGAGGAAGAAGCCTGCTACTACTAAAAGAGCCACTATGACCACGGCGGCGATGGAGACTATGAAGATCATTTTTTGGGCCCGTGGGTCCATTAGGGTCCTGGCTTCCCGGCTTTTTACCTCGCTTTTAGGCTGTTCAGTCACCATTCCTCTCCTCCTTACCATAGGGCCTGCGCAACGGGTCAGAGGAAATTATATCACATTTTTAGCCATTTAGCAATAAACAAAATGAACCAGCACATCAAACTGGCCTCGACGACGTGGACCTGACCGATCATAAAGATTCCCAGGCCCAGGGTATTGCTCGCCAGTTGGCCCAGCCCAAAACCGACCAGCCCTGCTGCCAGGTAGATCAGGAGGTCTTTGGCCGTCTTGCCTTTCCACAAGTGGAACAAAGCTCCATAGGCACTGGCTATAATGATGGACAGAACCAGGGCTGGGGAGGAAAGTGACAACTTGACGCCCTCCTGATTTTTCCGGACCTAGGCGATGATGCCCCCACCAAGGACGACCTCGCCCTGGTAGAAGACCACCCCCTGGCCTGGCGTGATGTCTCGCTGGGGCTCGACAAAGGTCAGAACGACCCTGTTTTCATCAGCGGGGATGAGGGTAGCTTGCGCCTCCGCTGCTTTGTAGCGAATCTTGGCGGTGACTTTCATGGGACTTACCGGCGCTTTTCCCGAGACGAAGCTGACCTGGCGAGCTATCAACTCCCGCCGTCCCAGTTCTGCCCTGGTGCCGGCCACGACGGTGTTGCGCGCGGTGTCCATCCCCAGGACGTAGAGGGCCTCTGGGGCGGCTATGCCCATCCCCTCCCGCTGGCCAATGGTGTAGAAAGGCAGCCCCTTGTGCTGGCCGATGACCCGTCCAGCCGTGTCTACGATGGGTCCTGGCTTGATGGCTTCCGGTGCGTGGGTGCGCAGGAAGCGGCGGTAATCGTTGTCGTGGACGAAGCAGAGTTCCTGGCTTTCGGCCTTCTCTGCTATCGGCAGCTCCCGCTCGAGGGCCATGGCCCGCACCTCTTCCTTGGTGTAGTTGCCTAGAGGGAAGAGAAGGTGAGCCAATTCCTCCTGACTTAGCATGTACAGGGCATACGATTGGTCTTTCCGCCTGTCAACGCCTTTCAGCAGTTGATAGTGGCCATCGGCCCGCCTGATGCGAGCGTAGTGGCCAGTGGCCAGATACCAGGCGTCCAATGACAGGACGCGGCGGAGCAAAAGGCCAAACTTGATGTGACGGTTGCAGGCCAGACAGGGGTTGGGAGTGCGGCCGCTGGCATATTCGCCGATGAAGTAATCAACGACGTGGTGCTTAAAATCCTTCTCGTAATTGACAAGATAGAAAGGTATGTCCAGGACCTGGCAGACGCGGCGCGCGTCCTCCACGGCCTCTGGGGAGCAGCAGCGATTGGTGGCGCCCCCTTCGCCCCCTTCTGCCCAGAGGCGCATCATAATGCCAATGACCTCGTAACCTTCCTCGACCAGCAGGGCAGCCGCCGTGGAGCTATCTACCCCACCACTCATGGCTACTACGACTCTGGTAGAGGATGGGGGATAGGGGGTGGGGGGGGCACCCCTTATCCCTTGCCCCTTATCCCTTATCCTCATCGTGCTTGTTGCGATAATCCTCAATAGCCTTGTGCAGGGTGCTGGCAGCCAGGTTAGAGCAGTGCATTTTCTTCTCTGGCAGGCCACCCAGGGCTTTGGCCACGTCTTCGTCAGTCAAGGTCTCAGCTTCGGCCAAGGTCTTGCCCTTGATCATCTCGCTGGCCATAGAACCCGAAGCGATGGCCGCCCCACAGCCAAAGGTGCGAAACTTGATGCCTGCGATGTGGTTGTTGTCAACCTTAATGTAGATTTCCATCAGGTCGCCGCAGACGGGGCTGCCCATCTTGCCTACCCCATCGGCGTCCTCGATGACCCCCACGTTACGAGGATTCTGAAAATGTTCGATGACCAGTTCCGAATATTCCATTTCTCCTTGCCTCGTTTGTCTTAATTTAGCGACAGGCACGGAATAGCACCTTCTCCAACTCTTTCAGCCCCTCTACCCCCTTCATCTCGTAGGCGAAGAGGGGCAGTTGGATGATTTTCATCCGCCCGTCTCCATACTCATCAGCTAGCATGTTGATGTACGGTAGCTGCATGGCCCTTCTCGCTTTGTGGAACTCACAGTCAGGGTCTTGTATGACGTTGTTGATGATCAGATGCCGGATGGTAAGCCCGTACCTCTCGAACTCCTCCACCAGCCTCTTAGCCTGGTAGACCCCCAAAGCCTCGGGGATGGTCACCAGGATAAACTCGGTGTTAGTCGGGTCTCTCATGAAATCCGTGACCTCCTTGGCCAGAGCCTTCCAGCTTTCTATCAGGTCGAGGAAGGGGACTTTTTTCAACTTGAAAGCATCACGGATCTCAAAATAGAACCTGGGGGCCATACGCAGATGTTCGATGAATTTGTAGGGCAAGTTGAGAAGGCGCAGGGTGTCGCCAGCAGGGGCTGTATCCCAAACGATCAGGTCGTATCGCCCATCTTTGACCCGCTCCAGGATGTAGTCCAGCATGAACTCTTCCTGGATGCCGGGCGCTATGGCCACGTAGTCTATGACCTCATCGTATTCCATGTCAATAAGGGTGGAAGCCGCCTCGTATATCTCTTGGCCAAACTTTTCCTTCCATCTCTTCATCACTTCGTCGGGACTTATTTCCAAGGCATAAAGGTTCTCTATGCCTTTCACCGGCCTCTCTGTAGGCCCCACCTCCATTTCAAATATATCAGAGAGAGAAGGGGTGAGGTCGCTGGAGATGATCAAAGTTTTTCTGTCCAGCGAGGCATAGTGTAGGGCTGTGGTAGCCGAACAGGTTGTCTTCCCCACGCCCCCCTTCCCTCCGAACATGAGCACGCGCTTGTTTGTGTAATCTAGATCCAAAAGAGACATGAAACCTCCTACCACTGTTGCACCACTATTGCGGTACAGGCGGTACAGGTGGCCTTGATAGTGACGCCATCCCCTTCCTAGCGGGCCGCGTACAATGGACTCATCATCCGCAGCTTCTCCACGATGCCCGGCAGGATGCTCATCACGTAGTCAACGTCAGCGTCGGTGTTCTCCCGCCCCAGGGTCAGGCGCAGGCTGCCGTGGGCGATCTCCGGCGGGATGCCCATAGCCGTCAACACGAAGGAAGGCTCCGACTCGCCGGTAGTACAGGCCGAACCGCTGGAAGCGCAGACGCCAGCCAGGTCCAGACTGAGGAGCATGGCCTCGCCCTCGATGTACTTGAAGACGAAACTGGCGTTGTTGGGCAAACGGTTGGTGGGGTGACCGGTCAGTTGTGCGTCAGGTATCTCGGCTGTGATCTCGTCCATGAGCCGGTCGCGCAAAGCAGCGATGCGCTGATTGTTGCTTTCCACGTGGTCGTAGGCCAGTCGCAGGGCCGTGGCTAGACCGACGATGTAGGGCACGTTCTCGGTGCCGGCCCGCCGGTTGCGCTCGTGGCCGCCTCCGGTCTGGGTGGGCAGGAGCGGTGTACCGTTGCGCACGTAAAGCACTCCCACACCTTTAGGGCCATAGAACTTGTGGGCCGAGAGGGAGAGGAGGTCAACGTTCAGTTTGTCCACGTTGAGATCGAGGGTGCCGCCAGCCTGCACGGCGTCCGTGTGGAAGGGGATGCCCTTCTCCCTGGCGATCTGCCCGATCTCGGCGATGGGCTCGATGGTGCCCACCTCGTTGTTGGCGTACATGATGCTGATGAGCACGGTATCGTCATGGATGGCCCGGCCTACCTCGTCGGGGTCCACCACGCCGTGCTGGTCCACCGGCACATAGGTCACCTCGAAGCCAAAGTGCTTCTCCAGTTGCTCGCAGGTGTGGCCGATGGCGTGGTGCTCGATGGGGCTGGTAATGATGTGATGGCCCTTGCCGGCCTCCCGTTGGGCCAGGCTCACGCCTCGGAGAGCCAGGTTGTCGCTCTCCGAGCCGCAACTGGTAAAGATGACCTCCTCGGATTTGCAACCCAGGATGTCGGCCACCGTGCGGCGGGCCTCGTCCATGGCCTTGTGGGCCTCACGCCCCAGGCTGTAGATGCTGGAAGCGTTGCCATAGCGCTCGGTAAAATAGGGTAGCATGGCCTCCACCACCCTGAGGTCAACAGCAGTGGTGGCGGCATGGTCCAGGTATATGGTAGGCTTTGGTTTGTCCATTGTTTCACTCCTTTGTGGAGTCAAGGGATGGGGAGTAGGCTCCTGCTCCCTGGTTGCCTGATTTACCGCTCATTGGTTACTGAACAGGTCGGTGCTCAGATAGCGTTCACCTGTATCGGGCAGGATGACGACCACGGTTTGGTCGTCACCCAGGCGTTCGGCTACCCGGAGGGCAGCGAAAGCCGCCGCTCCAGAGGAGATGCCCACCAGAAGGCCCTCCTCATGGGCCAGCCGTCGCGCCGTTTCCATAGCTTCCTCGTCGGTTACAGCGATGACCTCGTCCACCACGTCCATGTTCAGGACGTCGGGCACAAAGCCGGCGCCGATGCCCTGAATTTTATGCCGGCCCGGCTGGCCGCCGGAGAGGACGGGGGAGTTGGCCGGCTCGACGGCTACGATTTGAACGGCGGGGTATCGCTCTTTGAGTACCTCTCCCACACCGGTCAGCGTTCCGCCGGTGCCCACTCCGGCCACGAAAGCATGGACAGGACCGTCCACCTGTTGCAGGATTTCAACGGCCGTCGTGTGGCGGTGGACTTCCGGGTTGGCCGGGTTTTTGAACTGCTGCGGCATAAAGTAGTTGGGGTTCTCCCGCACCAATTCCTCGGCCCTGGCCGTTGCTCCCGCCATCCCTTCAGCGCCGGGTGTGAGGACGATCTCCGCGCCGTAGGCTGCCAGCAGGCTGCGCCGTTCCACGCTCATGGTCTCGGGCATGGTCAGGATCAGGCGATAGCCTTTCACCGCGGCCACCATGGCCAACCCGATGCCCGTGTTGCCGCTGGTGGGCTCGACGATCACCCCGCCAGGTTTCAAAAGGCCGTCCCGCTCCGCAGCTTCGATCATGGCGAGGCCGATGCGATCTTTTACACTGCCGCCCGGGTTGGCCCGTTCCAGCTTGGCCCAGACGGTGGCCGACCCTGGCGCAGGCATCCGCTGCAACCGCACCACCGGCGTATGGCCGATCAGTTCCAGGACGGTGTCTGCCCTCTCAGCGGCCGGTCTTTTGCTCATCATCCTCAATCCCCTACTACCATGCGCTCCAAGGATTCCACGCTCAGGTGCCCGTCGCCCTCCAACTTTTGCAATCGGGTCTCCAGTTCCTCTATCCGGTCGCAGAGTTGGGTTAAAGCTTCCGCCACCGGGTCCGGCAATTGCTCATGATGCAGATCGTACATTCGGGTGCAGCGCTCGCCGTTCACGCTGATCACCCGGCCTGGTACGCCGACCACTGTAGCTCCGGCTGGCACCGGCTTGACCACCACCGAGCCAGAGCCGATCTTGGCCCCATCACCCACCTCGATGGGGCCCAACACAATGGCATCGCTCCCTATCACCACACCGTGGCCGATGGTGGGATGCCGTTTCTTCTTCTCCAGGGAGACGCCACCTAGCACCACCCCTTTGTACATCAGCACATCGTCGCCGATCTCTGTTGTCTCGCCGATCACCACCCCCATGCCGTGGTCAACGAAGAAGCGCCGTCCAATGCGGGCCCCCGGATGGATCTCGATGCCCGTCAGGAAACGGCTTACGTGGGAGATGAAACGGGCCAGGAACAGGAACCCTCGCCTCCAGAGGAAGTGAGCGAGACGATGGAGCCAGATAGCGTGCAGGCCCGGATAGCAGAGCAGCACTTCCGGCAGGCTGCGGGCAGCGGGATCCTTGGCAAAGACAGTCTGGATGTCTTCCCGTATCATGGTCAGGAAGCCGGCCTTCTCCTTGGGCGGGGCCTCTTTCCAGGGACATTTTTCACATAGGGGGTCACCAGATTGACGCATTCGTTGCATCACGTTTTCGAAATTTATCATCACAACCTCCACTCCTATTCAGGAGTTTGCTCTATCAAATCGGCCAACGTCGTTGAGTCCAAAGCGGTTACGATGCTATCGCGTACCTTCTCCCATACGGGGCGGGTGAGACACACTTTCTCTCGCTCACAACAGCCTGGTTGGCGAAGCTCGGAGACGCACACCACGGGAGCGATAGGGCCTTCTAAGGCGCGCAGGACGTCTCCTACCGTGATAGCCTGGGGTTCGCGGGCCAGGTGGTAGCCACCATATGCACCCCGGGTACTCACCACTAATCCCGCCTCACGCAGCGAGGCCACAATCTGCTCCAGGTAGGCCAGGGAGATGTTTTGCAAGCGAGAGACCTCGGTCAGCGGGAGGGGCCCCTGACCGTAGGAGCGGGCCAGTTCCACCATGGCCCGCACTCCATATTGCTCTCTGGTCGAAAGTTTCATATTGCACTCACCGCACTCTAGAACCGGGACACTCCGAATTCCTAGTAAAACGGTCGGAATTATTCTATCATACCATTGGCGTCCTGTCAAGAACAAGCTGGCTTGACTGAAATTGCACCATAAGCTGCTCCCTCTGTGGTCAGTCGTAAGGGACCCCGTCGGTTCTCTGTCCTGGTGATTCGTGAAGGTGCGCTATTCAATTGGTAAGGTTCTGAAGGTGAGCGTTACACGGTTGGGACAAGAAAAGGGGGAGTACCTTCATAATAATGTGCCCCATCTCCGAAAAGAGGGTGGGAAAATGGCCCTTTCCGCGTGACGCCACGAAATATAATTGTCGGCTCCTTGGGGGAAATCTGGTACAATACCAGGTATCCAAAACCCACAAAGGAGCCGACGCCATGTATTGTACCACATT
>Ga0315309_1000789_pt1 | contig 19304 bp, 16 predicted proteins | sample TDP4_MG_FD_203080 | JGI IMG/M metagenome (GOLD analysis project Ga0315309, IMG submission 203080) | Freshwater sediment microbial communities from Lake Towuti, South Sulawesi, Indonesia - TDP4 | ecosystem: Environmental > Aquatic > Freshwater > Lake > Sediment | place: Indonesia: South Sulawesi... | reverse complement strand
AGCTTTTGATAACACATAATAAGTGGCTCCTTGTTCTTTATGTTATGCTGACTCTCGTTTTCATAGTCTGCTGGGCGATCTCTTTCATAGTTGCTGTAAGGGGTATTTCCTCCATAGACGACCCCAGCGCGCACATTAAGGTACCTCCTAACGTTAAGGGAAATTACTATATGGGTGGATTATATTCTCTTGGGTTTCTTGATGCCTTTCTTAATAGACAAGGAATAATGTCTAAACAAACCTTAGTTGAAACTGTAGACCTATTGCCGGAATCAGAAAGTGCTGTAATTTTAGAACTAACATTCGATCAGATGAAGATAGCATATATCAGAGACGTTAAGATAAAGCGGCAAAAGATAGCTTTTCTTTTTCTTCACATTTGGCTGATTTCCGGATTTTTCTTGTGGGTATTGTCATATTTTGGAGGCAAATAGTGTCACTTACTTAATTTAACAATGTCAAGTTAAAGCCCATCTGAAAAGTGTTCGTAGTGGCGGTTTGAGCCCATTTGGGAACGACTGAAGTCGTTATTACGGATTTTTCGGATAGGTATTTAAAAGGTATGCTGACCATCTCAGCGAAGAGAGGAGAAGCAAATGATCGAAATCCGCATTCACGGTCGAGGCGGTCAGGGAGCGGTCGTGGCCTCAGAGATGCTGGCCAAGGCCGTTTTCCACGAAGGCAAGTACATTCAGTCCTTCCCTGCCTTTGGGGTGGAGCGACGGGGCGCACCGGTGATGGCCTTCACCCGCATTGACAAGAAGCCCATCCGTATCCGCACTCAGATTTACGAACCCAACCACATCATGGTCCTCGACCCTACCCTGCTGGAAGTGGTAGACGTCACGGCCGGCCTGAAAGAGGATGGCTGGATCCTTATCAACAGCGTGGACCCGCCAGAGGCTTTCGATTTCCCGGACAAGTATCGGGTGGCCACCGTTGATGCCAACACCATCGCCATCAAGTACCGTCTGGGACCCCGTAACGCGCCCATCGTTAACACGGCTATCCTGGGAGCTTTCTCCCGTATCACGGGCATCGTACAGTTGGAATCAGTGATAGAGGCCGTGCGGGCATCGGTGCCCATTAACCCTGACGGCAATGTGGCCGCCATCAAAGAGGCTTACGAACTAGTAACAGGCTGAGTTCGTATCTCAGTGAGCTGTAATCTCAATGGAGAGACTTACCGAAGATGGAAGAAGCAAAAGTCATCATTTTCAAAAGCGAAGCTGAGATGCCAACCATGGCTGCTTCGCTGGCCAATACCCTTTACAACAAGACGGGCTCCTGGCGCTATATGCGCCCTTTGTATGTGGACAAGACGCCACCTTGCAACGACGCCTGCCCAGCCGGTGAGGACATCGTCGGCTACCTGGGTTTGATCCGCCAGGGGCGCTACCGCGAAGGCTGGGAGTTCATCATGCAGGAGAACCCTTTCCCCGGCGTCTGTGGGCGGGTATGTCCTCACCCCTGCGAAAGCCAGTGCAACCGCACTGAGTTGGGGGAAGCCATCGCCATACACGTTCAGGAACGCTTCCTGGCGGATTGGGCGTATGAGAGGGGGTTGAGGGATCTGAAGGGGCTGAAGGGCATCCCATCAGACCCCTTAGACCCATCAGTCCCCTCTGTAGCCATCATCGGTTCTGGGCCGGCTGGCCTTTCGTGTGCCTATCAGTTGGTTCGCAAGGGCTATTCCGTCACCGTCTTCGAGGCTCAGGACAAACCGGGCGGTATGATGCGCCTCATTCCCGAGTACCGTCTGCCCCGTGAGATCCTCGACCACGAGATCGCGGCCATCGAGTCCCTGGGCGTGGAGATCAGGACAGGCGTTCAGTTGGGCAGGAACCTTTCGCTGGACGACCTCAAAGATTACCAGGCCATCTTCCTGGCCGTAGGCCAGAGCGTGAGCCGGAAGTTAGGCGTGCTTGGAGAGGATGCCGCAGGCGTCCTCCACGGCATCGAATTCCTGCGCCGGCTGGATCAAGGTGAGAAACCGTCGCTGGGTTCCAGGGTAGCTGTCATCGGCGGCGGCAACACAGCCATAGACGCCGCCCGCTCGGCCCGTCGCCTGGGGGCTGAGGTTTCTATCCTCTATCGCCGTTCGCGCCACGAGATGCCGGCTATATATGAGGAAATCGAGGAAGCTCTGGAAGAAGGCGTTCAGATTGAATACCTGGTAGCGCCAGTGGAGGTGCTGACAGAGAAGGGCAAAGTCAGCGGCCTGAAGTGTACCAGAATGGAATTGGGCGAACCAGACGAAAGCGGGCGGCGGCGGCCGATACCCGTTGTGGGCTCTGAGTATATCATCGAGGTGGACACCGTCATCCCCGCCCTGGGCCAGGTAGCTGACCTCTCCTTCCTGGGGAAAGACATCAAGGCGGAGAGAGAGCGCATCGTCATCGAGGACAGCGGGGCTACCACTCGCCTGCCCGTCTTCGCCGGGGGCGATGTGGCCACAGGCTATGGCACAGTGACCCACGCTGTGGGCTCCGGCAAACGGGTTGCCCTGGCCATTGACCGTTTGTTGCGGGGCGAGACGCTGGAGGGCTTCCCGCCTCTGGATCGCAACGTGCACACCGTGCCCAGGGACATGGACCCCACCGTGGTGGGCTTTGAAGACCTGAATCTGGCCTACTTCGAGGAGGAACCCCGCCCCAGGCAGGCACGGGCTCCGGCTGAAGAGCGGGTGAGGGACTTTACCGAAGTCAACCGGGGCTTTGACGAGGAGGTGGCCGTGACCGAGGCCCTACGCTGCTTCAGTTGCGGCACCTGTAACCAGTGTGACAACTGCCTCATCTTCTGCCCCGACGTGGCCGTCTTGCGCAATGGCGACGAGAGACCTTACGTCTTTGACTATGACTACTGTAAGGGATGCGGCATCTGTTTCGCCGAATGTCCGCGGCGGGCTATATCCTTCGAGGAGGAAATAAAGTGGAAAAAGTAGTGACAGGCAATTACGCTGTCTCCTGGGGAGCCAGGCTGTCCCGGGCACAGGTCATCGCCGCCTATCCCATCACTCCCCAGACTTCTATCATCGAGTTGCTGGCCAGTTTTTGTGCTGATGGTGAGTTGGACGCTCGCTTCATCAAGGTGGAATCGGAGCACTCGGCCATGGCCGCCTGCATCGGGGCCTCGGCTGCGGGGGCGCGGGCCTTCACTGCCACCTCAGGCCAGGGGCTCTTACTGATGCACGAACTGGTTCACTGGGCGGCTGGGGCACGGCTGCCCATCGTCATGGGCACTGTGAACCGCGCCGTGTCCCCCGGCTGGAGCGTGTGGACCGAACAGAACGATACCCTCTCCCAGCGGGACACCGGCTGGCTGCAATACTATTGCGAGGCCAACCAGGAAGTGCTGGATACCGTCATCCAGGCCTACAAGGTAGCCGAGCGTATCCTCCTGCCGGTCATGGTCGTCCTCGATGCCTTTGTGCTCTCCCACACCTCCGAGGCGGTGGACATTCCCGACCAGGACAAGGTGGATGGCTTCCTGCCGCCCTATCGTCCTGAGTTGAAGCTGGACGTCAATGATCCTCACGCTTTTGGACCGATCGTAACCCCTGAGCATTACATGGAGATGCGCTACAAGATGCAGAAGGCTATGGAAGAGGCAGTGTCCGTAGCCCAGGAGGTGGACGAGGAGTTCGGAGAGGTCTTCGGCCGGCGCCACGGTCTGGTGGAGCCCTACCGTCTGGAGGGCGCTGAGGTGGCCCTGGTCACCTCGGGCACTGTCACCAGCACCTCGCGTGAGGTTATAGATGAGCTAAGGGAGCAAGGGGTGAAGGTGGGATTGCTCAAAGTGCGCCTCTTTCGCCCCTTCCCGGCCGTGGCTGTGCGTCAGGCTCTGGCTGGCATTCCCAAAGTAGCCGTCATAGATCGCAATATCTCCTTTGGCCACGGCGGCATCTTTGCCCAGGAAGTGAAATCGGCCCTCTACAACGTGGACGGAGTGCACCGGCCACCGATCTTTGGCTTCGTCGCTGGCCTGGGCGGCCGCGACGTCACTCCTGAGCCCATCAAGGAGGTCATCAGCACCACCTTGGCCAACGACGCCCCGCCGGAGGAGATCTTATGGATAGGAGTGAAGAAATGAATCATGGGAATGTCATTGCGAGCGAAGCGAAGCAATCTCGGACGATTCCGAGCACAAAGAATTTTGTGATCCCCGAGGAGGAAGTGACGTATTCTGGCAGTGTATCCTGCCCAGGCTGTGGGGCGGCTCTGGCCATGCGCTACGCCCTGAAGGCTCTGGGCGACAGGACCATCGTGGTCATCCCCGCCTGTTGCTGGTCCATCATCGCCGGGCCTTTCCCTTACTCGTCGTTGAAAGTGCCCATCTACCACACCGCTTTCGAGACGGCCGCTTCCCTTTCTTCTGGGATACGTGCTGCTCTGGATGTACAGGGCGACAGCGAGACCACGGTGCTGGCCTGGGCTGGCGATGGGGGGACCTTCGACATCGGCTTCCAGGCTCTCTCCGGCGCAGTGGAGCGCAACGATGATTTCATCTACACTTGCTACGACAACGAGGCCTACATGAACACTGGCATCCAGCGCAGTTCGGCTACACCCTGGATGGCCTGGACGACCACCACACCTGTAGAACATCCCAAGGACGAACCCAAGAAAGACATGGTGGCCATCATGGCTGCCCACAGGATCCCCTACACGGCCACGGCCACCCTGGCCTACCCTGAGGATTTCATTGCCAAGTTCAAGAAGGCCAAGAGCATCCGTGGGTCCAAGTTCCTCCACGTGCTGTCACCCTGTCCACCGGGCTGGAGGGCCGAGGCCAGCGATTGCATCAGGCTTACCCGCCTGGCTGTGGAGTCCAAAGTCTTCCCCCTCTACGAGATTGAGAATGGGGAGAAATATACCATCACCGTCTGGCCCAAGAAGTTTGTGCCGGTAGGTGAGTATCTGAAGCTCCAGGGCCGCTTCCGCCATCTGTCGGCCGAAAACATCCAGGCCATCCAGGAGCGCGTGGATCGGGAGTGGGAAAAGTTGGCGAGGAAAGCGGAGGGAGAGTGCATCTCGGCGACGTGAACCTGTATATTGTCAGTGACGGTATCACTTGGTCCGACGGTGGCGGGCCCTTCGGGTTGGTCCCCAAAGTTCTCTGGGAGAAAGTCATCCAGCCCGATGAGCTCAACCGTGTGCCCATGAGCCTGAACTGTCTGTTGATAGAGTCTGAGGGCAAGAGGATCCTGGTTGACACAGGCCATGGGGACAAGCTATCAGCCAAGGAGCGGCAGTTCATGAATATGGTGGGCGAGAGGCGCCTGATTGGCAGCCTGGAGCGCCTGGGCCTGGCCCCGGAGGACATTGATATCGTCATCAACACCCATCTCCACAGCGATCACTGTGGGGGCAACACCTTTTTACGCGATGGCCAACCTGTGCCCACTTTTCCGCGAGCCGAGTATTGGATCCAACGGCTGGAGTGGGCCGACGCCAGCTACCCCAACGAGCGCACCAAAGGCACCTATTTCGCCCACAACTTTGTTCCTCTGGAAGAGAGCGGTCAGGTGCGCCTGCTCTACGGCGATACGCGCGTGACCTCCAAGGTGCGCTGTATCACCACGCGGGGGCACACCCGTGCCCACCAGAGTGTGATCATCGAGTCAGAGGGCAAGGTGGCCATTTACCTGGGCGATCTGGCGCCTTTGGCCGTCATGATGGAGCGGCTGGCCTGGGTGCCAGCCTACGATGTGGAGCCTCTGGAAACCATCGAGACCAAGCGGCGCATCCGGCAGTGGGCTTTGGAGAACGAGGCGCTGCTCATTTTCGATCACGAGTCGCAGGTGCCAATGGGCTATCTGCGGGAGGGAGATGGAAAGTTCAAGGTGGAGCCGACATAAAAAGGGGGCGCTGAAGGCCCCCTTCACTTTGGGATGCAATTTGCTCTAGCTTCTCTCCCACTCCTTGACCGCAGCCTGGATGAAATCGCGTATGGCAGGGTCGGGCACCTCGTCTGCGCTGGAAAAGTACTGGCCACCAACTTGGATCTGCAAGCCTCCGTCGGGACCGGTTCTGACATGCACCTCCTTGCCCAGAGGTGTCGGAGCGGTGCTGATCATCCGTTGCAATATCTCTTCAATTTCGTCAATGAAAGTGCCACCAGCTCCTGTTGGCTCAGCAGTCACCTGTGGTTTCCGTCTTCGAATGAAACTCATTATACCCGGCTGCGCTTCCCTTGCTGGGGTTTTGCCGACCCCAAGGTCTCCTTCTCTCAAACGGCGGAGGAATGCTTCCTCCTCATCACTGCCAAAGGGTTCCACAGCCACAGCCTGGGGAGGGCTTGCCGGCTCCACAACCTGTGGCTGCGGGGGCCTTTCCCTGGTGGGAACCACCGGGGTAATGGATGCAGCGGCCCATTGCCTCTTGACGATGCCGCCTGTAAACTTGATCAGGTCGGCTATGGCCTCCAGAACCTGGTTGCCTATCCTCCCGTCCCGTATCTCCACCAGTTGCCTGTACTGGCGGCCCTCGACCTCGACCACGACGGCTCCTGTATCCTCGTCGCGCAAGACGCGCATGATCTCTTTCAGTCTCATGGGCGCAATCCTTTCTCTCTGTACCCTCGTTTCTGCCCCTAGCTCCTCAGTAAGGGGGCTACTGGATGATATAATCGGCATCTCTTCTTCTTTCGGGGGCTCTGGGGCCCTCGTTTCCAGGTCGAATTCAATATCTGGCCGCCTGGCTCTGGACTTTTTCCCCTGTTTGGGGCCACTGAGATAGCTGATGATCCCGGCCAGGATCAAGAAAACACAGATCACGAGGGCAATCAATACCCCTAACATCACTTGTGGGCTGACATCTAAGACCATTTGTCTTCACCAAAAATCGCTGATGGGGCGTTCTCCCCTGCTCCCATAGGCACTCTCTGGATCATGCTGTCAATACTCGATCCCTCGCCGCCCCTTGACACCTTCGTTAAAGGGATGTTTGATGTCCAGCATCTCGGTTACCAGGTCTGCCCTCTTGACGATTTCAGGATGGGCGCCACGGCCAGTGAGGACCAACTCAACCTTCTCCGGCTTGCTCTCCATGAGAGCAAGGACTTCGCCCAACCCAATCAGATTGTAGTCCAAGGCGACGTTAATCTCATCCAGGATAACCACATCGTAATTGCCGCTGGCCAGAGTCTGGCGGGCGTGGTTCAACGCTTGGTGAGCCTGTTCCACGTCCTCAGGGTCGGGGTTATTCTTATTCACGAAATCCGGGCGCCCGAACTGGCGCAAGGTGACATTAGGTAGCTTCTCTACGCTGGTCAGTTCGCCGTAGTGAGGCCAGCCTTTCATGAACTGAATAATGTAGACCTTCATGTCCTGCCCGGCCGCTCGCAGGGCCAAACCCAGGGCAGCCGTTGTCTTGCCCTTGCCTGAACCAGTGTAGACCTGGATTAAACCTTTCTCTAAAGGCATCTATCCACACTCCTTTTACCACTGTTGCGGTACAGGTTCAACGTCGGGCCCCCCAACTATATCCAGTGTAGCACACAAATCGCGCCCCGTCAATAGGTATTATTGGCTATTCGTGCGCTGTTGCTGATTTGGATGCTCGTACAATTCTATCAACACGCCGTGGGTGCTTTTGGGATGAGCGAAGGCAAACCTTTCCCCTTCGGGGCCCATGCGTGGCATCTCATCAATCAACTGCAAGCCCTTTTCCTGCAGCTCGGCCAACGTTTTTTCGATGTCGTCCACCTCAAGACAGATGTGGTGGATGCCCTCTCCCCGCTTCTGCAAGAACTTGGCCACGCCGCTATCACTGGTGACGGGCTGTACCAGTTCGATCTCGCTCTCCCCGGTGGGCAGAAAGGCGATAGTCACTGCCTGGTCGGGCCTCTCCTGGATTTTAGCCAGGGTGAGTCCCAAGGCTCGCTGATAAACTTGCAATGCTTCCTCGATGTCATTGACGACGATGCCGATGTGGTCAATTTTTTTGATCATGCCTATCTCCTAGATATGGACTTGCACCACTCCTGCACCGCAACAGTGGTGATTGCGGTACAGGATGATACTCAAAGGGCCACGGTGGGTTTGTATTCGCCGAAGACACGGCGCAGTGCTCCGCAAATCTCCCCCAACGTAGCATAGGACTCCACACATTCCAAAATGACAGGCAACAAGTTTTCATTCCCGATGGCTGTCTGCTCCAGTTTCCCGAGAAGATTTTTCACCCTCCTGTTGTCGCGTCGCTGCTTGAGGGCAGCCAGCCGGGCCATCTGCCGCTCCCGCACAGCCGGGTCAACCTTCAAAAGCCGCAGAGGGGTGGTCTCCGAGACGGTGAACTCGTTGACCCCCACCACAATCTGCTCTTTCTGGTCCACGGCCCGCTGGTAGCGATAGGCGCTCTCCTGGATCTCCCGCTGGATGTAACCGCTTTCTATGGCAGCCAGAGCCCCACTCATGGCGTCAATCTTCTCGATGTATTCCTGGGCTCGCTTTTCGATCTCATTCGTCAGGTGCTCGACGAAATAGCTCCCGGCCAGTGGGTCAATGGTGTCGGCTACACCGCTTTCGTGGGCGATGATCTGCTGAGTGCGCAGGGCGATGCGCACCGAGTCCTCAGTAGGCAGCGAGAGGGCTTCGTCACGGGAGTTGGTGTGCAGCGATTGGGTGCCGCCCAGCACGGCAGCTAGGGCCTGTAAGGTCACCCGCACCACATTGTTGTCTGGCTGTTGCGCCGTCAGGGTGCAACCTGCCGTCTGGGTGTGGAAGCGCATCATCCACGAGTTAGGATTCTGCGCCCCAAAACGGTCCTTCATGATGTGCGCCCACAGCCGCCGCGCCGCCCTAAACTTGGCCGCCTCTTCGAAGAGGTTATTGTGGGCACCAAAGAAGAAGGAGAGGCGAGGGGCAAAATCATCTACATCCAGTCCCACATCAATGGCAGCCTGCACGTAGGCGATGGCGTTGGCCAAAGTGAAGGCCACCTCCTGGACGGCGGTGGAACCGGCCTCACGGATGTGATAGCCAGAGATGCTGATGGTGTTCCAGAGGGGCAGGTTGTCCTTGCAGTAACGGAAGGTGTCGGTGATCAAACGCATGGAGGGCTGGGGGGGGAAGATGTAGGTCCCGCGGGCCACGTATTCCTTGAGGATGTCGTTCTGGATGGTGCCTCTGAGCCTGGGCACCTCCACGCCTTGCTTCTTAGCTACGGCGATGTACATGGCCAGCAGGATGGCCGCCGGGGCGTTGATGGTCATGGAGGTGGAGACCTTATCCAGGGGGATGCCCTCGAAGAGGGTCTCCATGTCTTCCAGAGAGGATATGGCCACCCCCACCTTGCCCACCTCGCCCTCGGCCAGTTCGTGGTCGGAGTCATAGCCGATTTGAGTGGGCAGGTCGAAGGCTACCGAGAGGCCCGTCTGGCCCTGCTCCAGCAGATATTTGTAGCGCTGGTTGGACTCCTCGGCCGTGGCGTAGCCAGCGTACTGGCGCATGGTCCACAACCGCCCCCGGTACATGGTCGGCTGCACGCCCCGGGTGAAAGGGTACTGGCCGGGGAAGGCCAGGTCATGGATATAGTCCGTTCTCGCATCGTCAGGTGTGTACACTCGCTCCACCGGGATGCCGGAGGTGGTCTCGAAGCTCTGGCGGCGTTCAGGGAAGCGGGCCAGAGTTTTTTGTAAGGTAGTTTGCTCCCATTCATTTTTGAGTTTAGCAATATCTGCCATTCCCTTATCCTTTGACTTTTAATGAACCAACAGGCTCAGAAGAGAGTGACCCAGGCCGTCCAGATTACGCTCGCGCCAGCGATGAGGGTGCCAGCGGCGACGAAGATGTAACGGCTGAGCCTGCCCCTGAGAGTGAGAGGTAGAGGAAAATGTGGGTTAGAAGACTTTACCGAACCTCCACCCAGCCCAGGTCTATGATGTGAGCGTTGGGATCATCCTTCTGCCATAGACGACTCCCGTCCTCCGGCCGCCATAGGCCCAGCGTGAAATGATACCGCCCCGGCCTCAACCCCTTCACTTCATCATCCTGATACACTCCTCCTACCTCCCATCTGGAGGTTGGCAACAAATGGTCGAACACCGCATAGCTTGCCTCTCTTCTATGCCCCTCCAACAGTGACTCATCCTCCACCTCTCCGTGCACCCACAGTGTGTAGTCCTCCTCCATCTCCTCCAGACACCCGAAGAAGAGACTGAGCCTTTGACCATCCTCCTCTTCTCCCCTCAGGCTATGGCCCAGGAACTCCACCTTGCCTCCCAGGTTCACGTTCATCTTGTGCGCTATCCGCTCCGCTATGCGCTCCTCTATTTCCTGAATCTTCCTCTCTTCTCCCAAAGCTCTGTAGGCTCCCATGAATAATGCAAATTCGTCAATTCGCCCCGGCTCAACTCCCTTATCCACTGCCTCCTCGTACAGCCTTGCCACCTCTCTATCCATTCCTCTTTCGGCGTAGACCTTGGTTAGATCATAGTAGTCGTTCCAATTTCCCTCCCAACGGCTGCTCACCTGCACAAAATCCATCTGGATCGGTCCGTCATAATCGGTGTATGGGTCTTGCAGCAGGTCAGGAAACACCAGGTCTACCCATCCTCGCCAGCCGATGTTGTGCACCCTTTCCCTCACTTCAGGCACCCTCAGCTCGATCACGTTCTCCCCAGGAGCTGTGAATACCTTGCCAATCTTCTGCTTCGTCACCCGATAATCCCCTGATTCCACCACCCAGGTTCCCAGATACCTCCCACGCCAATAGGCGTTCGTGATGTAGAGCTCCACCCTGGTCTCCTCACCCTCGGCCTTGCCCGTCCAGCCGGCCACAACTTCCACAGCCTCTCTATCTCTTAAGTTGAAACGCAAAGAGAGCGGCTTATCCCCACCAATGATCTCGCTCCCCTTGTAATCAGCTTTCCCCACACGCCGGATGATATGGCGTCGCTGTCGGGAGTGGATGTCCAAAGTGGCCAGTTCGATCCTGGTGTCCGACTGGTCACTATCCAGGGATAGACTCAGAGAGTAAGTGCCGTCGAGGATGTGAGGGTTGAGGGGGATTATGGTCTCGGCTCGGTAGTACTTGCCTTCTTTCCACATCCTGGTGGGGGCAACGTCCAAGACCTGGCTTACTTTGTAATCGCCATTTTGCACTTCCAATGAGATGGCATAGTCGCTGGCTGCCTGCTTCAAGCTCTGCCAGGATGTGACGATCTGAAGCTCGTCGCCTGGCGTTGGGTCGGCTTTGTTCAGGTCATAGCCCAGGAGGAAGATCTCATTATTGACTGGGATTTCGAGTTTGGCCGCTACCACTGGTGCTTGAGTCAGGCCCACCGCTTTTTCAGCAGGCACAACTTCTATCTCTCCTACTTTGACCTGATTGGCATCGTCTGTCTCGACATCGCTGGACACACTCAGTTCTTCTTCGCCATTTCGGACTCCGATCCGAAGAGCGTATCGGATTGGAGGATACTCGGCCGGCACTTCCACTTCGTACTCCTCTCGGATGATCTCACCCTTGGGCCAGAGAGAGGTTGGGTAGGCGCCGTTGACGCCCTGGTGGCTCTGATCTATGCGATAGGTCTGGCCATGATGGCCTTCAAATTGGGTGACCAGGGTGTAGTCCTCTTCCATCTCCTCCAGGCATTGCCAGAAGTAGGTGACGCGAAAGGCAGTTCGATGCTCTGGCATCAGCTCGGCGTGGGCGTTGAGATACTTCTCCAGCCACGAAGGCTCTTTCTTCTTCTGGACTACTTCCTCCACGTTATAGCCCAGGAACATCAGCTTATCATCAAAGTTAACCTCGGCCGGATGTTCGATATGAAGGTTTTGTAGAATGGTGTTAGAGCCTGTCTCCTGCAGGTTGACGAAGGAATACCTATAGAAAGTCTCCACAGGGTGATTTCTGACCAGGTACTCTTTCAGATTTTCGGCCATCCCTTCTGCGGATTTGGAGTCAAAGACGTATAGGCTGTAGTGTGAATCTGCTTGTGAGAGCCTCATCAGGGTATTCAGGTCTGTCGCCACCAACCAGGGCCTGTCGGCGTAGAAACCCATACGGTAGTCTAGCTCAAGCGAACCTAGCACCTTAGCGCTTTCATCGGTGATCTCGCTGATTCTGGTCCCGAGGAAGTAGATGTCCGGCAATATGGCCACCTTGTGGAGTTGTCGCAGCGCAGAAGCGGACTGCGTCCCGAAGCAGTAGCCAACGACCAGTATAAAAGGAATTGTCCACAGCCACTTGTTCGCCAACACCTTGGTAACAATGAATTGTGCACCCAAGGCAGCAGTAATCGCAAACAGCGGGGCGAAGTGAAACAGCATGGTGAAGTCATGGATATAGACAAGATTGCGAAATACCAGGTTGTGGCTGAGCCCAAAGACAATTAAAGCGGGGATGAGCATGTCCCAACGGGACAATCTCTTCCAAAAGGGTGCAACAAGCCAGCCGACGAACCAGAGGACCGCCAGAACGCAAACTACACCTGTGAAGAATAACTCGGAGCGGGCATAGCCAGCAGCATAGAAATCCCATACAGTAAATAAGAACCTGCCCCCGGAAGCCCCCTCAGAAAGCGCCCTGAATAAAAAGAGGTTAAATAGCTCATTCAGGGCTTCTTGACCTTCCAGCAAATAGCTCCAAACAAGGTGGACAGCAAAAAGCACTATTGGCATCATGGCAAAAGAGAAGACGAATCTCAAGTTTCGAGTTCTTTTGTACTCGCAAGCCACATAGTGCAAGAGGATCGCCGGGGCGACAAAATAGCCAAGCCATCCCGACAATGCCGCTAAAAGGAAACCGAGACACATGCCGATGTAATACCGAGTTTGTTCCTTTTTTTCTATCCAGCCCAGGTAGAAGACAAAAGTCAGCCAGGAGAAGAACGTGCTCAGTATATGCGGCGCTGGCATTTTACCGTAATAGACCTGTATGGGCAACAAAGCCAATAGAAAAGAGGCAACCAGGGCTACCTTTTTCCCGCCCAACCTGTCTCCCACCCAATAGACGACAAACAGAAGCCAGGTTGAGGACAGCAGTGGAATCAGTCTAGCATTCCATTCTTGAACACCAAACAAACGAAAGCTTAGTGACATTAAAAGAGGAAGCAGAGGAGGGTTGTCAATGCGATAACGGAAATCCTGCGGTTCAGATCGCCCATAATTTGTCACCTGCCCCAGTTTGGTTCTGAGGTAGCCGAACTTCAGATAGTTGCGAGCGATCAGGCCGAACTCGCACAGTGAGGTGCCCTGGTGTCCATCCAGTATCCTGTGACCATGAGTGTCATCCCACGCCGGCTCTGCGATCCTGTAACAACTGAGCACTGTGGCCAGTATCAGAATCAGGGCCAGGATCAGATATTCCAAGATGCGTTTCTTAGAATCAGCGATCTTTGAGAGCGACATCTTGCCCCCCCGCCAGGCTTTAAGCGAACCGCTCCTCTTTCTCGATGAGCCTCCTCGCCGCCGAATAAGGGTCCAGTTCCCGCTGGCTAATGCGCTCGATGAGGTCGTCCAGTTCCCCTTCCCTCACCCGGCTCAGTAGCCTTCTCATCAGCTCCTGCTGAAGGATGTCGTTGAGCTCCCTCTCGATGCGCGCCCGCTCGCGCTGGTAGAGGGTCTGGCTCTTTTTCAAATAGACGAGGTGTGCTTCAATAGCCTCAACCACGGCCTCAATGCCCTGGCTGTGCAGGGCTACGGTTTTCAAGATGGGAGGACGCCAGCCCTGCTCCTGGCTGGGGGCCAGACCTGAGTCTGGCTCATTGCAAGATACCTCCGCCTCCATCACCATGCTATGATGGAGGGCAGGCCGTGAGACGTGGTCGAGGTCCAGCAACATCTGGAGGGCCATGACGGCGTTGTCGGCTCCTTCCCGGTCAGCTTTGTTCACAGTGAAAATGTCAGCGATTTCCAGAATGCCGGCCTTGATGGCCTGGATGTCATCGCCCAGGCCCGGAGCCTGCACCACGATGGTCGTGTGAGCCGTCGTGGCGATGTCCACCTCTGCCTGACCGGCCCCCACCGTCTCCACAAAGATCACCTGGTAGCCCGCCGCGTCCAGCACTTTGATGGCGTCGGCAGTAGCGCGGGCCAGGCCCCCCAGACTGCCCCGGGTGGCCATGCTTCGGATAAAGATGCCGGGATTGCCGGAGAGCTCTCTCATGCGGATGCGGTCGCCCAGGATAGCTCCGCCCGAGAAAGGGCTGGTGGGGTCCACGGCGATGATGCCTACCGTCCTGGGAGAGCGGGCAGGCTGCCCACCACCTCCACGATAAACCTTCGCCAACTCGTTGACCAGGGTGCTTTTGCCTGTGCCCGGTGCACCGGTCACCCCTACGACGTGAGCCTGACCGGTATAAGGGTAAAGATCAGCCAAAGCTCTCCGTGCCTCATCTCCATTGTTCTCGATCATGGTAATGAGACGCGCCACAGCCCGCCGATCTCCAGCCAGCACTCGTTTTACAATGTCTGAGCTCACTTCCTTCTCACATTCTTCTTGATGAAGCTGATAGCCTCTTCGGTGGACGTGCCGGGCCCAAAGATGCCGGCGATGCCCATGTCCTTCAGGGCTGGCACGTCGTCGTCCGGGATGATGCCGCCGGCTACCACCAGAACGTCGTCCAGGCCGTTCTCCGCCAGAAGCTTCATCACCCGTGGGAAGAGGGTCATGTGCGCCCCTGAAAGGATGCTCATACCGATGGCGTCTACATCCTCCTGAATGGCCGCCTCGACGATCATCTCGGGGGTCTGGCGCAGGCCGGTGTAAATGACCTCCATGCCCGCGTCGCGCAGGGCGCGGGCGATGACCTTAGCCCCCCGGTCGTGACCGTCGAGGCCCGGCTTGGCAACGAGTACTCGAATTTTCTTTTCTGTCACCGTTGACCTCCTGGCTCGTTGATTGCCTGTCCATTATGGGCTTGGCAGAAGCCCGGGGAGTACGAGGGGTGTCCCCTCGCCACGTCCCCCGACCTGCTACGCAGGCCCATTATACAACAAATTGGCGGTATTGGGAAAAAAGAACGAGCCCGCCCCTCTTTGAAGGGCAGGCTCACCCTTGATAGTCAAAAACAACAAAAAGCACCTACGTCGGCAGCCAAGGCAGGGATTCAAAGCGTAGTCCACCCCCTCCGCTCCCTGATTTGGCCCGGGTTGATTTACACTCCATCCGCCACTATTGCAGCCCAGGTCAGCGACAGGCACCTTGCTGCTTTTGGACTCAGGCCTCTTTTTTCGCCTCTTCTGGCTCTTTATCCTCTTCGTCCTGTGCAGACACGGAACGGCGGAACTCGCTGATAGCTCCCCCCAAAGCCCCGCCGATCTCACGCAGCCGGCTGGCGCCAAAGACGATGAGAACAATGACCAGGACGACCAACAGTTCGGGCAGACCTATTCCGTGCGGTCCAAACATGCTTTCCTCCGTAATAGTGATTCTAGATTCCTCTGGGATTTATTATAACATAGGTCGCTGTATAAGACAAATTGGGCTGCTTGCCCAAACAGAGGAGCCCTGGCTGCATGGGGTGTGGATCTCCAACGTCAACGTCCTGACCGACGATGACCTGGATCACTGTGACGAAGCCCTTGGTTCGTGGCCCCTCAAGACGTTACAGTGCCGGGTCTACAAGGTCAAGAGGTACGAGACCGGTGTTCCCGTGCCTCTTTGAGGGCTGGCTATCGGTCAAACTAACCCTGGCCACAAGCCTGGGCCGCAATAGTGGCAAAAGCCGTCAATGAAGAAAGCGTTGGCGGCTTTTCATCTCCATATCCGTTGTCAATCTTCAGCTTAGTCTGAGCCAATACTCTATAAGAACTCGGATCCCTGGGTTTCACCCAGTCTCTCGCAGATCAAAGCTGCTGAAATCAGAGCATGTTCACTTGTCTTTCTGGGTACGTCCAGAATGGTCAGCATCTTGAGTGCATGGAACAACAACCCTATATAGTACTCGGTCATGTCATGCTCACCCGCGGCCTCGTAGGCCAGTTGGCGGATCTTGCAAACCGTTGCCAAAGCCTTGTCGAGTTCCTCAATGCCGAGGCTGTTTACCAGGCTGGGGCCAACACGGAAATCAGAAGTCAACAACCCCCTTTCCCACTCGTAGAGAGCGCTGAGGTTGTCGGTAGACACCAGGGAAAACTTGACAAAGGTCTCCAGCGCGGTAAAATCCTGAAGGATATGACCCTCCCCACACTTTCCAAAATCAATCAACCAGACGTCCCCGTGCCTGTCAACAAGGACATTCCAGCCGTTCAGATCGCCATGCACGGTGCACACGTGCGTGGGACAGAACAAAGGATGCTTGCCGACAAACCAGACGGGATTCGGCAAAGAGATATCTTGGTTAATGAACCTGATCGTCTCCCTGATCCCGTCAGCCAGCTCGAAGCACGTGTTCCGCTTGCTTTCTAGCATCTTGTTGAAGGCCGTTTCCAACGTCGTTTGCTTCAGGCCCAGCAGGTTTCGATAGTGATCGGTAAAATAGAAAAACTGCTTCCGTGAGCACTCCTCGCGGCTCCAGGGGAAGCAGGTTTCCCTGAAAAGATTTTCAATCACCTTCCCTATCTCAGATAGGCTCTCCTCCTTATAGAGGGTGACAAAGTCTCGCACTTCACCAGAGGGAGCCCCAGCGAAGGAATAGATGATCCCTCCAAGAGATCTGGTTCTTGCCATGTCAAGCCTTTGAGGCAGGCGGTGGCCTCCCACGACTCCCTTCACCCGGGTATCGTAGGCGGTGACTTCGCGTTCAACCGCCGACCGTTCTCCACACTTTACGATCACTGCCTCGCCTGGGCCTCGGTCACAGTAATGGGGCTTCACTTTGACGACGACGGTACCGCTATAGCCCTGGCTCACAGGATGCACGGCAATCTCCTGGCAGTCGGAGAAGAGTTTCCTGAACAACTCCTCGATCTCCTGTCTCAAGTCCGCCTCAGGCGGCTTGCGAGTTTCCGCAAACCTCAGCCTCCTGTCAGCCTTGCTGAGGAAGTCTTCATGTCGGATCACCAAATCGTCGTTGATCCTGACAACTGACTGTAGAGCCCTCTTGATGCCGGGCAGCAAATCTTGACTGATCTTCTCTTTTTCTACAAAGTCAAAAGCGGGGCTGACGCCCGTTTCAGCAGGCCGGAGAGCTTCTGTAACCATATCAAGAGTAGCATATCCCGTAAGGATGATGATCGCCATGCTCGGGTCAATATCCCTCATGCGTCGCATGAGGTTTAGGCCCTCGGTATTGCCTTCGTCCGTTTCATCCAATCGCACATCTAGCACTGCCACGTGAAAGCGCTCCCTGGCAAGCAACCGCAGTGCCTCGGAACTGCTGTCAACTGCTTTCACGTGGTATCTCTCTTCAGACAAAAGGCCCGTTAGCATGGCTCGCCAATCGGGCACGTCATCCACGACCAGTATCCGCCTCTGGATCATCGAAATAACTCATTTCTCTTTCAAGATACTCTCAACAACGTCCAGCAATTCATCGAGGTGATCTTTCTCCACAAATGCAGAAGCCAGGCGTTTCCCTCGCTCGTCTGGCTTTTGGGCGACGGCTACATCTTCTAGTGTCCCATACCCGGTCAGGATGATCACCGGCATTTGGGGGTAGTTCTCGCTGATGTAACTGGCCAGCGTCAGGCCTTCAGCGTTTTTCTCATCTGTCTCATCTAATCTCTTGTCCAAGATAGCCAAGGCAAAAGGCTCCTCTTTGAGCGCTTGCTGGGCTTCCTCTCGGCTCTCCACAGCCCTCACTTCGTATCCGTGATCAGACAGCAGGCCTGACAGCATCTTGCGCCAGTCGGCCACGTCATCAACGAATAGGATTCTTGTTCCTTCTGCCATGGCACAACCTCCAATCAAAGGCCCGTGCTTTTCAAGCACGCTGGGCATTGGTCAAGGTAGATTTCTGCTGGATGGCTTTCCTCATGGCCTCCTCGACCACAGCCAGGACGGACTGGGACCTAAAGGAGCGGGGGAAGTAGTCCATAGCGCCGAGGCGGTAGGCCGTAGCTGCTTCCTGCGTTGAGGGGCTGATGGTCATCACGACGACGTGATTGTCGGGATATTTCTCGGCAATGGCTTGCAGGACATCGAGACGACGTATGTTGGTAATGATCAGATCGTAGCGCTCCTTTTCCAACTTGGGCAAAGCGGCCTCAGAGCTTTTGGCTACTTCCAGCTTGTATTCCCGCAGTTCATCTTTTGCGAACTCTAACCACTCCGGCTGGTCATCTACGATGAGAATTCTTTGCTTCATGACGCATCCTCACTTTCCGCTTGTTGGGTTGTTGGTTGTTGAATGGTTGGCAAGCGAATGAGCATGGTCGTACCCTCGCCTTCGCTCGTTTCTTTCATTTCTATGTCGCCACCGTACTTTTGCAGGATGAGTTTGCTCAACCACAGACCTAACCCGGTGCCTGCCCCAAAGTCCTTGGGAGGTACCGGCCTGGTGAAGAGGCGTTCCCGAATGTTCGGGGGGATGCCTGGCCCTGTGTCCTGAAACTCTACCTCGATGGTGCGGTCAACCAGGCGGCTGGATATGGTCAGCGTTCCACCCTGAGGCTGCATCGCCTTGCAGGCGTTTTCGACCAAGTTGCGGAGTACTTCGGTCAACTGGCCGGTGCCGATCTCGATCCGTGGGATACCAGGGCTTAAGCCATCAAGGTCGAAAGAAACTTTCTGACACATTTCTGACTCTTTTTCCCTCACGTCCTGCACGATTTCTTTCAAACGGGAGTTCACGTCTGTGACAGTGGCAATTTCTTCTTTCAGTGGTTCCTGCAACCGGCTGATGATCTGGGAAGTGTAGCGGACGTTGCGTTCCATGATGTCCAGTATCTCAGCGGCGTCTTTGTCATTTGGATCGATTCGGCGTCGCAGGCGCATGATGCCAGGGTTGACCAGGTTCAGGGTGTTGCTGATGCGGTGCTGCAAGGCAGCCGTGGCTGTGCCCAGGGCTGCCAGTTGCTCCCGGGCGATATACTCTGTTTCTAGCTCTATGTACCTTCTTTCAAGTTGCTCATACAATCTGGCATTGCGGATAGCCAGAGCAGCCTGGTTGGCGAAAATCTCGATTCTATTCTGCATCTCAGGGCCAAAGGTTATGGGGCACCGATAGTTGACAAACATGACTCCCACGATTTCGTCTTCCACTTTCAGCAATACCCCGGCTGACGACTTTATCCCCTCCCGCTCAACGAAACGAGGTCTGTCAAGCCCATCTGTTCTCGGGCCGGACAATAGCGGATCTGCCCAGACATCGTCAGCAAAGTGGGACTCTCCATCTCGAACGATCCTTACTCCTATATCGTCAGGATATATCTTATACCGCATAGGTTTCTCATCTCTGAAACTGCCGGTCATGAC
>Ga0315309_1000788_pt1 | contig 19322 bp, 15 predicted proteins | sample TDP4_MG_FD_203080 | JGI IMG/M metagenome (GOLD analysis project Ga0315309, IMG submission 203080) | Freshwater sediment microbial communities from Lake Towuti, South Sulawesi, Indonesia - TDP4 | ecosystem: Environmental > Aquatic > Freshwater > Lake > Sediment | place: Indonesia: South Sulawesi... | reverse complement strand
GATAAATGCTCTTAGTGTGGAAAATAGATTATGCGAAGTCCTAAAGAACAGTAAAGGCGAAAAGAATTAACGTATGCGAAAATGTATGAGGGGGTAAATTAAGTTTCAACAGCCCAAAATAAAGAAATAATACCGTTTCTTAGCTATTTAAATATGAATTTGGTGCAGAAAAAACACTCTATAAGAGTTGAAAAAATAATTCTACTAGCTCTTTTAGCTCTATGTAGCCTACTATTATTCTTACCGACAACACACTCGCAAAATATCTCCGAAATAGTCTCTGGGAAACATGCTGATAGGCTATGCTTCGACTGCCACCCTAACCCGGCCGCTTCATGCAAAAAATGTCACGTGTCCGAATGGAATAAACTTGAGGAAGTAGGCAGCAAACATTCTTGGATGAACTGCCTGACTTGCCATAATCCGCATACAACAAAGTTTTGGTCATATCCAGATAAGCAGGATATGGATACCGGTGATAACGCCACTTTATGTCTGCAAAAGGGATGTCATGGATTAAACTTCGCAAAACTAACTGATCCTAATAAAATTGACCCACATAACACAAAACCCATAGAAAAACTCCAAGCGCCAGTAATAAATGTTTTATTCGCATTTATATTTAACATCACAGACCTGATGGGTTTAACGATGCTTACAATAGATTACAGGCGTGAAGAATTAAGATGACCAGAAAAGCATAGTTTTTAGTTATAAAACCTAGCTTTCCGAGATAAGACTTAAATAAACATAGTTCACTAACAAAACTACTAATCAGTTTGGTGAATAAAGATGAAGTTACGTAAATCAAAAAAAGCAATAGCACCAATTGTCGCTGAACTCCTAATAATAGTTGTCGTAATAGCCGCTGGGCTCGTAATCTATGCCTGGAGCTCAGGCTTCCTATCTCTGCAAACCGGCAAAGCAGGAATCACCATCGAGATTAAAAACGTGAAATTCTGGACAGGCGATAAAGATGTCTCTCCAGCTAGAGTTTCGTCCACCCTTTTTGGAAATGTAACTATCTACGCTCAAAACACTGGGACGAAGGACGCGACTCTAAAATCCGTAACCGTTGCGGGTGGGGTGAAAAGCTTCCTCCAAATTACTTCCACTAGTAGTCCAATCTACGCCACGGGTATAAGCACTGACGACGCCACCTTGGATGGTGGATGGAAAAAAGGAGCTCTAATAGCCCTAAACGTGACCATTGCAGATACTTATGATACCAAGACAGGCTGGAAGCCAAGTACTGATTACGCCTTCAAGATTCTCACAGCGGAAGGAGCTGAAGCACCTTCCACAACCTTCACTGCACCTAAAGTGTAACCGAAAATAGAGGAAAGAACGATGGCTAATTCAAAGGGAGGGATACGATTACTTAAATCTATAAAAGCCATTTCTCCAGTGATCTCCATTCTTCTAACAATAATAGTCGCAGTTGTAGCGGGACTAATCCTCTACGCTTGGAGCGCAGGATACTTGGGCACCCAAACAGCCAAAGCTGGAACCGAGATCAAAATTGAAAGCGTTGCATTTACTCGCAACGACACGAAATGCGCCACCTGCCACAGCCCCAACCGCGGTGCTACTGATGGTACTAATCCCTCAACTGTCATATCGAACACCACAAAGAAATGCGGGAATTGCCACATAGGGGGCACTGGCGACGCCTATGCATCAGCACCTGGAGAATACTATCTCCGTAACTCAACTGTCGGAAATACCTACGGAATGTACAGTGGCTATTCCGGCTTTAATAACACAGGGTGGTCGGCTGTGACAAGAGTTGCTGAACATAAGATAAACTGGCCAGCTGGTTCTAAATCGCCCAGCGGAACAGTAACTTGCACTAGTAAGGCAGGTTGCCATGCTAATATCCACGATGAAGTTGAAGACTGTTATGACTGTCACGCATACGTTAAGTGGAAGTACAGCGTAAACACAAAAAATCAAAGTATTCCAGGTCACAAAAAAATGATTCATACGACAAACAAGAACTGTACAAGTTGTCACGGCATGGCTCATGGCTCATCTGCTGTAACTCTCGTTGTACGTAACACTGGAACTGAAGATGTTAACCTTGGCGACCTCTATGTTAACGGTGTAAAATACAGCTATTCCCTTGTCTCAGGCGATGCCAATAATGATGGGAAGCTTAATGTAAAGGAGGCCTGGAGCCTACGTGCATTGGGTCTAGCGTGGCAGCCGAAGTCAGTGGTCTCAGAATACAAATTTGAAATTAGCACAACAACTGGAGTGGTATCTTCACGAACAGTGGAGCCTCCATCAACTACTACTTATGTGCCCTAGATCCTTCTCTTCTCTTCCTTGGGATAGTGATGGAGACTCTTCTTCTCCTTGACGTAGTGAGGCTCGCAGTTTCCTTTATTTTTCTCTTATACGCTTCTTGGCATGATTTTAAGAAACGGGAAGTCAGTAATCGAGTTTGGATAATTTATGGGCCGGTTGGATTAGTTTTAACGCTATACTCTATGTATCTGCTGAATGACATATACTGGCTGTTCCTGCTGGGGCTATCGGCTGTTCTCACTCTCATCCTCTCTATAGGGTTCTTCTATCTTGGGCTATTCGGTGGCGCTGATGCAAAATTGTTGATATGCCTATCATTAGCGATGCCTTGGTATCCCCCTACGTTAAACGCTTTTATTCGTCCATTAACTGGTTTTAATCAACTCTTATTTCCACTAACAGTTTTTTCTAACGGAGCACTAATTGCGGCGTTCTCAACATTCTATGTGTTAAGTAGAAACTTAGCTTGGAAACTCAAAAACAAAAGAAGCTTATTCGAAGCTTTAGAGAATACCAGCGGCTGGAGAAAGTTTCTAACTATCATGTCAGGCTACCGAGTTAAGATCTCAGTTCTGGAGAAAAGCATCCATCTTTACCCACTTGAAGTAGTTAAAGTTGAGGACGGCAAATTAACTAAGAGACTAAGGATTCTAGTGAAGAGCGAAGAAGAGAAGGAAGCCGTTGTTAAGGATTTAAAGAAGTATGTAGAAGAGGGCGCTATACCCGACGAGGTCTGGGCAACACCTGGGCTGCCTTTAATTCTCTTCATAACCATAGGTTTTGCTCTATCATTTTTCCTCGGAGATCCCATTTATTACATTATATTTAAATTCCTCTTAAGTTGATTTACCATTGATAACTCTGTAAATTTGGTCTAGAACATGTAGAAAAAGGCGTAACCTATGAGCGAATCGAAAGAGAAATCCGAAGTCGTGGAGGCTGCTGTGCCTACTCCCACCAAAATCCCAATGTTTAGGGAAGTATATCCTCTATACGAGCCGCATGCTTATGCAGCGATAACTAAGGATCCTAGGACCAACCAGATGCGGTATATCGTAATTGAGCCTACCCTACTGAAAGAAGAGGTTGAGACGCTTAACCATATAAAAAAGCTTCTAACGGAGGAGTTGGAAGTCGATGTAAGGGCGCTCGGCGGCGGTGAAGCTGCTGAGAAGTATCTAAAGGAGAAAATTAATGAAGTCTGTAAACGCTACAAGATTAAGCTTAAAGAAGAAACTCTCGCCAAACTAGTGTACTACCTCTGCAGGGACTTCATCTATTTTGGAAAAATAGACCCACTAATGAGAGACCATCTGATTGAAGATATAAGCTGCGACGCTCCAAATATTCCAATTTATATCTGGCATAGAGAACTCGAATCGGTTCCAACAAACATTTCTTTCGATAAAGAAGAACTCGACAGCTTCGTCGTCAAACTAGCCCACAAAGCCGGTAAGCATATTTCAATTGCGCAACCAATGTTGGACGCTGGGCTGCCTGACGGCAGTAGGGTACAGTTAACACTCGGCGCAGAAGTAACTAGAAAGGGAAGTACTTTCACTATTCGGAAATTCCGCGCAGACCCCTTAACCGTCTCTGACTTAATTCAATTTAATACGCTTTCATCTGAGATGGCTGCTTACTTCTGGTATGTAATAGAAAATAGACACTCCGTCATCATTGCTGGCGGTGTGGCAAGCGGCAAAACAACCACGCTGAACTGTCTCTCTATGTTTATCAGGCCGGAGCTGAAAGTGGTGAGCGTTGAGGACACGCCGGAGCTGAACCTTCCTCAGGAAAACTGGATTCAATCCGTTGTCCGCGCTGGTTTCGGAGGCGGAGCTGCTGCTGGTGAAGGAGGTGTGGGGGAGGTAACTTTATTCGATCTACTCAAAGTGTCAGTTAGACAGAGGCCTGACTATATTATTGTGGGTGAGATCAGGGGAGCTGAGGCATACACCCTGTTCCAAGCGATGGCGACTGGGCACCTTGCTATGTCCACTATCCACGCCGACAGCGTTCCTTCAGTTATTCACAGGCTTGAATCAGAGCCCATGAACATACCGAGAATTCTATTGAAAACTCTGGACGTTATTGCCGTAATTTTAAGAACTAAACTACGTGACATGCCTGCCAGAAGAATTGTTATGGTAAGTGAAGTGGTTGGACTTGACCCCCGCACAAGTGAGCTTCTAACAAGCGACACATACACTTGGGATTCTAGATCAGATTCATTCAGCTACACTGGAAGGAGTGTTCTCCTTGAGAAGATAGCTAGAGACCGCGGATTAACAATTGATGAAGTTTGGAGTGAAATTAACAGAAGAAAAGTTGTGTTGGAGTGGGCTGTTAAACGAGGTATACGGCGCTACTTAGACGTTGCCAACATAATTAGGGACTACTACGTTGATCCCGAAAAAATTTATCGGAAAGCTAAGCTGGGACTCGTATGAACCTCAAGGAGTTACTAAAGAAAATTTCAACTGCATTAAAATTCTGGAGTAAAAAGAAGGAGGAAGCCCCAAAGCCCCCTAAGCCTCGTAAAGAAAAGAAAAGCCGTAAACTAGGCGACATCTTTAGAGCTCTGAAATTCTGGGGTAAACCAAAAGGGAAGGAGGAGCACCTTAAACCAGCAGGGGAAAAGGAAGGCCTTAAGCCTTGGGTCTTCGCCTACAGTATAATCGGCGGCAAGGTCGACCGCTTAATTTCGCTTCCAATCATAAGAGGAGTTTTCGGAGGTCTGGAGAAGACACTAACACAATCAAGATTGAGAATAAGCTTCAAAGCCTATGTGAGCTTAATTATCCTGAGCTCAACATTGGCATTCCTAATCACAATTTTCACTAGCACCGCTATATTCCTTCAAGTTCTCAAAATGAATTTGCTAGGAGCAATTCTATTCGGGGTAGCGACCTCAATAGCTATGGCTGCAGTAACCTTCCTAATTCTTTACATTTACCCAAAGCAGGCTGCGAGTAGGCTTAAGACAAAAATTGAGGAGAATATGCCCTTCGGGACAAGCTTTATGGCTGTTCTATCTTCAGCCGGTCTAGCTCCAGCAAAAATGTTCAGAGCCCTTATGGCTGCGGATGGAATGGAGGGTTTTTCTGATGAGGCGCGAATCATAGTTCGGAACATAGATGTTTTTGGGCAAGATGTGTTGACTGGAGTGGAAAATGTTTCTCAAGAGACCGTTTCCAAGTCATTATCAAATATGCTTGAAGGTTACATCACAACAATAAGGGCTGGAGGAGATGTTCAAGGCTACCTAGCAATCCAAGCTAGGCAGTCAATCGAGGATAAGCGACTATCCATTCGGCGTTTCATAGATTCGCTTACAATCATATCCGAAATATATGTGACCACGGTGATAGTTGCGCCAATAATTTCAGCAGTAATACTCTCAATAATGGCTGTTCTCGGCGGAGGGTTCATGATGGATCCCCTTACACTGCTCTACTTAATGGCATTCCTATTTATTCCAACCGCAAATGTTATCTTAATACTATTCGTTGAGATGCTCTCTCCTAAAATTTAAAAGGTGGTTGATAGTTGGCTGCAAAGAGATGGAGTATGAAAATCGGGTTAGCTTGGTCAGTGGGGTTGGCTGCAGCCCTACTCGTCACAGACCAGCTCGTAATTAAAGAGACTCCAACGCTGAGCCGATTCTACCTTGACTTCGTATTCTTCGCTCTTGTAGCCGCATTAATACCGATAGGAATATTCGACTACCTGAATAGAAGATGGGTGAAAAACATAGAAGACCAGCTGCCAGAAGTTCTCAGAATAGTTTCTCAATCCCAAAGAACCGGATCGACTCTTCCAAGAGCATTTGAAGAAGCTTCAAAGAGGGCTTCTGGAGCATTAGCAATAGAGCTAAGGAGAGCCGTAGCAAAAATGTCTTGGGGAGTTCCCTTTGAGGACGCACTGAGATCTTTCTCAAAACGAGTTGGCACTCCGTTGGTCAGACGAACTGTAAGCCTAATAATTGAGTGCTACAAAATCGGCGGCAACATAGAGCAGGTTATGGAGCAGACAGCGAGCTACACTCGGGAACTTCACAGCCTGCGCAAAGAAAGATACGCTCAAACAAGACCCTACACGATTGTAATCTACATCGGAGTCGTGGTCTTCCTTATCTCAACCTATATGATGTTCAAATCATTCTTCATCCCAATAACTGAACTCGCTGGGACCGGCGCATGGACCTTAGGGGCTTTCTCCGTCGCAGACTTCAAGCAAGCCCTATTCCTCATGTCGATAGTTCAAGCCACATTATCAGGACTTGTCGCTGGAAAAATAAGTGAAGGATCACTCACGGCAGGAATAAAACACAGCGTTGTGCTTCTCACCATGGCTTACATTTTATTCATGTTCATATAGAGGGAAATAAATGAAGTTAAAATTTTTTAAAAAAAATAAACGTGGAATATCACCCATCGTGGCAGATGTTCTGTTACTATCTATAATCGTGTCCCTAATGATGGTTGTATGGACCTTTGCACTCATGTACACCCAGAACTACCAGACGAAACAGGGGGCATCAATCATGGAGCGGATCCTAATCGACGATGTTAACTTCTATAACCGCACGGCCGGTAAGAATGTACTCACATGCCTCGCAAACCGCACACGCGGCAACCTAGTCAACATCACCATCTACAACTACGGCAAACTCAGCATCAATATCACAGCTGCAATAGTCTTTATTAACGGAACCGCACGTAGCTTCACGGTAACCCCCCGCAGTACACTCATCGTAGGCAACCACAGCACTATAACAGCCACATTTGCCTGGCGTGCACAGAACTCATACGCAATTAAAATAGTCACCGAAAGAGGATACACGATTGAAGGAACATATACAGCGCCAGATGGGTGAAGAAAAGGCAAGACATAGTATCCGACGCAAGAAGGGAATCGGAACCGTAGTAGGGACCGTAGCGGCCCTCGCCATAATAGCCTTCATATTAATCAACATCATGGTCTGGACGAGTAACGTCGGCGCACAAATGCGCCAGTTAGATGCTCAAGGATTGGAAGAAAAAATAGCGATTCTGGATGTATCATTTTTACCTCAGCAGATTTTATTCACTCTCAAAAATACTGGATCAAAAAGAGTTCACATAGTCTCACTATGGGTTGTAAACTTCACAGCCCCAACAAACCATTCTCGTTATACTCTTGACTTATACATCTCAGCAGGGGAAACTACCACCTATACGTTAAACTGCAGATGGAGGAGCGGTAATAATCTACTGTTCAAATTTATTACAGAACTTGGAAGAATCTTCAGCATATACAAACAAGCAATCGGAACTGCTTACCCATCAAATTACGCAATGATCAAAGGCTCATATGTCAGCGGAAATCTCCCTACAGACGTTCAAACAGTTGATTCCGCCTATTTCACAACTAAAACTGAGGCCACAGCCTTCAAAACTAATGCGTGTATCGCCTACCGCTCAAACACAGGAACAAACACATTAAGTTCACCTAAGTTTAGGGCATGGAATGGCTCAACTTGGGATGCCTCTGAAACCGAGCTGGCAACAGCTGGAAGCTCAGTGCGGTGGGTGCGTGTAGCATACTGCCCAATTAGTTCGAGATCTTATGAAAAAATTGTAGTAACTCTTTCTGATGATGGATATTTAGACGCTTATGTTTGGACTGGAAGTTCATGGTCTGTGACGAATAACATTGGTTCTGCTGGAACTACTGCAAACTCTTACAGATGTTTCGATATAGCTTACGAAAAAACAAGCGGCAAAGCTTTACTTGTATATTCTAGAGGAACAACGACAAATGAAATTGGATACAAGACTTGGAATGGAACAAAGTGGTCTGGGGAAAGTTTACTTGACACCCGCACCACTCGGGTAATCTACTGGATAGCCTTAGCCTCCAAACCGACCACCAGCGCTAATGAAATTGCAATGATATACCTAGATGATGGCCCCGAGGTTCATGGTTATGTCTGGACTGGAAGTGCGTGGAGTGAGATGGGGCAGACCTCTATTTGGAGCACCTCAGTAGCTGACAGTAGGGAGGAATGTATCGCAGTAGCGTATGAACAAACCTCAGGAAGAGCTATGTTCGTTTGGGCAAGATCCACTACGTCTTCTTACTACTATAGGATTTGGAACGGTACAACTTTAACTTCCGCCGCTACACTCACCATGGTGTCCAGTGATATCGGATATTGGCTTACCTTAAAATCGAATCCCGCGTCTACGTCTAACTCTCTCTTTCTTACGTCGGTGACAAAATCTTCGGAATTAGTAACGGCGTATTGGAGTGGTAGTGCGTGGACAACTCATAGTAAGCACAGTTCTGCTTTGGATACCAGTAGCGCCAGATGCGCCGACTTTGATTGGGAGCCCACTGGAAGCAAAGGTTTACTTGTTTGGGGAACAACTGCGGGTCAAATTGCTTATAAAAATTTTACTGCACCGAGTAGTTTTGGAACACAACAAAATCCAACAATGGGTAGTAATAGGCATCCTTGGGTTCAGTTAAGGTGTAACCTGAATTGGACTAGTGGTGACGTAATGATTTTAGGTGCGGTTTTAGAAGATACCGCTTTTGACTTAGGTGCAATTAAATGGACTGGAACCGCCTTCACAGTCATAGGCGCTTCAACCTTCACAGCCGCCACAACGGTCACAACCTACGAGTGTTTCGATATGGAGTTCAGCTCTCGCCGTGATCCAACCGAATTTACTGTAGACACTCAATTCGAATTTTCCGGAATTACAGGTACCCCAACTAAATTGGAGTGGACGATTGTATCTAAATACAATGCGAGCTCAGTTTCAGTAACAATTGGATTGTATAACTATGTTTCCGGCTGGAATGACACATATACCTACACGTCAAGCGGAACAGCTGACACTGAGGAAACAAAAACAATAATGATAGTCACAAATGTTGGGCAATACACGTCGGGTGGAAATGCTAAAATCCACATTAAAGCCGTAAAATCCACCTCCACCTCATTCCAACAAAAATCAAACCAAATTCTTGTCAAGTACTGGTAATAACGACCATTGCCTTCTTTTTATGATAACGCTCTCGGCGTTGTTTCCGTTCAGACTCAAGATGTTCAGCTCGATAAATATGACTACGAACAGTTCTCAGTTTAATTTCCTCCCCTTCAGCTATTTTTTCTGGGTGCTCACCTGCTTTAAAGCGTTTGTAAACCCTCATATATTTCGGTTCATAATGTAGCGTGTATGGTGAGCGTGGCGGAGGCGGCATAATTACTCCGTCCTCATCGCAGAATAAACTCGGTTTCTTTTTAAATAACTCAATGATTTTATCAGCTTCCTCTATATTCTCCTTTTTAGTAAGAAGAGGCCTTGCTAAACACGTTAGGAGAATTGCTGGAGTGTTACTTCTTGTTACATGATATTGAGGTAAGCGACCAATTCGTTTTGGGCGACGGGGTTCAGGAAGCGGGATGTTCGTCCAAGACGCCGCCGCCTCTGCGAGTTCTTTCGATGTGTTCGTGATTAAAACACGAGGGCGTAACTCGTAATAAATTGCATTTCCACGCCTAAGTATATGGTGAGTTGTATAGACGCCTCCCTCATCATCAATACGGTCAGCAAAACGTATCCTGTTTATTAGGCTGTTTTCAAGTTCTGGAAACGGGTAATGCTTTTTGAGTTTTATGCCGAAGAATTCAGCTAATTTCTTCACTTCTATTTTATCTTGGAAAAAATAGTCAGCAACCTCCTTACTGTAACGTTCAGCAAACCTCCTATAATAACCAATAAACTCTTTTGGCACATAATCGGGAACTGTTAGCGCACCCTCAACTTTCTCAGTAGGCGTATTCTCTGTTAAGGCATCAGGCCGTTCCGCAATTGGCATAAGTAATCAATCAAAAATATGATGCTCGCCCTTTATTTAAAAAAACATGAACAGATCCGTAGTGGAGATGAATGAAACTAACCGCGGAACACAGCGACTATACGCCAATAGATATGATTACGGCTAAATGCGGTTACTGTGACAAACATAAGCTATGCGAGGTATTAATGAACAATAAAGGCGAAAAGATTAACCTATGCGAAAAATGTATGGAGTGATAATAGGCTGAACATAAAAAAATTAAAGCCAACAAGCCTTAAACATAAAAAAGGGAGAACGTCGACCTATTATAGAGGAAAAATAGAGTTAAATTGACTTATTGGTAGGCTGCTTACAAATGACAGACTTATCGCATAGGGCAAAGCACATTCTAGGAAAACTGGCCAAGTCCCACAGGGGCGTAGGGGTAATTGCAGCATCAATAATACTTGTCGCTATAATAGTGTTCCTCTTACTGAATAATGTAATCTGGACATCATATACGAGCTTGATAATGCAGAGGCAACAAGCCTTAGCTATGGAGGAAAACCTCGCTATCAGCGGCACAGCGGAAAACAAATCAAAATTAAGCGACCCATATTACCCCAGCGCCTACAAAATGCTGTTGGGAAGCTATGTTAGTGGAACCCTGCCGGACGACGTCAAAACAGTAGACGACAACCTTTTCACCACTCAAGGAACAACTTACGTCCAAACACAGTTTAACTTCACTGGACTAAATCCCCAAAATGTTAGCCAACTAAACTTCACAATCGTAAGCACGCATGATGTAGCAAATCCCGGCGTTTTCATCCAGCTATGGAACTGGACGAACAACCGTTGGGCTAAATCCACTGAGCAGGGATACTACTCATACACCTCAGTGGGCCGGAAGACACTGACGATTCGCGCCCACCAAGAAACCATTTCGGTGGCAAGCGCCTCCTATTATTCATTGAAGAATGTGACGGCGGACCAAACTGGAACAACTTTAAGTACAGGTAGGGCGTACGGCACTGTGCGTTTCCTTCTGGGGCGTTTCCTTTATCCTCTAAACGGTACCCATAGAATTGAAGCCGCCACTTGGACTGTTTACTATAGAGCGTCTCTTAGTAGTGGGACTGGCCACTGTGATGTTGACATCCTTATCCGCAAATATGACGGTGGTATAAGATCAGCTATAGCCTCTAATGTGGCAACTTCAGGCGCTCTAACTTCAAGCCTGTCCACAGTTAGTGGAACTTACGCATTCCCAGGATACACTGTTGTGGATCGAACTGATTATCTTGAAGTTGACTTTTACGGCGATTTCAAAGCAGCGGACACAACATACGGCGACGAGGTTCAACTTCGCATTGATGATAACACTCTTGCTGCTGCCAGCCAAACCCGAATAGCTAATTTGGTTACACTTGTTGAGGATACGGTTAAGCTGACGATAACTAAGAACCCCTCATCCTACATAGATGCTACATCAGGCGCAGCGCGACTCATAATCAACAGCACTGCCGGTGGCGGTATTACATTTCAACAAAAAGTGAATCAGATTAAACTGTATGAATATAACAAAGTTTCAGCCGTCACATTAACAATCAATAATCAAGGGCCAAGGAAAACGCATATAGTCGCGATATGGAGTAAAGATCACGCGTCAGAGCAGCTCGGCCACCACATAGTTGAACTAGATTTATTCGTGGCACCAAATGAGCCGAAAACCTACACGTTATACAGCTATTATCCTCCAGTGGATGAAGTCAGATTTGTAACGGAAAACGGGAGAATATTCAGTTGGCGGAGATGAGGAAGCATGAGAACGAATAGGGCTGTCTCCACAATAGTATCAACGCTACTCATAATCATCGTCATAATTGTAGCAGGATTAACTGTTTACGGTTGGGGGGTAACTGCACTTTCCCAGCAACTAGTGGCGGGAGGAACAGAGATCAGTATAACAACTATAGATTTCCAACCCACTAACAGAAGTATATGTCTAACCTGCCACAGCCGCCAATATGGAGCCTCAATCCCCTCCAAGACTATAACTGGAAAATTTTCTCCAGGGCTTACTACAGGGGCTCACACTTGCTATTGCCATGAAGCAGGTAGGACTGTTATTTTCTACAACACTACAACCCAAAACGACCTATATCCTAGCCCACGTTCCATTAGGCCAACTGAATGTAGCAGCTGCCATCCATGGAGAAGCGACTATTTTCATCTCGGATCGGGGGACTCACATTCCACTCCCACGAAAACACCGGACGTGTATGGACCCTTTTTCACAGGCGACATTTCTGGATACGGCAACCCACCTTGCTCCTGCCACCAGAGCGATGGATCCGTCTACTTAGGCTGTAGACACTGCCACTTCCTAGGGAACGAGTCCTACATTACAACGAAAAAACCATATAACCTATACCAGAACTATGAAGGGTTGTTTCCTCCATCACAACCAAACGGTAGTTACTGGACAGTTACATGGTATAACACATCCACAACCACACCTGTAACCTTCGGCGTACGCCCGAAACCCAACGCCACATCTACCTTCCCATCCAACTTCAAGTATAACTGGGGCACAGGAAAAGTAAACTCATGGGGCGGAAACGACTACTACGGGTGTAAAGCCTACAATACCTTTAACCTTCCCACCGCAACAACGATAACATTCAATTGCACAGTTGATGACGGAGTGCAACTACGTGTGGACGGGGTCTTGAAAATTGATAGCTGGACTACAGGAAGGAAAAACTTAAAGACAACACTAACCCTCCCAGCCGGGCTTCACAACCTAAACCTAACTTGGTTCGAATTTACTGGAAGCGCATACTTAGGGTTTGAAGCAACCCCTAACCCATTTTACGCCTTTCAAGGATTTGAGCCTAAACATGGCTTAACTGGCATTTACTCAGATTGTGTAAGTTGCCATACAGAAATCCATAATGAAAATGAATGCTACAACTGCCACAGATGGGCAGCGGCAGCTGGACCTGTTTCCTGTGGTGGAAATTGCCACTATCCAAACGGGACTGTTAATGCCGGTAGCACGACGCACGTGTTTTCCGCATGGGATCACCGGAAAATGCTTCATTATTCAAGTTACAATGCCACTCTTCTCAATGTAACTAGGGACCTATACATGCATAGCGAAACAACTTCAATAGCAGTCAAAACCTACTATCAGGCACTTCCAACTCAAGCCGAGGATAGCAACACCACTCTCACAACAGGCTCAAAGGGTTCAGGTACTTTCCCATTGTCTAAAGGCACACTCTACAGTAAATTCGTTTATCCCTTATCCGACATTAGTAAAATAAGTGCTGGCACATGGGCCTTCTATTATAGAGGTTACAGCACCGCGGGAACCTGGAAGTTCAACGTTGACATAATGGTAAACAAATCTGACGGCACTCAAAGAACATCGATAGCGACTGGTGTGGCTCTTTCAGGTGCTTTAGGTAGAACTTACTCCACAGTTACAGGAACTTATAGCTTCCCAGATTACACTGTTGTAAACCCGACGGACTATCTTGTAATCAATATCTACGCAGTACATACAGAAGCCACAGCATCAATCGCCTACCTTGATATAGAGAATAATATGATTCCCATCAGTTGGCAAACTCGAATAACTAACATAAACGCTCAAAGCATAAGCGACCAAAAAGATTGCGCCAGTTGCCACGGCTTAGCTCACGGCGCAGGAACCACGGTTTATGTACGCAACGACGGCGTTCAAGACGCTCAAATCTCAAAGCTATATATTAACGATAAGGAATACAATTTCTACATCTCCTATGAAAGCGGCGTTAAAGACGGAAAACTCAGCCGAGGCGAAACCGTTGGATTGCGGGTGATAGGCTTTCCGTGGGTGTCAGGTAAAAGGTACAATTTTAAGGTTGCAACGCAAACTGGGGTAACTGTTACAGGAAGATTTACTTCTCCATAACTAAGAAGAATAGAATCTATTCCAATTAATAGTAAACTCCAATGGTACTTGCTAGTAGTACATAGCTTGCGGTTTGGAAGATTAACAGTATACTCATATCCTCATCTCTGAGATTCGGAGGAACTAGAAATAATAGTGCGGTTCCAACAAAAATTGCCCATCGGTATGGAGGTAACCAAAACTGCGGCACTATGAGAAATCCTAGGACAATGAAAGGTGCACTTACTAGAATCCAAAGATCCCATTCTGGTTTGCGAATTACGTGTCTATGATAGTAGCATATAGCTAGTGTTCCGATTAAGCCTATAATTTTCAGAATCTCTGTAACTGATAGTTGAAGGAACTCTGTTAAAGTGATTTGCACCACATTTTTCGCGAAAAATCTGGGATAGTATAATATGGAAGATATGGGTCTTAGCAAGTGGAGATACAGTGGGTAAGAGGCTCTTACTTCTTCTGTGATAAAAAAATAGGTTGAAAACAGCATAGCTTCAAGAATTATTACCGCGAAAAAGTAGTGGATGAAAAGTTCTCTCAGTCTTCTCTCTTTAAACGCTAAGTACGCAAGTGAAACTGTGAAGAGAAGGGACAGGATTAAATGCGAACCCATCATTAGGAATAAGAACAGCGAGGTAAGTTTACTCCTTCTTACCCAAGAATAAATTGAAAGTAAACCGAAGATAAGTGCAAAAAAGTCCATGAATAAAACCGCCTCGATGAAGAGTATGCTTGGAGTTAATGTGTAAATCAGCAAACCCCAAGCAGCAACTTTTTCTCCGTAACTTTCTTCGATTATTTTGTAGAGAGCATATGCGCCGATTAATCCTAATATGGGAACAAGGATGGGTATGAAGTGGAGGGGAAGCCCAATTTTCACCAGAGCCGCAATAACTAGTACTGGGACTGGTTGACTTGACATTCTCGGCATAACTGTAAAGAAATATTCAATCTGGTTCCCGTATCTTGCCATGTCGGTTATCAAGCCAAAGTATAGGGGCCAATCGTTCCCAATCCACTTATCTGAACCACGATAAAGGGCAAGCGTTGTCACAGCTACGTAGAACACTAAAAGGTAGCGAAGGCTCAAGCTAGGAAGTTTAATTTGCACTTTTTTGCCCATTTTGAATCTATAGCAGAAGAAGAACAGAAACGGAGCTAAATAAAACAGAACAATTTGAAGAGTGTATGTGGCAGCCATCTAATCACTTCGATGTTCCTAAGCTATTCTCTCAACCTTTTAGGCTCATCTCAAGAATTATTTACATCTTATCGAGCTTCACTATGTTTGTTCACAGCTTCATTATTAGGCCTCTGGCTCCTAATTTGGCATGCTCTAAGAGAGAAAACAGAAATCTAAGGAATCGAAGTTTATTTGCGGTAGAATTTTTCCATGAAGCTGCTAGAAGACACTCTTTTGTTGGACTGCAATAGAAAATGTATGAAAAAACGCAGAAGGAAACAGGTTGACTTAGCTTTAGCAATGGCAAAAGTTTACCTCCAGTTTAGTGCGCCCCACTCACATTTTGGTATAATAGTAGATGATCTGTTTCTATGACGAGCGTATAGTGATTTAAGAAAGTTAGACGCCACGTCTCATCGTTATAGAAGCGGTAAACATAGAACTTCCCCCCGTAATACTCATTTAAGGCTTTTAGAGATTGATCATTTGCTGAAGTTTTCTCCACTGTAACAAAGGAGGAATAAACCCAAGGCTCCTCCATTACTTTAAGGAAGAAAGAACCGTCTTTACTATCAATTATCAAGGATGGGGACGTACCAGTAAACACAGAATACTGAGAGCCATACCAGCAAAGGACTGTATTCTCATTTACAACTTGATGAATAGTCTTTATCTCATTCTTTAATTCGTATATGGTTGGAAAAATTACCCCATGGCCCCCACCTTTAAGGATATGGACTTGCGTTGGATAGGCGGTAATGATGATCGTAGCGATGGCAACTACTGCTAACACTACTTTTAATTTTTCTTCACGAAATTCTTTTACCAGAAATAGAGAAAATAACACTATTCCAGCGTAACCTAAATAAAAAAACCTTTCAAGTCCTCCAGACAAATTTGCGTACATAAAATACCATTGAAAAAGTGCAGGGGAAGTTAAAAGCATAGCCGAGGCTAATTGTGCAATCTTTCTGCGAATTAAAAGTATGAGTGCCGACGGAATAGCGAATAACCATAATGCACCTGAAATTACGCTTAATTTGTAAAAGACCTGCATTGTCGTCAAGCTAGCATTTCCCGTAAAGTAAAAGTGAAAACGTAACCAAAACTCTGGGGTGCCCATAGGGTGGTGCATAAACATCAATGGATCTCTGAAAATCGCTAGGTTCCAAAACAGCCATGCGATGATTCCCCAAAATGGTAGATGAGCATAGACAATTCGGTAATTCCGCCTATTTTTTAACTCTCTCATTGTGAATATAAGCGCAATAAGAAGGGCTACGATCCAAATCTCGTACCTTGTCAGTGTTCCAAAAACGAGAGCTATGGAGCACTTCATAAACTCAGTTACGTTATCAGTCTCCCAATAGCGCTTGAAGAAGTATGTGGCCAGTACCATGAAAAATATAGCTGTCTGCTCCGTCATAGGAGCAGCTCCGTAAATTAGGGTAAAGGCGTTGCCCATGAAGAAAGCTGAAGCTAAGATTCCGAGCTTTCTCTCATCTACCAGTCTATAGAGGACTACACTGATACCGCCTGTTGCGAGCGCATTAATTATGGTGCCAGCGAGACCTGTCATGTAAAGTGGGTTTATTAATACTAGAGGCATGACTAGAAGGTGAAACATAGGAAGCCAGATAACGCCTAGGTTTGCAAATGTACTGTGAGGACCATTATCAACAACTGACCTAGGTATGTATAGGTGTGAGATCGCATCTTCGCATGTGAAGGTATATCCCCATCTATAGATCAAATAAAGTCCAACGGCTATTTCGACTAAGAAGGCTACGATGAATATGCCACCTTCGATTTTGTCTTTAAATAAATAGTTGGCTGCTCTCCGCAACGATATTGAAGTCCCCATTAGTTTTTTCATACTCATTTCATCACGCATAATTTGAATATGTGAATCACGAAGTTTAAATATTCACTAAGCCCGAGTCAAAGGTATATGCAATAGCTGTATATTCCAGTATCTAGTCGCCAAAAAATAAATCACAAAATTATATCAAGTAAACTAACAAAAAAGATTCCTTTTTCAATACAAATTAAGGCAAAGACATAGTTTCTCCAGCATCAAATGTTAAAGCCCCAATTAGACACAGAAATAATAAAATCAAACTCGTAAGATCCGTAGCTATTCCGTTTTTAATAATGTACCGTTATCAATGGTATTTTATATAAATTAAAGTTAAACAATTCACAAGTAACCTTAACGTAGGAATGGATATTGCGACAGGTAAAGCTCCCGTTTAAATTCATAGCTAGCGCTACTTCTTTTGGGATAAGGCGGACCTACCCGTTGCTTCCAACTGACCGTTTGCGGGCTGACTTTAACTATTTCACACAACTACTGCAAACTCAAAGGCAAACGAGTAAGAAAGCGGCCTTGAAGATTCGTTTCCCCTTTTGTGCTCCAATATGCTCTTTTTGCAAGTACTACAAGTTTTTGAAAACAGCTGGCAGAGCAAAAGAGTATCTTTCAGCGTTAAAAAAGGAAATCAGCATGTACGCGGAAACCAATTACGTGAGATCCACTGAGTTCGGTGCGGTCTATTGCACAGGCGGAACCCCGACGAGTCTGTCTACCAGCCAAATAACGGATTTTTTCTCCTACTACAAAAAATTATTAAATATAGACCGGGATGCGGAGGTAATCATCGAAGCTAGGTCTCATGATTTAAAACAGGCTAAACTTGAAGTCCTGTCAAAAGTTGGAATTAACTGGTTAAGCATAGGTGTGGTATCCTTTGATACCAGTAGTAGGAGGTTACTCGGTAAAGTTAGTTCGAGGGAGGCTCTCATAAGTGCTATAAAGAGAGCGCAACGCATGGGTTTTGAAATAAACATTGATCTCATATATAATCTTCCAAGTCAGAGTACGGAGGATTCGAAGAAAGATCTTCAGAAAGCCATAGACCTAGAGGTTGGGCAAATATGCATTTTTCCCCTTGAAGTATACCCTGGGTCAAAACTCACAAAATTACTCAGCCCCGGCGAAGTAAAACGCATGGGGGATAAGCATGTTGAGAAGAAAATGTATGAGGGTGCATTCAAAGTTTTAGTGGACGCTGGATACAAGCTACAATGCATTCCTTACGGATTTAGTTTACCTAGAAAAGAACAAATGTGGAGGGAGATCTGCGCAGGATCTACAAGCTCTAATGAGTGCCTTGCACTAGGCGCTGGCACGCTGGGAAAAGTTGGAAAATACGTGTATAGAAATGTCATGAATTTTTACGGCTATATCAACTTCATTCAGAATGAACGATTCCCAATAGAAGCTGGCAGGAAACAATCGAGGGACGATGAAATGCGCTACTTTATAATAAATAGCTTAGGGTTGTCAAGGTTAGATTTGCGGGAATTCAAAAGAAAATTTAACATGAGTCTAGACGATGCCTTCGGAAACGAACTGCGTGAACTTGAACATGAGAGGCTAATTATGAGAAAAGGCTCTGAAATAAAACTTACACATTTAGGCATATTGAATGGGACTCATGTTTTTTGGGAGTTCTATCCAAAAAAGTATCTGCAAATTATAAAGAGAATGACAACTTACGGGTAAGATATAGATAAATCATATAAACCGAAGCAATGCAATCGTGATTTATGCCTCAAGGGGATAAGATTCCAACTAGAACGAGGTACATAGCATTTACGATAATCCTCGCTGCTATGTATGCTGCATTCAACGCGCTTCCATTCGCTAGGGAGCCCATATTTGGGGTATGGGTTATTAGACCTGGCGCCTACTTTGTAATTCCGTTCTCTCTATGGTATCCATTTGGACCTGCAAGCGTGACACTTGGAGCCTTAGTTGAAGATATTATAGGGAAAACATATGACTGGAGTAGGTACCTCATAAGTTTCGCTGAATTTCCAGTTTTATACAGCGTCTATAAAATGAATCAACTAATAGGATCCAAATTCACTGGAAGAAAACGTCTGCAAACTGGTTTCGAGTTACTTTTGCTGACCTATGAACGAGTGGTAATAGGAATGCTCGTGGCTATAAGATGG
>Ga0315309_1000787_pt1 | contig 19333 bp, 16 predicted proteins | sample TDP4_MG_FD_203080 | JGI IMG/M metagenome (GOLD analysis project Ga0315309, IMG submission 203080) | Freshwater sediment microbial communities from Lake Towuti, South Sulawesi, Indonesia - TDP4 | ecosystem: Environmental > Aquatic > Freshwater > Lake > Sediment | place: Indonesia: South Sulawesi... | reverse complement strand
CCTACAAATGGCGTCAGGCAACCGATCCCGAAGGTCGAGTAGTAGCTCTCCCCTGGGATATTGGACCGGCTACATTGTTTTATCGTCGTGATCTTTTTGCCAAGGCAGGACTTCCTTCCGATCCTGATCAGTTGAGCAAAGTTCTTAAGACCTGGGATGACTTTCTGGAAATGGGAAAAAAATTAACCGTTCCCGGAAAGCAGTGGATGATGAACCATGGCCAGGATATTTTTTACATTTATTTTGCGCACAAAGACTTTTATGATGAAAAATATAATGTAGCGGTTAATTTCCCCAAGGCAGTGAGAATTTTAGAGATATCCCTTAAAGCTCGCACTATGGGCATCGATGCCAAAGTAGCAACCTGGACACCGGAGTGGCAGGCCATGTATAAGAAGGACGCCCTGGCCACTCAAATTTCCGGATGCTGGTTTGGTGGCTTCCTAAAAACTTGGATTGCTCCCGAACAGGCAGGGAAATGGGCGCAGATACCTATTCCGGAAGATCCTGGTCAGAACTGGGGCGGCTCTTTCCTCTCTATTCCCGAGCAAACCAAGAAAAAGGCAGACGCCTGGAAGTTTGTGGAATATTCCATGGCCACTGCTGAACCCCAGAACAAGATGTATGCAGCGGTGGATTATTTACCTGCTTATATGCCTGCTTGGGAAGATCCTATGTACCAGGAATCAGATCCTTACTTTGGTGGCCAGAAGGTAAGACTTCTGCATATCTGGGTAGCCAAGAATACTCCCATTCCTATGACCACTCCTATGGACAGTTTAGCGGAAAGTATCCTCATGGGTCATGTGGCCCAGTGTATTGATCGGGCATTAGATCCCAAGAAAGCTCTTGATGACGCTGCCGCTGAAATTACCAAACGCACTCGCCGGGATATGGAAAAGATTCGTGAGCGACTGGGGATTAAGTGAGGAGTGGCAGGGAGAATGGTAGTTAAATTAGTTATTAACCGGCCGGATTTCTTTTTTCCGGCCGGTTAAATCAATTCTAAGGTAAGATTTATGTCGGAAAAGAAAAGTCTGGTTCAACAAATCCAGCGAAACTGGGTAGCTTATTTTTTTATCTCTCCTTTTTACATACTTTATGCCCTTTTTGGTGCTTTCCCTATTATTTTTTCCTTTTTCCTCTCCTTTCAATTCTGGGATGGCATTAGTCCCATGGAATTTGCAGGATTATCCAACTATCTCGATCTTTTTCAGGACGACCTTTTCTGGAAGGCTCTTTATAATACTCTTTTTATTACGGTATTTGCCCATATTCCCATGCTTTTGGGGGCTTTGATTCTGGCTTTTATTATTAATACTGGACTTGTCAGGTTCAAGAATATATTCCGAACGGTCTATTTTTTACCTATGGTGACTTCCTCCATTGCGGTATCATTAGTTTTTTTGACCCTTTATGGGGTGAGATATGGTTTTATCAATTATTTTCTTACCTTATTGCGATTACCCACTATTGACTGGTGGGGAGGTACCGGATTCTGGATAAAACCGGCCATCATGCTCCTTTTTATCTGGCGCTGGCTGGGCTGGAATATGGTTATTTACTTAGCAGGATTACAAAATATATCCCCGGGACTTTACGAAGCAGCATCCATTGATGGTGCTACCCCCCGACAGACACTTTTTTACGTTACTCTTCCCCTCCTCAAACCAGTAATACTTTTCACAATAATTCTTTCAACCATAGGAGGTATGACCATTTTTGAAGAGCCTTTTATACTGGTAGGTTGGCAAGGGGGTACTAGCTATGCCGGATTGACTCTGGCGCTTTATCTTTACGCCAATGGATTTGAATTTGTGCGCTTTGGCCATGCTTCTGCTATGGCCTACGTAATCTGTGCCTTTATTATTATTTTATCCGTTATCAATATGCGAATATTTGGTTTCGGCAGAAAGGAATGAGAGATCATGGCAGTAAAAACTATCGGCCAGGATAGATCAATAACTGCCTGGGAGAGAGAAAGGGTTAGAGGCAGAGTTAAAAGAAATTTCTTACATTTTCTACTTTATTTCATACTAATAATGGGAGCAATAACCACTGCTTTCCCTTTTTATTGGATGCTGGTCCTGGCTACGCGTACCACTCTGGAAATTTTCAGTTTCCCTCCCCCTGTCGCCTTTGGCCTGGCAGCAATTACCAATTACGTTAACCTGGTGAATGCTCTACCTTTCTGGCGAAATATGTTAAATAGTGCCTTTGTAGCTTTTAGCCATACCTTCCTGGTTCTTTTCTTCTGTTCTATTGCAGGTTTTGCCTTTGCTAAATATGATTTCCCGGGAAAAGAGAAACTTTTCTTTTTAATGTTGGCCACCATGATGATTCCAGGAATGGTAGGTATCGTCCCCTGGTTTATTTTAATGAGATGGTTTGGGTGGATTAATACTTTTAAACCTCTTATTATTCCGGGAGTAGCTAATGCCTTTGGTATTTTCTGGATGCGTCAATATATCACTTCTTTTCCTTCGGAAATTCTCGACGCTGCTCGGATAGATGGCTGTTCAGAAATTACTCTGTTTTTCCGGGTGGTGGTTCCCTCACTGAAACCGGCTTATGGAGCACTGGGAATTATGACTTTTATGGGAAGCTGGAATAACTTTTTCGGACCGTTACTGGTATTGAAGGATGAATATAAATATACCCTCCCGGTGGCTCTGGCCACTCTGCGAGGGGATGCTACCCGGGGTTACGATTATGGCCTCCTGATGATGGGAACTGCCCTGGCCATGTTGCCCATTTTGATAGCTTTCTTAATGGCGGCCAGACAGTTTATCGCCGGATTAACCGTAGGCGCCATTAAAGGCTAAAAATATACTAACGGTTGTTTTGATACCCAGATTAAGGTGCTAATTTCATTATTATATGGTGATTGAAATAAGTTAAATACGTTAATTCCAAAATGATAAAGAAATCTGGTGAGAAAGGGGGAAAGCGAATTGTACTTTGGGGTAGATTATTATCCGGAACACTGGCCCCGAGAAAGATGGGCAGAAGATGCTCGATTGATGGCGGAAGCGGGAATGAATGTGGTACGTCTGGCGGAGTTTGCCTGGAGCAAAATGGAACCGGAGGAGGGTAAATATCAGTTTGAATGGCTGGAAGAAGTTATTGATATTCTTGGACGTCGAGGTATTAATACCATACTGGGCACTCCTACCGCCAGTCCACCCGCCTGGCTAATTTCCCAGAATCCAGATATCTTACCCGTGGATGAAGAACATCAGCGGATCGAATTCGGAAATCGGCGAAATTATTGTGTAACCAATTCCACCTATCGGAAATATACTCAAAAGATTGTTACCGCCATGGCCGAAAGATTTAAAAATAATCCCCGGGTTATTGGCTGGCAAATTGATAATGAGTTTGGCACTCGTTGCTATTGTGATTTCTGTCAGCAGCAATTCCAATCCTGGTTAAAAGAAAAATACCAGGATATTGACAATCTTAACCAACGCTGGGGAACAGTCTTCTGGAGTCATACTTATTGTGACTGGAAGGAGATTCCTCTTCCATGGAAAACCGGTGGTTCTCCCAATCCCGGTTTGGCTCTTGATTATCGACGTTTCATGTCGCAAGTATTTGTAGACTATCAAGAATTACAAATTAAAATCCTGCGCAAAATTTGTCCTCATCACTTTATTACCCACAATTTTATGGGGGCAGGATATGATCAACTGAATTACTATGATCTGGCTCGTTCGTTAGACTTTGTCTCCTGGGATAATTATCCTCGATATCATTCTCAAGCAGAGATAGATTATTTTCTAATCAAACTCAGTCATGATTTGATGAGGGGACTGAAGCGGAAAAATTTCTGGGTTATGGAGTCCCAGAGTGGTTCCTCGGGGTGGGAAATAGTGGGGAGCATTCCTCGTCCGGACGAAATTAGATTCTGGACCTACCAGGCTATCGCTCACGGTGGGGAGGGAGTGCTTTATTTCCGCTGGCGGACCTGCCGCTTTGGAACCGAGCAATACTGGCATGGAATCCTTGGTCATGATGGCATTCCCCGGAGGAGATATTTAGAAGTAAAAAGAACCGGACAAGAACTGGCTGCCCTCAGTGCTAAAATTTCTGGAGCTCGTTATCTGGCAGATACTGCTATGCTTCTTTCTTACGACGATCGATTTGCCTTTGAGATCCAGCCCCATAATTCCCAATTCAACTATTTAACTCAATTTGGGAATTATTATGCCGCCCTTTCTTACTTGGGAGTAGGGGTAGACGTAATTTCTCCTCTGGAGGACCTTTCTCATTACCAACTGGTTATTGCTCCTACCCTACATATAGTAACCCCTCAAATAGTTCGGAATCTCGATCAATATGTCCAAAATGGAGGAACTTTGATCCTCACTGCCCGGGGTGGGGTAAAAGATGAATTCAATACTGTCGTTGATAAACCTTTACCCGGACTTCTAACCGACTTGGTAGGCGCGGAGATAAAGGAATATGATTCCTTACCCCCCGGTAAGACGGTGGAGTTGGAGATGGTTCATCAGGAATTGGCGGGATTAAAAGATAAAGCCCACATATGGTGCGATTTTCTGGAACCTCAAGAAGCGGTTCCTCTGGCGCGGTATTGTGAAGAATATTACCGGGGAGAGGTAGCCGCTACTCTCCATAAATACGGGCAGGGTCAAGTAGTTTACATCGGGACCTTTCTCAATTCCAACATAATCTTTTATCTGCTACGCTGGCTGAGTAATAAACTGGGAATCAAAGCTCCTATCAATACACCAATAGGAATAGAAGTTACCCGTCGGCAAAAAGATAATCAATATTATATTTTCCTGCTAAATGAAACCGGGGAAACCAAAGTCTTATTTTTAGAAAAGAAATTCCGCCATCTACTTACCGGAAAGATAGTGGAGGGTATTATAAACTTATCTCCTTTAGAAGTTGTGATACTTGAAGCATCATAACGTTCTGCTATCCCAAGACAGAATTTACTTGAAGCACCTTTTACTTAGGAATCAGTATCCGAGGGATAAGCGGTCCTTCCCGGTAACTATACTCTTCTTGCCAGACTTTATCAGCGATCTTGCGGTAAGTCTTGGCATAATGGCGGACGCCGTGGTGAAGTTCCCCGATAAGAGTTTCTGCCCCCTCATGAGTGGGATAAGCTCCGGTTTCCAGCACCACCTCGCGGAGAATTTCCGGATTGTCTATTATCATACAGGGTAAAAGATGATTCTGGTTAAAAGGTTGCCGTGCCCGAATGGCGGCAAAAAAAGGAGATTGCAAGCACTCGGCTAACGATTTTTGTTTGATGTTATCCACTGCAAAATGAGCAAATACGCAAGGTTCTACATCCCCTCGCGAATTAATGTGAAGATAATGCCTCCCCCCAGCAATACATCCGTGTACTAGAGGTCCGTCATTCCAGAAATCACCTATAAAAATGGGTTTGGACCTACGAAAGTCCCATACCCGCCTGCGCAATAAATCCCTTTGCTCAGGGGAAGGCATAAGATTTAGATCAGGTTTTCGGCCGATAGGAATATAGATGAAATACCACCCATAAAGGCACCCCATTTCTATTACTCGGTCAACAAAATCTTCATCACTCACTACTTCAATATTTTGACGGGTAGCACAGGCAGAAAATCCATACAGTACACCCTCTTCTCGCAGACCTTCCATATTACGAGTAATAGTGGCGAAGGTACCTTTTCCTCTCCGAGCGTCGGTTTCTTCTTCGAAACCTTCCATACTAATAGCCGCAGCCACATTGCCTAGTTCCGCCAGTCGTTTCGCTAGACGACGATCAATAAGGGTTCCGTTGGTATATATTTGAAAATACATATCATTGTGTCGTTCAAAGATCTCCAGTAAACCATCCCAGATCAACGGTTCCCCTCCACTAATAGTAATGAAATAAATCCCCATTTCCTTAGCTTCTCGGAGAACCCGATCTACTACTTCTACTTCCAGGTCATCCTTTTTGGAATAATTCCCCGCGTAACATCCGTAGCAATTAAGATTGCAGCGCATAGTAGGACTGATTACCAGAAGAAAAGGTGGTTTGATCCTTTTTTTCTCTTCAAAAAGGGCTCTTTTTCGCTGGCCGAAGATTATACTATTTACAAAAAGATTTACCACCAGATGGTCCCGGCAGTTAGGACTTAGATGACGCAAAGCTCTCTGGATGAGCTGCATTCCCGGATGTTTCTTACGGATTAATTCTCGCGCTTTCCTCACATGTGCTCTCTGGTCTGGAGCAATAGGCAAAGCTTCTGCTAGATAGGTAGCGCGAACAAATCCCTCCTCAGAAAGATTACTGGCGATAGCCACGATTTGTCGCACTAAACGCTGAACCGCAGCTTCCTTAATCGCGTTTAGATAACTCAATCACTCCCACCTCCCATCCAGACCCTACCGGAAGAATTGCTGATAAATTAACAAGCCGATTAAGAAATAATTGTAATTTTATCGGGCCTTTACATAAATTTCATTTACTACACTGCTAACTCCTTTCACACCTCGAGCAACTTTAGCTGCATACTCCCGTTCGTCCCAGGATTTTACCGAACCCATCAAGCTGACTACTCCACTCCGGCAAACCACTTCAAAAACATAATCTCGGAGGCGCTTATCCCGGGATAATGTTCGTTGAACCTCTCGCATGATTTCGTCATCGGTAGGCATTGCTCCTCTCCCTCCTTTCTTTCTAAATTCGGTAATTAACTTTCAAATAAATCTAGATTTTGATTGAGAATTTTTAAGTGTTTTTTTATTTCTTGCAAAGTTTGACGATATTCTTCCCATTCTCGGGGAGAAGGCAAAGTTATTTTTTCCCTTGCCCGCTGGATGAGGTCTTCTACTTTGTTAAAAAGATTTCTTAGAATCCTTTCCGATTCTGGTTGGATCATCAATTCTTCATTTATTTCTTTTATACCCTTTTCTACCGCAATAGGGTGATGATTATTTTTTCCTTGCTTGATAATTTCGCAAAAGAGAAAGGGCACTGATAGATGGTCATGATTAGCTTTTTGTTGCTCAAGGAGAACTTTCGCCAGAGTTAAGGTGGTGAGGTCTTCTCCGGTTTTGTTATCCACCACCTGAATATTCTCTCCTCGCCGGATTAAACCAGCAATTTCTTTCAGAGTTATTAATTTGCTCGCACGAGTATCATACATCCGCCGATTAGAATATTTTTTAATAAGGCGCATCATTTAGAGATGTCGAAATTCCCTCCTATTATATTTCTGCAATGCACAAAAAATTATAGCATAGGCGTTTTTTTCTTGTCAACATAAATTTTTAACTTTATTGGTTAATCACTAAAAGCAAATTTTCTTGCAGCAACTCCTTATCATGTGCTAAAATTCCACTAATAAAACTAAGAAATTTATTATATAGGTACAAATTTACTAGAATTTAGGAACTGCACAGAGGGGAAGAATTTAAGTTATGGAAGAACTTATTAAAAAAGCCGGTATTTTGGTGGAAGCCCTTCCCTATATTCAGAAATTTGCTGGTAAAACCGTGGTAATTAAGTATGGCGGAGCAGCTATGATAGATGATAATCTTAAAGAAATGGTAACTGCAGATATTGTGCTCATGAAATACGTAGGGATTAATCCGGTGGTGATTCATGGTGGGGGACCCGAGATAAGTGCACTCATGGATCGGCTGGGGAAAAAGTCGCAATTTTATCAGGGCCTTCGCATTACTGATGATGAAACTATGGAATTGGTAGAAATGGTACTGGTAGGGAAAATAAACCAGCAAATTGTAACTTTGATTAATAAACATGGAGGAAAAGCGGTAGGTCTAAGTGGTAAGGATGGGAATCTCATCCAGGCTCGGAAGAAAAATATTCCCGATCGGGACTTAGGTTGGGTAGGTGAAGTGGAGGCCATTAATCCCCGAATTATTATTACGCTCCACCAGGAGGGTTTTATTCCCGTAGCAGCCCCGGTAGGGGCAGATATTAATGGTAATACCTACAATCTCAATGCCGATACAGTAGCCGGAAATCTGGCAGCAGCTCTACAAGCGGATAAACTCGTTCTTCTTACCGATGTGGCAGGAATTTTAAGCCAACCAGAAAATCCTCAATCTTTACTTTCCACCCTTACGGTGAAGGGAATCGAAACTCTGATAGAAAATAAGATCATCAGTGCCGGAATGTTGCCTAAGGTTGATGCTTGTATTGTGGCCCTTAAAGGGGGAGTGAATAAAACCCATATTATTGACGGCAGAATTCCTCATGCCATTTTGTTAGAAATATTTACTGATCGAGGAATTGGCACTGAAATTGTTAGATAATAAAAAAGGGGCGTTCAAAAAACGCCCCTTTTTCCTTTACCCTTAGTATGGATCAGGCTGCTTTAGCCGCTTTTTTAATTTCGTGATAGTCTAAACCAGCTGCGGCAATCGCTTTCTTCCATCCTCCCAACTCTCGAGCAGCGGCTGAGAAGAGTGCAGGATGTTTTCTTTGAACATAGCTAGATTGCAATTTTTCTCCTGCCCGGTAGAAATCGATAATTTTTTCAATTACCTTTTTCTTATTCCACTTTCTCCGCCGCGTGTTCAATTCGATGAAAACTTCATCAAACCCAGCCTCTTCAAGAGCTTTCCTCCAGGAACCGAAAATCCTGCAGGCAGCCGAGTATAGTGAAGGATACCGCGCAGTCACATTCAATCCTCTATCCGGTGCTTCCCGACTGGCATAAAGTTCCTTAATTTTGGTGATTATCTTTTCTCTGGTCCAACGGGTGTAACCGGTAGCCGCAATTTCATTGAGGCGCAGATAATCATATCCTGCCGCCCGAACTGCGTTCTCCCAACTCCCGAACTCCCGGCGAGCAGCGGAATGAAGAGCAAGATTGACTCTATATACAAACCAAAGTTCCTTTTCGGGAATCTTTTTAATTTCCTCCATTACCTTTTCTGGCGACCACTTTCTTAGTTTCTGGCGTCTTGCTAGAGCACTGGCAGCTTTAATTGACTCGTAGTCGATCTCCGCTGCTTTCACAGCTTCCCGCCAGCTACCAAAGTACCGTTTACTGGTGGCAGCACTAAAAAGCGCCTTAAAGGTCTTGGAAACATGCCCTGCGCTTAAATCCATACTGCGTTGGTAAAGATCTTTAATTTTTTCAATTATTTTTTCTTTCGACCATTTGGTATACCGCCTCATCCTAAATACCCCCTTTTACTTCATTCCGCGCTCCACCAGGATTAAGAGCGGTAACTTTGGTTTATACTTAGTATATCATGCTAAGCGATTCTTGTCAAGACCTCCTGCTTTCCGTTCCCGAGTTTATCAAAAATAAGAAGGATATAAATATACTGGGGATCATAGAATAGGAAAAGTTTCAAAGGATATAGCGAGTAAGATCTTCGTTCTTTATGATATAAGCAAGCTTCTCTCGCACATACCGGGCATCAATTAGTACACGCTTTTCTCGCATACCCGTAGCATGGAAGGAAATATCTTCCAGCACCTTTTCCATAATGGTATGTAGTCGGCGAGCACCAATATTTTCAGTCTGTTCATTTACTACGTAGGCTAAATGGGCAATTTCTTCAATGGCGTCTTGGCTAAATTCTAGATCCACACCTTCGGTTTTTAAAAGGGCGATATATTGTTTCACTAAAGCATTTTCCGGAGTGGTTAAAATTTTTTTAAAATCTTCTTCATTCAAGGGTTTTAACTCTACCCGGATAGGGAATCTTCCCTGTAATTCCGGTATAAGATCTGAGGGCTTAGAAATATGGAAAGCACCAGCAGCAATAAAAAGAATGTGGTCGGTTCTCACCATTCCATATTTTGTCATCACGGTAGTACCTTCCACGATGGGAAGAATATCCCGTTGTACTCCTTCCCGAGAAACATCTGGTCCCACTCCCTTTTCCCGACCTGCTATTTTGTCAATTTCATCAACAAAAACAATTCCTAAATTTTCTACCCGGCGGATTGCCTCCGCTACCACTTCGTCCATATCTATTAATTTCTGAATTTCTTCGTGAAGTAAAATTTTATGAGCTTCCGAAACAGGAACTTTTCGCCTTTTAGTGCGACGGGGGAAGAGACCCCCCAGAATTTCTGGTAAATTTATATCCATGGACTCTATTCCTGTGCCAGTAAAAATTTCCAGCATAGGAGTAAAACTTTCTTTTAGCTCTACCTCTACCATTCTTTCTTCCAGTCTACCTTCACGTAGTTGTTGACGAAGTTTCTCCCGAGTATTCTGAAGTCGCAATCCCTCTTCGGTGGATATTAACGATCCTCCGGAGTCCGGCAGTCGGGAAAGATCTTCTTTATGGGAAATAGGCAGCAGTAAATCCAGTAACCTTTCTTCTGCAGGCTCCTGGGCTTTTTCTACTAACTCTTTTGCCTTTTCACTTTTAACCATATTTACTGCGAGATCAGTAAGGTCACGGATCATAGATTCCACATCCCGGCCTACATAACCTACTTCCGTATATTTAGTAGCTTCCACTTTAATAAAAGGTGCCTGGGTTAGTTTGGCTAATCGACGGGCAATTTCAGTTTTACCCACTCCGGTGGGACCAATCATAATGATATTTTTCGGGGCAACTTCATCCCGTAATTCTGGAGGCAGTTGCTGCCGCCGGTAACGATTGCGGAGGGCAATAGCAACTGAACGTTTTGCTTCATCCTGGCCGATCACATATTTATTGATAGCTTCTACTATTTCTTCGGGAGTTAAATTCTTAATTTTTTCCTCTACCGTACTTTTTCTTGACCTGCTCATAATTCCTCCACAGTAATTTTATCATTGGTATAGATACAGATTCCGGACGTAATTTTCAAAGATTCCTCCACAATTTCTCGAGCATTAAGGGAAGAATGTTTTAAAAGAGCACGTGCCGCTGCTAAAGCATAGGCCCCACCAGAACCGATAGCTATTATGCCATCATCGGGTTCGATTACATCTCCCGTTCCCGAAATTATAAAAGAATTTTTTTCGTCGGTAACCGCCAGTTGGGCTTCCAGTCGGCGGAGTACACGATCTGTTCGCCAGTCTTTGGCTAGTTCAACTGCCGCCCGGGTTAAATTTCCTTGATATTGTTCCAACTTGACCTCAAATTTTTCGAATAGTGCCAGAGCATCTGCGGAAGCCCCTGCAAAACCGACTAAAATTTTGTCGCCATATAGACGACGAATTTTGCGGGCATTTTGTTTCATCACGGTATGGGCTAAAGTAACCTGACCGTCCCCTCCCATAGCCACCCGATCAAACCGGCGTACCGCGATTATGGTGGTAGAAAAATATTTCTTCTTGAAATGTTTAGTAAAATTCTTTTTCAAATTTTTCATCTTATATATTATAACATTTAGGCCCGGGGATGGAAACGGTTATAAACCGCTTTCAATCTTTCGGTGGTGAGATGAGTATATATCTGAGTGGTGGAAAGATTAACATGCCCCAATAATTCCTGCACCGCCCGAAGATCTGCTCCTCGTTCTAGTAAGTGGGTAGCGAAAGTATGTCTTAGGGTATGAGGACTGATATGTCGGTTAAGACTTATTTGCCGGATATACCGATCCACTATTCTTCGAACACTGCGGGCGCTGAGACGTTTACCTTTTCGGTTAATAAAAAGCGCCTTTTCCTTTTCCGCCTGAGGATAATATTTTTTGCCCATTAGTCTTAATCGCTGCGTCAGGTATTCCTGAACGGCCTCTAAGGCCGCCTCTCCCAGCAAACCTAAACGCTCCTTACGTCCTTTTCCTCGGATTCGGATAGTTCCACCCAGAAGATCCAGGTTGTTAAGATCAATATTAACTAATTCGCTAACTCGCATTCCACTACTATAAAGAGTTTCCAGAATGGCCCGGTCCCGTAAGCCAGCAGGTTGAGATAAATCCGGAGCCTCCATCAATGCAAAAACTTCTTTTACATCCAGAAAGGATGGTAAAGATTTGATCTGCTTCGGACTGCCAAGGTAAACTGCCGGATTTATTTCTAGATAATTCTCCCGGCATAAGAACCGGAAAAAAGATTTTATTACTGCTAGTTTTCTTCCCACTGAACTACGACGATACCTCTTCTGTAAATCGGCGAGGTAGGCCCGGAGGTCAGGATAGCGTATTTCCCGGAAGGATTTCTTTCCCTGATTTTCTAAAAATGCATAAAATTGTTCTAAGTCACTTTGGTAAGACTTTAAGGTAAGAGAAGAGGCATTTTTTTCCGCTTCCAAATGGATAAGAAATTTTTGGAATAAATTTTTATTCATCTTTCGGAGAGATGTTCTCCCACCCGCAACTTTTGTTGGGACATTTCCAGTAGGGTCCTTTTGATTTGCTCGTCTTTTCCAGGAGATAGGATTCTCCACAGTGGGGACATTTTTGATTAATAGGTTTGTCCCAACTGATGAAATTACAATGAGGATAATTACTGCATCCGTAGAAAGGTTTTCCCCGTCGGGTAGTTCGAAAAACAATTTTTCCGTCACATTCCGGGCGGGGACAAAATGTCCCGATAGTCTTAAGTAATGGCTGAGTATTTTTACATTCCGGGAAACCAGAACAGGCCAGAAATTTTCCATGTCTTCCCCATTTAATTTTCATGGGACGTCCACAAATTTCGCATTTCTCCGCGGTAACGATTTCCATTTCCTTTTTTAAAACCCGCATTTTATTGGCGGCTTCATCCAGAGTCATTTGAAAAGGTTCATAAAATTCAATTAAAACCCGCAGCCATTCGATTTTTCCTTCTTCAATCTCATCCAGTTGGCTTTCCATCCCGGCGGTAAACTTCACATCAAAAATTGTCGGGAAACATTTGGTCAATAGTTCATTAACCATTTCTCCCAGTTCGGTGGGGTAAAAACGGCCTTCTCTTTTGGTAACATACCCTCTTTCCTGTATTGTGCTGATAATGGGGGCATAAGTACTTGGGCGGCCAATACCCTTTTCTTCCAGAGTTTTTACCAGTGTAGCTTCATTATATCGGGGAGGTGGCTGGGTAAAATGTTGTTGTGGCAACAATTCCAGTAATATTAATTTTTCCCCTTCTCGCAGTTCCGGAAGAAAAACTTCTGAATTTTTCTCTTTTTCTTCCTTCTCCTCTTGATAAATAATCATGAAACCAGGAAATCTAACCACCGAACCGATAGCTCGGAAATAATATTGATTAGCCTTAATATCCACCGTGGTTATATTAAGAATCGCCGGTTTCATCTGACTGGCAAGGAAACGATTCCAGATCAGGCTATAAAGTGAGTATTGATCAGCACTGAGATATTTTTTTATTTTCTCCGGTTCATTTTCCAGTGAAGTGGGCCGGATAGCTTCATGAGCATCTTGGGAATAAGTTTTATTTTTATACCGGGGGGGGATGGAGGGTACAAATTCATCACCATATTTTATTTTCAGATATTTAGCTGCTTCCCACTGAGCATCCGTTGCTATACGGGTGGAGTCAGTTCGCATGTAAGTAATTAGTCCTACCGGCCCTTCTTTACCCAGTGCAATTCCTTCGTATAATTGCTGAGCGATGATCATCGTCTTGCGGGCAGTAAAATATAACTTCCTAGCTGCTTCCTGCTGCAATTTGCTGGTGGTAAAGGGGGGTGCGGGACTTCGACGTTGTTCTTTTTTCTTAATGGAGTGGACAATAAAAGAGGCTCCCGGCAGATTTTGAATAATATTTTTTGCCTCAGCCTCATTTTTAATATCAGCTTTTTGATCCTCTATCTGGTATAGCGAGGCCTCGAAAGGTGAGGTTTTTTCTCCCCGGAGACGAGCGGTAATAGTCCAATATTCTTGGGATTGGAAGTTTTTTATTTCCTGTTCTCGTTCGCATATCAATCTTACCGCTACTGATTGGACTCTGCCGGCACTCAAACCCTGTTTGACTCTTCGCCAGAGAAGGGGGCTTATCAAATAGCCAACCAGGCGGTCCATAATTCGTCGAGCTTGCTGGGCATTCACTTTCTGGGAATTGATATTTCCGGCTCCTTTTATACCCTCCCGGATTCCCTTTCCGGTGATTTCATGAAATAATGCCCGGCGTATAGTTGCCGGAGTATTTTTTAACTCCTGTGATAAATGCCAGGATATAGATTCTCCTTCTCGATCAGGATCCGGGGCTAGATAAATTTCTTTTGCTCGCTTAGCAATTTTCCGTAGTTCCCGAATAATTTTGTCCCGCCCTTTAATTACCACGTATTCCGGCTGAAAATTGTCGGCCAAATTTACTCCCAGTCGGTTAGGAGGAAGATCTTTAATATGTCCCAGAGTGGCCTTTACTTGGAAATCAGAGCCTAGATATTTTTTAATAGTCTTTGCTTTGGCAGGAGATTCTACTATTACCAAAGCTTTAAAATGATTTTTATTATTTTTGGTGCTCATATTGCGATTAGTTCTTTACAAACATCTTTCCTGGTAGTTGTTTTATTAATCCTTTAATTTCTAGATTAGTTAAAATGCTGATTACTTCCCGTGCCGCCATCTCCGAATTTTTTATAAGTAATTCTATATTTTGCGGCTCCCAGGAAAGTAAAGATAAAATTTTCTTTTCTTCCTGAGAGAGAGCGACTTCTAACTCAGTTGGCCGGAATGCTATTTTATTCCCGGAGGTACCGGTTTGTTCCTTAAGTCGAGCAGTAATTTCCCGATCATAACTTTCGATAATTGATATTAGTTCTTCTAGAATATCGTTAATCCCCTCTATTAATTTTGCTCCCTGTTTAATCAGAGAATGAGTTCCGTGACTGGTAGTAGCGGTAATATCACCCGGAACCGCGAATACTTCTCTACCTTGCTCCAGTGCATGATGAGCAGTAATCAATGCTCCACTATCTTCCGCTGCCTCTACCACTACTACTCCCAGGGAAAGACCACTGATAGTAGCATTCCGGATGGGAAAATTCTTCGGCAAGGGAGGTGTTGACATGGGGAATTCAGAAATAACTGCTCCCTCCCTGATAATTTGATCTCTTAGTCGAGCATTTTCCAAAGGATAAACTCGATCCACTCCACAACCCAATACTGCCAATGTCCGTCCTTTTGCCGAAAGTGCACCTTGATGAGCTATAGTATCTATTCCTCTGGCCATACCGCTAATAATACTAAATCCGCATTTTGCCAGTTCCTGGCTCAACGTTTCCGCTACCTTTTTACCGTAAGGAGTGGCCCGTCGAGAACCAACTATTGCCAGGGCTATTCGGTCTTGGGGAATAATTTTACCCCTCACATAAACTACTGGTGGTGGATAGGCAGTGTTCCGCAGGTTAAAGGGATAATCTTTATCCTCCAGAGTGATTATCTTAACTTGATATTTTTCAATCAGAGATAGCTCCTGATCCAGATTTAACTTTACGCGAGCCTGAACTATTTCTTCTGCCAGGTGGTAACTGATACTTTCTCCTTCCAGTTCCTTTACCGGAGCAGAAAGGATATTTTCCGGAGTGCCCAGTTTTTGTAAAAGACGATGACACCGGACGCGGCCAATTGCCGGAATCATATTGACAGCAATCCAGTACTTTTTTCGGGAATTTTCCATAGGACAATCTTTACCACAATTTTATTTAAGTATAAAGCATTTATCTATTGCTGTAAAGCGAATATCCGGCGAAGGACTATTGCCGGGTTGAAACGGGGAAAAGGATATGATAGGATATGGCCATCTATACTAAGGAAGGAGGGATAAAAATGGCGCAACTATTTGGAGAGGAAGTTCCTCGGGGTACCTTATTACCGAAAATTGGTAGTCTTACCCAGGTAGGGGGAATAAGAAGAATAGAATTAAAAGAAGGGAACGAGAAGGGGATGGAGGCGGTAGATTTTCGTACCGGAACTGGTTTTGGTTTTACGGTATTGCTGGATCGGGGAATGGATATTTCTTGGGCAGAATACTGTGGTTGTTCTCTCTGCTGGCATTCTTCAACCGGTCAGGTAGCTCCAGCATTTTATGAGCCAGAGAAATTAGGATGGCTTAGGACTTTTTATGGAGGTTTACTAACTACCTGCGGTTTAACTTATGCCGGTGCCCCCTGCGTAGATGAAGGAGTGGAACTAGGGCTACACGGTAGAATTTCCCATATTCCGGCAAAAGATATCTGTATTGATGGTAGCTGGGAGGGGAATGAATACCGCATGTTTGTAAAAGGTAAAATGAGAGAAACCATAGTTTTTGGGGAAAATCTGGTTCTCACCCGGGAAATAAGCGCCAGATTAGGAGAAAACAAGCTTTACATTCATGACGTAGTAGAAAATGAAGGATATCAAAATACTCCCCTCATGATTCTTTATCATGTTAACGGGGGATATCCCGCCATCGACGAAGACTCGGAACTTCTGTCGCCTACATTAAAAGTCACTCCCCGAGATGAAGCAGCTAAAGTAGGTATGGAAGAATATAACCGGTTTCAGGCCCCCACCCCTGGCTTCGCCGAGAGAGTGTATTACCATGAAATGGCAGCGGGTGAAGAAGGCTATGTTTATACTGCACTGGTGAATCGTAAATTTAACCGCGGAAGAGGTTTTGGATTCTATCTTAAATACTCGCGCAACGAACTTCCCTGTTTTGTGGAGTGGAAAATGAATGCCCAAGGGACTTATGTGGTAGGAATAGAACCATCTAACTGCCGGGTAGAAGGAAGAGATAAAGAAAGAGCCCGGGGAACTCTCCAATTTCTGGCGCCAACCGCCAAAAAAGAATACCATCTGGAAATTGGAGTTCTCACCGGACAGGAAGAAATACGAGAACTGGAAGCCCGTATTGCTCGCTGCAAAAAATAAGGTAAAAATTAGAATTGGAGGAAAGTTAGTTAAGTTGACAGATATTGAGAGAGGGACTATAATAAACCGGGTAACTTTCCCATGAAAAAAATCAATTTACCACTTTTCTGGGAAATGTTAATGGATGCCAGAGACTGGTTAGGAGAAAATGTATCTCTGGTTAATAGTCTCAATATTTTCCCTGTTCCCGATGGTGATACAGGAATAAACCTCTACCTCACCATTAGTAATGGTCTCAAAAAGATTACCACCGCTAACTCCACTCTTTCCAATTCGGCAAAAATCTTTGTTTCAGAAACTTTACGCCAGGCCCGCGGGAACTCGGGAGTTATTCTTTCGGAGTTTTTTGCCGGATTTTTGGAAGAAATGGGAGACCGTCAAGAAATTAACGCCCGAGAGTTCATAGAATGTTATCAGAAAGGGGTGGAATTAGCTTATAAAGTTATTGCTCGACCAGTGGAAGGAACTATTCTCACTGTTATGAGAAAAGCCGGGGAAAAAGGGAAAATAGTTTTAGAGCAGGAGGATGAAGAAATAGAAGAAATTCTCAGTGACATGGTAGCGGCTGCCAGAGAAGCTTTGGATGAGACCCCCCGTCTTCTCCCGTTATTGGCTCAGGCAGGAGTGGTGGATGCCGGAGGCTGCGGATTTTATATATTACTGGAAGGAGCAGTGCGGCGGATAAATCCTAGTCTGCCAAAGATAAAAATTGAGTGTTCGTTACCGAAATTAGAGATTTTATCCACTAATCTTTCCGGAGTATACTGCTTGGAATTTACCCTGGATGGAAAAAATCTTGACCTCTCCCAAATCGAAGACCACCTGGCCCAGTATGGTAATTCCCTGGTGGTGGCGGGAGATAAACAACTGGTAAGAATCCATCTTCACTGCACTCAGCCCCGCGAAATTCTTGACCGGATGACCTCTTTCGGTTTAGTTTCCAGTGTGCAGTTAAATGATATTGAAGCTGAAAGGAGGAATTTTCTCGCCACCAAGGTTACCTTCCCCATGGCGATAATTACGGTCGCCAGCGGAGAGGGACTAAAAAAGATATTTAAAAGCCTGGGGGCGGATATAGTAATAGATGGGGGACAAACTATGAACCCCTCGGTAGCGGAATTAAGCGAGTCCATTCAGAGTTTGAACGTTCCCACGATATTCATTCTTCCTAATCATCGTAATATTTTTTTGACTGCCCAACAGGCAAAAAAAATAAGTGCTCGGAGAGTAATTATTATTCCTTCTAAGTCTATTCCTCAGGGCCTTTCTGCTTTATTAGCACTGGATCCTTCCCGCAGTCCGGAAGAGAATAGAAAGAATATGTGTCATGCTCTTCGGATGGCAAAAACGGGCGAAATAACCAGTGCCATTCGTTTTGCTCGCTATGAGAATCTGCGGGTGGAACCGGGAGATATTGTTGGTCTATTGGACGGTAAAATGGTAGTCGCTGGGAAAGATACTTTTCCGGTGACTATGCAATTAATTGAAAAAATGGTTACTCCGGAAAATGAAATCATGACCCTCTTTTATAATCAGCAGGTCTCTCCCCAAGAATTAGAAAGACTTCAGGATCAATTGAAAAGAAAATATCCCCGCTTAGAAGTAGAACTGCAATACGGAGGCCAGCCTTATTATTTCTTTATCATTTCGGTGAGCTAATTTAATGCCGGGGGTGGGATGAAGGTTGCTAGGGAGATTAAGTTTCGTAGTGGGAAGCTATCTCCTGGGTTCTATTCCCTTCGCCTATCTCGCTGGGCGCTGGATAAAAAATATCGATATTCGACAACATGGTACGGGAAATATAGGTGGAAGTAATGTTTTCCGTTCGGTAGGAAAATTTCCCGGTATTCTGGTAACATTGGCCGACATAGGCAAAGGGGTTATTCTCATCCTGGTAGGAAAAAGATTACAATTTACGGAGACAGTGTTGATACTGGGAGGTCTGGCGGTGATTGTCGGACATAACTGGTCAGTATTTCTTAGATTTCAAGGCGGAAGAGGAGTAGCCACCAGTATCGGCACCCTCTTAGCACTGGTTCCTCGAGAACTTCTGATAGCCGCTATTCCTATGATTGTCCTCGCTGCACTACGGAATACCGCTATGGGGGTAGGACTGGGTATTTTTCTCTTGCCCTTTCTCGCTTTAATAGGGCACCGTTCACGAGCTTTAATAATCTACTGCACCGCGGTAGTAATTTTAATCATTATTAAGCGACTTTGGGGAATTTATCAGGTTCTTCCCAAAGTGAAAGACAAGAAAAAGGAAATACTAAATCGACTGTTGCGGGATGCCGGGAGCCGGTAAGTAAATAACCTTATCAGCAAACGAATCGTAATCTTTGCGGCAGGTAAAAAGAAAAATTTGATGGCTGCGGGAAAAATCTTGCAGGATCCTAATTGCCCCCTGTAAGCGTTCTTCATCAAAGGTAACAAAAGGATCGTCTAACAACAGGGGAGGCTTCCTTCCCTGACTGATTATCTCTACCAGAGCCAACCGGACAGCAAAATAAAACTGATCTATTGTCCCTTTACTTAACCCTTCGGGATTTTGCCAGCGTCGGTACTGGGGAAGATAAATTTTGAAGTCAAGGG
>Ga0315309_1000784_pt1 | contig 19364 bp, 21 predicted proteins | sample TDP4_MG_FD_203080 | JGI IMG/M metagenome (GOLD analysis project Ga0315309, IMG submission 203080) | Freshwater sediment microbial communities from Lake Towuti, South Sulawesi, Indonesia - TDP4 | ecosystem: Environmental > Aquatic > Freshwater > Lake > Sediment | place: Indonesia: South Sulawesi... | reverse complement strand
TTCTGTGCTCTTTCCTTTTCTCTCATCTTATGCATATCGCCAATTTATTTTAAAAGCAGTTAATAGTATACGAAGCAGTAAATAAGCCTACTAAGGTTGACTGTGGCATGCGAGCAAAGATTGTGCAAGAGGAAATCACGCACGAAGACACTACCTTCTGTGCTTTGCGTCTGGAAACTAGAAACGCCAACCTGCTACTTCTAAGCGAAGGCGAAGACCAACTTGGCACATTAGCTGTTGCCCTACCACCCGCAGAAAAAATGCTTGGACCACCCGTGTCATCGATACTCCTCGGCGACAGAAACACCATAATCGCCCGCCTGTTCGCCGAACGCCTAGCACAGAAAACTGGAAAAATAGGCGTCGCATCTGTTTTCACCAAATTAAGCGAAAAGGATGCAGGAACAGTCTTTCTTAAGCTGTTTGACAAAACATTCGCCACAGAAAAAGAGGTGTCACGAAAATGAGTCTACGCAGTTTCCTAGCTGACATGCAGAAACGAAATCAACTCATGCAAATCGAAGATGAAGTTTCGCCACGTTTTGAAGTTTCAGCTTTCATGAAGGAATTTGACGAAGGACCGATCCTTTATTTTGACAATGTGAAGGGCAACCGCACCAAAATCGTGGCAGGAGTGTGCGGAACACGCCAACGCCTGTGCTGGGCTCTAGGAGAAACTCCGGACACACTGTATTCAAGAATAATCAAGTCTTGGCGTGAACCGGTTCAACCCAAAATCGTGAAAGGCGGACCTGTAAACGAAGTCGTTGAAAGGGCACGGTTGTCTAAACTTCCCATCCTGACACATTTTGAACACGATGCAGGCGCTTACATCACATCTTCAGTGATATCTGCGCGCAGTCCGGATGGAAAAACTGAAAACGTGTCCATTCATCGTCTCCAAGTCTTGGATGACAATCACTTAGCCATACGCTTAGTGCCACGCCATTTGCACAGCATGTGGAAAGCAGTGAAGGAGAAGAAAGAAAATATCGACTTGGCAATCACGATAGGCACGCATCCAGCGGTCATGTTAGCAGCAGCGTCACCTGTGCCCTTCGGCGTAAGCGAATTCGGCATTGCAAATGCGCTTCTCAATAACAAAATGGGCTTAATCAAGTGTGAACACATTAATGCATACGCGCCTGCCGAAGCTGAGCTGGTGTTAGAAGGCAGATTGCTCACGGACAGGGAAGTTACTGAAGGTCCCTTAGTTGATATCACAGGCACATACGACGTTCAACGAAAGCAACCCGTCGTGGAGCTTGTAAGCATGATGCACCGTCGAGACTACATGTATCAAGCGTTGCTGCCGTCTGGCTCAGAACACAAGTTGCTGATGGGCTTACCGCACGAAACCATGATTTGGGAAGCTGTCTCAAAAGTAGTTCCCACCGTTAAGGCGGTCAACCTAACCAGCGGCGGATTCGGATGGTTCCATGCTATAGTCTCAATCGACAAGCAGGTAGACGGAGACGCCAAGAACGCCTTAGCCGCCGCTTTCAGCGCGCATCCAAGTCTCAAGCATGCTGTTGTGGTGGACACAGATATCGACGTTTACAACCCTAACATGGTGGAGTGGGCTATAGCCACGCGGTTCCAAGCCAATGAAGACCTACTCATCATTCCCCAAGCTCGAGGCTCAACCCTTGACCCTACCGCCGATCAGGAAACGGGGCTTACCACAAAAGTAGGCGTGGACGCCACTCGCCCGTTGAACAAGCCTCGTGAAAAGTTTGAACTGGCAAAGATTCCGACCAGCAAGAAAGTGGCTGAAATAATAGAGGCACTGAAGAAAACCACGAAAAAACAATGATCTTGTAGGTGCTGTCTGGCTTTCAAATGCGACAAGAGGAGTCGCGTGACAACGATGAATGCTGGAGTCGATAGCTCGAGAGAGAATAGAAAAAGGTCTTTAGTCAAAGCGATCACCTACAGAATTCTGATCCTTATATTGGATTTCACCACAATCTACTTGCTAACTGGAAGACTCGAAGTCTCATTGGGTTTCACTATGGTGAGCAACGTTTACACAAGCGTCGCATACTATCTTCATGAAAGAATCTGGAACAAAGCAAACTGGGGAAGGGAAACCGAAGCCAGATATTGAGGCAGCGTTTTCTGGAACAAGCTCTGAAAACAGAAGCTAGCCGAGCTACGAATAGCACGCAGCTTCGACGCATTTATGCAAAGGCTTCAAAGCCACGTCAACCTCGTTCAAAGTGGGAGCATAGAAGGCAGTTTTCGCCGAGTTCGTCAGTAGCGTCTTAAATCCCAACTGTTTTATCCATGACACGAGCACGCATGTATCGCAGAGCACGTGTCCACCAGCCCGTTCGATGGCTTCAACATGATTTCTCGCTTCCTCTCTGACGTGCCGTGATGTGCATGCCCAAAATTCGACCTGTGGGCGCACTTTCTTGCCTTGGAGCAAGGTGGCTAGAGTCTTCAATTCTCTAACTGAGCAGTGTGGACATCCAACGAAAACTAGATCTGGAGCTTGGTCTGTTGTGCAAAGACTTGCCACTGTTTGCTCAATGTCCTTGGCTTCCACAGAAATGGTTTCAAGTCTCTCTTTTCTAGCTAGGGCTGTCGTATGGAACAAAGCAGTCATACCGCTTGAAGCCATTGCAGCGCCCAACTGCTTCATATCATTGTCTGAGCCTTGGAGTCCCCGAATAGTTGGGATATTGTCTTTGAGCAATTTGCCCAAATGGATTCCGAGCGCGCCGAAATCCGCTTCCGTCTCGGGTTTTGTTTCAACTTTCACGAGCACTGTGGGTTCACGATTACTTGGCTGATGCATTCCGTAGTTAGGCGTCTTGCCGATAAGTGCGGCTGCCAACGCACTCGGGCTTCCCTCACGGTTCGTCCACGCCTTCAAAATAGAGTTAGCGTAAACTACTGCTGACGACTCTGCCCAAGCCAAATGCTGACCAGCTTTGGGTTTTCTCAGATAATAGGGCGTGCAAGTCAATGTAGGCTGGATACGCATCCTGTCGTAGAGTTGGATTATGCGCTGCTGCTTGTCAAAGCGTTCTTTCGAGTAGCGTTTCACCAAGTAGTCCGGATCAAAACTCGACGGATTAAGCGTCGCCGTCACCTTTGCTTTTCCGCCCTTTTCTGCTAGCTCGGCAAGAAATTCGATTGCCGCGTCGCCTAGGTGCTTGTAGGACACGCCTGACAGATGCACAGACTGCACTGGAATCAGCTTGTCCCCATCAAACAAGTCGCCCAGCTTGGCGAGAATTTTCATGGCAATTTGATTTGCCCAACCGTGCTCGCCTTCTAGTATGCGTTCCTCTTCCTTGGTCAAGTACAAGGCTGGTTCTCCTTGCCAACGATTCTAACCAAGCCCTTATCACCGTCGACTTCAACCATGTCGCCTGTTTTGATTTGCTTGATGTCTATTTGATCCACCATAGGAACCTCAGCTATGATGGCTCCCACAACCACCACCGTGTCAGCTACCTGATTAATGATCGCCTTGGGGCCTACTCCCTTTTTAACCAGCGAGTATAACACGTAGCTGCCTACAGTTGAACCGTGTCCGGATGGAAAACATAGAACCCTGTCCTTCAAGGGTTGACCTTTCAAGTCATGCCCTTTTTCCACAACAATACCGGAATCGTAGTCTACCCCTCCTAGAAAACTCAAAGGTTTCAGCGAAACAAGGGCAACTCCTCTGCGACGTCCGCTTGCTATTGGTCTTCCCTTGAGGGTCTTCCTAACTGATGGCAATGGCTGGTCACAACCGTGGCTAGAAGGATATCTTCGCCGACGATGGCAAGTCGCCTAAAAGCTTAGTTGCCGCTGTGCCCACTTTTTCTCGGTGTTCTTCATCACTGTAGACGCGCAAGATGTTGATGAATCCCTTTAACACATCGAATATGCCTGATATGTCGCTAAGCCGTTGCGGAATCTTCTCTCCTTCGCGAGTTCGAGTAAACACGGGAATCTCCATAGGCTCCAAAAGAACCGAATGACTATACGGCACAGAAGGCAGCGTGGGCACATCGATAACAACCGCGTTAGCATTCACATCCGCCTCATCGGCAATTTGATCACGCAGTTGATTCCGAATTTCCTCTACACTGAAAATGCTAGAAACAGTTTTGTCACGCACGTAAAAAGTGCGGTCATAAGCACACTTCAACAGCCGCCGCCTCTCAAGATTTTCAATGATCTTCTTAGACTTCATTGATTTCTTAAGCATGGTCCAAACTGTATAATCATCATATGCCAAGTATTCCTCAGGCGTTTTGAAGTTGACCAGTCCGAGTTCGTCTTTTGCTTCTTCCATTGCCATGGCCAACATCAGCTGCACAGCACGTCCAACACGGTGGAAGTATATGCTCTTGAATGACTCTATCCTAGCCAGAATGAAGGATTCAAGAGCTGACAAGGCGCCCACATCCACTGCTAGATTCTGATCCAGCACGTCCAGAGTTTGTATCAAGCGGAGAACATCCACATAGCCGTACTGCGCTCCTGTGTGATACGTGTCACGAACCACAAAATCCAGCTTGTCCACATCCACAGCGCTGCGCACAATCTGATCCATGAACGCTCGTTTGGGCTTGTGCAACCACCCGACCGACAGTTTGGCTACTTCATCCACTTTGAATCCAAGCTTGCTGATGACCTCCTTCAACTCTGACTTCTGCACAATCCACACGTTGATGTCTTCATGCGTCTTATTGAGGAATTTGACGAGCAAATGCTCAAAAACATGTGAAAACGGACCATGCCCAACATCATGCAACAAGGCTGCAATACGGATCAGCTGGTATTGTTCGTCGTTGAAGAGCTTAGACAAGTAAGGGTTCTCAGCCATCAGCCCAGCTAAATGCATTACGCCAACAGAATGCTCAAAACGTGTGTGATTGGCGGCGGGATAAACATACTCGGCTCCAGCAAGCTGCCTAAGCCGTCTGAGCCGTTGAACGGGAAAAGAATCAATAATTTGCTTTTCCGCCTCAGTAATGTAAACGTACCCGTGAACTGGGTCTTTGATTTCGCCCCAATACTGCCTCATGTTGCGGGCGCCTCTATTGTGAAAACCATGGTTTTGTCAAAGCTATTAAAGCAATCGATTGCATGCTGAATGGTGGAACGGAAACTCATTTATCCTCAGCTGTTTTGACATGGTGTGAACTAAGGCGTGCTGAGAATCGATGACGGGACAAAGGAAGAATGGGGCATTCATTTGCATTGAAGGATTAGACGGTTGCGGAAAAACGACTCAAGCCAAAATACTGGTCAAGAATCTCAGGCGTAAGGGCTTCGATGCTGTATACACAACTGAGCCTAGTGCCCGAAGAGTGGGCAGGCTGATAAGACGCTTTGTGCTTGACCGTCAGAGGCGCGTGTCAACCGCTCTTGAAGCCCTCTTGTTTGCAGCTGACCGTGTAGATCACGTGGAGAATGAGGTCAAGCCTTTGTTGAAGCAGGGCAAGATTGTGGTGTGCGACCGTTATGTCTATTCCAGCCTTGCCTATCAGGGAGCGGCTGGACTCGACTTGGAATGGATAGACCGCATAAACCGATTTGCCCTGAAGCTGGATCTAGCGTTGTTCCTTGACGTTGAGCCTGAAATGGTTGTTGAGAGGCTGAAAAGGAAGAAGTCAGTGATGGAAACCGTGCGGAATCTGAAAAAAGTGAGAGAAGTGTATCTGAGGCTTGTGCAGCAGCAGCGTCTTACTGCCTTAGATGGCAACCGATCTGTAGGGGGAGTTTCCGAAGGCATCTTGAAGACTGTTCTTGAGAAGTTGAAAACCTAGATGCCTACTGCATGTCTTAGAACAGGCTTTTCAATGTCCATGTTTCAAGTTGCTTTTCAATGAGTTCTTTGTCGATTTGATTCTTTAGGAAGAGGATGAAGTCTTTTCGTGGTATGCGCTGGTTTCCTCTGATGTAGTGGAGAAGCAGTTCGATGTCTTCGTTTTCGAATATGAAGCGGAGAACGCTGTAGTCGAACGGTAGCGGTCTGTTTTTGCCCTTTTCTTTTCTGACGTAGTATCGAGCGGCGCAGAATACATCTAGGATAGCTAATGGTTGCGCTTTGAGTGCTTTTTCTAGTGCGTTGAGTTGTTCTTGATCGAGGTAGTAGAATGCGTCTGTGTCAGCTATGCCGAATTCGAAGTTGACGTAACAGTTTGGGGGTGAAGCAGTGGTTAAGCTTGCTAAGTTTATGGGTTGTTGGTTAAGTTTGTACATGGCTTGAGCTATTGCTGCTTGTAGTTTGTGAACTGAGTCGAGGTATACGAATTGTGCAAAACGAGATGCGCTGGTTGGAAACTCGTCGTAGCGTCCGAGCAATCGTTTCTGCCTGCTATTTCATCTTTTTTATTTTTTCTAGGTTTTCCAGTAAAGATGCTAGTGTGGCGCTGAGTTTTTCGAGTTGCGCTGGGTCTTTTTCTTCATTGATTTTTGCTTGCACTTCTCTTATCTTCGCTAGTACTGTTGATTCAACTCCGCTTAGCATGATCGATCTTGTTGCTTCTTCCGGTGTTTCTCCTTCTTTGACTACTAGGACTCGTTTTTGGCATTTGGCGCACCATAGTTCTCCGCTTTTGAGTTTGAATAGTGGTGAGGAGCAGGCTGGGCAGGAGAGCTCGGTGAGTGTGGCTCCTTGTTTCAATAGGTCTGCCATATTTTGTAGGTCTTTTTGTTTTGTTGACACTTCGGCATACGTCCTTGCGAAAAGGTTTAATTGAGTTGTGGATTATTTGACTATCGCTCGGAGCAGTTAGTATGGGGGTTCTGCTGGATGGTGGGAAAGAAGAAAGTGAAGGAGTACGAGCAACGTGTCGAGGAGGCTGTGGCTGTTCTCGACGCGGTTTCAGAAGATACGACTACGCCTAGAAATATTAGACGAGCAGCTAAGAATAGTATTGAGACTTTGAGGGGTTCTCAGTATTCGCCTGCGGTTCGTGCCAGTAACGCTATTTCGATGCTGGATGAGATTTTGCAGGATCCGAATATGCCACCTTATACGCGGGTTAAATTGTGGAACGTTATGAGCATACTGGAAGCCATCAAAGACTAGGGTTTAGACCCCGTTATCCTAGTGCAGAAAAATTTTTTGCGGTGAAAGTCAAGCTTTTCTTTTTGTTTCTCGGGCGCTGTTGGAGTTTTTGGATGTTGTTTCGGACGCTGATGGCTCGTGGCTTAGCGTGACGTTCAATGTTGGCATGCGTGACGTTTAATGTTGGTTAGCGTGGCTTTTGGTGATGAGAGACTGTAGTTGTCAAAAGACGGTATGCTGTTGATGATGTTGGCGATGGTCCTAACTTCGTATGCTGCTTGAATTGCTAGCAGGCAAGTGACAATAGAGAAAGCGTATACAGAATTCATGATTACCCTGTTTAAGTCGTTAATGTAGTATCCGAGGAACAAAGCTGTACTGATTTCTACGGCGATGGATGCGGCTATTAGGTAGGCTCCGAATTCTGAAACAAGCAATATGATGCTTTGTCTCGTTTTAGGCACTGACCGGAAAACAACTCCCTGAGCAACTCCTGTATACACGATTATTATATAGGCAAGAAAAATAACACCCGGCAGCTGTGTAGTTTTTGGGCGGTCGGAACGGTGAATTTTTTCTTTATTGACAGAATTGATTTAGGATTGAAAATGTCAAAAAAATTCAGGAGATGTCCAGCGGCAAAGCTTAATGCGTAAATGGCAAATGTCAGAAAAACAATGATCACGATATCTACAAGCATTCGCCAAGTGCCCTGACATTCTAACGGTCTTTACCAAAGATTAATGTTATGTTACTCAGTCGAGAATTCGAACGCTTCCCATTTCCTAAAATAGGCAAGCTTTTCTTTGCAGACCCTTTTTAAGTATGTGCGCAAGCTTCACGGAGAAATTATTTCTTGTCGAGGAGATGGAATAGAAAAAAGAGAGGATGTGCGGCAAATATCTCATCTGTAGGCAGGGTTCGACTCTCATCCGTGCGAGAAGGAATATGAGGCAGTCGCTGCGAAACTGGAGAGTTGAATTTCAATGTCGATAGTCGGTTTAGACCTAGCAGGCGTTGAGAGCAGACCCACTGGTCTCTGTGTCCTTAAGGGCTGGATGGCAGAGACTTTTCTAGTCTACACGAACAATGAGATAGTGAGGAAAACAGAGGAAAGCAAGCCCAAGATCGTTGCCATCGATGCCCCATTGAGTCTTCCAGCTGGGCGAAAGTCCATAGAACAACGCACTGGCGCGCATTTGAGGGAATGCGACAAGGAACTTCTGAAAAGAGGCATAAAATTCTTTCCGGTCACCCTCGGACCTATGAGAAAACTTACGAGCAGAGGCATAATTCTAAGGGGAATATTCGAGAGCAAGGGCCTTATGGTAATAGAGGTCTATCCGGGCGGTGCCCAAGACATTCTGAGTATCCGCAGAAAACAACAGGGACTCGGTGCGCTTAAACAGGGTCTGGAAAAGCAGGGAATAAAAGGGCTCAACGACAAGATGAACGATCACGAGCTAGACGCCGTAACCTGCGCCCTCGTAGGAAAACTCTTCTTGGAGGGGAAAACCGTCACTTATGGAACTGGCAAGCAAACAATGGTAATGCCTATATGAAGAATCATGCTGGAGTCCTTCACTGTTATTTCCGTAGAACACTTTTTCACTAGGCTTATAAGGACGGGAACCGTACCAACATTCGGTCCAAGCTTCTGGTATGTTTCAATCTGGAATGTGGATTTTATGGTTCACAAAGGCAAGCGCAATAGAGCCTCGCACCATAAAACTCGTGTTAAATCCCTGTTCTTAGATTATGATGGCATTATAAGTTCATTGAACTCTTCAAGAAGCCATGCACAGGTTCCAGAAGAGACACGCATGATGCTTCAGCGGATCAGCAGTCACATTTCAATCATCATTGTAAGCACAAAAGATCTCTCGTGTCTGCTTCCAAGAACGCCGTTTGCTCACGCATGGCGTGGAATTGCAGGAATTGAAAGGAGAATCGGCAACGCCATTAAGGAACACTTTCTTCCCGAAACTGCGCTTGAGCACATTGCCCTTGGCCTGCAATACGCGAAATCAAACGCCACAGATGCTGACTTGTTCGTAGAAGAAAAGCGAGATTCAAGTGGACGAGCAGTTGCTTTCTGCCTTGATTGGCGAAGCCTCTGATAGAGAGGTAGTCAAGTGAAAGCTGATATGATCGCTGGTTACTGCGAGAAGCTAGACTTGGAAGTCATCACGTATTCTGGGCGACTTTTTTATGATGTTTATCCAGTTTTGGCGGACAAGGGCATCGCGGTTAGAGAGATTCGCGAAGAACTTAAACTGGAAGACGGCACACTGTACATGGGAGACTCGGAAGTAGACAACTTGGCATTTGCTGCATGTGACATTACCTTTGGAGTGACGCACGATGGCACCATCAAGCAGAATCTTGTCTGCGACCATTTCGTGAAATCTAGGGAAGTTGCAGATTTCTTGACCATGCTTCTGGCAAACGATCTGTTTTTTAGTTCCGCTTTTCGCATGATAACAACTAGCCTGCGAAAGATGAGTGAGGATTGAAGAAAAGAATCGGCGTGTTAATGTACCAAACCAGTACGAGCAAGGGTCAAGAGTTACTCGCCCAGCGAATGGTTAGAGACCTCATTGCTCTTGGGCATGAAGCTTACCTAATCACCAGCGTTTATCACGACGGAGTCGAAGTTATCCCGTCGAAAAGCCTCACCAAAAAAAGAGGCTACGTTTTCGTGGACGACGAAGGCTTGGGCATTCCCATAATTCGTGTGGACAGCTACTTTGTGAAGTGGCCTCGCCGCCGCATCAACTTCAGAGATTTCGTGCACGTGTTGGAGAAGATAGTTGACGAATTCAAGCTGAACGTGCTCATTACTCACAGCACTCTCTGGAATGGTCCAGAAGAAGTCGCCAAATTCGTTGCTTGGAGACGATACATGAGAGACCTCGGCGGCTACAAAGACCCAATCGTATTCTGCCACATGTCACATTTCCAAGAGCCGTCGCCGAAACGCTATTCCCTTGTTGAGCGAACCTTCCGAATGGCATGGAACAGACTGTCATTGTCTGAGATTCTAAGAACGGCAAATCTAGTGCTCGTTGTCACACCATACGAGAAAGATGCGAAGATCAGAATGGGTGCAAGCTCAGAAAAATGCCTGCTATTCCCGGGCGGCGTCAACGAAGAATTATACCTGAAGTATGCTGCTTTAGACACCAAAGCTTTCTTGAAAAGGCACAAGCTTTCGCTAGGTGTCAAACTCGTGTCTTATCTTGGAACCGTTGAAGAAAGAAAGAACGCGATGGCTATTTTGAAGGTGGCTGATCTTCTTGGCGAGAGGCGGGACATACATTTTGTGATAGCGGGAAGAGGTAACTCGCGTTATGCAGACAAGGTTCAAGCTGAGGCAAGCCGTCTGCAAAACGTCACATATCTGGGTGAGGTGGATGATAAGGACAAAATTGCACTCATCAAATCCTCATTCATCAATATACTCATGAGTCGACTTGAAGCCCTTGGGTTGAGCCAACTGGAATTTATGTACGTTGGTGTTCCCGTCATAACCTCAGGAGTTGGAGGGCAGTCGTGGCTGATCAAGAATGGTCGCGAAGGCGTGCACCTTGCCGGACCAGAAGACGCCGAGGGTGCCGCGAAGGCGATACAAAGCTTGGTTGACGACCGAGACTTGTGGACCAGACTTTCAACAAACGCCAGAGAAAAAGCGCGAAATCTGACTTCTTACAGAATCATAAAAGAACTTGACGACGCGATAACCGAGGAGATGATTGTGGAAAGCGGTATGAATCGCATACCGCCCGAAGCCCTCCTCACATTGGCTGAGCCCGAGCATGTCCTGAAAACTTGGTCGACAGGCAGTTGGGCAGCTGTAGCTACAGACAGGAGACTTTTCATTAAGCATGGGCGCATATCAAGAAAGGTCACGGAAATCCCTTACCCGAGCATCTCATACATTGAGCACACAAGACGTTTCCCATGGAAGATTCTAATGGCCAGTTTCGTTCCAGCAGTGATCTTGCTGCTTGAACCTCTTTGGAGAACCATTCTGAAATCGTCGTTCATTTCATCGATCGAGCAGTTGCTGAATGCATTTGCTGCGCATTTTTCCCCAATGGTCTCGCAGCAGACCATACTTGTTCTCTTCGGACTAGTCCCGTGCGTGGTTGGTCTAGCCGTATTTGTGCTTCAGTCAGGAATCGGTTTTAACCTGTATGGACAAGGAATGAGGCCCATCTATCTTCCTCACGGACTCGGTGAAGCAGTGACGTTCATAAGAAAAACCCAAGACAAGCAGCGAAGCGATGTGCCAATTGAGGTGGATGAGGTTAAACCATAGCCTTATGTGTTGAAGCTTCGATCACTTTTCGCCTTGGCGACTTAACCCTCTGTTGAGTACGCGTTGCTGCTCCCAAGTTTTGAACTCTATTGGAGGATTGATTACTCGCCTTTCTGGTTTCGTTTAACGTACTAAGAAGCTGCCCAGAACGGAATCTTCTTTCTCATAAGGTTTGCGTACTCATTCAGAACGTCGAGTTCCTCTGGTGCTAGGCGAGTTTGAAACTTCGCCAACATGATTCTGGCATGCGATTCCGGCACCTTAACGTACAATGTGTCGCCTTCGTTAATCTGGCGTCCAAAAACAGGTTTCTCCAATGAAACCGCCACTTGCATGCCAGTCCTAGCTTCTGAAACAGCCTTGCCCTTGTCCTGAATCTGCAATATTTCACCCAAATCCTCCCCATCTGCCCCTACCAAAGGCACCTTAGGCTTGATCGTTCCCCCTACAACTTCAACTCCGAATATGGCGGGCTTTGCCCTGCGAAACACGAAGCCCGGCAAAACCCTCAGTTTAGCTGGCATGATGAACCTCTCAAACTCCTTGGACAAGCGGGCTTCTTGCTCCTTCTTCATCCAGTCTAGGTAGTTGTCGACAAGATGATAGATGATGTTGTGCTCAAAGACGGGCACGCCCTTGCTTCTGGCTTCATCCTGTGCGTCTGGCAAGATTTTGGAGTTGAACGCCAAGACCGCTCCATATAACGGCTCATGCTCCTTAACCACAGCTGCTTCGGTAACGTCTCGCTTAGAAACGTCACCTACATCTGCCAGCCTGATGGGGACCTCATTCCGTTTCAGAATGTCAGCTATGGCTTCAAGCGAGCCCAAAGTATCAGTCTTGAGAACTATGCCTTCAATGTCCGTGGCGATGCGCAGCCGCTCCACCTCTTCAGCAACCATTCGCACAAACTCGTCAACACGGTCTTCAGATGGCACAGCATAAAGAGGGGCACCAGCGATTGCCGCCTCCAATTCAGGCGCGGCTATTTTGACCCCGCTGGCAGCTGCGACCTCATCAACCGAAGAAAACTTGTCTCTCGGGTCGCGAATCTCATCTAAAGGCTTAGGCAACAGAATCGCTCTAACCTTGGTCACAATGGGTTTCTCTCTGCCGCCTACGACAACCGTGTCGCCTCTTTTGAGTACGCCGTCATAAACTATGGCATTAACTGTTATGCCCAAGCCTGGTTCCTCCTTAACTTCAAGCACCGTGCCACGGGCGACTCCCTTGGTGGTTCGCAGCTGCTTTCGCAGAAACTGCTGCGTCAAGCCTACTAAGACAGCTAAAAGCTCTGGAATGCCTTCACCAGTCTTGGCGCTGATAGGCACGATAGCGATGTTCTTGGTGAAATCTGTAATCTTTTCAAAGCGGTCAGCTCTGAAACCCAGCTGCGAAAAAGCGCCCATAATATTATACATGTGCTCGTCAAGGTCCTGCCTCACGTAAGTGTCTTGGTCTTCATAGGATTTAAGAAAAGGCTCATCGGGCTTGGACACCCATCCTGGCAAGCGGTCAACTTTGTTGGCGGCAACCAAAAAAGGAGTCTTCCTCGTCTTCAAGATATCTACACACTCGTAGGTTTGAGCCTCAAAGCCACGTAAGACGTCGATCACAAGTACTGCGATGTCGGCTGCGGCGCCACCTCGCTTGCGAAGGTTCGCAAATGCTTCATGACCCGGGGTGTCGATCACAAGCAAACCTGGTATGGTGATTCTTGCCTTCCACTGCTTCAGCAAGGGACGAACAAGTTCTCTGAGGGTCGCTACCGGAAAGAAACTGGCACCGATATGCTGAGTCATGCCTCCGACTTCTCTAGCTTGCACGCTGCTTTTCCGAATCTTGTCCAGGAGACTGGTCTTGCCGCTGTCTATGTGACCGAGAACACACACGATAGGTTGCCGAACAGGCATCTTTCGTCTCCCTTAAAACGCAACAACCAATTCAAGTAAAGTTGCTTTCATCAGAAGGTGTGCTTCAACGTATAAATAGTTTGACTGTTCGTAGAGACACGTGGGCTAGGTACCTAGTACACTTTGGCTTTTTCAAGCCCATTTAATATTCTTTGGAAAACCATCTCAATAGGCGAATCAACCTGAATGTTTTCGATTGTGACGAACTTGGCTTTTTTACTTCTGTAGTACTCGATTAATGGTTGGGTCTGTTTCTCATAGACTCTGAGGCGTTCTCTAATCACTTCGGGTTTATCGTCTTCACGCTGGTAGAGTTCGCCACCGCACTTGTCACATTTTGACTCAGCTTTTGGTTTAGGTGAATACTTGATGTTGTAAATGGCGCCGCAGCTTCGGCAAATTCTGCGATTGGATAACCGTTCAACCACGACCCATTCAGGCACATTCAAATCGATAATGGCGTCAATCTTGGTCATTTTATCCAAGGCTTTTGCCTGCTCAACCGTCCGCGGATAACCATCAAAAACAACGCCTCGACGGCTTTCAGGTTTATTCAACCAGTTTTTTAACACCTCATTGACTACTTCGTCTGGGACAAGTTTGCCACTTTGAAGATAGCCCCCTACTTTTTTGCCTAGGGCTGAGCCACTTCTGACCTCGGCGCGAAAAATGTCGCCAGTGGCGATGACAGCGATGTTGAACTTATCTGCTATCTTTGTGGCATAGGTGCCCTTACCTGCGCCTGGGGGACCAAAAATTATGAAGTTCAACAGCGTCACCCAACTACTCAGGAGTCTCAATCTTGTAGTTTATTAGTTTGCTACCTTCTTTATCGAACCGGAATTCTCCATTGAAGCTTTTTCCTTCAATCAGCAGTGGGAGCCAGTATCTATCGTCTTCCCACATTTCTTCATAGAGTAAGTCGTCAAAACTCATCCAACGCAGAAGTCCTTCTTGTCCTTCTAGAAGCTGCCCATTAAACGACTTGGTTGAGAAAATATGACATACAATGACCGGCTCATACGTGTCGCCGAACCAGAACTTGAGAGCACCGTGGCATTTGAGATCGCTCACGCGCAACCCAGACTCTTCATAGACTTCTCGGATACAAGCCTGCTCTGGGCTTTCGCCTGGGCGCATTTTTCCTCCTAAACCGTTCCATTTTCCTGCGCCGAACAACCCCGCAGATTTTTTCAGCAAAAGCAGTTTTCCATCGTCTATGATATGGCAAAGAGTGTCATATCTGACCATGCGGCTAGGCGCGTCCTTTCTCTTCCCTTCCGTAATATTTCGTCCATCGGAGTTTCCGTGCGTCTCGTCCAAGGTCTAGGCTGTTCTTGCGGCATTTGCTGGAACAGAACCAGAACAGTGCGCCGTCGCCTCGAACGTACATGATGCCTGTCCCTTGCGGGAAGTCTTTGCCACAGAAAGAGCAGCGGCGAAGTTTAGGCACAGGTTAATCCCTCATTTGGCGATGCTAGTTATCTGATCTTTTTGGCTTCGCGTTCTGTTTCTCGTAGCATGAGTATGTCGTTTTCTCGGATGGGTCCTTTCACGTTTCGTGTTATGATGCGTCCTTTGTCTCTTCCTTCCAAAACTCGCACTCTAACTTGATTGATTTCACCTGTCACGCCTGTTCTGCCAATCACTTGAATGACTTCAGCTGGCATCAGGCCTTCCTCAACCTCTTCTCTTTCGCCTGTTCGTTTCTCAGCCGCTGGTTCCTTGGCTTCTTTGCTCATTTGACGGCTGCCTTCTTAGCCTCTTCAAGTCGTTTGGTGATCTCTTTTAAGAGCGAAGTAGCGTCGCCAGGTTCAACTATGCATGCCGCAGCAGCTGGAACATCAATCCCTATGGCTGAGCCGATTTTCTGCTTGTTAGGCACGAAAACGTATGGAATCTTGCGTTCATCGCAGATTAATGGCAGATGGGCAACGACTTCAGGGGGATCAACATCTTCAGCTATGATGACCAGTTTGGCTTGAGCCCTCTCCACAGCTTTGGTTGTTTCATTGGTGCCCTTCCTCACAGAGCCAGTTTGAGTGGCTAATTGCAGGGCTTCATAGGCGGCGTCCGCGACCTCCTTCGGGACGTCAATCTTCACATAGAACGGTTTGGACATTTTTGCCTCACCCTTTTATTTTCAAGTGCAGAGTCTTATCAACAACACACATTTATAAGGATTTTCAGCATGGTGCGATGTACATAGTGTCTTCACGTGGAAAGAAGACAAGCCTATCTTGTAAAGCCTGCCTAGCATTTGAGCCCGTTGAGTGCCTCATCGAACAAGCGCTGCGGCATGGATCGGCTTATGACGCCATGTGAAACGAGAACCTGCAACGAGAAGACTGTTATGGGAACATCGGATTTTCCTTCGGAGTAGAATGTAAGCCAGCCTCCATCCCCTCTCTGAACCTTTACTAAAGCCTCCAGAAGAGCCATTATCCTCTTGTCGCCTTTCTGGTACATTAGATTTGAAGGAGTCTCGAAGACCAAGTGAGTCAGTTCATAGGCGTCTTCAACTTTTTCCTTTTCAATCTTTGAAAGCAAGTTCGCCAGGTTTGATTCGAACATTTTCTTTGTTCTGGATACTGCTGGGTGCTTTTTCCCCAGTATGGGTGCCAAAAAGTCTCCGATGCCGGTGGTACTGTCAGGGTCAAGTCCATCGCGCCCTACGACTGCACCCCAGCCGCCATCTGGCAACTCGCTCTTTATGAAGAAGTCGACGATCTTCTTGAATGCCTTGGTGTTCTGCATTTTAAGCTGCTGGAGTAGTTTTCCGATTTGGCACGTGTACCATGTTACGCTTTGGCTTGTTGACTCCCAAGTCATCCATTCAGGCAGGATTATAGCTACGTTTTCATGCCATCCGCCGTCGATTTCCTGCCATTTTAGAAGCCAATCCAACGCTGAACTCATGATGTAGGATCGCTTTTCCACACCAGATCTGCGAAGAGCCTGTAAAACCCGGTATGTGGTCTTGATTGAACTCGGCTGCCCTTTTTGGAGATTTCTTGGGAAGCCAGCGTCGTCGTTTTGCATGGAGATTAATGCTGCCAGACTGTTGAATCCTGGCTTGGTGCTTAATCGGTCGATAGTCCCCAAGATTTGAAGAATGGATAAGTGGTCGCCTTTGCTGAGAATGAAGGGAAAAGGGTTCTTCTTCAGCTTGATACTGGTAGGCAAGCTTAGCGCTCCTAAGCCTTATTATGAGGGTGGGGTTTCATTTTATTGGTTATGCTGTCTATTCAAGGTGTTTAGAATCGACAAAGTGGCATAGACGGCTTCTTCAGTTCTGATGGTCTCAGTTGCCTGATTAGGAATTGTGTTCACAACAAAATCAGCTACATCATTGAGTCTCATGTGCTCGCGGTTAACTATTTCGTAGAGACCTTGAGTTGGCGCGCCAAATGCTACAAGAGTCTTGCGGGAGCTTTTCCATCTCTCCGTCAAATCATCCATAACGCTGGTGATCGGTCTGCCTTTTCTTGAGGTTGCAATCACAAGATCATACTGCTTAGTCTTGAGAAGTTGTCCAAATGAACCCTTTGAAACAGTCACCTGATAGCCCCAATAGGTTTTGATTTCGTCAAGATTAGCTAAGACTGCTTTGGGCTGTCTGCCCATTTCTGTGATTTTGACGGTGACACGGGCGTTGAGTTGTGGTTTTGCTCCCTGAACCAGCATTGGCTGCTCAACGCCCACGTCTATGAGGGCGCCTTGTTTTGAATATGAGAGAGTCACACCTTCTCTGTACTCACCAAGTCTCAAGTCCTTGGTTTTGTTAGCTGTTGGATGGTGCGCTGTGCGTAAAGGAGGCAGCGTGCCCGCGTATTGTAGTTCCGAAACTAATCTGAACAGTCTTCGGCGCAGGTATTGGGGGGTTTCCATGTAAGAGAGAATGGTTTGAACGAGTTTGATGTCCTCTTCTTGGTTCAGATGGGGCATGTCTGGGAAAACCGCGATTCTATCAACCCTAAACATAGCGGCGGCTCTGCCAATCAGCCCGATTCGAAACGTCTTCTCTCGTAAGTGAGGGACATCTGAAACAAATGAGGCTGGAATAGCAATTGTGTAACTGAAGGGATGCTTCAACGAAGCTGGCAATTTAGCGTTCTCTCTTCCGTAAGATGAATTCGTCAAACCATTGCTCGGCGATATCTAAAGCAGCGGGCTCCAAAGGATGCTTAAACGCGTAAGCTGAAACACTCGTGAGAACTCCGCCGATTCCACGGTCAAGAGCCGATTTCACCGCTCTGATGACATCGAACAAAACTGAACCCGCGTTTGGCGCGTCTACTGTGCTGAGGCGCAAGTCAAGCAACATGGGCACCTTGCCGAAATAGAAGCCCTTAATCCAGAAGAAACTGTCACGCCGGTTTTCAAGAAAATCAACATAATCTGTGGAGCCAGCAACCACCGAAGCCTTGTAAGGCAAAACAGACTCGACCGACTGCGTCTTGACCACACGCTTCAGCTCGCGCGTACGATCCAAAGTGTCCAGCGATTCAGTTCCACCTCCTACATCCAATTGGTATGTCTCGTTAATGCGCACACCCTGCTCAGACAGCAACTTCAGCAACGTCTTATGTACGGCTGTCGACCCGACTTGATCAGCTAAGTCGTCGCCGACCAACGGCAAGTTCGCCTTCTCGAATCTTTCAGCCCATTCAGCGTTGCTTGCTATGAACACTGGTGTGGCGTTGACAAAAGCGCAACCTGCTTTCAAAGCTTGCTCCGCATACCATTCTGTGGCTTTGACGGCGCCGCTGGGCAAAAGATTAACCAAAATCTCCGCTTTGCTTCGCTTTAACTCCTTTGTAACATCAGCCTCGGGCTGCGCGCTCTCTTTGACCACTCTTTTTACAAGCGGTCCAACTCCATCTAAGACGGGTCCTTTCAATACTTGCACTTCAAGCTTCGACACATGAGCAATTTTCAATGTGTTGTTTGGTTTCGAAAAAATAGCTCTAGACAGGTCTTCACCCACTTTGCGAGCTTCGATGTCGAAAGCGCTAACAAATTCAATATCTCTGGGATGGTAGCCGCTCAAAAATAGGTGCCTTAAGCCCAGAGCCTGCCCCTCTTTCTCAGCTCCTGCATAATAGCTTACTCCCTGAACCAGCGAAGAAGCACAGTTTCCCACGCCTGCTAAAGCAACACGAATCTTCGGCACAACCAGTCACCTGCAGATCAGATTACGCACGTATTGTATGCGTTTCTGTTCAAAAACTTGCCGTCTCAACTCTTAAAAGCTCAACTGTGAAAACCCAGACTGACACTGGAAGTGTGGATGCTTGAGTGAACAAAAAGCTTGGCTCGATACAGCAATAATAAGATGCCCAAACTGTAGACGCTATTATGCTGACGCATCATGGTACGTAGTTGAAATCGGTTCAGATATCGAATGCGGCACTTGCCATGAAACCTTCAACACTAAAAAACACTTAGCAGATCGCATAATGCTTCGACTAAGTCTAGACGAAAAAGGAAAAGTCAGACATGCTGAAGTGGAAAAACACATCTAGTTTTTGGTTTCTCACCTAGCTAACTGCTCAACTGGCACATAGTTTTCTTTTATCCCAGACTCATGCATTACATTCTTCCACAATTCCAAGCCTTTCGGACTTCGCCATTTCGCTGGCGCAGGAATTCCAATTACTGTCAACTTGTCGTTCTTCTTGATCTTCTCAGCAGAGACACATCTGCATATATCCGTTCTCACTGTAGTGATTATGTCAGGAGCAATTGCAGCAAGTTTTCCGTCCTTATGAGCGATTAGAAACTCATTTTTAGCCCTCAGCTCCAACGTCGATCCCCTACTATCGTGGGCTCCAATGATCTCAATCGTTGTCCAAGTGAATCCACCCTTAGTATCGCGCTGGACATTGCCGACATTCCCTTCAAAAAGTATAAAGCCCTTTGTTTCCTTCAAAACTGCCTTCAGTGGGTCCACAGCTTTTCGAAGAAGCACGCCTATTCTAATCGACGTTGAAAGCGTGTTTTGCACAGGCGAGGTCTTCACTTGCTTACCAGTTAAGACTCGTCGAGCCGTGTAAACCATGTTGTCCCATTCTGCGGAAAGTGTTCGACTGAT
>Ga0315309_1000782_pt1 | contig 19379 bp, 19 predicted proteins | sample TDP4_MG_FD_203080 | JGI IMG/M metagenome (GOLD analysis project Ga0315309, IMG submission 203080) | Freshwater sediment microbial communities from Lake Towuti, South Sulawesi, Indonesia - TDP4 | ecosystem: Environmental > Aquatic > Freshwater > Lake > Sediment | place: Indonesia: South Sulawesi... | reverse complement strand
TGAATCGCAATGCGTTAAACGTTAGTTAGCGAAATACTGACAAAATGTAAGGCTGGGTTCACATGAAAGTCAAGTGGAAGATACGGCATCATATTAAACCTGGAGATATAGGCTATATAACTTATCTCCATGGGATCTTATATGCCAAAGAATATGGCTACGACCAAACATTCGAAGCATATGTAGCTGCTGGGCTTGCAGAATTTGTTCAATCGTTCAGTCCTGATGAAGATCGAATTTGGCTAGTGAAGACAAAGGGTCGAATTATTGGTTCTATCGCAGTTGCAGGGCATTCAAAAGCGGATGCTCAGCTTCGCTGGTTCCTAGTTCATCCTGATTATCGAGGGCTCGGTATTGGAAAAAAACTCTTAGAGGACGCACTTCAGTTCTGCAAGGAGTGCGGGTACAAAACCATATTCCTCTGGACCGCAAGCGAACTAATAGAAGCAGGTCGTCTCTACACGCGCTTTGGCTTCAGTAAGACTAGCGAGAAAACACACGAAATTTGGGGAAAGATGGTCACAGAAGAAAGGTATGATCTGCGCCTATGAAACGATTTGTATGTAGCGATTTTTTCAAACAGCAATAGAAAGGAAGCGCGCCAGTTTACAACTTTGTTTTAATTCTTCGTTTCTATCGATGTGTAGTTGACTAGAGTTCAAATCCCTTCTACATCGTTGAGTTATGGAGAGACAAAGAAATGATTATTAAACCCGAATTCGAGGCCCAGCTCATTCTGTATTCGTTCAATGATTTCAGATTTGATAGCACTAAAAGGTTGTTTCATAGGAGCTGAGGAAACATGAATTTCAATAAACTCTACATATTTTCTCTGTCTAGTAGTGTACGTCTTGTAGATTTCTTCATTGTAGATGACCAAACCATATGTTGTTATCAAGCTTCTCATGTTGTCAGCGTATTCTGGCAACACGAAGACCGTGCCAACATACTCGTATGTTGATGCGTAATTTTTGTCATTGCCATGAATACTAATAGATGAATTAGGATACTGTTGGGCAAGGTCGAGAATGATGTTGGACAGTCTGTCAAAGGTGTCATCGAAGTAGAATCTAATGGATATAGGGTTCGGATATTCTGGAATGCTAGTGTCTATTATTTCTCCACCAGCTCCCATGATCAAATCCAATGCGTAGAATCTAATCTCATTGCTTTCCGCCCAACCGTATCCAATCGTAAAGCCATCTAGCCGCTCTTCGAACTCGCTTTTCTGGACAACAGAGCCCATTGAGGCTCTCACTTCTTCAGCCCAAAACCTGTTGTCAGTTTTATGAATCTGGAACAAGTCAGTGGCATCTCTCATGACAACTTTGAAGACATAGTCGCCATTTCCAATCATGCCCAATTTGATCTCGGCTCTTGCGGGGCCAAACGCCTCGCATAAAGCGTTTGACCCGTCTATCTTGTATGGTATAACAATCCAGCCTTGGTTTGTTGGAATAACATCAACAAGGATTAGGTAAGGCATCGTTGGATAGACCTGAACTGTATACATTTCAATGGAGCCTCCGGTTTGAAAGTCCCATCCACAATCAAGTCTATAATCGAACGAAATGGGCCTGTGGGCAGAATAGGGTTGAAAAGGTTGTGTATTGGACAGATTTGAGAAGGGCAATGGATACAGCGTAATGGGTAGCAGAGCTATACATCCTAGAAGAAGGACCAACAAATGAGGACGCGCTTCATGCCACCATTGACCCAGACTTATTTGCTCGATTGTCCTTGCAACGGAATACACTCTTACCCCTATGAAGATTATGAGAAATGCAACGATAACCTGAAAGAAGATCCAAAAATAGTAACTAACAGTGACATTCGTAAAGTCTGAAAGAAAGTTCAGCAGGTGTAAAACACCGTAAAAAATCAATAGTGCGGCAACCGCGATACAAATCTGCTTCAGGTACTTCATTGCCGCTTTTTGACCTGCCGCTTCACTCATTCAAATCAACAAAAACCATTCAGTTACCTAACATATTTATTTCTACTCTTTAGAACACTAATTAAGAAGGACTCGTAGCCTACCAAGAAGTGATGTGGACCGAGCTAGGTTTACACGTTCATTCAAATTCCTCGCTTTAAGATTGCAGCCTGATGGTATATTACAAGCATGATAGGCTAGCTTATGTAGTCTTCCAGAATTCTTGGGGAGCGACCTCAGCCTTTTCTACTGAGGCTGTGTTGTATGGACAAACCCTTATGCATGTGGAGCAGTCTATGCCATTTTCACACCAGAACTGATAGCATAATTCAGCATTAACGTACCATTTCATCGTCCCAGGATTGTTAGATCGGCATGCCACTTGAAAACTTGGTTCATCATCCATCGAAATCGCGTCTACCTTGCAATTTCTAGCGCATAACTTACATTTTTTGCAGAACTCTTTTACGCCGAACTCTATTGGATTGTCTGGTTCCAGTGTGAGGTCTGTGAAAATCTTGCAAAGTCTGATTCTTGGGCCGTATTGAGGTGTTATCAACAAGCCATTGCGACCTAGTTCTCCAAGTCCTGCCTCTATGGCGAGTGGAATGCTTAGAGCGGTATCGTTTCCACATTGTATAGCCTCGTATCCGAGGTTTCGTATGAACTCGCCCATGCATGCAAGAGTGAACGCAATTTTTGAATAGGCTACTCCCGTGGCGGCCGCTGCAGGAACGGCTGGGGAGGTTGCAATTCCATCCGCGTCCATTTTAATTGCCATAACGATGACGTTTTCAAATTTCTTGGGGATAGTCGCCTCTGCGTATAGCCAGCGTTTATTAAGTTTGCAGATTCCAGTAAGTGATGCACCGAAAAGCTTTGCCGCCCGCTTAATGTAAACGCTCATCTTATGTGGGTCATCAACTTTGTTTTTCTTTTTTGTCCAGTCAATTCCAATAGTGGCTGCAGGGATTCTATAAGTTTTGATTTTTGTATGTGAAAATCCGCTTTCAAAAGCATCATGTACTATCCAAGAAGCATAGGCTAAAGCAAAGTCAACCCTCGAATAGCCGTCTTTTCCTTCTTCAATTATATTAAGCACCTTTTCGTCATACATTTGCATGTAGCCTTTCCATGATCGATCTGACATTACTCTTTCAAAAATTATGTTTTTGCTGCTGAAGCGTCTAAGCTTAGAACGGTTGATAATATAGGGCGGTTTTTCAACTCTTCTCACATCGATTCTAGGAAGTTTGCCTGTTCTGTTTGGAGGCATAATCAATCACTTCAAACAATGAGGTGTAATCAAAGGCTAAAAAGAGATTATGTTGAAATTCAATGTACTCACAAAACTTGCGCTTGCTCAAATCTTGTCTAAAGAGTGGACGGAGCGGGATCCGAACCCGTGTCGTAATGGTCTCTCAAACAGACCTGTTCGATTTTTGCCCAATCTTTCTCTTCTCTCGCTCACACATATTAGTTCCTTCAGCGTCTGTGTTATAGTTGAAGAGAAGGAGCCAACCATGAGCGAGACGCACGTGATGAAATGTCCTAAGTGTGGGGGGCAAATGAAAGCGGGATCCATTCCTGGAGACTTTAGAATTCGCAAGTATGGTGACATGTACGGTGACAGGGCAAATGTTTTCTACTGCGTGAACTGTGGTTTCATCGAACTATACAAAGAACCGTCAGTAAAGGAGTCTTGGCGAATGCGTGTTCGCCCTGCGGAGCCAGAGGCGCAACAACCCGAGAAAGAAGAGCTTGGTCGCAAACCCGATAAAAGATTGGTCAGGTAAGGTTGAACTCTAGGTGGATGCAGATTTCAGTCAGGTGATTTCTCGCCTCGCTTGTTGATGAAGCTATTCCAGCAGTCGGTTGCCACCGTCAACGTGAATCGTTTCCCCAGTGATGTATGAAGCTTCTTCTGACGCTAGAAAAATTATGGCTCTGGCAATGTCTATTGGACGTCCAACTCTTCTTAAGAGGGTTTTTTCTGTAAAGTATTTTTTCTCTTCCTCATTCATTCCCCATGTGTCGACAGCGCCTGGGGACACGGCGTTTACCCTTACGGGCGCAAGTTTTCTAGCGAGTCCACGCGTTAAAGGAGTGCCAGCGGCTTTTGTCAGCGTGTAGTCTAATCCTCCAGGATCATAGTCCATTACGACGTTAACTATGTTCCCGCCTGTTTTCCTCAGGTATGGTGCAGCGAAGTGAGCGCATACAAGTATGCCCATTACATTGATGTGCATCATTCTTTTCCAGTAGTCCCAGTCTGGTTTATTGAAATCAAAGAGTGGAGGGGGATGCTTTGCCGCGTTGTTAACCAGAACGTCGATTCTGCCGAATTTATCAATGGTGGTCTTCATCATTAAGGATACTTCTTCTGGATTCGACACATCTGCTTTAAAGGATAGGGCTTCAGCTCCTAAACTGTGAACTGTCCTCACTGTTTTTTCTGCCTTTTGTGGAGAAGAAAAATAGTTTACGGTGATGTTGGCGCCTTTTTCTGCAAACAAGCGAGCAGTTTGGCTTCCTATGCCTCCACTGGCTCCTGTTATGATCACGGATTTTCCACTAAAAGTCATGGTTGCCACCTTGACTTCGTTAACTTAAAGATAGATTCTTAAATCTTAGCTTCGAAGGGAAACTCTGGACGGGGCTACGTTTATGCTTTCGTATAAATTCTTTGTTCGTTTTCCTTGTAAAGCACGTTAGACGGGAAACCAATTTCGCCTTCGAAAGCGGGGCAAGAAACGCCCAGTGCTCTTCATGTAGGCACGGTATTCGTCGCCGAATCGCTCGATTAGCATAGCCTCTTCTTTGCTGACTCGCGCATAAAGAAGAGCAGGCCCTATCAGTATTGCCGGTGCGACCACCCAGTTGGCTGCCTCTACAGCAAGACCGATATAGAACACAAATTCTGCCGTATACATTGGGTGCCTCATCCATCGATATGGACCACCGGTAACTAATTTGTGTTCCTCCCTCATTTGCAGGTGAGGGGAAAACTGTTCTCCGAGAGCGTGGATAGCCCAAGCCAACAAGGGAAATGAACCGATTGCCAGACCTACTCCAGTCCACCGTAGCCCTATTGAGAGTGGAAGCTTAAACTGCATTATCCAATCTGGGTAAATCATGTACAGAAGGATGGCGATGAGCCAGAAAGGAGCCAATGCGGCTCGGAGTGCGACTCTTGTCTTGCCTTCCCATTTCGAGGCTTCTTCAAAACGTTTTCGTATTGATCGGCTACCTAATTGCCCAAGGCGCCTAGTGAAGCTGATGGCAAGAAATGCAATCCATAGCAGGATGAAGGTGATTCTGAACGTCGGTTCACTGCTCATGTTACTATTCCCTAGTTTGCTGCTTGTTCGCAGGTGCATTAAGGTTCTTGAAAAAGCGATTTAAGCATTGACCCAAAACGAGTTTGATAATCAGTTCTGGAAAACGGAAATCGGCATAAGATGGATTTATCTGCAATAAATGAGTTTAGTGCATGCTTGGTTTTTGGAGAAGGACCAATGTGGATAGGGCTTGATTACTCGATCAGTTTTAACAGGTCTTCTAGAATGTAGTTCATGAAGTCTTCTGTGGAGCTTTTGCTGAACGACGTGACAACCGTGTTTCTTGTGATTCCGACTACTATTCCTTGTTTTTGAGATTCGAAGACTACGTACCAGATTTGTCCGTGTTTCAGATAGTCTCTGTAGAGTGTTGTGTCTGCGATGTCAGGTCCGGCGAGGCAGAGCTTCTCTACGCCTGGAATGTCAACTTCGTCGAACCATATGAGTTTTGTCGCCTGTGGAGTTGATTCGTGGAGGTTCTTTAGGGTTTCATGTGAGATTCTTGTCTCGACGATCACGTGTGGCGTTATGAAAAGAACCTTGCTGAGCTTGTTGGCCACAGAGTTTGTTAGTAGTTTCTTTACGCCGCGAGCCACGGATGGACCCTGTACAATGAGGAAAAGCCTCTTTTGAAATGGTCTAATCCAAAAGGGTGCTTCCTCAGTCACCGGCGTTTCAACGAGTGCACGCTTATAGAAGCGTTGACGCATGAAATCCCTGCTGAAAACACCTGACAGGGCGTCTCCGTCTATTTTTAGGTCTAGGATTTCTGTGACTAGTGTGATTTTTTCCTTTTCTTTGGTTTCGTAGAGTTCTTCTTCTCGGAAGCGTTTGAGTTTGCCAGCTATTAGTTCGATGTCGGCTTCTTCTTTGATCTCGAAAACTTTCGCAGGCAGAACCATACAAGCTGTTTTTGCGGCTCCAGTTTTTATGACTTGTGCAAGAATTCCTTATTGATCTCCAGCAATTTTAGGTCCCTTAATTCCATATTTACTTATGTAAAACCTTAGAAAATAACGTTGTTGGTAAGAACTTCAAACCGATTATTTAAACCGATATTTGAACCTATCCCGGGCTACCATGAAACCGTGGACAGGTCGAGGTTTGAATTCTCGGTTTATGTTTGCATTTTTCGGGATTAGAAAATCCATATTCGCTATATACTACATTTTCTTTGATGCAGTTTATTGCTTGTTTTATGTAAGGTATTGTGTTACTTGGTAGGTTGTCAAGTTCAAACCATTGTAAGTCGTCGCATTTTTTGGGTTCCATGATTTTGGGTTCACCCTTCCATCTTCTTGCAGTGAAAAAGAGATTAATTCTTCTTTCAGTCGTTGGTTCCTGCTGTTTTCTATGCATCACGTGAACCAATTCCAAATCAGCTGAACTTATATCTATTCCAGCTTCCTCTTTTGCCTCTCTAACCATAGTCTGGCTAAGTGTTTCTTCATCATCTTCCGGATGCCCAGCTGGAAAACTATAGTATCCGTCTTGAAATCCCGTATTATATCTTCGAGAAAGAAGGATTTTGTCTTCTTTGATCAAAACCAAGTATGCGGTAGGTATTACCTTAGGTCTATTCTTTTCCATACTGAAAGAATACGGTTAGACGATTTAAATACGCTTTCTTATCGGAGGTTTAGACATGTCCAGAGCACGGAGGCATTTTGAGTCTTTCATCAGTTTTGGGATTAAGGCGTTCCAAATGTTTTCTCCAGCCATTTTATTGCAAACTGTGTGAGGTCATTAGCGTCGAAAAGATACGATTGTGCCATGCCCACCCTGCCAGAACGACCTTTGCCACATGCAAGATATTCGCGCACGGTTGTTTCAAAGTATTTTTCAGAGTCTGCCACTATGCCCCGTGACGTGTCGAACTCTTCAATGTCCACCCATATCCTCTGTCGGTCACGTAAAACTGGCATCTTGTAGTGCACTGTGCGTTTGTTGGGCACCTTTGCCATGTGCTCGGCGTAGTGTAGAAGTGTGACAGCGCTGAATGGAGCACCAAGGAGCAGCACTTTGCCGTTCACCTCGCATAGTTTAGCCAGAGGCGAGCCTGGCCCGTACCCGTATTGTAAAGGATGATTTTCCGTTATCCAATGTGCCAACACACCTACTGCAGCAAACGAGCTGTCGGGATGGCTACTTCGGAACGCGCCTGGCCATGTGCGAAGATATTCAGTGAGGATGCTCCACTCTCTAAAAGCGCGTGATGTGGCTGGGTCAAAAGCTGGGCATTCAGCTAAATATGCGCGCTGCCAAGATTCGGGCCACTCAGCAAGATCGTAGGGTATCCTCTCTTCCCAGCCGACGCACATCATTAACGTGCCTTTGGGTCCCAAGACGTCAAGCAAAGCCTGAATGACAATATCTGGACCACCAACTATCCAGCCTATGGCTTTCACCGAGGCGTGCAGCATTACGGTCTGGGCTGACGCTAAGCCAAGCTTTCTTAGGTCCTCTACTAACCTGCTTTTTGTGATAGCTGGCAACTTGCTTTTTTCCATTTATCATTGCCTCACAGACAAATACTGCCTTAGAGAGTTATTTCTTTCTTCGTGTTTCCATAGCATATGAAGGTGAACAAGTTAAGGAAGCAACAGGTCTAACTATGGTGGACGGGGCGGGATTTGAACCCGCGGCCTCAGCGATGCCAACGCTGCGATCATACCAAACTGATCTACCCGCCCGCTGTTGGCACACGCATACCAAAAACGGGCAGAGAGCCTTTAAGCATTACCTTTCTCCGATACTGTTAACTTATTTGTTATGGGTTAAGCCCGTAATATGGTTACCACATGACTATTTACATTTTCATGATTTCGACTCAGAAAAAACTTATACAAGGAACAAACATAATGTCGGGTTAACAAGTTTGATCAATTAATTATATATAGGTAAGGCTCTTTGAAAGACTATTCGATTACATCCCCTGAGCTTCTATTAAATTGTTTTAAGCGACTTGTACCTGTCCCTGAGATAATTGTTATAGCAGCGAAGTCGGAAACTAAAAAGCTTGCTGAATTAACCAATGCTTCCAAAGTTGTTTGGGGTTTTGACCCTCTATACATAGGAAAGGTCGAAACCAAGAAAATAGGTCTAGTACCCCAAGGTGTTGGAGCATCAGCCACCGCCATATTAGTCGAGCATCTTATAGCTTGCGGTGCCAAAGTGATCTTGTTTTCTACTGCCTTAGGTGCCTTTCAGCCGTATATGAAACCCGGAGACTTCGTTATTCCTTCGAAGATAGTAATAGGTGAAGGAACTTCAAAATACTACTATCCGAGAATAAAGGTGATAAGACCTGATCTGGAGATCGTGAAGATTCTTAAAGAAGCCTGCAGCAAAATCGGCGTGAACCCCTTCATCGGAGCCGTTTGGAATACAGACGCTCTTTACAGGGAAATGCGAAGTCAAATTAAAAAACTGCAAGCCCAAGGAGTGCTAGGGGTAGAGATGGAATCATCTGCCACATTCACCGTAGCGAAATTTAGGGGAATCAAGGCTGCGTCCTTACTTAGAGTTTCTGACAGTTTGGCTGATTTCAAATGGAAATTATACTTCTTAAACGATGAATACCTAAAAAGCCACTTGGAAACCTCACATAAGATTATTCTGGAAGCATTGAAACTCTTAACACAGGACGACAATATGACAATAGATTCATGACAAATAAGCATACAGTATCCCTTTCCCCAGAACCGAACATGGAAGTTATTATTATTTGAATTAGGCGAGGGTTAATAACATCTGAACACTCAGACACGCTCCGAAGCATGCAGCCAACATCAAAGAAGTGGTTGTACAATGCAGTCTTGCGTGTTCAACAACAACTGTCCAAACTGTAGCCGCAACATGCTGGATGATGATGTCACTTGGAACAGTCTTACGACGACATCCACACAGCATCAACCACAAATAGAAGAAGGCTAAAGGGAAAAGCCGCCTTCTTCTTCTGAAAAACGATAACCACACACTAGGCAAATAATACGCTGCACCAGAAAAAAGGGAAAACGCGGGAGATATCGCCAATTGGGAAACTAATAAGCATCATGTTTGAACCATTTTTCTGTCCGCCCCCAACTAAATCAAGTCAGTTCCTGTAAAACTTCTTTGCTTGGCGCCTTTCTAATCTTAAAGAAGTATACAGCCATGACAACTACAATTAGCACTGCTGCTGTTACGCCCAAAGCCCACCATGTAAAGAGAAAAGATTCGCCTCCTTTTTGACTCGACGGCGAGATGCGCATGACCGAAAGCGCAGCCACCTTAATGTGATCTTCTAGGTTTTTAGGTTCAACCCAGCTCAGAGTTTGAGTGGAAGTTGAATTGTCATAGTCTGTGTGAATCCATCCGGGTGTTCCTCTGCTAAACTTATCGCCGTAATAAAGTGGGTATGAAAAAAGCATTCCACTGGATTCCACAGGCTTAGCGTCTGAGATGTTAGCTTCATGCCCCCAAATATCATAATAAAGGAGGTTAGCCATTAGCGGGTTTTGAAATACTCCATGATCCGAGCTGATAAGCGATTGTGATGTCGCATTGATGCCTAAGTCTCGAGTGGCATTAAGCATTGTTTGATCTAGATCAAATCCATCCTCAACTGGTTCCGTCTCAGTAACACAGAGTTCATCGTTTCCTATGGCATCCAGATTTATGACGGACTTGATGTTTGCCATTACACTTTTGTGCTGCATCACATATTTTATGGAGCCCACCATCCACAGATCTTCGCTTGCAAACGCCACGAAGAGAGTTGTGTAACTAGGTCTATACAATCCTTTTTCAACAGCCTCGGCAAAAACCTTGGCAAGCTCTACTATTGCAGATGTGCCAGCTCCGTTGTCACAAAATCCCGCGCACATCACCGTATCGTAATGACCTGAAATTATTACGATTTTCTCCGGACTTTCATACCCCCGGATTCTTGCAACCACATTATAATGCGTGCCCTCGCCAATAATCGAATTAACAGAAATATGGGCAGATACATTCATCATGTTTTCTCTGTCTCTAATACGCAGCCCGTCTTGATAATTTACGAGGCCAGCTGGAAGCTGCCTAACCCAGTAGGCGCGTCCACTAATCGGGTCAAACATAGGAGGAGTAAACGACATCCAGTCGTACCACCATGTGGAAATAAGCGCTTTTGGCGGTTGATTCCAAATCTTATCTAGAAACGTTCGCGTCCAGTTAGCATCCCAACGAACCTCAGCACCAATTAAGACAATTTTTCCGGTAGTGTTTATGGCGTTCCAAGCTGTCATGTTGATTGGATTTTTCTTTGCATCTATTTCACTGCGGTCTGCAACTCCAGGCAACGGCAAAATCACCAAGTCAGCAAAAGTCCCATCTTGAGGAGTCCGCCAACTGTAATGCTCGCATTGAAAAGAGGAAATCACAGTTTGATCCAAGGTTGTGCTTCGGTTTCCATCGTCATCGATGCTTAGAAAGGGCTTGCTTAACAGATCCCACGTTGTAAATTCAAAAGGCTCAAACCAAGATTCCAGACCAACGCTATCAAAACGCTCCTTAATCCAGTTTGCGGATTCATTAGCACCAGCAGACCCCCCAGCGCGAAATGCATCATGCTTGAAGGCTATTTGCTCCAATTCTAAATCGTAGCTGTAAGCTCTTGTTCCATTAATCATTGCCATAACCTGCGATTCCTGCGAGGTTAGACTTTCATCTGAATATGCAAGAATCAAGAGTGCCTCAAGCTTAATGTCAAGAACTGAGGGAAATAACATAACCAAAACAAGAGCAAAGGGAGCAAGTTTCTTGTGAACGTACATACAGTTATCAGATTAGAATAGATTATTATTTTTTATGGGATAGTATTTTCGATGGGTGCGCGCAAGAAATGCCCCCATATACAGATCCGAATATTCGTGGAATAGTGAAACCCGGGAGGCGTAAGTCTTTTTCGAGCCTAGCAAATTGAGCATGCTGAAAAACGACGGGGGTATAGTCTTTACGTTGGAATTCCAAGGCAAAATAATGCTAAAAAACCCAGAGGGGGATGGGTACGTCTTATTGCTGTCTGAACTCGATCAAGAACTGTGGGCTGAGGGAAAAGACATCAAAACATAGAACATAAAACCACAAATACGCCAACAATGCTATACCTACAAACATGAACCCAGAAATCAAAAAAATGGTTAGAGATGAGCTCTCAGGCGAAAAGGCAAGAGGCTATGTAGAACAGATAACCCGGTTCCATCGAATCCAAGCCTCAACAATGTTCCACGAAGCCGCTGATCATGTCAAACAACAGCTTCTCAAAAACGGCTTACCGGACGCAACAATCGAGCAGTTCCGTTCTGACGGAGCCATAAAATACTGGACCCACATCTCACCCGTAGGCTGGGAGGTTAAAAGCGCCGAGCTCAAGCTAATCGAGCCAGAAGAAAAACTGCTCGTGCGCTACTCTGACACACCCATGAGCCTACACACGTGCAGCAACGCCACGCCGCCAGAAGGCATCACAGCCGAACTCATAGACGTCGGAACAGGCAGAAAACCCGAAGAATACGAGGGCAAAGACGTCAAGGGCAAGTTCGTTCTCGCAACTGGACGAGCCAAACCAGTTCATGATCAAGCAGTCTACAGACGGGGAGCAGCGGGCGTCATCACCGACACGCTGGCTTACGAAATAAAAGACGTCAGAGAAAGCGTCGACATACCTGACGCCCACTCGTATCAGAGCATTTGGCCCACAGCCGACATCTTGGACAGAGTGAAATTTGGCTTCTCCCTCTCCAAGAGACAGGGGGACCATTTGAGGGAACTGCTGAAAGACAAGAAAACAGTGAAGCTCCAAGCAAAAGTCGACGCAAAACTATTTCCAAGCAACTTAGACGTGGTCACAACGACGATTCAGGGCTCATCTGAACCCAACGAGGAAGTCTTTTTGATAGCGCATCTTTGTCATCCTCAACCCTGCGCCAACGACAACGCCTCAGGAAGCGGACTCCTCATCGAAATCGCCAGAACCATCCAAACACTAATCGAATCAAACTCACTATCAAAGCCAAAGAGAACAATTCGATTCATATGGGTGCCCGAAACCTACGGAACCGTGGCCTTCCTATTCAATCACCAAGACTTGCCAACTCGCCTCGTGGCCGGAATCAACCTCGACATGGTGGGTGAAAACCAAGAAATATGCAAGTCGACCCTAACCCTTGACCGCACACCCGACTCGTTGCCCTCTTACCTCAACGACCTCATGCTGACACTAATAGAGGAGTCGATTAAGGAGTTCGACCCAGAAACAAGGTTCGGCCCATCCTCAATCTTCAGACACACAGTTATCGCCCACACTGGTGGAAGCGACCATCATGAGTTTGCAGACTCCACCATAGGCGTGCCATGCGTCATGCTGCTCCAGTGGCCAGACACGTTCTATCACACAAGCATGGACACAATTGACAAGGTCAGCGCCGACAGCCTCAAACGCGTGGGCTGGATAGCAACAGTTGCAGCCCTCATTCTGGCAAACGCCGACGCTGAAGAAGCCGTCTTGCTCGCCAATCAAACATGCTCAAGAGGATTATCCAGAATCGAAGAGGCGCAACGACAAGCCGTTCAAGCCATATACGAGAAGAAAAACGAGCCAAAAATGAAGACGGACAGAGAGGAACTGGCTAAGGCGCTGGGTAAAACCGCCTCCTTCTTCAGAAACAAGATTGAACACGTAGTGTGGCGAGAGAAAAAAGCCGTGGATTCGGTGAAAAGACTTGCAAACAGCCCAGAACTAGACACCCTAACCAAAAAGTCCATGGAAGACATCGACGCGGCTGGAAAGCGGGCGCTCTCAACGATTGAGGAAAACCTGTCCTTCACAGCTAAAACGCTTGGTGTGTCTTTGCCAGTTGAAATTGAAGAGACAGAAGCTGAAAAACAGGCTCGGACCATTGTGCCCAAGCGATTGTTCAAAGCACCCTTGGCAGCCGAAACCTTCAAACAATTGGTAGGCGAGGACGAATACAAATGGTACGAAGAACTCGACGAAAAAAACATTTATTCTGCAAGAAAGAGGGCTGAAATCCTCAACTTCATGGATGGGAAAAGAACCCTAAACGACATTGTCAAGGCTGTTTCAGCCGAGTACAGCACCGAGACCAACACCGAACACGCACTAAGGTTTATCAAAGACTTGGACAGGGCAAAACTCATCACGCTGCAAAACAGGGTTTGAAACGAAGAAGCGTAAGCATTGCGGAATCTAGCAGATTGGGATTTTTCCTTTTGCAAGTTCCTCGGTGAATTTGTCTATATTTTCCAGTTCGTGGTTTACCACTTCTGCAATTTCTTTTCTAACACTCTTGAAGGAGTTGTTGGCTTTCATCACAACCTGTGCCGCCGCCACAGCTGGTTCGTCTATTGGCTTTCCTATTTGACTCAGCAACCAGATGTACACTTCTTCAAGCCCCGACACCTGCCTGTAGATTTCACCGGCCACCCTGTGAGTCAACGTGTTGTAGATTTTTCCAACGTGGCTTACTGGATTCTTTCCAGCCGCAGCTTCTGAACAGAAAGGTCGGTTTAATGGAATGACGCCGTTGGTCCTATTGCCTCTTCCAACCTGTCCAGAATCCCCGGCTTCGGCGCTTGTACCAAGCACGGTTATGTACACTCCGTCGACGCCTCGTCCCTTTTTATCCAGTGTGTTCAGCTCAATCGATGCTTTGTCAAAATCTGCCTTCTTCTTAGCGAAGCTGGTTATCTCCTCTTGTATGTCTTCTTTCTTCGCGAAGTAATCGCTCTCGTTCTTTACGTAGCGGTCGACAAACGCCATACCAACAGTAAGGCGAAGTTCATTGTTTTTTCTAAAGCCCATGACCTTCACGTCTTCACCTGACTCTGGAAAACGCTTCTTAAACTCAGATGAGTTCACGTATTTCTCCGTGCCCAAAACAATCTGCTCAAGGCGCGTCATAGGCGCATAGCCCACAGCTGCCGATGTGTCATTGGCGCCCAAAACTCGTCCTTTCCGTTTGAAGATGTCCATGAGTTCAGGATGACCAGGCTTGAGTTCCACCTGAAACTTTACGTGTTTTTCTGGGTCAACGAAGCGAAGGCGCTCTTTGAACCATTGTTTTGCTGTTTTTATGGCTATGTCTTCTACTGGAATTCTTTCTCCATCCACTTCAAAAGTGGCTCTGTCTCCGATGACCAACAGCATTGGTTTTTTGATTTTGCCCCCACCAAATCTTGGCTCAGCCTCTCCAGCTGCGAGTAGAGACTTGTCAATATTATGGTGGAGAATGAAGCCCACCCTCTTCAAGTACTCTAGGCAAAGGCGAACGGACACACGGTCCATTATGTGGTCGCATATGCAGTCCGGGTGCCCAAGACCTTTTCTCTCAACGATTTCCAGCCTCTGCTGCTCGACTGGGGTCTGCTTCAGAACGTCGACCAGAATGTTTCTAGTTGGCATGGCGGGTTTCACCTAATTTTTATGGGCAGTTGTATAAACAGAAACAAATATATACTTTACGATATATCAGAGACTATAAAAAATAACCCGTGGTTATCAGGCTATGATGATCAGAGGCTCAACTCTGAAGAGACTCCGAACAGAAATGGGACTCACACAGCGCCAATTAGCCGAGCTGGTCGGAGTTTCGCAGGCGCACATAGCCAAAATCGAAAAGGAAAGCGTGGACCCACGCCTATCAACGGTCAACAAAATTCTCAAAGTCTTAACCGAAGGCGAAGGAAAAAAGTGCGGCGATGTCATGACCCACCATGTAATCTCAGCCAAGCCAACGGACAAAATCTTGAAGGTGAGCCGATTAATGATGAAATACGCTATAAGTCAACTTCCAGTCTTAGAGGGCGGAAAAATTGTGGGCACAGTAACCGAGGAGAGCATAGTTCGAAACCTTGATTCCACACTTGCAGAGGAAAAGGTTGAAAAAATAATGCAGGCACCCTTGCCCAGCGTCCCCGAAAACACAAGCATAAGCATGATACAACCCCTGCTCCAAGACCATTCAGCAGTGCTCGTGGTGAGAAGAGGCGAAATAGTTGGAATAATAGCCCGCTCAGACCTACTCAAAGTAATTTCAAAAACCCTCTAGCCTCCCAACAGGACAACCTGCCACATATTCAGGACATATTAGAAAGTCATTGCAGAAACCTGAAGGCAGGGGTAGGCACTATTTACCTAATTTCTCAGTTAAAAGCTTGGCTACATCGCCTGGTTTATCTGCAGCCTGCACTCCGGCCTTCTCAAACGCTTCAATCTTACTGGCTGCGGTTCCACTCTTCCCCATGATGATGGCGCCCGCATGGCCCATCCTTTTTCCAGGAGGTGCCGTTCGCCCAGCTACAAAAGCCACCACAGGCTTAGAGTAGCCTTCGGTTGCAATGAACTCAGCAGCCAACTCCTCAAAGTTGCCGCCAATCTCCCCAATCAAAGCCACAGCCTCAGTCTGCTCATCCCGTTCAAATTCTCTAAGAACATCCACGAAACTCAGTCCGACAATCGGGTCGCCACCCAAACCGATGCACGTGGACTGACCCAAACCACGCACGCTTAAACCAGTCGCAATCTCATAGGTTAATGTTCCACTGCGAGACGCAAGTCCCACAATGCCTCGCCTAAAAACATGTGCGGGCATGATGCCCAACTTACACTCATCCACGGCAAGTATTCCAGGAGTATTTGGACCCACAACCACAGCGCCCTGCTGCCTCGCTCGATACATCACTTGAACCGCATCTCGAACAGGAATATGCTCAGTGATAACCACAACAGTCTTCAAACCAGCGTCAAAAGCCTCAAACACAGCGTCAGCCGCAAACGGCGCCGGGACAAAAACAATCGAAGCGTCGGCAACATGCTCCCTCAAAGCCTCCTCAACCGTATCATAAACGGACACGCCGTGAACGTTGGCTCCACTCTTGCCAGGACTCGTACCAGCCACGATTTGAGTGCCGTAATCAAGCATCAAACCCGTGTGAAAGCTGCCCTGAGCACCTGTTATCCCTTGAACAATCGCTCTCGTTGCCTTACCCACGAAAACACCCATTTAGCTATATGCCTCCGCTTCTGACAATTTCAACCGTTTTTTTAGCGGCCTCTTCCATGCTGTCTAAAACGTGAATCCCCGCCTCAGTTAGAATCCGCCTCCCCGCCTCCTCATTTGTGCCTACAAGCCTGATAACCATAGGTTTGGTGAATCCAACGCGCTTTTTCGCTTCAAGGACACCGTTCGCCACTTCGTCGCAACGTGTGATACCCCCCAAAATGTTGATGAACACAACTTTCACATTAGGGTCAGACAACACGATGTCTAATGCAGCAGCCATCATGTCAGACGAAGCACCTCCACCCACATCTAAGAAATCGGCAGGCCTCCCACCACAGAGTTGAATAGCATCTAATGTAGCCATGACCAATCCCGCACCATTGCCAATGATGCCAACATCTCCGTCGAGTTTAACGTAGGCTAATCTGCTCTTCTGTGCCGCCAATTCCTGCTGTGTCATCTCAGCCTCTTCCAATGGGCGACTTTTGAATTCCTGATGCCTGTACAGTGCGTTGTCGTCGATTATTAGCCTGGTGTCTGCCGCAACAAATTTTCCATCACGTAATTCAACAAGAGGGTTCATCTCAGCAAGTTCAGCGTCAAAATCCATGGCCAACCTGTAATGCTTAAGAAAGATTGACGCCAAATCAATCATTTGATCTCCAACATAACCAAGTTTTTTGGCAATCTGCCTCGCATGATACAAACGAAAACCATAAACCGGGTCAATAAAAACCTTGACAATTTTTTCAGGTGAAGTAGCAGCTGTCTCCTCGATTTCCACACCGCCTTCAGAAGACGCTACAGCCACGTAGCGACGGTTAGCTCTGTCTACGGTGAGGCTGAAGTACAGCTCTCTTTGAATTTTAATCTTCTCTTCTATCCAAAGACTCTGAACCTTCACACCCTTGATTTCTTTTCCTAAAAGTTTGGAGGCTGCCTCTTCAGCTTCACTGGGTGAGTTGGCGAATAGGATTCCGCCTGCCTTGGCTCTTCCAGCAACCAGCACTTGGGATTTGAGTGCAACTGGTGCATTGATTTTTGCTGCATTTTCTCGTGCCTGCGTCACTGTGGTTGCCAAGAAACCCTTTGGTGTGGGTATGCCATATTTTGCGAATATTTGTTTGGCTTCGTATTCAAAGAGTTTCAATGATGCACTTCTCCCTAGAGGTTTTCTATCTGAGTGTCTGGATGGTTATGTAAGATTTTGTGTCTTGTATGCCTTCAACCGCAGCCAGTTGTTTGAGAGCTTCGTCCAATTTTTCTCTTTCCACTTGAAGGATTGCGTCCATGTCGCCTGTAACTCTGAAAATTCGTTGAAGGGGAAATTGCATTATCTGCTCGTAGACGCGACTACGTTTTAAAGGCGAGACTTTGATGAAGACGAAAGCAGGATTTGTAGAAATGCCAAGCACAGCAAGTCCCTTACCAGTAACATCGATAAATCCTCTTCCTGTTCGAATGTGACCCTGGTCTCGAAGTTTGCGCAGGTGAACGTTTAGAGCTTGCCTACTTATATTGAGTTGTTTGGCAAGGTCGCTCTGCTTTATCATCAAGGTGTAGGTTGCAGTCGGTTTGCCTTTGGCAAAAAGCATATGGAGCAGGCGCAACGGTCTTCCCGTTGGAATCTCTTCGCTCAAGACTCGACACCTATTTGTAGTTAAATTCCATTTTTACATAAGTCAACATATATATCTTATTCTCACAAAAATCGAGCGTCGCAAATGAAAACTTTGGGAGCAACAGTTATAAAAAAGCAGTGCGCATTACACCTTTGCAAAGGAGCTAGAAAACGCCTTTGACAGAAGAATAGCAAGGAGTGAAACAACGAAATGTCAGAGATACGTGAAAGCAATGCTGTATTGATTGGGCGAAAGCCTGCAATGAACTACGTGCTGGCTTGCATAACCCTCTTCCACGGCGGAGCAAATGAAGTTAACGTGAAAGCAAGAGGAAGAGCCATAAGCCGGGCAGTTGATGTAGTTGAAATAGTCAGACGCCGATTTCTGCCAGATGTCAAGGTCAAAAGCGTTGACATTGGTACGCAGCAATTGCAAGCACAACCCGGTGAAGAGGGCCGCGGACCGACAAACGTCAGCACCATCGAAATTACGCTAGCAAGGTAAAACAGAACGCAACACAACCACGGGAACAAAGCAGGCAAAAGACGCTCCGCTCCCTTCTTTTCTTTCTTTTCGATGAACAGTCACGTTTCATCAGAAGTTATTCTGGTACAGCGGTAAGTCAACGATAAGAACCACGCTACTCCTGCAAGTTTTGCCTCACCGATTCTCTTGGTTTACTCTCCAAAAAGTCCTCGGTAACTTTATATTATCTAAAACACTGCAGTATGGGATACCTTCAAGAGGCGGTTACTAAAGGGACGATGACTGACAAATGCCTAAAATGGTGAATATTTGCCATTTTTGTCTAAAGAGCGGTATTCTCTGTCCTAAATGCCAAGCGAAGCTCAGATTGGGCGAAATCAACAAGATTGATTTAGAAATCGGTCGTTTGCTTCTCTCGTTGGAAGGTACATATCCGCCTCTTCAAGACGTTTACTTTCACAAGGCAGTTGAAACCGACAGTGTTCTTGCATTAATAGTTGGCAAAGGCGATGTAGCCAAACTTCTAGGTCACGGTGGAAAAATTCTTCGAACAATAGGTGAGAAAACAGGCAAAAACGTCCGCATCTTAGAACACGGCGTAGACGACCGAAAATTTCTGGAAGACCTATTCGCGCCATTGAACATAATCACTATCAACACCATTTGGCTCCCAGACGGCAGTGAAGAAACCAGAGTGATTCTGAGAAGAAGAGGTCGAAGGCCTCCGCCTTTCAATTTAGAAGCCGTTAAACAGGTTGCCCAAAAGGTGCGCGGAATAACGCTTCGTGTTGAGTTTGCAGACTAGGAGAGGAGTGATAAGAATATGAAACTTGATGAGTTGGGAGACTGGAGACGAACCTATTATTCCACTGACATAACGCATGAATTGAACGGAAAGGAGGTCATTGTATTCGGCTGGGTCCTCGACATCCGGGACTTGGGTGGA
>Ga0315309_1000779_pt1 | contig 19410 bp, 16 predicted proteins | sample TDP4_MG_FD_203080 | JGI IMG/M metagenome (GOLD analysis project Ga0315309, IMG submission 203080) | Freshwater sediment microbial communities from Lake Towuti, South Sulawesi, Indonesia - TDP4 | ecosystem: Environmental > Aquatic > Freshwater > Lake > Sediment | place: Indonesia: South Sulawesi... | reverse complement strand
CCACTAACCCTGCAGATTTCATCTGGACCGCGACTTCGATTTGCTATGCTGTCTTCAACGGGTTCGGACCTAGCTGCTTGATTTTCTGCGTTGTGTCCCGAATCAATGCGGCGAACTTCTCGCCTTCACCAGCTGAAATCCATTCCAGCCGAAGTCTTTCAGGTTCAATTCCTAGTTGATCCATGGCTTCTTTAAGGAATCCGAATCTTCGTTCCATCATGTAGTTTCCTTGTACGTAGTGGCAGTCGCCCGGGTGGCACCCCGTGATGAGCACGCCGTCTGCGCCCCATCGAAAGGCGGAGAGGATGAACGTAGGGTCAAGGCGTCCGCTGCACATAACCCGTATGATTCGCACGTTTGTTGGGTATTCGAAGCGGCTTGTCCCAGCTAGGTCTGCACCTGCATAGCTACACCAGTTACAGCAGAAAGCCAGTATGGTGGGTTCGAACTCTTTCTGTTCCAGTTTGGCTGCTTCCATGGTTAGGATTCCCCCGTTAAAGCTGCTTTCACCTGTGACAGTATCTGCTCATCCGAATAGTGCTGCATGCTTATCGCCCTTCTCGGACACTCCGCTGCACAAGCGCCGCATCCCCGACAAAGCGCTGCTATTGTGTGAGATACGCCTTCCTCAACATAGTGCGCACCATAAACGCAGATTTCTTCACACAACCCACATCCAATGCATTCGTCCTCATTTACAACCGATGTGAGAGCTTCAGTGCTCATCTTTTTGTTGGCCATAAGCGTGCCTGCGCGAGCTGCTGCTGCTTTGGCTGAGACTATTGACTCTGGAACATCTTTGGGTCCTGACGCTGCACCTGCCAAAAAGATGCCGTCCATCTGCGTGTCAACTGGTCTCAACTTGACGTGAGCTTCCATTAGGAACCCGTCTGAGCTTATGGGTATCTTCAGCAATCTCGCCAGCAGAACTTCTTCCTTATGCGGAATCATAGGTGTTGACAATACAACCCAGTCGCATGGCAGTCTGATTTCTTGGCCTGAGAGCGCATCATAAGCCACGACTGCAAGTCTGCCCTCTGGCGTCTGCGTAATCTCGGGCGGAATCTCTTCAATGTGCTTGACGAATTTGACCTGAGCCTCTCGAGCTTGAGAGTAGAAGTCTTCATATTCCTTGTAGACCCTAACGTCACCGTAAAGAATCATCACGTCTGCTTGTGGGAATTTCTCCTTTACAAGAATGGAGTTTTTGATGGCATTCATGCAGCAGATCTTGCTACAGTACGGCCAGCCTTCCTCCTTCTTGGCTCTGAGAATCTTAGCCAACAGCCGCGCCGTGTCGGACTTGGGAAAACCTGCAAGATCCATCGCTCGAATCTCACCCTTACGAGCACCGACACACTGAATCATAACGACTCTTTCAGGAGCTTTCTTCACCTTGTCTTCTCTTAGAATCTCATCCAATTGCATCTGCGTCATGATGTTTGGATATTCGCCATATTGGTAGAGTCCTTTTGGAGGAGTATATGCGGCTGCCCCACACGCGACGACTATGGTTCCAACATCCACATCTCGCTTTTCTTCGCCCTTTGCTAGAGTGACCTTGAAGTTGCCGACATAGCCTTTCACATCTGACACAGTCGTTGAAAGCAGTGTCTCAATCTTGTCGCTCGACTTGACTGCCTTCAGGGCGGGTTCCAAAATGTCTCGGGTGTCCTGCATGGTTGGATACAACTTATTCAGCTTACGAAGATTACCGCCAAGCTCCGGGTCTTTCTCGATCAGATACACTTTGAAGCCTTGGTTGGCGAGGCTCAATGCGGCTGTCAGGCCTGCAATGCCGCCTCCAACAACTAGACTTGTGTCTTTTATCTCAAGTTCAGGCTCTTCCTGCGGCTCTAGCCATGTAGCTCTCGCCGCAGCCATTCTTACCAAGTCTTTTGCCTTTTCAGTTGCCCTTTCTTGCTGGTGTTGATGAACCCAGCTGCACTGCTCGCGGATGTTCGCCATTTCAAATAGGTAGTGGTTTATGCCTGCTTCTCGGCAAGCTGAACGGAACAGGGGTTCATGTGTCCGTGGCGTGCATGAGGCTACAATGACGCGGTTTAGCCCTTGTTTCTTTATGTTCTCCCTTATTGAAGTCAGTCCTGCTTCAGAGCACGTGTAGATGTTAGCCTCAGCGTAGGCAACGTTGGGCAATGTTTTCGCATATTTGACAACTTCAGGTATGTTGACTACTCCGCCTATGTTGACTCCGCAGTGGCATATGAAAACTCCAATTCTAGGCTCTTCTTCAGCCATATTTTCACACGCTCCTTTCGAGAACTTCAGCTACTCGAGCAGCTGTTGCGCTTCCCTGCATTATTGAGTCTGGAATATCGCCTGTTTTGGGTCCTAAAGCATAGCCGCAAACAAATATTCCTTGAACAGTCGTGTCCACAGGACTGGTGAGAATATCGGCAGCCTTGAAGAATCCGTATCCATCAAGTTCAGCGCCCAACACTTTCGCCAGTTCACGAGCACCTTTGCTCGGAATCAGTGCAGGACAAAGCACCACCAGATCAAATTCACCGTTCTCGATGCGCCCGGCTACAGTGTCCTCATACCATATTCTCAGATTCTTTGAGGCAGGGTCCTCCATGATTTCGCCTGGGCTGCTGCGAACAAAGCGCACGCCGTACTCACTCTTGGCTCTGTTAACAAATTCCTGAAACCCTCTGCCAAACGCTCGCATGTCAATGTAGAATATTGTAACCATCGTGTTGGGTTCATGTTCCTTGATGAGAACAGCGTCTTTAACCGAGTACTTGCAGCAAATGCTGGAACAGTACGTCGTGCCGAATCGGCGATCACGCGAACCCACACACTGTATGAACGCGATTTTCCTCGGTATCTTTCCCTCAGACGGTCGTATCAAGTGCCCACCTGTTGGACCAGAGGCGCATAACAGACGCTCCAACTCCAATGATGTGATCACGTTCTTGTAGCGCCCATATCCATAGGTTGGGATCTGAGAAGCATCGAAGACGTCGAAGCCCGTTGCGACCACGATGGCGCCAACGTTGTAGTCCTCTTCTCGAAGCTCCTGTTTCAAGTCTACAGCGCCAGCTTGACACATTTTCTGGCAGAGTCCACATTCTATGCAGTTGTTCTTGTCAATTGTCATGGCTCTCGGCACAGCTTGTGGAAGCGGCATGTAGACGGCTTTGCGGGTACCTAGCTGCTCATCAAACTCGTTGGGCACCTCAACTGGACAGTGTTCAGCGCATATGCCGCAACCCGTGCATTTGGTTTCGTCGACATACCTCGGCTTTCGAAGCACGGTGACCACGAAGTCGCCCGTAGAACCCTTGACAGCCTTGACTTCGGAGTATGAAAGCAAATGCACATTGTGATGGTGAGAGCAGTCAATCATCTTTGGCGCCAGAATGCACATTGAACAGTCCATCGTTGGGAATGTCTTGTCTAATTGAGCCATTCTGCCGCCTATGCTAGGCGATCTCTCAACCAAGTGTACCTTGTATCCTCTGCTTGCCAGGTCTAAAGAAGCCTGTATGCCCGCAATGCCGCCGCCTATCACCATAACCTCTTTACTTGTCATGATTTCGCCTCCTACAACCTCCCTTTGAACAGATCTGTGATTGGAATCCGATGCGCTTTGACTTCCCATTCTTCGAGTTTCATGCCCATTCCCATCCTCAAAAGCTCAATGAAATGTATGACTGGCAAATTGTACTCCTCGTTGAAGTGCCTCTTCAACTCCAACTGACCCAAATCAAGCTGCAAGAAGCAGAACGGGCAAACCGTGACCACAGCCTGCACCTCAGCGTCTTTCAACGCTTTCAGCTTCTCTCTTGACACTTTTCTAGCCAAGTCATCATCAATGTCACGCAGTGGACCACCGCAGCACATTTCCTTGCGCTCATAAGGAATCGACTCCGCACCAGTGGCTTCAACCAATGCATCTAACTCGTTGAAGCCTCTCAGCAATTCAAAATGGATGCGCTTAGGCTTGGTCAGATGACAACCAGGTTGGGCTCCAACCTTTAAGCCGCTGATAGGTTCCTTGATTGCGTTCTTAACCTTGGCAACCCCAACATCGCCGTAAAGCACGTCAACCAAGTTTTTGACGTTGACTTTTCCCTTGTATTCCTTGCCCACTTCAGAAAGTATCTGGTTAGTCTTGTCCCTAAGCTCAGGGTTCTTCTTCAATAACGAGTTAACCATCAACAACGATTCATAGCAGTCGTTGCACAATGTCATGATGTCGAGTCCCATCTCTTCAGCTATGCACAAGTCACGGGCTGCAAGCGCCAGCCAACTATCATAATTAACTGATTGAATGCTGAAAGGCGCGCAGCAGTTAGCTCCCTTCATATCGATTAACTCGACGCCCAATTCAGGCAGGACTTTTCTCACTGAAACCTCGTAGCTGAGTTCTCTTGCTGGTATGAGACAACCCAAGAAGAATGCATACTTCATATTTTCATCGCCACCCCAATTCTATGTCGACGAGATCACCTTGTCCATCTCGGTTTTCTTCAGAATCTTCTTAACTTCCTCTAGCCCTTCCGTGTCCAATTTGCCAAGACCCATGCTTTCCCGCTTGTCCAACGCTGAACGCACGGGGTTGATGACTCGCGTTGTCTCGTAGAGCGCCTTAGCTTGAGCAGCGACCCCAGCCGGCATGTTGCCGTGCTTTACAGCTAGGTTGCGAATGGCAAACATCACGTCGCCAACATCGCCGCCCTGAGGACATCGGTCAAGGCATGTGAAGCACGATAGGCAATACCAAGGCAGTTGTGTGGGCAGAACCTCTTTTTTCAAGCCCAGTATTATCATTTCCATCAAGCGTCGAGGGTTGTGGTCGTTGGTTAGTCTGGCAACTGGACAGCCGCTTGAGCATCTTCCGCATTGAATGCAAAGCAGGATGCCGCTGCCTCTCGGTGTGCCTGCGACTTCACTCATAAAACCTAGATCTAGCTCGCTCACTGCAGTCTCTCCTTTGTTTCATCATATTAATAGGGAAAATGTTGAGTAGAGGCGGAGCCTAATATGTTTTTAGGGTGCCATGCGCTAAGTTTGACGCAAATCTGGAACAAAAAAGGGTCGCAGATCATTCTCTGAGCAGATGACAAAATCCAAATCCGCCGGCGGTCCGACAGCTCCTTTATGTGGGAGCCTTCCTAATCGAACAGATTTTACTCGACTTTTCAAGAGCCTTGTTAATGGCGATGACAGCTATGCCTGCACCGGTATCAGCTATTATAGCCAACTCTAACACAACAGTCCTTAGTATAGGCATTTCCGGAAGAGCCTTCAGCAATTTCTCAGACTCGGTGCCAATCACCCGGGTGATCTCCAAGACATTGTTAGCCACATCGATATCTCCAGAGAAAACACAGTCCATAGACCTCAGGAGCACATTGTGAACCAACTCGCTCAGATTCCCTATGTCTCTCAAAGCCTGTCTGCCGCCCTTGCGTTCACCGCCTTTGAATTCAACTACCCTTCGAGCAATGCTTTCAGCATGATCAGCAATCACTTCAAGATACCTAGAAATCAATGCGTAATACAAGATGTGAGTCGGTTCCTCCAAGCCAATCTTGTCAGCCACCATGCGATCACGCTGAGCTGACAGCAGAAGCCGAATAGCTAGCCAATACATCATGTCAGCCTCATCCTCGCGCCTTATGGCGTCTTCAGCCAACTCTCGGTTAGACTCCGTAAGGGCCTGCATAGCTTCGCTGTAAATCGTTGAAGCGATGACCACAAGCCTACGCGTCAGCATGTCCACCTTGAATTTAGTCGTGTCGACTGAACATTGAAGATCGATTCGTTCAGGGGTTTCTTGAACTATGCCCAATCCCATGAGTCTATGAGTGATCTTGCGCACTTCATCGACGTGCTCTCTGCTTATTCTTGTTGATGAAACTACGCTGAATGAATCCAATCCCAAGGTGTAGTTGCCCACTATGATTCGCTCCAGCATTCCAGGATCAGTGCATAGGTCGGAGTTTATGACGCATTCTTCGGTCTGCGCTTTTCGTTCAACCATGCTACTGGGCACCAGTTTCAGCGATCCATCCTTTTCCTGATGCAGCATAACGAGGTCGCCCTGCTTCAAACCTGACTCTCTCACCCAGTTTTTTGGAAGCGAGACGCTGTAGGTGGAGTATCCCACGCGCTGAACTTTGCGGCTTTCCATCGCAGAAACCTTCTATTTATGTGTAAATAGAGGTAAAATAACTACTTGCGAAGTATATATATGTTATGTTTGACGTAAGCCTACCATAAGTCAAGTCCAAAAGAGGATTGCGGATGCCTGAATGGGCAACTATTAGCATCAGACAAGAACTAATTGAGGAAATAAGAAACCTACTGAAAAGAACAGGTCGCTACAGAAGCATCTCAGAGTTCGTAGCCGAGTCAATTCGACTGCGTCTCGAAGAATTGTCTGGAAGAAACGAAATGGTTGCCCAACCTTTACCAGGGGCGCAGCCAGCATCCTCAATGCAATTAACGTCTATTTCAACCATGACCCAACCGATACCAGAAAGCACGAGAACCTACATAACCGCGGCTTTACAACGTTCTGAACAGATTTGGTGGGTTCTAGTTCGGCTTTTTGGCGATATGACTCGAAAAAACGTTAATGTGAATCCTGAATACGCCCGAGATCTAAGAGATTGCCGAACCTTGATCAATTTTGTGCGCACCTACTCTTCCCCAGACAGCGACATTGAATTGGCAAACAAAAGGTTGCCAGACCTACGCAACAATCTTGAACAGATAAAGCGAGACCTCATAGCAACCGCCCTATGCGTGTCAGAAGAATATGCCCGAGATTGGATAGACGAGATCGATCGGGCTGAGAGAGGCGAACTCAGAGAAAGCCCATCGACGGGACCCACATTCATACATGGTTTGCCTAAAAGCAACGACATGGGATGGACAAGAGTGACGCTACCGAGACCTATTGATAGGGAAAGAACAGAGGAAATATCAAAGCAGTTAGGCGTTTCGGTTAGGCAAGAAAACAGCATGCATCTAATAGTGCATGGTGAGAAGAAAGCCGTCAGAAAAGCAGTTGAACTACTGTATCAAACACATCAGAGATGAGAGGGGAGGAACGTAACGGAATGAGCAATACGGTGGGAGCAGCGCTCGTTGTGGGCGCCGGCATCGCCGGAATCCAAGCTTCACTGGACTTGGCAGACGCTGGATTCAAAGTTTACCTTCTAGACGAGTCCCCCAGCATCGGAGGAACAATGGCTCAACTGGACAAGACGTTTCCGACAAACGACTGCTCAATGTGTATCCTAGCGCCAAAACTCGTTGGAGCGGGTAGACACCCGAACATTCAACTGTTAACCTGTGCAAGGCTAGACCGAGTTGACGGCGAAGCGGGCAATTTCAAGGTCAAAATAATCAAGAACCCTCGACAAGTGGATGAGAGCAAGTGCACGGGCTGCGGCGTGTGCGCTGAACACTGTCCAGTTGAAGTACCAAACGAATTCGACGAAAAGATGGGCGTTCGAAAAGCGGTTTATGTTCCGTTCCCGCAGGCTGTTCCCCTTAAATACGCCATTGACGAGGAAAACTGCCTCAAATGCGGCTTGTGCAAGGAAATGTGCAAGCCTGGAGCTATTGATTACGATCAGGAACCAGAGACGTTGGACCTCAATGTTGGAGCCATCATTCTTGCTCCAGGTTTTGAGGAATTCGACCCTCGCTTGAAAAGCATGTATGGTTATGGGCGGTATCCCAACGTTGTCTCCAGCATAGAGTTTGAAAGAATCCTCAGCGCTTCGGGACCTAACGGAGGACGAATCCTTCGGCCATCTGATGGAAATGTTCCTAACAAGATAGCTTTTGTTCAATGCGTTGGCTCGCGTGACACGTTGGTGGGCAACAGTTACTGCTCATCAGCCTGCTGCATGTACGCCATAAAAGAATCTGTTATCGCCATGGAACATCAGAAGGGCGTGAACTGCACGATCTTCTTTATGGACATGCGAGCTTTTGGAAAGGAGTTCGACTCCTATTATAATCGAGCCGCGGATGAATATGGGGTTAAATTCGTCAGGTCCAGAGTCTCAAGCGTGCATGAGATTCCTGAGACTCAGAACTTGATTGTGCGGCATGTGGTGAACGAAACACCCAAAGATGAAGAATTCGGACTTGTAGTTCTATCAGTCGGAATGAAGCCCCCGAAAAGAGCTGAGGAGCTAGCCAAGATCCTCGGGATAGAGCTCAACAAACACAAGTTCTGCGAGACAGAAACTTTCTCGCCAGTTCAAACCTCACGTCTAGGAATATACGTGTGTGGCGCGTTTGCAGCGCCTAAAGACATACCTGAAAGCGTAGCTCAAGCAAGCGGTGCAGCAGCCAAAGCTGGCGCAATCATAGCGCCTGAAAGAGGTAAGCTAACAATCGCTAAGGAATATCCGCCGGAAAGAGATGTGTTGAACGAAGAGCCGCGGATCGGCGTTTTTGTGTGCCATTGCGGCATCAACATAGGCGGAGTAGTCAACGTACCTGAAGTTGTGGAGTACGCCAAGAAGCTGCCAAATGTGGTTTATGCCGAGCACAATCTTTACACGTGTTCTCAAGACACGCAGAAAGCCATTCGCGAAAAGATTAAGGAGCATAATCTGAACCGTGTTGTCGTGGCGTCCTGCACGCCTAGGACGCATGAACCGTTGTTTAGAGAAACCGTGCGCGAGGCAGGCTTGAACATCTACCTTTTTGAGATGGCGAACATACGGGACCAGTGCTCATGGGTTCACATGCACGAGCCGAAGGAAGCCACGGCGAAATCGAAGGATTTGGTAAGAGCAGTGGTTGCTAAAGCCCGGTTGCTCAAGCCGTTGCCCAAGCCTATGATAAACGTTGTTCCAGCAGCCTTGGTTATAGGTGGCGGTCTCGCAGGAATCACCGCGTCACTAGAACTGGCAAAACAAGGCTTTGATGTGCACTTGGTTGAACGTGAGAAAGAGCTTGGCGGATACGCCAAACAAATTCACTATCTGCTTGGATCTCAAGACCCACAAGAACAGCTACACGCGATGATTGAAGAAGTGAAGGCTAACCCGAAGATTCAGGTTCACTTGAACACCAATGTAAGCGACATAAAAGGATATATAGGCAACTTCAAAACCACGCTCAAGACTAAGGGCAGAAAGAAAGAGAAGGAAATCGAACATGGCGTCGTAATCGTTGCCACCGGCGCAGTTGAGTACAAACCGACTGAGTATTTGTATGGAGCCGACCCGCGAGTAGTGACTCAACATGAGCTGGAGGAAAAGCTCGCTAAAGGCGACTTCAACGCCAAAATGGTTACGATGATCCAATGTGTAGGTTCAAGAAACGATGAGAATCCCAACTGTTCAAGGATTTGCTGCAGCCAAGCGGTCAAGAACGCTCTGAAAATCAAGGAACTCAGCCCAGAAAGCGACATCTACGTTTTGTACAAGGACATGCGAACCTTCGGATTCAAGGAAGATTATTATCGTGAAGCCTCTGAAAAAGGCGTCTTATTCATACTCTACGACGATGAACACAAGCCTGAAGTAAACAACGAAAACGGCAAACTCACAGTTACAGCTTGGGAACCCGTACTTCAAACGTGGATTCCAATCGAAACCGACCAGCTCGTCCTAAGTGTAGCTACAGTTCCAAACGCTGATAATGAGCGCCTAGCTGGCATGTTGAAGGTGCCGTTGACCAAGGACAAATTCTTCTTAGAAGCCCACATGAAACTTCGCCCAGTTGATTTCGCTACAGAAGGCGTGTTCCTCTGTGGTATGGCACATTCACCCAAATTCATAGATGAAAGCATTGCGCAGGCTTGCGCTGCTGCGTCACGAGCGTCAACTGTGTTGTCGAAACCAGCGCTTGAGATGGAAGGCAGCATAGCCAGCGTTGACCAAGACCTGTGCAGTGGATGCAAAATCTGCGAGTCAGTGTGCGCCTACAACGCCATAGAGATGACGCAGAACAGCGAAAAACCAGTGGCAAAAGTCCTTGAAGCGTTGTGCAAAGGCTGCGGCGTATGCGGCTCATCCTGTCCAACTAAAGCCATCACGCTGGGACATTACACTAACGAGCAGATTCTGGCTCAAGTTAGAGCTACTTTGAAGGAGGAATTGGCGCATGACTGAAACTGTGGTTCAAGCGAAAGTAGCTCAGTTTGAACCTAAAATCGTTGGATTCCTCTGCAATTGGTGTGCTTATGCAGGCGCTGACCTTGCAGGAGTCAGCCGACTGCAGTACCCCCACAACGTTAGAATCATAAGGGTCATGTGCAGCGGGCGAATCGACCCGGCGTTCATTCTCGAAGCTTTCAAAGACGGCGCCGACGGAGTTCTAGTAGCGGGTTGCCACCTGCCCTCAGACTGTCACTATTTGTCAGGCAACTTCAAAGCTCAACGTAGAATGTTCCTTTTGAAGAAGGTTCTGCAACAATTCGGCGTCGAACCCGAAAGGCTCCGTCTGGAATGGGTTTCAGCCTCTGAAGGCGACCGTTTTGCCACAGTTATGCGTGAAATGGTGGAGGAAATTCGTAAACTCGGACCAAATCCGATCACAAATGGAGGAATAGAGCTTGACAGCTGAAAAAGAAGAAAACAAGACTACTGAAGCGAAACCAGCCTTGAAAATCTCAGAAATCAATCTGCAATTCAAAAACGAAGTCAAAAAGATTCCTGGCGGCGAACGCATGATGCTGTGCTTCCAGTGCGGCACGTGCACGGCAGACTGCCCCATTGCTAGGTTCAGCGAAACCTACAGACCTCGACAACTCCTACGCATGGCCCAGCTGGGGCTGAAAGACAAAGTGCTTTCAAGCGATCAGTTGTGGCTGTGTGCAGCTTGCTACACCTGCGTTGATCATTGCCCGCAGGATGTGGAGATTTCCAGCGTGATCAGGGCACTCAAGAACATCGCGGTTCGCGAAGGCTACATGCCATCTGCACTTAAGGAGTTGGGAGGCGCCATCATGGAAACCGGCTTGGCTTACAAAATTCCGGAACTCAGGTTGAAGAAACGTTCTGAAGCTGGTTTGCCACCCTTGCCTAAAGCTGACGTTGAAAGCATTGCGAAACTCATCAATCGAACAGGGTTTGGTAAGCTCTTGGAGAAAGGAGGAAGCAGTTAATGCCAAATCTCAAATACGCAATGTTCCTTGGCTGTGCCATACCCTACCGAGTGTCAAGCTACGAGCTCTCAGCCCGTAAAATCGCAGCGAAGCTCGGTATCGAGTTAGTTGAGATGCCAGACTACAATTGCTGCGGACTTCCCTTGGACCCAGCGAGTCACGATGTAATGCTCACGCTCGCAGCGCGCAACCTGTGCCAGGCTGAAAAACTGGGACTCAACGTTATTACTTTGTGCCCTGGCTGTGCGGGCACGTTGCGCAAGGTCAACAAACTGCTGAAAGAGGACAAGCATGAGCGGGAGAGGGTTAACGGCTTCTTGAAAGAAGCTGGGTTGGAGTACAAGGGGACCATTGAAGTCAAACACTTGATGCAAGTCCTAGCTGAAGACGTGGGACTCGAAAGAATCAAAGAGGCAGTCAAGAAGCCTTTGAGCAACCTGAGTGTCGCAGAACACATGGGATGCCACATCGTGAGACCTCAGAAGCACATAGGATTCGATGATCCAGAGAACCCCGAGATTCTCAAGAGCCTGATTGAAGCCACCGGTGCCAGATGCCTAGACTACATGGATGAAGCCGAATGCTGTGGAGCTCCCGTAGCAGGCATAAATGACAGGATTCCACTTGCTCTTACACGTGACAAGTTGTCGCATATGAAAGCTGTTAACGCGCAAGCAGTCATCACAGTATGCCCATTCTGCCACATGATGTTCGACACCAATCAGATGCGCATTGAACGTATGTTCAACGAAACCTATGGCATGCCTGTGCTACATTATCCGCAATTGCTGGGTTTAGCCATGGGCTTTACACCTGAGGAATTGGCGTTGAAGGAGCTTCGTGTCGACGCCTCCAAGGTGGTGGCATTAGTATGAACGCACAGCCGAAACTGAAATTCGCGTTCTATTGGGCAGCTAGCTGCGGCGGCTGCGAAGTAGCGGTTCTTGATGTTGACGAGGCGATTCTGCAAGTGGTTGCTCTTGCGGACATCGTGTTTTGGCCTGTTGCTATTGACGTCAAATATAAAGATGTTGAAGCCATGCCTGACAAGAGCATAGATGTGTGCTTCTTCAACGGCGCCGTCAGGAACGAAGAGCAGGAATACTTGGCTAGACTACTGCGTGAGAAGGCCAAGGTGCTCGTGGCGTTCGGCTCCTGTGCACATATGGGCGGAGTTCCCGGCTTGGCGAATGTAGCTGACAGGAAGGAAATCTTCACGACAGTTTACTTGAACAATCCATCAACCAACAATCCTAATGGAGTTGTGCCGCAGACTAGGTGGAAGGTTCCTGAAGGAGAGCTGAGGCTACCAGAGTTTCACGACACTGTTAAGGCGTTGAACCAAGTTATAGACGTTGACTATTACCTGCCTGGCTGTCCTCCCACGCCGAAGAGAATTGTCGAAGCAGTTATGGCGATAGCCAAAGGTGAACTGCCGCCTAAGGGCACAGTTCTGGGACCCTTAAAATCCGTGTGCGACGAATGCCCCAGAAAGAAGGAAGACAAGAAAATCCACCACATATACCGTGTCTACGAGATCACGCCTGAGCCAGAAAAATGCCTGCTAGAGCAGGGAATAATCTGCATGGGACCTGCCACAAGGGGCGGCTGTGATGCTCAGTGCATAGACGCCAACATGCCTTGCACGGGCTGCGGTGGACCCTGCCCAAAGGTGACTGAACAGGGCGCTGCTATGATTAGTGCTTTAGCCTCAATCTTAGGTGTTGAGGAAGAGAAGGACAAGGAGTTCAATCCTGATAAGCTGATGGAGCAAGTTAAGGATCCGTTGGGCACGTTCTACAGGTACGGTTTACCAGCATCGATCCTGCGGAGAAAGGTGATGAAGAAATGAAAGAGATAAGCATAGACCCTATTACTAGGCTTGAAGGTCACGGAAGAATACAGATATTCCTGAACGAGCAGGGAGACGTAGCAAATGCTTACCTGCAGATTCCTGAATTGCGTGGCTTTGAACGCTTTTGTATAGGCAGAAAAGGCGAAGACTTACCCCAGATTACCCCTCGAATCTGCGGTGTCTGCCCCGTAGCCCATCACATGGCTTCAACCAAGGCTTTAGACGCAGCTTTTCACGTTGACCCACCAGTTGCCGCAAAGAAACTACGTGAACTGTTGTACAGTGGATACTACGTTTACGATCACACTTTGCACTTCTACTTTTTAGGCTCGCCAGATTTTGTGGTCGGACCAGACGCTCCGAAGGCTGAACGAAATATTCTGGGCGTGATCAACAAGGTTGGCTTGGACATAGCTAAGGAAGTAATAAAGCACAGGGCTTACGGGCAGAAGATCACAGCCATGATCGGTGGCAAAGCTACTCATCCGGTCTGTGGGTTGCCAGGCGGCATGTCAAAAGCGATATCTGAGGAAGAACGGGCTGAAATCGAAAAAATGGCTGAGTCCAGCGTCAAATTTGCTCAATTCACCTTGCAGGTGTTCAATGACGTAGTGTTGAAGAACAAGAAATACTTGGATCTTATCCTCAGCGACGCGTATAAGCTTCGTACATACTACATGGGAACTGTTGATGACAACAATAAGGTTAACTTTTACGATGGCAAGCTACGCGTGGTTACGCCTGAGGGCAAGGAGTTTGCCAAGTGGGCGCCTGCTGACTACTTAAATCAAGTTGAGGAGCATGTGGAACCGTGGACTTACGTTAAACTGCCGTACTTGAAGAAAATCGGCTGGAAAGGCTTAGCAGATGGACCTGAAAGCGGCATCTACAGAGTTGCACCCTTGGGACGATTGAACGCAGCTGACGGCATGGCTACACCACTAGCGAATGAAGAATACAAACGCATGTACGAAACCTTAGGCGGCAAGCCCGTCCACGCAACCCTAGCGACACACTGGGCACGCTTAGTCGAGCTCTTGTACGCGGCTGAGCGAACGCTGGAATTAAGCCGAGACAAAGACATAACCAGCACCGACCTACGCGGCAAGGTTGGACCACCGGGAGAAGGCGTGGGGATAGTTGAAGCGCCGCGTGGAACGCTGATTCACCACTACGTACTTGACGAGGAAGGCTTAGCCAAGAAAGTCAACTTGATCGTAGCAACAGTCAACAACGCCCCAGCCATTTGCATGTCAATCCGTGATGCTGCCAAAGGCGTGATCAAAGGCGGCGTGGTCAACGACGGCTTACTCAACATGGTGGAAATGGCTTTCAGAGCTTATGATCCTTGCTTTGGATGCGCCACACACTACGCAGTAGGACAAATGCCACTAGAAGTGAAAATCTACGACCACAACAAAAACCTACTTAAAACAGTGCAAAGATAACCATTCAACTTTCTTTTTCACTTGCTCAAGGGCTGACTTTTAGCGCTTTTTTCTTGTCGATTACTACTCAGATGTATGTTTATAAGTTAGGTTCAATAATTGCTGTAAGACCAGTTTCAATTGAATCATGAATCCAATCTTTAGGGAGAAGGTGCGCGGTGGTAATTGGACCTTACGTGGCTTGCCTTGTCGGTCGGAGTCCTTGCCATGCTGATTGTCGTTTACTTAGCTTGGTCCATCCTCAGGGAGCCGCGCGGTCAGCGTCAGATGGAGAAAATCGCTGATTACATTGAAGAAGGCGCCAAAGCCTTCATAAAACGACAGTATAGAACTATCAGCATCTTTACTGTGTTGTCTCTTGTTCCAATAACCTTAGTTTTTCGAGACGTTAGAGTGGCGTACGCTTTTGCTTTTGGCGCTTTTCTCTCGTTACTTGCCGCTTACATCGGTCTTCGAATAGCAGTTAAAGCCAATATAAGAACTGCTAATGCAGCGAGAACTTCGCCCGCTAAAGCCTTCACGCTTGCTTTTAGAGGCGGCGCAGTCATGGGGCTTTCAGTTGTTGGGCTTAGCCTCATCGGCGTGAGCCTCCTCTATCAACTCTACCAAGACGCTGAATTGATCGTGGGTTTCGGTTTTGGCGCCAGCCTTGCAGCCCTCTTCGCACAGCTGGGCGGAGGCATCTTCACTAAGGCAGCTGACATAGGAGCAGACTTGGTTGGCAAGGTTGAACAGCGCTTTCCAGAGGATGACCCACGCAACCCCGCTGTCATCGCAGATCAGGTTGGCGACAATGTGGGCGACTGTGCTGGCAGAGGGAGCGACCTGTTCGAATCGATAAGCGACGATTACATTACAGCCATGCTGCTTGGCGCCATTCTGCTAAGTTCACTGGGAACAAACGCGCTTATTTTCCCGCTTATGCTGGGCGCATCAGGCATAATCGCAACAGTTGTCGGAGTCTTTGTCATCAGAGGCTGGAAGAAAATCAGACCCATCGTGTCCTTTAACATTGGCTTAGTCGTCACAGCCCTCGTGTGTGCGATAGGCGCATACATTTCAGCCACAGTATTGCTGAAGGACATAACCATGTTCTACGCGGTGATAGCTGGGTTGGTCGCCAGCCTGGCGGTCGGCTTAGCAGTGCAATATTACATTGGGATCGACAGCGTGCCAGTCAAGAAGATAGCTGAGTCAAGCAAAGGCGGAGCCGCCATCAACGTTATAACGGGCTTGTCCTACGCTTTTCAGAGCCCACTTATGCCCTTTCTCAGCATCCTAGCAGCTATACTGTTCGCCTACTATGTCACAGGCGGCAGCCTCTACGGCATAGTAGCAGCCAACATCGGCACAGACCTAGCCATAGGCATAATCATGAGCAGCGACGCTTTCGGACCGATCAGCGACAACGCAGTGGGCATAGCGCAGATGAGCGGAACTAGAGACGGCGGCACGCTGGAGGAATTAGACGCGATGGGCAACACTACTAAAGCCTACACAAAAGCCTTCGCAACCGCCTCAGGTACGGTCTCAACCGTGGTCATATTCGCCACGTACGGAAAACAAGTGGGATTTGAGAATGTCAGCCTCAGCCTACTGAGCCCAGTCATCATAGTTGGCTTACTACTCGGCGCTGCAATACCCTTCGTATTCTCATCACTAGCTATAGGCGCCACAGCCAAAACTGCCTACAAAATCGTAGATGAAGTCAGACGCCAGTTCAAAGAAAACCCAAACATAGCTGAAGGCAGAGCCAAGCCAGACTATGCCCGATGCGTCGACATAGGCACCAAAAACGCGCTGAGGCAGATGATAGGACCTGGGCTGTTAGCCGTTGCTTCACCAATCGCCGTCGGACTCATCTTGGGCAGATACGCGCTTGGTGCCATGCTGCTCGGCGGATTAGCCACATCCGCATTGTTGTCGCCGTTTTTCACGTTTGGCGGCGGCATATGGGACAACGCTAAGAAATACATTGAACGCAACTTCTGGATGAAGGGCACACCGACACACATTGCAGCAGTTACAGGCGACACGATTGGCGACCCGTTAAAAGACGTTGCAGGACCCTCACTTAACATATTCATGAAACTCACGAATATGACAGCCTTGTTGATTGTTCCTCTGTTGCTAGCCTTGGGAGTATAACAAAGGATAAGCTACAGTATCTACCGGACTTCTTTCTCCGCGAAGACTACGCGCACATTACCAGTTACCTGCAAGGAAGGCTTTTGTTTTTCTGAATCCCGCCTTTTGCCAGAACCCGAGGCTTTCCTCAATGACTGTTGCTGACACTGTGGGAGCACCTCTTTCCTGAAATCTCTTCACTATTTCTTTGACAAGCGCTGTTCCTATGCCTCGTCGTTGGTGGTCAGGATGCACAGAAAGCTCATGGATAATCGCCCTTGAACCATCATAATTGCCTCTTATCGCCCCTATTACCTTGCTCTGCGTTTCATACACAAGAAACACGGCGGCGCTACATGCTTTGACCCGGCGCATCGCCTCTGGGCCATCCACCTCGGGAAAGCCATACTGATTGTTCATTTTCAGGATTTCAACAATCGCATCAGCATCTTCAGACTCAAAATCCCTGATCAAGACGGAATCACCGACAACGTGTGTTGGTTCCCATTGAAAGTTATACAAACCGATAAAAAAGCCTAGCTTATAAAAGCATAAAAAACAAGAACCCATTTTAGTGTCTTTATCCAGAGGATGAAGGTGAAAGAACTGCGAAAACATGTGTTCATTTGGCCTTTCTTGTGGGCGCTCTTCTCATGTCTGCTGATCTCTCCGCCCGTCTCAGAAGTGCGTGCAAGTTTTCCTGAAGTCATTCTTCAACAAACTGCACACATGAAAGTCGTGTTTCTTGGAATTCGTTCAGCTTTTGTTGACCAAGACGAGTTTGTGACCGGAGTCTCTTTAAACATCAGTCAGTTTGCCTACCCGAGCACTATGGCTTGGAAACTGAACGTATCGGTTCATTTTGAGGAATTCCCAGATGCCCTAATGAATTCGTTGAGCAGCAACAGTTTCCTTGATCAGGGCATTAGTTATTACAACGCAACTCTTCTGGACGTTTGGCTTTCACATTATGAAAACCTGACTGTTCCGAACCGTGGCTATCTCTTCGTCTTCATGCGGGTTCCAGATGGCCAAACTGTTCATTCATGGTTTTTTGTTGAAGAAAGACCCGACTTGTTTCTCGGTAGAGTGGACTACTTTGATGGTGCACCATTGAGGTACTGGGAATTCCCGAAGAACTTCGGAGGAAGACGGAGAGCTGTATATTTTGACATTAGTGATACGATGGAAGGATCGCCTTCAGAGGCCATCGTCACAAACACGGCTTCGAGCCTTTTCAAAAAGGCGACGGCAGACATTTTCGTCAACTTGCTGGGCACCACGGATTCTCGGATGATATTGGCTGACAATCAGAAGTACGAGAATTATGAAGTGAGGATACTTTGGCTCAATGGTACCGGCGGGGAATTCAGCACAGAAGGCTTAGAGGAATCATTTGAAGATTTGATGCCCTGGACGAATTGGACAGCAACAGTTGAAACAAGGGCTATGGACAAAAGTCTGAACGATCTTATCGCCAGCCAGACTGAGGAGTTATCCAATCTTTTGTCTTATTCTTTCGTTTTGTCAAACGGGAGCAGGTTCACTTTAGAGGCTAGTCGAAATGCGAAGTGTGACTTTTATGCGGACTCTGGTGAACATGATCCTCTGATAAGCCACTTCTTTGAGCACGTTGGAGGCTACTTCAACTTGACGGATTTGGAGGACAGATCGGTTATTCCTGTGGTTTTTCTGCAATTCGCGAATGACACAGCCTTTGGACGAGCTCCTCAAGCAGGCGTCTCCTGGTTTCTTCACAACGTAGTTATCGTGGGATTTCAAGGCAGCCTCATGACAAAAGTAGGGGAAAACGGTCAGCTGCTCTTAATGCAAATCTTGAGGCATGAGATAGGACATTGGCTGAGCCTCAGTCACCATTCATTTGATTTTGCCTCGGGCTACCCGAAGATCATCTGCTCCATGCGTTCCATGATTGGTCGTTTCTGTGCCTTCTGCAAAGACGCCAGAGCACGAATGAGCTTCATAGCTTGCTACAACGCAACAATCAGTCTGCTCTCTCAAAGACAGGCGGATTCTGATGCTTTACAGGATGACCTGGAAAGAGCGCTGCAGTTATTCTATGACTGGAAGTACACGGAAGCGATCAACGCCATCATGTCTGTCCCTGGTAGAGCAGGGGTTCAGGAATATGATTGGCGGCTTTTGGTCGCAGGTTGCCTCATAATAGCCGCTCCCCTTGTGTTAATTGTCATTAATAGACAAATTCGGAAACGAAGAGAAAGATCTCATGCTATAACGAAAACGAGACTTGACGAATAAGGTGTCTAGCGCTGTTTCAGATTACGCCAGTTGTCTTTGCCAAGGCTTTGGCTGAGTCGCGTGTTAGGGTTCTTTCGTCGAGTATGGTGTAGCGCTCGGGTCGGATTTCTGCTGCGCGTAGTAGGGCTTCAACGACTTGGTCGGGTTCTATTCCCAGTTCTTTGGCTGTTGTGGGTGCTTCGACGCGTTTCAATGTGTCTGTTACTTGTCTCCAGTTGATGTGGTGTAATCGAGCCATCATGATTGTGCCTATGCCGCATTGCTCTCCATGTAACGCTGGTTTGGGCACGATTTGATCCAGAGCGTGGCTGAATAGGTGTTCGGAGCCGCTGCAGGGTCGGCTGCTTCCGGCTATGCTCATGGATACGCCGCAGCTTATCAGTGCTTCGAGCAGTACGCGTAGGCCTTCTTCGGGGTTGGTTTTTAGGAGTCGGGCTTTTTTGATCATGAGTCGGGCGCTCATGAGGGCTAGGTCTGCTGCGTAGTCGCCGTAGTATTCGTCTTTGACTTCGTGGGCGAGTTTCCAGTCGCGTACGGCTGTGAGTTTGGCTATGACGTCGGCGCATCCGCTGGCTGTGAAG
>Ga0315309_1000778_pt1 | contig 19422 bp, 18 predicted proteins | sample TDP4_MG_FD_203080 | JGI IMG/M metagenome (GOLD analysis project Ga0315309, IMG submission 203080) | Freshwater sediment microbial communities from Lake Towuti, South Sulawesi, Indonesia - TDP4 | ecosystem: Environmental > Aquatic > Freshwater > Lake > Sediment | place: Indonesia: South Sulawesi... | reverse complement strand
CTCACCACATGGCCCAAGCCTTCTGCCTTGGCTGCCACTTCCTGCAGTTCAACGAGAGTTTTGGTAGGTGGGAGTGTACTCGTCAAGGCTGGAAGCGCGTCATCCAAAACCCAGGCATTCCACAAGATTGCCCTTTCTATAAGAGGAGAGGAGAAGGCGAGAAGATTCGCATTCTACCAATCCAAAGATAAGAACGTGCAACCACTCTGACTCATTAATCTAAGCAGCTCTAAACGTCTCCATGAATGGCCCACCAAAAGATTTTAGAGAGCTATGATAGAATGGTAATCGGTGCGGCCGTAGTCTAGCCTGGTCTAGGACATCGGCCTGCCACGCCGGCGATGGAATTTAATTCCACCGGACACCCGGGAGATCAATGCACATTGATCCGGGAGTTCGAATCCCGGCGGCCGCACCATCCAACTGACTTATCATTGCTTTTCGCTGCTGCATAACTTTTTGTGAGGCGACGCTTGACTGAAGGGCAATAGAAAAAGGAATATAGGAAGGCTTTCATGAAATGTGAGGGTCGTGTGTTCGTGGTGAAACGGATGAGGTTGTTAGAGACATGGGTTAAGGCGCCGTTTTTGAAGGGAGCATCTCTGGTCCTCGCTGGAGAGTGTGTTCAAGGCGTCTATCCTGATCTTTACAAGAGATTTGTCGAAGGTCGCACAGTTTTAACCAGTTGCCCGGAGGCGGAGAGCTTCGGGGCGATCATGGGCAAACTAGCGTCCATTATAACCTGTTCCAAACCGAGGGAAATCAGGGTTTTGACGATGGATGGTTCCCCCCACTGCTTCGCGTTGCACGCCGCATTGAACCAAGCCCTCTTTGTAACCGGTTCAAGCGTTCTATCCCAACACTTTGTTGTCGTTGATGGAAAAGTCTTGGAGGTAAGCCCGGAGAGTGTGAGGTTAGGAAGATACTTGCACTTAGTGCAGAAATGCATCGAAAACTATCCCCAAATCCTCGAAGAATTGGGTCGCTATAGTTTAGAGCATCGTTGTTTCATGAAGAAATAGACGCTGCTTCTGGCTTAGTATATGTCTGGGTTACAATTTGCTAGACAATGTACCTATCAGGCTTCGCGGAGAAGATTTTGGGCTTCCATTGCTCATGGGAAAAGCTTGATCAGGATCACCGGGCAGGTGTGTACCTCTGTCCCTTCGGTTTTCTTTGTCAGAACTACATGTTTGAGCCATTTTTTATCGTCTTGATCTGGGTAATCAGCTCTGTAGTGCGCCCCACGGGACTCTTTCCTTACGAAAGCGGCTTTTACCACCAAGCTAGCAACGATGAACAGGTTAATTGCTTCGAGGGCCTCCCTAACCTCATAAGGTTTCTTACCATAGATCTTCGGCAGGTTTTCGTCTCCAAGCTGCGTTAACTCCGCTTGAGCCGCAGCCAAACTTTGCTGGCTTCTTATAATGCCTGCTTTTTTCCACATAATTTTCTTAATCCTTGACTTCACCAGTTTGGGATTACCTAGATTTGATGGTTCTCTCCTCTCAATTTCATTAATTCTTTCGAGTCTTTGTTCAACCCATGCCTTATCCACCTGTTTCTTTGGGGTGGTTTTAGCGTGCTCCGCGGCGTACTGTCCGGCTGTAGCCCCGTAAACGATGCATTCGGTTAGGGCGTTTCCTCCCACTCGGTTGGCCCCATGAATTCCTCCTGTTACTTCCCCAGCGGCAAACAGTTCTGGCAAGCCTGTTCTAAATCGATTATGATCCGCAAAAGGGTCGAGCCATCGGCGCTGTTCTCACAAGGCCATCGAAATGGTACGAGCCTCCATCGCTTCCATAACAGAAATCAATGAAAAACCGGCGGCTATCCACGTCATGGGGGTTTCTGGAACCATGAGAGTGCTTCGCGTTTCTAGCCTTTCTCATAGTATGGCGACAGCTCTAATCGGAGATCCCGTCCCCTTCCTTATTTTCAGTGGAAAGCCGATGAATCTAAAACGCTTTCCCACGACTCTATCCAGATTCGCCAGGTTTTCCATGTTAAGTATATCCCTTTCTCCGCAAACGGAGTGGGCGGGATAGGTCTTGTCAACTGGGTTATCTATGCTCGGGGCGTCTATCCCTATGTTTACCACGCCCTGGTCTGCCAGCCATGTGGTTGCTTCCTTATTCAAACCAGGGTAATCGATTAGATATTCAAATTTTCCATATCTTCTGTTGTAGTGAGTAGTATGCAAGAGAACCGTATCTCCATTTTTGATGGTCAGCCCAGCCGTCTTAAGAGCCTTCTGCAGGTCGTCTTTCGTGATGTACGTCTTTGGAGTTACGTGCGAGACATCCAGACATACTGCCTCAGTATAAAAAAGTTCAAGCGGAAGCTCATCTATAGCTTTGGCGCCCGGTTTTATACTGACGTGGGATATCGAATCTACATGGGTAGGCCCATGGTCGCTCATCAACATTCCCATCGTTTCATAGGAGAATCCTGTTCCAAGTTCCTTCCTCTTTTCCTCGTGGCTGATATGCGTCCAAACCACAGTCCTTTGATGTCCCGGATACACTGGCATTCCCGTGTATATCTCCGCTGAGAGGTCTATAATTTTTAGTTTTTCCATTTTTTCACCCAGAGAGTTTCTGCTAACTAATAGAATTAGAGGAAATATAATTATTTTGGATAATCGAAAGGAAGGCTGGTTTTGAGAGCTATGAAGCAGTGGCGTTTACTTGAAGATGTAGGGATCCCGGAATGAATAGGGCCCTAGCGATTGAGGAGGCCATTCTAGCAGCTTTTGAAAAGAGCTTCTGGAGGAACAGGAACGTGGTCATAATCGGTAGGTTTTAATGCCCAAAGCTAGAGGTTGTATTTCAATAAGCCGGTAACTAATGAAGTTATTTAACTTCTTCAAAAGAGTAGGGCGAGCTGTTGCCAAAAGTCTCAAAAATCTGGGGTTACCCGTGGAGTTCAAGAATACGCACGTTCATATAGAAAACTTCCTGGACGGCGGAAAAGGTTACGAAAAAATCGATGTTCATACACGGAAACTTATTAGTTAACTCAAACCTCGATGCCCCTTCTGGGGTTCTAAAAATTAATCAAGGTAAGCGGAAAAATTTGTCCCATTGGTCATGAAAAGAGTTACCACTATTAAAGATGAGTTAGGCTGGGTACCGATGTCGGAAGTAAAAGAGACAATGATAAAAGCCTTCGACTGGCAGAATACTCTACAATGAGAAATACTGACCGACCGAAAGAGCACCTTCCTTGTGTACACTCCGCAAGACGAAAGCGTCCGTGGTTTCAGGGCTCTCTCTTTTCATCGTTCCTACCGTAAGCTTAAAGTCTCTTAAGGCATCCTCGATCTTTTCTTTCATTTTCACTCCTCCAGACATAATCGAGTATACCTTAACAAAAGTTATATAAAACTTAAAGACAAAAAATCTATTCAAAGAGGGATGTTCTTGAAATATATAATTGAAGGCATGAAGGTAACTGGAGTTAAAGTACCGCCGCCTCACGAGAGAGTCCTTAAGATACTCCTATCACCTGAGCTTGGGGACACCGATAAATTCACCGTGCTCTTTTCGATAATCAGTCCAGGGAACGCTACAGGTCTCCACACACACGAGTCAGATGAGGTTATGTACGTCGCGGCCGGTCGAGGCGAAGGCATGGTTGGAGAAGAAAAAGCAGAACTTAAGGAAGACACCGTTATATTCGCACCGAAACTCGTTAAACATGAGGTGGCGAACGCAGGGGAAGAAACCCTCAAACTAATCTGCTTCTATATCCCACCTTTAAAGCCAGCTGGATACTTTGAAGAAGCAATAAAGGAGGCAAAGGATTACTTTAGAAGCCTTCGATGATATGTACATAAACCGCTTAATACTTGATACTAATCCGTTATAGGAGGTGCCTCAATTATCTAGGAAAATAACAATCAAGTATGAACAGTGTACTGGATGTCGAATCTGCGAGATTGTCTGTTCCCTAAGTAGATCTAATCATGTATCCCATTCCGATTCCCGAGTTAATGTATATTCCTTTGCCCCTGGCTTAGACATACCCATTCTTTGCGTACACTGTGATCAGGCTCCATGCATAGACAGCTGCCCAGTTGACGCGATCAGGAAAAACGAACAAGGGTTAGTTGAAATAGTCGATGAGGAATGCACTGGATGCGCTAATTGTATCCAGGCATGTCCAGCCGGTGCGATAAAAATGCATCCGGAATCTGGAACGGCGTTCAAATGTGACTTATGCGGTGGCAGCCCGAAATGTGTGGATTATTGTCCTAACAATGCAATCGATTATCGTGATGTCCCATTTGACACAAGGGTGTACGCAAAGAAAGCAGAAAACATAGCAAAAAGTCTCCGTAAGGGTCTATTTGGGTTGGAGGGTTAATAATGGGTGGATATACTCGGAAAATCTTAAGAATAGATCTCTCAGCCGATAAAATCTTCAAGATAGATACCGATAGCTTTCCTATCCGTGATTATGTGGGTGGTAAAGGGCTGGGAGCCTACATCCTATACGATGAGATGGAGGCGAACGTTGATCCTCTAAGTCCGAAAAATATGTTGATGTTTTTGACTGGCCCGCTGAACGGCATATGTCCAAGCACCAAAATGTGTGTAGTGGGTAAGTCTCCTCTTACTGGAACCTTTGATGATTCCTACATGGGAGGTCATATTGCATCCGAATTAAAATATGCTGGATATGACGGAATAATCGTTGAAGGAAGGAAAAATGAGCCAGCCTACATAAGGGTTTCAGACGAAGAAGTAGAAATTAGGGACGCAAAAGACTTGTGGGGCCTCGACACCTTTGAAACTGAAAAAAAGCTAACAAGTGGGGATCAAGGAGCCCACGTTGCTTGCATTGGACCCGCAGGCGAAAAAATGGTGAGATTCGCTCACATCAACACTGAATTATACAGGCAGGCTGGAAGAGGCGGGTTAGGGGCCGTGATGGGCTCCAAAAATTTGAAAGCGGTCGTCATTAAAGGATCACGCCCGATCAAGGTTGAGAAACCCAAAGAATACACAGAAGTGTTCAAAGAAATGGTGAAAAGGCTCCTTGAGAGCGACGCTATATACCACAGACGTAGGTGGGGAACTCCTAGGGTTATGCTGGTGGCAAGCGACCAAGATCTCCTCCCCACTAGAAATTTCCAAGAAGCAACGTTCTCTGAGGCAGAGAACTTAGGAGCTGAAGCTATGGAGAAAACCTTTTGGGTTAAACACAAAGCATGTTCGACCTGTCCAATAAACTGTGGAAAAATCGGGGTCTTACGAAGAGGTGCCTACGTAGGAACGGTTTTGGAAGGGGTGGAATTCGAAAGTGCTGGGCTATTGGGTTCCAACTGCGGCATCGGTAACTTGGAAGCCCTTGTGCGCGCAAATGATCTCTGTGACAGACTCGGGCTAGATACCATCTCCGCAGGAAATATAGTTGGATTTGTAATGGAATGCTATGAAAGAGGAATCCTGAGTGAAAAAGACTTAGACGGTATAAGAGCCAACTTCGGCAATGAGGAAGCTTTGTTTAAATTAATAGAAAAGATAGCAAATAGAGAGGAAATAGGCGACCTCCTCGCTGAAGGGGTCAAGAGGGTCAGCGAAAAAATTGGAAAGGGATCGAAAGACTTCGCTATCCATGTGAAAGGGCTGGAGATCGCAGCTTGGGGGATTAGGGCTTCTCCAGGCATGGCACTGGCATATGCTACAGCCGATAGAGGAGGATGCCATAAAAGAGCGTGGCCTATAGGAGCGGAGTTTGCAGGAAAAGGTCTGAGAGGTGAACCAATTGAAAGGTATTCGGGAGAAGGCAAAGCGGCTATCGTGAAGCACCAGCAGGATTTCACTGCCGCAACGGACTGCCTAGTGGCGTGCGATTTTGCAAGAGGAGGAATAGGTATATCGGGATACACTAAAATGCTCAATTTGGCAACAGGATGGAATCTCTCAGAAGAGGAGCTTATGAGAATAGGCGAGAGAACCTGGAACCTGATAAGACTCTTCAATCTACGAGAAGGATTCACAAGGGAAGATGATACGATTCCAGTAAGAATGCGTGAGGAACCGCTTCCATCTGGGATTGCTAAAGGGAGACTCGTCTCCAATGAGATGCTAAATAAGATGCTGGATGAATACTACCAATTGAGAGGTTGGAACGAAAAAGGGGTCCCAACAAAAAGAAAATTGAGAGAGCTTGGTCTGCATTAACTACTGAGAGGAGGAAGTAATGTGAAAATTGACATACACTCACACGTATATCCCACGAAATATCTTGACATGCTGAGTAAGTTGGGCAAGTTGGAGCGAGATGCAGCTGGAAATATGGTGATCCTTAACAGTGAGGGATTGAGGAGGACTCGGGTCACGGCTTTTTTTTCTTCCGCAGTCTTTGACTTAGAGAAACGTATTGAAAGCATGGATCGATTCGGCATCGATAAGGAAGTGATAAGTGTGGGTAACCCTTGGGTTGATTTTTTGGATCCTGAGCGAAGTGTGGACCTGGCGAGAGTTGTCAACCATGAGCTTTCTAAAATGGTCCAGAAGTACCCCGACAGATTCATTGGCTTAGCTGTCCTACCCCTTAACAACATGCACAAAGCTTTGGATGTACTTGATACAGCAACTAAAGAACTCGAGCTGAAGGGGGTGATCATCGGCTCAAACGTTATGGGCAAATACCCAGACGCCCCGGAGTTTCAGCCCCTCTATGAAAGGGCAGCGCAGTTGGACGTACCTATATTCTTGCACCCAATTTCTTCTCGAGAAATAGATGCACTGAAAGATTACGATTACCTGATCCCCGGGTTAGAATTCCCCTTTGATACAACAAGAGCAGTATCAAGGCTGATATTTAGTGGCGTGCTGGAAAAAAACCCAAACCTGAAATTGATTGTGGCTCACCTAGGTGGTACTTTGCCATATTTGTCCGGGAGGCTAGATGTGATCTATGACAAATTCTCAGATTGTAAAAAATACATAAACAAAAAACCCAGCGAATACTTGAAAAAAATTTACTACGACATTATAGGCTACAGTAAGCCAGCGTTAACATGCGCGTATGAACTATTAGGCCCAGAACCACTCCTCTTTGGCACAGACTATCCGTTCGCAATTGGTGATCGCCGAAAAATTATTGAAAGCGTGCAAAGAATGAGTATTCAGGAGAAGGAGAAAGCGGAGATCTTCAGTGAAAATGCAATAAGGCTTCTAAACATATAGCAGAGAGATGAATTCATAAGTAGCGGACGAGGCAGGAAATTATACCAGCCCCCTCTTTTTTCCATTTTATCCCTAGATAGATAAGCTAAATAGCAATCACGCAAATATTCGTTCCATAAATGGTAACTATTTAGATGTATAGAAGTTTAGAAGATGCTAAATGACTGATATCAAATCAACTCTTTAACGGCCGAAGAAATCGTTCACCTTTATAAAAATAGGTTACGCATCCACATCTATATCCCTCCAGTGCAAATAATTTATAAGAAACCTTTTCCAAAAACATCGATCGAATAAAAAGGTGAGATAAATGAGAGCAATAGGAAGAGTGTTAAGCATCGCAAATGAACTTGTCAGAAAACATATGTTTGTAAAGAAAGGCGAGGAAGTGCTATTGATGACCGACATGGAGACGGACATGGACTTTGCACGGGCAATAGGTGCCGTATGCAGATCGTTAGGGGCGCAAGTTACCATTGTTACGATACCGCCTAGCTTCACAAAGGTGAGCGAACTCACGAAGACGGCCGAAAAAGCCCTCGAAGGATGCGATGTTTACATCCCGATGGCGCCTACAACGGGGAAGGCTGTGCACTCTCGAAGGGTTGCCGAACTGTTGGGTCAGGAAACGTTCAGGGAGTTCATTGTGGGGGGATGTGCGCCAGGCGGTATTCCCATCGATATATTCGTGAGGACAATAAAGGAACACGATTACGAGGATGTATATCGAAGGAGCAAGGCCCTCGCAAGATGGCTAGCAGACAAGAAGGAAGTGCACGTGACAAGTCAGGCTGGAACCGATTTCACATGCTCGATTGAAAGCATATTTGCCGTGAGTCCGAAGGGCCCACCCAAGGGTCCATACAAGTGGTGTGCCGGGATAGCTCGAGAACCTGGAGAACTGGCAAGTTTACCGGATGGGGAAGCGTGGGGAGGGCCAAGAGAAGGAACAACGGAAGGGGTAGTGGTTGTTAATGGAACGATTTCTTCTCCACCCATTTGCTTATGCCCAGAGGGGCCTAGTCCCCCTGTAAAACTAACCGTAAAAGAGGGCAGAGTAGTTAAGGTTGAAGGCGGAGCAGAGGCCAAGATTATCCGAAAGCTTATGGATTCTTATGAAAACTACGACAACTTCACCGAGGTTGCTTTTGGAACAAACCGATGGATAACTGAGCTGGTCGGACATATAGAGTGGGATAAAAAGTCAGCAGGAACGATGCATGTGGCCTTGGGATGCAATCTCCTCCAGATATACCCCTACGGAACCAAGGATTGCGAGATTCATACCGACATGGTGCTTCGCAACCATACCGCTGAAGTGGATGGCGAAGCCATCCTCAAGGAAGGAAAACTACTCTGGGAAAAGTTCTTCGTTGAACAATAGAAACAAGCTAGAAGATAAGAGTGAAGATTAGTCAGTGTGCAGGTCCGTCACTTATCCTAAAATCTGCGTGCGAGTTAAAATAATACGAATGGAGCAGTGTTGGCTAGTATGTATGGCTGGGCCGGTACCATACTTTACGTTGACCTGACGAGGAAGAAGATCTGGAAAGAACCTTTGAGTAGAAAACTTATGTCCTTCATCGGGGGTAGAGGGATCAACGTCAAGATTCTTTATGACATGTACAAGCCGGGAACAGACGCGTTTGATCCAAGTAACCCCATCATATTTGGAACAGGACCGTCAGTTGGCACGTCGGCTCCAGCGGCGTCAAGATTTAATGTGACTACTAGGTCTCCCCTAGGCTATCTTGGAGATGGTAACTGTGGGGGATTCTGGTCTCCAGAACTAAAGCGTGCGGGGTATGATCACATCGTCGTTTTGGGTAAAGCTCAGAGCCCAGTGTACCTATGGGTGGAAGATGATCACGTCGAATTAATAGATGCAAGCAATTTATGGGGAAAAGATACGTGGGTAACTGAAAAGATTATTAGGAAAGAACATAACGATCAGGAAATACAGATTCTATCCATAGGTCAGGCGGGGGAAAATCTGGTCAGATTCGCGTGTGTTAGAACTGGACCAAAACGTGCCGCTGGAAGGACAGGTTCTGGTGCTGTCATGGGGTCAAAAAATTTAAAAGCAATCGCTGTCCGAGGGACGGGAACAATCAATGTCGCAGACGAGGAGGGCTTAAAAAGGGCCGTAAGAAAGGCGTTTATTAAGCTTAAAAACTCGGGTCTTTATAAAACTCTCGGAGTCCCTGGATGCTTTGGGGCCTTTTGGTTTAAACATCAAAATGGTGATATGTTGTCGACAAGGCATCACAGCTCGGGATACTGGAAAGACGCAGGGAAACTAGATCCAGCTGTTTTCCGTAGGCGGTGGATGATCAGGAGGGTAGGATGTGCAGGGTGTACGGTGAAGTGTTCACAGGAGTACGTAGTGAAAGACTCTCCATATGGAGAAATGCGTTCGGAAGTTCCAGAGTTTGGAGGTTTTGTAGGTCTTTCATCCGTTGTGGACAATTCAGATTGGTACTCAGTCTTAAAGGCGAATGAAGTTGCCAATGAATACGGCCTAGACTTGACTTCTACAGGCGGCGTCATAAGTTTTGCTATGGAGCTCTATGAAAAGGGCATAATCAACAGGGACGATGTTGGATTTCCATTGCACTGGGGGGAAGGCGAATCGATAATTAAAATGATTGAGATGATCGCGAAGCGGGAAGGATTCGGAGACATCTTGGCTGAGGGAGAGGTAAGGGCGGCAAAAAAGATAGGCAAAGGGGCGCAGGAGTATGTTCTCGCCATAAAAAACGTGGAACAACACGAAGTTGTGAGGGCAACGAAGGGATCCGCTTTAGCTGAGGCGGTTTCGTCCAGAGGGTCAGACCATCTAAGGGGACAACCGCTCGTCGAAATGATGGGTTTAAGTCCAGATGAATGTAAACGGCTTTTTGGTTTCTCAAATATTGGAGATCCAGAGGCTTATGAGAATAAAGGCAGGGTGGTGGCTAATTTTTATGAGCGAATCTGTGCAATTAGTGATATGATGGAGATGTGCAAGTTCCAAAGTGAATGGGTTAGCCCGTGGTGTCTAACCGCAGATGACTACGCTGAGCTGTTCTCCACGATAACGGGCGTAGAAATGGATGCAGCCGGATTTTACAGGGCCGCGGATCGTCTAATTAACTTGGAGAGAGCGTTTATTGCGCGAGAAGGCATAAGGAGAAAAGATGACTACCCATCATGGAGGGAATTTAAAGAACCATTGCCCTCAGGGCCTAGAAAAGGTGCGGTACTGGATAAAGAGAAATACGACCGAATGTTAGACGAGTACTACGAGGCCAGAGGCTGGGACAAGAATACTGGCGTTCCGAAAAAAGAGACATTGGAAAAACTTAAGCTTAAAGACGTCGTAGAAGTTTTGAGTTAGGAGAAGGATTGAGGGAGCGATAGAAGATGAGTATGGAGGATTATGAAAGGTTACGTGCAAGCACGAGCCAATATTATCCTAGGTTTTCGGATGAAGAGTACGAAAGAAGGCATCGGACAATTAGACAAGCTATGGATGAACACGAGTTGGACTGCCTGGTCATATATGGCGATTCTGGGATGAGCGGGCATAATCAGGCAAATACTCGCTACCTATGCAACTACATCGACCATTATTTTACATATGTCGTCTTTCCACGCGACGACGAACCAACATTATTCTGCAAGCTGTACTGCCATTTACCAAACGCAATGGCGGTCTCCCCAATAAGGGATGTGCGCGTCAGCGGTCTGAACCCGAGCGCGATAATCGCTAGGAGGATAAGGGAGCTAGGACTTGAAAAGGGAAGCATCGGGACAGTGGGTGTAGATACCCTTAATCCGTCGATCCCACACGACCATTACGTCATTCTGAAGGAGAAACTTCCCGGCGCACGTTTCAAAAACTTCACTCCCATCTACGAAGGAATTCGACTAATCGCAAGTCCTGAGGAGATCAAATTCTTAGAGAAGGGAGCCGAATTAACTGATCTTGCAATGGAAGCACTAGTCGACGCCGTCAAGCCAGGAGTCAAAGACTATGAGCTTTATGCCATATCCCACTGCTCATATCTACGTCGTGGAGGCTCGTTCTTCTTCTCATTGATCGGGTCAACACCCATGTCCAACCCCACAATGCCCTATCCTTGGCCGTTGGGATACTGGTCCAACCGCGTTATTCAGCCAGGAGATATTGTTATCTCTGAGATAAGCGGAAGTTACTTCGGTTACTCTGGACAGATAAATCGGTCCATAGCTCTAGGTCAACCTACGAAGGAATATTGGAACATTTTCGATCTTGCGCTAGAAGCATATGAGGAAATAAGACAGCTGCTGAAGCCTGGGAGAAGAAAGAAAGATATTATGAGAGTAGATGCAAGAATTCGGGAGAGGGGGTTCGTAATGCAAGCTCCATTGGTTCACGGCTGGGGGCTGAATGTAGGCCCCCCGATGATGGATTTCTTTAAGATCTCCGATGAGGTAGGGATGCCGAGATTACCGCCAGAATTCACTCACATGGAGTTGAAGGAAAACATGACGGTGGTAATCCACCCTAACATCTGCACCCCAGACCTGAGAAGAGGGATATACCTAGGAAATATGTGCCGTATCACATCAAACGGTGCACAGTCGTATCAGAAATATCCTCTCGAGTTCATAGTCAAGCAAGTATAAATCGCGCCCAGTTTCTGGGCTTACTAGGTGAATGTTGCCACGCCGCATGCGGTGTTCCATGTTTCCAACACTATCTCCTCGGTCGCTTATGCACCCTTTCTTGCCACGCCTCGAGTAGGGCTTGATGAACGTGCTTTCCATGCTCAGTTTAACGGTCTCCTTTAGGTCAATTATGCCCATCTTGTGTGCGCCTTGGGTTTTAATTATCTTCCTTACTATGTTAGCGCGTTTGACAAATGAGTTCAGCAACCCACTGTGCCGCTCTTCCCACAACTTGGGGACACTTGTCGACATGCGCTCCTTCTCTCTCAAATTCCCGGTACTGTTGGACATCCTGAAGGTTGAATGATCTACCAAAAATTTTCTTTTGTATATCCCTGCATATGCAGCTACCATATTCTTTTTCGAATTTGTCGTATAGTTTTCGACAGATTCCATATAGTCTGTCCCGGATTTCATATCCTGGATCTTCAAAGCTTCCATTCGGGCTTCTTTCACGACCTTTCCACAATGAGAGAGCCAAGACGCCACCCGTGAACGCCCCGCAGACCATTCCCATTTTAGAAACTCCTCCAGCAAGACCAGTTGCTGCTTTGAATGCACCGCCGTCCTCCAAGCTGAAGACATCTTGGATCGCTGCTAGCACGCTCTGGGAACAACCGCCATATTTCCTTTCATATTCGAAGCCGAGCTTGAAAGCTCTTTCTAGGAGAGCCCTGTTTGATTTTTCGGTTGACATAATATTTATCATATCACAACGTGCTATCTCGATAAATAAAAGTTATGGTTTACACTGCAAGTGGGATGTGTTATGGATAGAAATCGTTCAAAGTGATATTAAACCCCTGATGGACATCGCGCGCACTTCAGATCTTACATTTTAGAAGAACAGTGAAGCAACGTGAATGAGATGAAAGTGGATTTGGTTGATCCGTGGATTTTGAAGCTTTTGCGCATTCGTTCAAAGCTGCGTCGAGCGTTCTGACAGTGGGTAGGCAAGACTTTTCCTGATTTATGCGGCAGACAGTTGAGCATTGAGATGGGTTTGTCACTTATCTTGGTGGCTCTCGGTAAGATATCTTCTCGGACTTGTTGATTTAATTATTTTCATGGTGATGTTGATGTCTTTCCACCTCAACGCTGAGGCCTCGCCTATTCTCGCAGCCGTTTCTTTTAATGTTTGCGATAGGCCCGCCATTTGACCTCCCTATCCCCCGCTATAAGCTGATCTATCTCGCTTGGCGATGTATTTTGGTGGCGTCCATGAGCCATATTTTAGATATGCGGAATAGGCGTAAATCATTAACTTACTAGACTGTTCTATTGAGCTAGATGAAATTAAGAAAAAGTTTAAGCTAGGCGTCAAACTTCAAAAGAAAGCGTCGTTATAACCCTCAACCGTAGATATGTTGAATATGACCCTGAACTTGGAGCTATATGCATATTCAAATCTAAGAAAACCATGGATGAAAGGAAACTCGGATATTTCACGTGTGACCTATGCGGTGCTAGACCAGAAACGTCAGGGGCAGAACAACTATCAAAGGTTGAAAAAGCCTTTATATCTTGAAATTTAAAATGGGCAGAATCAGACGCGGCTCTATTCTTCAAGAAATTTAGAACACTATCCCCTAAGAAGTAACAAATGTTTCCTTTTTTCCGGTTTAATGATGCTTGGTTCTACTCCAGTTCCAATGCTATGAAATTCTTTGGTAGCTTTTGCCATAAAAGTTAAAAAGCTTGGTTCATCGATTTTTCTAGGTCTCGGAACCTCAACAAGCAGATCCTTACATACATGCGCGGGATTTCTGGTCAACATTAAGATTCTGTCTGAGAGGAAAATAGCCTCTGAAAGGTCGTGAGTTACAAAGAGAATCGTTACACGGGTTTCACGCCAAATCCTTAGTAATTCGGTCCGCAATATATCAGCCGTTATTGCATCTAGGTGGCTAAATGGTTCATCCATTAGTAGGATATCTGGTTCGATGGAAATAGCCCTCGCAATACCGATTCTTTGTTGCATACCTCCTGATAACTGGTGTGGAAATTTGTTTGCGGTATCCTCACTCAGTCCCACCAACCGTATACATTTCTTTGCCAATTCGTTGGCTTCGTCGGGGGATTTATCTTCGTGTACCAATCGAATGTTATCTAGGGCATTTAACCAAGGTAGTAGTCGTGGTGTTTGGAAAACATATCCCATTTTTGCTTCTGAACCATCAGCAGCATAGCATCGCACCTCCCCAGACGTAGGCTGTTCTATTTCTGCGATAATATTTAGTATGGTAGATTTTCCACACCCAGATAGCCCTATTATACTTGTGAAGGTACCACCCTCCACACAAAAATTTAATTTTTCTAAAACCAGTAGTTCTGTTCCGTCCTCCTGTGAAAAAACCTTCTTCAAATCTTTCACTTCAATCCTACCGGCACCCATTCTAATCACTCACAATTTCATTTCTGGTCTCCATCTTAATATGTATTTTTCAGTCGGTTTAAAGACCGCATATTCAATGAATAATATGATCGCTGTGAAAAGGAGGGTCCACGCGATTACACCTCTCATACTAAACGTTTCATAGGAATACACGATCATATAACCCATTCCCTCGGTTGCAGCGAACATTTCTGAGATAGTAACGATTTTCCAAGAAATTGCAAATCCATACCGAATTGCAGCGAAAAGGAAAGGCATTAGAGATGGAAAAATAATCTTTCTTAGGATGGATTTCGAGGATACTTCGAAGGCCCGAGCCATATCCACCAGTTCTTTATCGACAGCTTTTACGCCCTCCCAGATATTTAAGGCCACAAACGGAAAGGTTATTAACGTTGTGGCTAACAACGGGGAAGCTGGCTTTAAACCAAACCACATCGTAGCCAACACTGCCCAGCAAAGGGCGGGGATTGATAGGCTAACCGTAACGTAATCCCGGAAAAAAGATTCCCAATATCTTCTAGCTCCCATAACAACCCCCATTGAAATTCCAACCGTCATAGAGGCTGCAAAACCTATGGCTATCCTCATCATGGTAGCAGTGACATGCTTCATAAGACCACCGTAAAGGATTATATCCTTCAGGGTTCCAGCGATAATAGGTGGTGAAGGTACAATATAATGTGGGAAGAAAAGGGATAAAATCCACCATCCTATCACCAAAGAGACATAAGACATTATCCATGGGGGAAGAAATCTTTTTAGTGTCCTTACGATTTTCATATGACCCTCCCTCAAAAAAAGGGGGAAACGGTGTCTATTCTTCCCATGTTATGTAACGCACTTCCGGGGGTTCCCCACCCGGCGGAAAAGCTCCGGCTTCCTGAGCGAACCTCATGAAATCTTGCTCGCCTTTTGCCCAGTCTGGGGTAATGCGGATGTCTCGGTAGAAGAATTCATGCTCGTTTTCCCATTTCAGAATGAAATCCAGCTCTTCCTCTGTGCCCTCGCTAGCCCCCGATAGTTGCGGGTAAATGTGCATTATCTCTGCCCTTTTTTCAAACCATGCATCCACACCTTCTTGCCAAGCTTCGAGCAGAAATTTGGCACAGTCTTCGTTTTCGTCAAGCCAATCCTTATAGGCGGCCCACATATTGTACGTCGGTCCGTCATGCCCCGTGAAATCTTTGTATACCTCCCATTGGGATTTACCGTCATACATGGCCCTTATCTTGCCTTCCATCATCAAGATGGATGCACCTTGTGTAGGGGCGCATAAAGCGCAGTCGATGTCACCCTTATCTAGTAGACCTGGAAGGAGGAAATAGTCGGCTATCACAAATTCGAAATCTCCCCCTTCTTTAAAGTCTAGTCCATGCATTTTCTTTGCCAACACTTGAAATGTTGCGACATCGCCTCCACCCCAAGAATTTATACCGATTCTTTTACCCTTTAAGTCTGCTAGGGTTTGGTACGGTGAATCGCTCTTAACCAGCAGTTGCATGTATGCTTTGTTATATTTTCCGAACATGACTATTTTTTTACCTGTTTCTCTCTCGAGGTGGGCCATTTCAATTAAACCAAAAGACCCAACGTCTGCGTGACCACCCATGAAGAAAGCAAAGTCATCCCAAGTAGCCGATGTGACAAGCTTAATGTTATATTTTTCTTCGTATTTTGCGTATATTCCAGAATCTAGCATATATTGACCGACTATATCCGGCGCAAAAACAAACCTCAGTATTTTTGCTGGTGGGCGAGGTGGTGGAGCTACAGTAGGTAAGTATAGGTAATAGAAAGCAGCAGATACAACTGCAGCGGTAACGATTACAGCAGCCGCAAAGACAGCAACGATTTTATATGAAACACCAGCTTTACTCATGGTTTAACACCCGATAGAACTCTGATACGATACTATTGTTTATAACTTTTTCCCAAATGCATGCGTATCCTCTTAGATTTGGGGCCGTACTCTAAACCCCATTTTCTTATGACTGCCATTGGTGGGAGACTGCAGCATTCTTTAAGAGTTTTAGTATCTTTCCCCTAATTGAGTTACTAAATAATAATTCCGATTGGTGGCCTTGAGCACGTGTTGGACGAATTGATGTCTCAAAAGTGATGCAGTCTTGTGTTTTGGTTCTAACTCTAGCATAACCTCTTCGTATGCCATTCTGAAATATCCCATTCTTTATATCCAGCACGAGGTTTATTTACCTCTGCTGACTTCAACGATTTCCCCCGCCGCCTAATTTTTCTCATTCGGGAAGAGAAAAAGCTTCATCATTGCGCAGTGTAGCCGCCATCCACAAATATTGCCGACCCTGTGATAAAGGACGACTCGTCAGATGCTAGGAAAAGCGCAGTGAGGGCAATATCCTCAGGCGTACCTAACCTTCCGATGGGATGCGATGTCAAACGAGCAGCACGCATTTCATTAGGCTTTCCAGATTCAGCCCATAATCTTTTGGTCATCGGAGTCTCTATGGTGCCGGGACATATACAGTTAACACGAATATTGTAGGGGGCAACCTCCAAAGCAATAGCTTTTGTGAATGCAACAACACCTCCTTTAGAAGCGCAATATGCGCTGAAGCCAGGAGTACCCACAAAACCAAAAGTTGAAGCCGTGTTAATGATGACGCCGCTTCGTTGCTTCATCATAATTGGAATAGCGTATTTACAACCCAAGAAAACGCCCTTTAAATTAACATTGATAACCATATCCCAGTCCTTTTCTTTCATCTCAGTTGTCGTCACCCTCAAATTTGTCCCCGCGTTATTATGTAGCACATCCAGTGTTCCGTACTTCTCAAGAGCGGTTTCGATCATCCTCTTAACATCAGAAGCTTTGGTAACATTGACTTGGACAAATATGCCCTTCCCCCCCTTCTCTTTGATCATCTTTACAATTTCTTCTCCCGCTATAGAGTCGCGATCAGCTACGACAACCTTCGCGCCTTCCATAGCAAACAGCAAAGCTGTTGCGCGTCCTATACCGGAAGCAGCACCTGTAATTATCGATACTTTTCCCTTCAGCCTCAAATGGAAACACTCCGCAATTTCAGAGTTTTGAACCATGCTATAAATTTTTCTCTCAGAGGCTTTATGCTTAAGCTTTCTTTTGAACCCCCTATTACCTCCTTAACCCTCATCAATGAGTATTTGCGCTTCTGTCTGCAAAATGTCTCATTTTGACTTGCCCGTCGATCCATCTAACAAGTTCGGATGATACGCTTACTGTGATGCTACTTATAGGTTGCGTGCAGTATACGCCAACGGCATGTCCGTTTCAGCATCACATGCCTGGACGGGGCACTTGCATTCCCGTTTAATCGGGCAGTTGAAAATACTTTAGAGTCTTTGACGCTAACGTAAAGAGCATATCCGACGACGTAACATAGAGGGCTCCATTCAAACCCAGATTATGCCTGAGGTTGCCCAACCTGTCTCTCGGGTCTTTACGCCATTGTAGGATAACCTAATGGACATAATTGGAATTCTATAACCCCCACCGCAACTATTGCTGTGCTCTTCGAGATCTACCTTCAAATATTCTTAGTTTTCTCAATCATTTTAGACCTATCTACGACATGTACCGTGAACTCTCACCTTCGGGGGGCAATCGCTCTTAAGATCTTCTCAACTCATTTTTACACTTTATGATCTGCCACCCGGCACCCTCAACCTCATAGCGCCTTGAAGGATAGGCTTATTTGACGGATCTAGCGCGCTACTTCCCTAAGTATATTCTGTTTAGGTCAAGCTGCCGAAGAATGAAAAGCTCTTCTTCTGAGGGTTCCTTTGTGATCTTGAGATCCTTTGAAATCTTAAGGTCCCAACCAGTGTTTTTCTTTACATCTTCTAGTTTTACTCCGGAGTGGATAGATTCCAGTATCATTTCACCCGTTTCTTTGTCAAATCTTAGAACCCCTAGATCCGTAATTACTGTATCGGGACCTCCGCCCTCTAGTTTAAGTCGTTCTCGCTCCCATCTTCCTCCAAGAAAACCGGGACTGGTGACAAAGTCTACTTTCTCAGGAAAACTTCTTCTCTCGTGCCGTGTTATGATTAAGATTCGCTTGGCCAATGAAGCTATCTCGCATGCTCCTCCACTTCCCGGGAGTCTAACCTTTGGTGTTCCGTAATCTCCTATTATCGTGGAGTTAATATTTCCAAATTTGTCAATTTGTGCGCCCTCAAGGAAACCGACATCGATTCGTCCGGCTTGAAGATATAAGCTGAAAACCTCAAACATGGAGCAGACGCTTTGAGCGCCGGAGACTAGGCAAGGATCGCCTATAGAAAGCGGCAACCTGGTTGGATTGGCGCCTATTACTCCAGCCTCATAAATCATTATAAGATGTGGAGTGCTTGTTCTCTTCGCTAGATTGGCGGCAAGGTTAGGCAATCCAACCCCTACAAAAACTATCTCATGATCTCGGAGTTCCTTGGCCGCAGTTACCGTCATAAGTTCAGACGAAGTATATTCCATCGCGATCACCTCATTAGTACCATCCGTAATTTGTTGCGACACTATAGAAGCTTTTGGGCCTCAACTTCATCAACTTTTCTGCACCCAATTTTTTCACGTATTCAGCGCGATTCTCCACGCCATAAACCCACTCATCTAGGTATTTTTCAAGCAAATCAGCTTCTCTTGAGATAGTGTTCCATTCTATATAAAATTCGTTATCCCTATCATAGTACCCTTGCGCATAAGAGGGGTGGGCCGCCCAGGGTTCCTCCATCAAGGCGTCAACAATAAAATCTGGTATCAGGGTCTTGTTTGGATCGCTACGTATCACGTATTCATCGACTATCTCCTCCACGCTAACGATGACCTTCTTCGCGGCGAAAGCGGCCTCCTTGTGGTCACCGGTTATCCCCCAGATCTGGACGTTCCCGTTCTTATCCGCCCTTTGGGCATGTATAATAGATACGTCGGGATTCAATGGGGGAACAACGCAAATTTCTTGCTCGGTGTAAGGGCACTTTATAACTTTTATCTTAGGATTATTTTTTGGCAGATCAGATCCCCGGAAGGATTTAAGGGGGAAGAAGGGTAGATGAAGCGCCCCTCCTAGGATACAGCAGATCATGCCGAAGTGTGTGTACTCCTCGATT
>Ga0315309_1000777_pt1 | contig 19426 bp, 21 predicted proteins | sample TDP4_MG_FD_203080 | JGI IMG/M metagenome (GOLD analysis project Ga0315309, IMG submission 203080) | Freshwater sediment microbial communities from Lake Towuti, South Sulawesi, Indonesia - TDP4 | ecosystem: Environmental > Aquatic > Freshwater > Lake > Sediment | place: Indonesia: South Sulawesi... | reverse complement strand
TTTCGGTGTGGGCGCTGCTTGGGTTGGATAAGGTCAGTTTTGCTCCCTAGTCGTTCCACAGCTTCTGAGGGTTCCGAGCCGTCGCCTCACATCATCCCAGCATAACCTAAAAGCCGATTCAACCTATTATCGTTTTACACTGTTCTGCAAACAGTCACTGCGCAACAGGATATTCATTAACTCGTCCAACGCGCCTAGACGCAGCATACACAACAACAGCAGCAGTCACTAACACAATGCCCACGATCCCCAACATGACCAAACTTGACGAAACAACACGAACAGAACCAACACTGCTGTCCGCACCCGCATGATCCGCGTCTCCAGACCAACTTGCACGCACAAAATACAATCCAGAAGACGCAGGCCTCCACTCGTAAAAGTAATGTCCATTAGAATCACACGACACAGTCTTCAAAACAGCCCACGAAGAATTATCTGACCTCACATAAATTGTAACCACCTCAGCAACCGAAACAGGAGAAAGCACTCCGCTTACAGCAACCGAACCGCCCTCAATCACAAACCCCGAAGAAAGCGACAACGTAATAGAAGAATTCGTCAATCCGCTGAAACTCGAAGAAACCTGCCCAGGCGACACCTGCTCGGCGTCCTCCAAAGTTACAATCTGAGCGGAAATTCCCTGAAGTGAGTCTGGAAACTCACCAACTCTCCAGCCGCTTTCCCAATTGCCACCTGTAGTCTCAGCTACATAATAATGCTGCCCACTATAACTAAAATAAGTAACCGCCGTTCGAGTATCAGTGGGCACATGCGAAAGACTCACACCAACATTCATGTGCTCCTCACTTTCATAGTAGAGCAACACAATGTCTAAACCGCCAGCCATCATAACCGAGGCAGCCAGAAAAGAAAAGAGATCACAGTCACCCTGGTTGTCGACAATTGTTTCAACAGGAAACTTCTGAGGCGCGCTCGCCTCATAGGGGATCTGATGCACAATCATCAAGACACCATTAGCAAAATCCTCATCATCCTGATAAACACTCCACAGACTATCAGCCATAGGCTTCAAAGCATAAGGAGTAACAAACTTCCCAAAGTCAAATTCAGAATGCAAACCGTGATCTTTGCTAGCAAAATAATCGTACAATGAAGACGTCACAGAAACATTCAACTCATAACGGTCCGAGCCGTCCGGATGGTCCAGAAGCCAATAACTATGTGCATAGTCAGCTCCAAAAGAGCAAGGAACAAACGAAGACAACACTAGAAAAACCACTGACAACACGACAACGGCAAAAGAATACGGAGACAAAACCGACTTGTGCATCTTTCTTCTAATCGTCTATCTTCCAGCCCCACGAATAAAAGAAGTATGAACGATAAGTCATGACAGCCAATATGTACGATTAGCTTCAGTTCAGCTGAAAAAAGCCGGCTACTTCAGAGATTTGACGCCAAGTGGCACAGTCTCCGCTATGGGAATCAACATTGGAGAGGCGCTTTTCGAAACCGGCTGTCCGCCGACGCCGCTCTCACGGCCTTGATCGCACTCTCCTCCTTGTCTTTTATCTCTAGCATAACGTCGAAGTCAACAGGCTTGGTCTTCTCCAAGAAATTTCGGAAATGCTTCAGATTGATCGATTCAGTATGCCTAGCTTTTGGGCTGCCCGTTCTAGGAGAGCTGTAATCGACCATGGGAATCCCATCCCTTCGACGCCAAGTTTCCGGAAAAAGCTCGAAGGCCTCCTTCACCGTCTCTCCACAATTGTTAACCTCATGATGAAAAGAATCAAACAAAACAGGAATACCTGTCTCAGCACTAATATTCAAACAGTCCCTCAGACCATAGAGCCTGTCATCATTCTCCAACACGAGCCGTCCTTTTATCACGCGATCAAGCTTCTCAAACCTATCCACAAACCGCTTCATACTTTTCTCCTTGTCTCCATAGACTCCCCCCACATGTATCTGGATCTTAGCAGAAGCATCGAGTCCCATAGAATCCAAGACGCCCACATGATAAATCAGCTCGTTCACACTGTTTTCAAACACTTTATCGTCCACGGAGTTGATCAGAGTGAACTGGTCAGGATGCATCGAGATTCTTATCCCACAAGCCCTAACACAATGTCCAATTCTCACGAAATCCTTCTTGAAATATCCCTGCCAATCGAATTTACAGACTGGGTGAGATGCAAAAGGAACCAAGTCAGACGTGATTCTAAAAAACAAGATCCCATTGCTAACATTGAACCTCAGCATTCTTTCGAGACAGTCCAAGTTGTTATCTACTGTTTCTATCAAACGCTCCTCAGAGTAAGACCTCAAACGAAACGTGCGATCTCCCTTGCATCCTATAGTCCAGTTTATGCACGGATAGCCAATTTTCATAGTCTAGACCATTTCATTTCAAGAAATCAGCCAGATTTGTAGCACCCAGCTTGAACTCTGGGAAAATCTCCAACAATTGCTTGGCCATTTCAGCAAGAATCCTCTTCACGCCATCAGTCTTCTCAACTTCCAACATCGGATAAATCCTAATCACGATTCCATCTTCTCTTCCACTAATCAATGAAAGGAAATTAATCTTCCTGCCTCCCTCAATCGCCAACGAATCAACCAAAATACTCCCCTTCCCGCGTTCGATGTACATGCTTGTCGTCTTAAGAACACTATCACCATCTCTTATGAACAACGGCTTCATCTTCACAAAGATATCCTCAACATCGACTCTTCCATTCAGCACCACATGGGGCATACACCTTCCACTAACCATCACTTCTTGATTGAGAACAGATATAAAAAAATGGGAAGATCAGAAGAAAAAACTCTCAGCTTACTTTGGCAATATGACCCTGTCTATCACATGAATCACACCGTTGTCCACCGCAACGTCGGCCTTCACGACATTTGCGTCGTTCACCTTGACACTCTTGTGAAGATGCCACTTGGAAGCATCAATCTTGATGCTCTGACCCTGAACAGTCTTTGCAGAACTCATCTTTACGACGTCGGCAGCCATGACCTTGCCCGGGACAACGTGATAAGTCAAAACCGACTTCAACTTTGGAATGTCTTTCAAAAGTCCCTCAACCGTACCTTTTGGTAGCTTTGCGAAGGCGTCGTCTGTTGGCGCAAAAACTGTGAACGGCCCTTTTCCCTTTAGCGTTTCAACTAAACCAGCAGCTTGAACAGCCTTGACAAGCGTCTTGAACGAACCCGCAGCAATTGCAGTATCCACAATATCCGTCATTCACATCACCTCCATGCGCGCATTTTTGACTTTCATCCAAAAACTCATCTATCTGACAATTATTAAGTCCATGTGACTGTGGTGCCACAGTAACAAAAGCATTTTAGCAATTCGCGGAAATAGCATGCTTTTATGAACTATAAAGAAAGACAGGAAATAATCGCGAGTTCACCTATTTCGTTCGGGTATTTGAAGCGCTTCAACACAGCCGCCGGCATTCTGCATTTGGCGCAGGGAATAATCATGCTATCTCTAGGAGGCCTCTTAGAGTGGGAACAGAAGATATACACGTTCTATCTGAAACTGAACATAACGATGGGGCCTCCACCGAAAATCGAGCTCATGCCAGATCCTCGGGTCCTGTTCACCCTTGGCTATTTGGGCGTGATTGTGGCTTCTTTTCCCTTGATCTCTGCGATAGCACACTTTACGGTCGCATATCCAAAGAATGAGAGTTACAATGAGGATCTGAAGAAGGGGATGAATCCCTACCGCTGGTATGAATACGCCTTCTCAAGCTCGATAATGATAGTGTTGATTTCGCTGTTCGTAGGCGTCTGGGACTTCTGGTCTTTGACAATGATTTTTGTGCTGAACGCAATGATGATAATGTTTGGGTATATGATGGAACTGGTCAATCAAAAAACTGAGAAAACGACATGGTCGCCATTTATTCTTGGATGCATCTCCGGTGGGCTTCCATGGGTTGCGCTATACGCTTATTTCATAGCCGCAGTCAGGTCCGTAGACGTGCAAATACCAACATTCGTATACTTCATACTCTTCATCTACTTCATACTGTTCAACGTCTTCGCAATCAACATGGTATTACAATACAAAGGCGTCGGACGCTGGAAAGACTACCTCTACGGCGAACGGGTCTACATAATCCTCAGCTTCGTAGCGAAAACAATCCTAGCATGGCTAGTATTCATCGGTGTATTCGCCCCATAGCCGAATAGCTTACGACACCCACACGTGGACTCGTCTAAATCCCGCAATATCGCAGCACATCCCATCTCTTAGTCTTTTGGTCCTAAGGATAAACTGTGTAACCTCAGTTTAGTGGACTTTGTCACAGCCGCAGCTGCACAGTGGCTCCCAGTCATCGCTTCAAATCATCCAACGATATTTTGAAAGATTAATCCTATAACAAATCGACTACTACACTGTAGCGTTATTGACACTAGAAGAAGGATGCTTTAGGAGGACGACGTTGCGCTACTCTCTGCTGTTTTTGCTAAGGAGTGCTTGCAGTCTATTATTCTGTCACAGCTAAAACACTCATCAGGAATAACAGCATCCTTCGGAAGAGTCCGCAAATACCCAAACTGATACCTACATCCAAGCTCAGCTTCCTCCCTCGAACTCTCCTCCATTATCCTCTCCTGAATAGGCACGGGAGGAGGCTCAGGCGCCTGTAAAACTGGAGCATCAGCCTCAGCAACCTGACCAACAATCCGACCAACAGGAGCCTCTATTTCAACTGGTTCATCCTCTTTGACAACTCTTTTTGGTGGCGCAAACTTCTCGCCCAAATTCTTGGTGACTCGTTTCGAATAACTGTAGACACCGCCCACTAGAATACAGAGAGCACAAAGCCGACTAATCTGCACTACTTCATCAGTGTAAGCCGTCAACGTAAAATTCAACTCAAAAAGAATCGCAATCATAGACCCAAAAAAGAACAGAAAACCCGACAAAGCCACAGGCATCCAAAACGACCTGCCTACACCCAAATGCCTAATGGCCTGCAAAGTCTTCAAACTCAACAAGATTAATGCAACAGCAATCGACGCAACCACAATCTCTAAAACGAGGACCAACGCCTACTCCAACCTGTACCAACAAACAAACCTCTCATCCACATTCCAGAGAAAAGCATTGTGAAACGGTAATAAGTATCCAAAATAAGCGACAGGATCATTCACTCTTCTTCAGCCGTCAACGCGTCTGGCCTATCCAAAGCTTCGTTGACTCTTTCATCCGGCTCCTAACCTCATGAAGCGTCTTCTCAATCTCCTGCCTCTCCTCATCAATTCTACTTCGCGTCTCCCACAGCCCACTCAAATCCTCTGGACTCAGGTCTTGCACGCCTTCCCTGCGCATTTTCTCAGCAAGCTCAAGATCATCCTTCGAAGGCTTCACACTAAACTTCTTATCCTCATTGCTGTGTCTAACCATCTGCAAAAGCGTGGTGTATGGATAAACCAAACACGGAACCAACACGTAGTCGCGTATGCTCAACCTATCAAACTGCTCATGAGCCTGCATCTCGGCCCTCACGATCTGATCACGCCCAGAATTCGTAAGCAAACTGTCCTTCTGCTTCCTCTCATCATGTTCCGTGGGCAACCTCAACAGCTCCCTTATCGCAAAATATCTCCGCTGCCCGTCAATGATCACATATTTACCCCCGCCGTAAAAGAAATCCAACCGTTCAGGTAACTCCGCAACCTCAAAGGGCTTCAACAAGCCAAACTGCCCAATAGAATGCTTCAGGGCGTTCAAATCGTCACGCTTCAAAGTTTTGGATGCCTTAGAACCCTTAGCTCCTATCGCCCCAGAAGTAGAAACACCTGATTGTATGGTCTCATAACCACCGCGTCTAGGTTTAACGGCGTCGACGCACACGTTCCATGGGATGGCCAGTTCTGAAAAAGGTATATACTTCAACTCCATATTCTTGCCTAACTTAATCGCTTTCAGTTCCAAGCCCGTACGACTCCTTTTTCGAAAACGCAGAATTCTTTGACATCGGTTTCTGATATCTTTAGACTCACTATAATATATCAACCTTTCTCTCCATTACCCTTAGTTTCCATGCGTCGAGAAGAGGTCAGTGCGGCTTTTGGCCGTGTCACAGCCGTGAGGCTCCCAGCCGTCGCCTCACATCATCCCAATACAGTTTGAAAGCCAACTCCTCTTATTATCAGTTTTGCCTGTCAACCTCAAAGGAAGATGAACACTACAGTTCAGCGTGTTCGACAACTCAAAAACGAACTCAACCCACCCAGCATACGGTTTCAGGAGACTTTAAATAACCACTCAGAACACCATAACTGCTTCTTCAAGATCAACACAAGAAGCGTGGCACCGACCCATGCCGAAACCAGTGATCGTTGTTCACGGCGGAGCAGGCGCTTGGCAACCCGAAAGAAGAAAACCCGGACTGGCAGGAGTCAAAGTAGCGGCTAAAGCAGGACACGACGTTTTAAACGCTCGTGGCGGAACAGCCCTAGACGCTGTTGAAGTAGCCGTCAAAAGCATGGAAGACAACCCCGTCTTTAACGCGGGAATCGGCTCCACCCTAACCATAGACAAACAGATCCAAATGGAAGCCTCGATCATGGACGGCAAATCACTCTGCGCCGGAGCCACAGGCCTCCTAAAAGACATAAAGAATCCTATCAGCCTAGCCCGCATAACAATGGAAAAAACCGACCACGTCTTCATAGTCGGCGAGGGTGCAGAGAAACTCGCCCAAGTCTTCAAACTGGAGCGCAGAGAACCCTTAACCGAACTCCGCCTGCGTTACTGGAAACAACTCACACAAAAACTCAAGACAGGTGAATACGAAGGACTACCCAGACTAAAAAAACTCCTCGCAGCCTACCCAAATCTCTTCGAGATGGACACAGTTGGCGCCGTGGCATTAGACAGAGAAGGCAACACAGCAGCAGCCACATCAACAGGCGGATTCGCACTCAAACTACCGGGCAGAATAGGAGACACACCACTAATCGGCAGCGGCACATACGCCGACAACCAAGCCGGAGCATGCTCAGCCACAGGCATAGGCGAAGTAGCCATCCGCCTGGTTCTAGCCAAACACACCTGCGACCAAATGCACAACGGACAAACTGCCCAACAAGCCGTAGAAAACTCCATCACACTCGTCAATCAGAGACTCCGCTTAGGAAACTCCATGGGTCTCATAGCCGTAGACACACAAGGCAGAATAGGCGCCGCACACAACACTCCCAACATATGCTGGGCATACATGAACCCGAAAACAACCAAACCCAAAGCCAGCATGGAAGCCAAACTCATAACCAACACAGCCTTTGAGGACGCCAACCTCTAAACTGGCGCAGCTCATCATTGAAAAGGCGAAACACTTTACAAACATGCCTTAATACAACCTCAAAAACGTCCAAAACATCAACAGTTGTCGTATGGAAACGTTTAAAAAACAAACCATGCGCTCTCATAGGGTGCTCAAAGCCCAAGGGAGGTGAAAAGCTTGGAAGAAGAGGAATGGGAAGAGGAAAACGTAGGCGAAGAGGGTGAAGAAGAATGGGAAGAAGAAGAATGGTAAAAAACCAAACACTTAGTTCACCTCTCATTTTTACATACGCACGCTAGCAAACCCTCAAGTTTTAGAACAGATCAAAAAACAAGTTTATTAAAAGCCACGTTCATTCATGATTCCCAAATTCCACATAACAACGGAGAACACAGAGAAAGCATGGTAAGAGTCGCCGTCCTAGACGAGTCTAAATGCGACCCCAAAAAATGCGGCAAAATATGCTACCGCTTCTGCCCACCAGTGAGAAGCAAAATCGAAGCCATCCGCCTCGAAGACGACAAACCAGTCATAGCTGAACCACTCTGCGTAGGCTGCGGCATATGCGTAAAAAAATGCCCCTTCAAAGCCCTGGCAATTGTCAACCTACCCGATGAACTTGAAGAAGAATGCAGCCACCGCTTCGGACCAAACATGTTCAAACTCTTCCGCCTACCCACACCCACAACGGGCGTGGTCCTCGGATTACTTGGACAAAACGGCATCGGAAAAACCACAGCCCTCAAAATCCTCTCAGGCGAAGTCAAACTCAACTTGGGAAACCATGAGCAACCACCAGACTGGACCAAAATAACCCAACACTTTCGAGGTTCAACCCTCCAAGAATACATACAAAAACTAGGCGAAAAAAGTCTAAAAATAGTACACAAGCCGCAGTACGTGGACAAACTGCCCCAAGCGGTATCTGGCAAAGCAGGCGACCTACTCAAGAAAGTCGACGAAAGAGGCGTGCTCACACAGGTTATACAGCAACTTCAACTCGAAAACATTCTAGACCGCACCCTAGACGTGCTCAGCGGAGGCGAACTACAAAGAGTAGCCATCGCAGCCACAATGTGCCGACAAGCCGACGTTTACTTGTTCGATGAACCGTCCAGCTACTTAGACGTGCAACAGCGACTACAAGCAGCCCGAGCCATACGCAGCCTCAAAACCGAAGAAAAAACCATAATCGTAGCCGAACACGACCTCGCCATACTCGACTATCTCTCAGACCAAATCTGTGTCTTCTACGGCTGCCCAAGTGTCTACGGCATAGTATCACACGTCCACGGAGTACGCACAGGCATAAACATCTACCTCGAAGGATTCGTCCCTGACGAAAACATCCGCTTCCGAAAAGAACCCGTAATCTTCCATGTCAAGCCGCCCTCAGCGGGCTGGTCCACAGAGGCAATCCTCTTGAAATGGGATCAAATGCAAAAGTCCTTCGGCAGCTTCTCACTTACAGTTGAAGCCGGACAAGCAGGACTGGGCGAGGTAATAGGCATACTTGGACCAAACGGCATAGGAAAAACCACGTTCGTTAAGCTACTGGCTGGAATAGAAAAACCCGACGCAGGAACCTCACCCATGTTGGATGAGTCTGCAGTTGGCTACAAACCACAGTACATATCAGCCGAATACCAAGGCACAGTTGAAAGCTTGCTCAGAGACATAGCCAAAGACGAATTCAGCTCAGGCTGGTACAAAACCGAGATCGCACAACCACTCAACCTAGAACCCCTCTTAGAACGAGACGTCTCACAGCTAAGCGGAGGCGAACTGCAAAAAGTAGCCATAGCCGCCTGCCTATCTAAGAAGACCCACATACACCTCCTCGACGAACCCAGCGCCTACCTAGACGTCGAAGAACGCCTAGCCATGGCACGAACAATACGCCGAGTAATCGAAACGAGAAACGCCACCGCCTTCGTCGTTGAACACGATGTAGTTGCCCAAGACTTCATCGCCGACCGACTCATGATATTCACAGGTGAACCTGGAACCACAGGCGTCGCCAATGCACCAACCACACTGCGCAGAGGAATGAACAGATTCCTGAAAGACATGAGAATAACGTTTAGACGTGACCCAGCCACGAAGAGACCCAGAGTCAACAAAGAAGGCTCAAAACTAGACCGCTATCAAAAGAAAATCAACGAATACTACTACGTATCCACGCGGAGAAGCTAGCCTAAATTTTCCGATTCTTCACCCTTTCCTTGACAGCCTCGCTCTTCAGCTCTTTCAAAGCATCAGAGGCAATCCACCTTGCACTTTTAGAGTCTATCTTGAGAATTTCCTTGGCCGTTTCAATTGCCTCCCGATTCAGCTTCAAACTGCGCTTCCCAATTTGCCTTAAAGCCCAGTTCACCGCCTTCTTAACAAAGTTTCTGTCATCAATTGACTCACGTTTTATCAGAGGCAGAAACCCTAAGAACTGATCATCTTTTGTCTTCTTGTCGTGAACAGCCAAGGCAGCCATCAACACAAATCCAGCCCTCTTAACGAATTCTTCATTTCGCTTGCTCCACTCAACTGCCTTTTCATGGGCGGACTTGGTCTTGTCGAAGAGGTTGCTGCAGCACTGATCGCAGACGTCCCAAGAGTCGAAGTCTTTCACCCACCGCTCCATCTGCTCCTCAGTGACCAGCTCTGGACTGTCAATCATGCAGGCGAGTATGCGGGCCTCATGAACGCCCGAAGACCAAAGCTGTTGAGCAAGCACGTGGTCTTTGCCTACCTCTCTGGTCAAGGCTCTCAACTTGGGAATTGACACGCCGTAGGTGTTCTTCGGGTTAATGCCAAACCTAGCCATTCCCTCAACTGCCCTGGGATCAGACATCGACTTCAGCTTTGCCAATATTTCCTCAGGCTGCATTTCAACCCGGCTAGCGACGATACGCCGTCATTCAGGAATAGATGCCATGGGTGCTAAGGTGCTTTTCTAAACTTTATGGCCTGCCCAGACAACTCCAGCTCATAGACTTGGTTAACGTCAAAGTCAATCCCAAGCCGTTCATACTCTTGCTCTGTAAGAAACAGTATTACCTTCGGAAAGGCAAACTGCGTCTGCTGAGGTGCCATCATGGGCATCTGCTGCTGTATGGCCTGCATGATGTCCTGCGCCATCCGTGCTTCTTCTGTCTGAGGCTTGATTACAAAGCGCGGAATAACCCTGTCCTCGAGCAGTTCAATGCGTTTGCCTAAATTGCCTTCTGGGTCCCGAATAGATTCAATGCGTTGAACCCGAACGCGAACCATGTGATCCCACTTCCAATGCGTTAACTGAGCACATTGAAGGGTTTTATGCCTTCCTATGTCATTCCATCTCAATAGTCGCCGGCGGCTTCGGCGTCACATCATAGTACACAGCGGAGACATCAGGGCAGGCGATAGCAATATTGGCCGCTATCTCATTCAGAGTGCTCCAAGGAACCTCTGCGACTTTAGCTGTCAGAAAATCGTCAGTCAGCACCGCTCGAACAGCAACAACGTAGGGCTGCTTCTGCCGCTTCTCAGAAATCGAGTAGAACACCCTGGTAAAAGAGGGATTTTCCGCCATGATCTTGTCTTGCAGCCGAACCAAATTAGGCACGGGCACCTCAAATACCTGCCCATTTCTGTTTAGCACTTTCACGGCAGCTATCTCTCCATAGATTCTATTGCCCTGCTTGACTCCTGTGGCCTTATCCTCAAACACGGTCACCTCAACCTGGCTCGAAGAGACTTTGAGAAACTCTGCGGTTAGCGACCTTATCCGACGCTTCAGATCGCCGCCTGGTCTGTCAAAATTGTCCAAAATAACCGCAAAGTATTGACTGGGAGCGTGCTTGACTAACCTTTCCTCCGCTATGGCTGTGGCGTTCTTCAACGAGCCCAACTTATCTCGCTTGATCTCGCCCACCACCCTCACGGACAGGCCCGGTCCCGGAAATGGTTGGCGTTCGGATATTTCCTTAGGCAACCCAATGTAGCGGGCAACCTCTCGAACCTGACCCTTAAACAGAGTCTGCAAGGGTTCGACAACCTGAAAACCGTAGCGCTCCTTCGGGTGGATGCCAATCTGAGACAGCACGTTGTGTTGAGTCTTAACTCCACCCGCAGTCTCCACGATGTCAGCTAGAATCGTGCCCTGAACCAAATATCTTATACCCTCACGCTGAGCCGTCTCACTCAAAACTCGATAAAAGGTCTCCCGGAAGACCTTGCGCTTCTCCTCAGCGTCCCGCAGACCGCGCATCTCAATCAAGAAACGCTCTTGAACATTCAAGACCTTAATGGGCAGATTGAGCGGAGGATGAGACAAGAACTCAGCAACCCTCTCAGGCTCACCTAACCTCATGAAGGCGTCGTCCAACATCACGCATAGCAGGTTGCTGCCAATTGCTGAATGAACTAAAGCCGCACATGTGCAACTGTCAACGCCGCCAGAAACCGCTATAAGAGCACGCTCGGCCCCCAACACATCCCGTATTTCTTCCACCTGCTTTTCAACAAACTCCTTTGGATTGAACTCACCTTGTGACGAAGCCATGCTACTTTACAGTCCTCCTTTTATCATGGAGCTCAATGTCTCCCTGCTGATGTACATGCCGCCATTCGGCATCTTTTTGATTCTCGTTGAAGCGTAAATAACTTCGGAGCTGATCGGTTTCTCAAGTTCCTCCAAGCCTTTAAAGCGAATGATTGTGACGTTCTCTCTACCTCCGATAAAGGAATCGTACTCATCTTTGGACTCAAAAACAGTTTCAGGCCCGTAAGCGTTCCACAACTCGTCTCCTGGGCCTGTGATTCTCTCGAGGAACTCTCCAGAGCCTTGTATCTGCTTGGCAGGTAGCTTAACATAAAAGAGAATTCTCTGTGTCTGCTTCGGTCCAACTCTTCCTCGACGAACGAATGCATGGACTAGGCTCCCCTTCCTGTTTCGACTGCGACGGCGATTCCACCATTTCTCATCTTCCACAAGAACATAGGCATAGTGCTCTTTCTCCAACAGCAATCGCCCCTGTGACCACATTCAGTTGTCGAGATTATTGAGCATAGGTGTTATAAAAAACTAGCACGCTTAATCTGTGTGCTCGTGTGAATTTGTGTCTTTTCTCTCAAAAACCATAGCATCAACTGTCGAATTTTGAGAGATTTCTGAGAAACTTTGCATTCCAATCAGCACAGGGATCTGCTGTCATTCATTTTTTCAGTTTGCCAAGATTTTTGTGCGTCTTCTGCTTTAAAGATTAGAAATGCACTGAATCAGAGGGGTCAAACTGAAAGACAAAGAGTTGAAGGAGCTATCCGACGCCATTCGAGACTCGGCCACACATCGCGTCGGGGCAGCCCGCATTATGCGTGCCTCAATGCAAGACTTCGTGAGAGAGCTGAAGTCAACGGAGAAGCTTTGGCACAGAGGCAACAGCTCAGCCCTTGTCAAGCTGGGGCTACTGTTGATAGCGTTCCCTGATCCTACAGTAAGCGACATCGTAGGTTCAGCTCTGGTTGCCGCTGGTCTGGTTCAAATGAAGATGAGAAGCTCAGCCCTGCATGTGGAAGATCTGTATAAAACATATCCCATGGTGCTGAGGGAGTTAGGCACACTTAAGTGGAATCTCGAGTGAGCAATAAACTCTTTAACTCAACCACAGACATAATACGCTTCAAACATGCTCCGAGACAAAGGTGAGATTGGACTATGAAGCTGGTAACGGTTTTGCTACCTGAAGCTTATCTGGAAGGTTTAGACGAACTCGTAAGAGCTAACATGTACCCAAGCCGCAGTTCCGCCATACGTTCAGCAGTACGAGACATGCTCAAGAAGGAACTCTGGACAAGAGGACGAGAAGAATAAGAAAAGGTCAGTCGGAGTTTCACTTACTTTTTTGACGCCTGTGCACAAGGCTCTGCCAAGCCGTTTCCTTAATCCGTTCCGCGGTTTCCGCTGGCTCTCCGGCTTCAACAATGGCTCTGCCCACAATGAGATACGACGCCCCAGCTTTAACAGCTGCTGTTACATCGCCTCCCTGCGGTCCAACCCCTGGCGAGTATATCGGCACAGTCTTTTTCAGAATTGCGCTGACTTCGCGTATTCTGTCAGGATATGTTGCGCCAACGACCGCTCCATCGGCTTTCCATTTCAATGCTTTCTCTGCAAAAACTCTGTACTGAGGGATTAGCTGCTTTGTGGCGGGATTCTGCACAGTCTGTCCGTAGCCTTCAGCCGCGCCCTTGTGGCTCATGTAGACTAGAATTATGACGCCTCGATTCATCTTGCTGGCCACGTCGAAAACTGGTCGAAGCCCTTCCTCCCAGCCCACGAACGGATTCGCAATGACGGCGTCGAAGCCAGCCTTGAAATAGTATTCAGCGATTGCCCTGTTCGTGTTTCCAACGTCATTGATTTTGGCATCCATTATCGTTGGCAAACCGAGTTTCTGCGCCTTGTCAATGATCTTCTGTACCCCATCGAACAGACCGAGCGGCAGCACCGCCTGTCGATTCAACTTTAATGCGCAAAGATGGGGATGTGTGGACTCTAGGATTTCGATGCTACGAGACAGCAGGCGACTCGGGCTTTCTGGTTGAAGGTCTAGTGCCAAGATTATGTTTGATCTGGCTTTCCGGGTCGAGCTTTCCATTTTCTGTTTAAACGACAATGTGACACCTCATTTCCTGTTGCATTCTTAAAGGGTAGTTTTTATATGTAACCCTTCAGATTATTTTTGGGCTTCTTGGGGGTTCAATCACAAGTTGTCTGTGTCTCCAAGTGTACGCATGGTTTTAGCCCGCAGAATTGCCGGCGAGATCATTCTATCGAACAGACCAGGCGCCACCATGAGAAAGTGGCGTGAGCTGTTTGCTGTGTCCCAAATTAGGCTGTCCGAGAAGATGATTCTCTCTTCACCTTCGGTAATAAGCGACTATGAAAGCGGCAGGCGAAAAAGCCCGGGCACTAAGTTTGTGAGAAGGTTTGTCTGGGCATTGCTTGCCATAGACCAAGAGAAGGGCAGCCGATACACCCGCGAGCTGGCGCGTTTAACAAGCTCGCCCACAACAGCCATTCTTGACTTACGTGAGTTCCCCGTTCCAGTGCGCACAAAGCTGTTCTGCAAAGCTGTGGTTGGAGAGGTGTTGACTTGTCAAGAGGAGGCGGAGCGTGAAATTGCGGGCTACACGGTTGTGGACAGCTTAAGAGCGATTGAAACCCTGTCAGGATGGGAGTTCTTCACAATCTTCGGAAGCACAACCGAACGCGCTTTAGTCTTCACAGATGTGCATTTAGACCGCTCACCTATGCTGGCGGTGAGAATCAGCCCCCTGAAGCCTCGCTTAGTGGTCTTTCACGGCGTTGAACCCGATGAAACAGCAGTGAAGCTTTCGGAATACGACCGCATTCCACTTGTTTACTCCATGGCGCCAAATGTGGAATATCTGATTAAATCGTTGCGGCGACTTTATCGAGTGGCTATTCGCATGAAGTTGGGGAGGCCAATCCGCGTGCCGCCCAAGGTAACGGCTTAATTTCTCGGAGCCTCGCAGTCTCAATGATCAAGGTCGGATGCTGCGGTTTTCCCACTTCGATGAAGAACTATTACGAGAGTTTCAGGCTCGTTGAAGTCAACAGAACCTTCTACACCTATCCAAAGCTATCAACGGTGACAAGTTGGAGGGAAAAGGCTCCGTCGAATTTCGAGTTCACCGTCAAGGCGCACCAAAGCATCACGCACAGATTTAAGTTTGAAATAGGGCCAAGTGCCTACGCATTTGAACAGATGAAGCAGATCTGCAAGGCCTTGAAAGCTCACATACTGCTCTTTCAGACTCCTGCTTCTTTCCGACCCGACAAGCTGAATGATGCGCTCGGGTTTTTTCGCAAATTCGCGCAGAAGAAGCTAACCGTGGTTTGGGAGACTCGTGGCGCCGAGTGGGAGACGCCCCAGACCCAAGCAGTCTTGAAGAATGTTCTGCAACAAGTTGATGTGCCCCATGTCGTCGACCCATTTAAGAACGCGCCAGCGCACACCTCGAACATAGTGTATTTTCGACTACATGGAATGGGCAAAAGACTCTACTATTATCAATACACTGATGAAGAACTCAAAAGGCTACACAAACTGGCTGAAAGATATGAACGCAAAGACGCGGAGGTCTACGTTCTCTTCAACAACCTTACCATGATGGAAGACGCATCTCGGTTCATGCATTATCTAGAAACAGGCTCTTTTCCGAGTCTAGCCGACACAGTGGGGTTGGATTCGCTACGGAAGATTCTCAGAAAGACGCAATATCCTACTACAAGAATATTCTCGCTCAAAGACTGGGATGGAGACTCATAGAACTAAAGCCTAGCCTACAGACCCGTATGATTGAGTTGATCGACAAGCTGCCTGCTAAGCCTTACACAAGTTCAGAGGAAGCCGTAGTTGAGATTGAGCGCATTCTAAAACAAAAAGCAAACTAAGTGTGCGCTCGCCAACTCAGACATGAGATATCCATCAACGTTATGACTAAAAGCATAAGCTTAAGAACGAAACGATCAAGCCTCAGAGAAGCAACGAGGAACTCAAAGCCAAATCGCGCTTGTAGTATCAAAGTTATCAGCTGAAGAAGAAACTCGATAGAATTGGCTCTCTAGGCAGTGATCATAAACACTTCTCAGCCATCGAGCGAGTCCCGAGGCAAGAGTCTGCAAATACAGCCGATTATTTTAGGGAAGCGACCTGATTCTAGAAATGTATAAATGAATCAGATAAACAGCGGCAAAAACTGTTAGAGCCACCTCAAGCTGAAGAACAATCGGGTTCTTTTCAACACCCATGAAGTAGCCCTGCTGAACAATGTCCTTGAAAACCAAGATCTGCAAAAACACAGCGCCTCCCAAGCAGCTTAGACCTAGGCTGTGGAAAAGGAGGCGTAGCCGCGCTAGGTTCCCGTTAACCTTCAGCCTCGCCAATGTCTATCAGCATATATCCTGCCGACGGCTGAAATAGTTATGATTTATGAAAATGTACTACAAAGAATAGGTATGATTTTCAAGTATAGATGAGTGGGAATCATTACTTATGTTAAAACTACAGATTTCGTGATACTCTATCTAAAGCGCTAACTCTCTTCTTCTCTGCTTGCTTGGACAAGCTCAAGATATAAGGTGAAACTCGGTTTTTCCCTTCAGTCTAAGGTAGGAAACAAACCATTCAGCCGAAAAAATGCGAAGAAAACAGCACCAAGTATGTCAAAAATGTCACCTCGGCCACTCAACAACTCAGCGAGTCTCATCAAGGAAAGAAAAGCGCCTGCAATCCCTAATGTTAAGCATGTCTCTGACCCGGCCTTCATATTCCCACGTTCTCTTCTATAACTACCTTGCCATCATGAATTTATCATCGCGATGCAGAGAAATGTTGTCTCGTCAGGTAACGTTCTTTTTTCATCGTTCAAGAATATTAGGCGTCAAAGATAACACTTAGGTACATAGGCTTACAAGGAACAAGAACTACTTCCATCAATAGGAACAGGACGGACTGTAAAGTCATAGAATTCTGCTTGATCTGTAATTCCAGCTACAAATGAGTTAGCGTTCAACGATGGTCTAACACGTAGTCCTGGTCTTTATCGAAGATTCATAATGGTTAAGAGGATTTTGATCGCGGATAATCTAGCTCAGGAAAGAGATGAGTCAATACATGAAGCAACATTTGAAGCTTTTCTTTCTGTTGGCCATTATCGCTCTTGGAATGTTCACGGCTGTGAACTTCACCTTCCCTTCTACAGCAAACGCAACCTATGTGGAAGGCCTAATCGAACAGGACACAGTCTGGACATTGATCGACAGCCCATTTGTATTATCAAAGAACGTGACCGTTCTTCCAGCTGTAACACTGACGATAGAACCTGGAGCTGAAGTGAGAGTGGGCGGAAACTTCTCCCTGATTGTTAAAGGTAGACTCCTCGCTATTGGCAATTCGGAAAACAAGATCACATTCACCTCGAACAGAAACCAGCCAATGGCTGAAGACTGGGACTCAATCCGATTCATGAACGCGGCTCAACCTTCGAAGTTAACTCACTGCGTCCTTAGATATGCCAGAAACGCAACGGTCATTGAAAATTCCAATGTGGAAATCATTGAAAGCCAAATATCGAACAATGCAAACGGAATCGTCGTTCACAACGGTTCAGTCACGGTTCAGACCAGCTTGATAAGCGACAATCTTGAGAGTGGAATCTACTTAACAGGTGACAATCAAGCGATCATACAGGACAACACTGTAAGGGCAAACGTAAACGGAATATTCCTGACTGGAAAATCAACTCTTGGCATGCAGATTACAGGGAATACTGTGCTCTCAAACACCCAGAGCGGGATAAGAATCGATGCAACCGACTACAGCAATATTTCAATACTCAAGAACATTCTCTCATCAAACAACAAAGGATTTCACATTTCAAGTCAGGCAGAGACTCAGATCACAAACAACTCAGTTTCATATAACAAAGTAGGATTCTACTACGAGAACGCCAGCCATCAAGTCCATTGGAATGACATTTACGGCAACGATCTCGGCGTGGACGTGTCGTCAGATGGAGGCGTAACTGTTCACGCAGAGTACAACTACTGGGGCCATGAGAGCGGACCCTACCATGCATCATTGAATCCAAATGGAAAGGGCAATGCTGTCGGCGGCGACGGATACAATCTGGACTTCTTGTTCTTCTTAACGGAGAGAATAAGCTACATCAATCAGCGCCCTGCAGCCATGCTTCTGGCAGACAAGACTTGGATAACCCCCGTCGAACCAGACAACGCTGTTACCTTTGTTGCTACCAACTCAAGCGATGACAAACGAGTCAATGAATACCTTTACGATTTTGGAGACGGAACAGCGCATAGCGGCTGGACAACACTTTCAATCTTTAGCCACAAGTATACTGCAGATGGGGGCTACACTGCAACAGTTATAGTGAGAGACGATTTCGATGTTCAGAGCACCAACACAGCCACGGTTTCAATAAACGTTCAGGCACTCACGCCACTAAGCGTCTCTCTCACCCTTGAAAGTTCCACAACAGTCTCAGAAGGAGAGGTTCCAACAACTGTGCGCGCAACTATTGGAGGTACGCCGGTGGCAGATGCGAGCATAAGGCTCGTTTCAGTTGCGCACGGCATGCTAGCGACTTCGTTTGGTACCACAAACTCTACAGGGCACTTCGCCACAATGCTTCCAGCTCCAGAGGTTCATGAACAGACATGCGTCAGAATAGTCGCGACCGCTTACATGAGTGGCTATGCAGACGGTTCAGACTACAAATATCTTCGTGTTGTGCCGCCGCTCGTTGCGGAAGTCACGTTGAGTCCCGCTCTTATAAAGTCTGAAGCAACAACGAACGGGACGGTACATGTAACATACGCAGACGCCCCGATTTCAGGAGCCACCGTCAGCCTATCGTCAGACAATGGTGGAGTCTTCTCCCCAGAAGAAGGAGTCACCGACCCAAATGGCGACTTCAGGTTCAAGTTCGCCGCTCCATTAACGCTAACGGACTTGAACATCACTGTCACAGCGACAGCGGTCAAGAGCGGTTACTGGCATGGAACAAGTCAAGCAACAATAACTGTAGAGGCGAGACTTTTGACGGTTATTGTCACCGCCACCTCTGAAAGCGTCGAATCTGGGGCAAGCACAGAGATATCTGTACATGTACTATCTGACGGCACCTCAATTGCAGATGCCACCATCTCAATACTGTCAGACTCAGGTGGAAGCTTTTCCGTCACTGACGGCATAACCGACTCCGACGGCTATCTTAAGACACACTTCACCGCTCCAGAGCTGACAGAGGAAAGCTCTATAACTATCACCGCGTCCGCAACAAAGGCGGGATATGTTGACAAGCACAACCAGACTCAGATAAACGTGACACCCGTGCCGAGTCCTCCGCCACCTGGAGTCTTCGGTCTGCCCCTAACCACTCTACTCCTAATAATAATTCCGATCGCTGCAGTCGTCATAATAGCTGTCCTGATAAAGATGAAGATAATCGTCATAAGCCGCGGAGAGGAAGAGGAGTCCATCGTCTACGGCCGATAACAACGAGCTACAACCTCCCTTCTTACTCTTATGGCGATAAGAAAAAAGTTA
>Ga0315309_1000776_pt1 | contig 19430 bp, 18 predicted proteins | sample TDP4_MG_FD_203080 | JGI IMG/M metagenome (GOLD analysis project Ga0315309, IMG submission 203080) | Freshwater sediment microbial communities from Lake Towuti, South Sulawesi, Indonesia - TDP4 | ecosystem: Environmental > Aquatic > Freshwater > Lake > Sediment | place: Indonesia: South Sulawesi... | reverse complement strand
AAGTTGACAAGTAGCAATCGCAAAACAGCTGATGCTGTGTGGGCCGCTCTGCCTTTTGAGTCAAACGTAGAGCGGTGGGGAGACGAAATTTACTTCAAGATACCAGTCAAACTAGGCGAAGAGAAAGTTCAGACAATTGTCGAGGTTGGTGAGGTCGCGTACTGGCCTCCCGGAGCATCGATGTGTGTATTCTTTGGTCCTACGCCTGTGAGCGAAACTGATGAACCCAAGGCGTATAGTCCCGTCAATGTCTTTGGAAAAGTCATAGGAGATCCTTTGATCTTCAAGAAGGTTAGAAGTGGAGAAAAGATCAGGGTGGAGCGAGCAAAATAGGCGCACTCTCGAAGGTTCTAACTCATCAGTCAGATGTCCGTTTTAGTTCCGTCTCGGAGCTAGGGTTCTGTCCTATCATTTGAATATATTGAGGAACTCTTGAGGTTCTTCTCCTTCGACAATCACCTTTATTGGGGCCATGAACTTACGTTTGGAGTTAAGCTGTCTCGCTTGATGCCCTGCCACGTACTTGTCCTTGGCAGTGGATTGTTTCCCTTCCCACACGTAGATCACTTTTTCCGTCTCAAGGACCAAGCATTCATGCGTGCTAAGCATTGAACTCTTCAGCTGAGCTTTGGATAGTTTGTCTTCTAAGCACCGGTATAGGGTTGGAGCGATCTCCTTCGCTTGGGGCTCAACACGTTTGAGCATCCCCTCAACTCCACCATGCACCACTTTGAAGCTAGGGCCCAGAATATCTAGGACCTTCTTTGGTTCTTTTCCCTGTTCAATTGTTGTGACTTTCGGTGCACCTCTCCTAGACATGTCGATCTGTTCTGCAAGAAAGGCACCCGCGAAATCCTCGTCGACAGAGGAATCCTTTCCCATCCAGATGTAGATCTCTGCCCCGTTGTCGATTACGTACGTGTCCCCATCATTAAACTGTGTTGTCTTTTCCTCAACAAGGTTTCCTCTCACGATGTGATACACTTTGGGACCAGTCCAAGAAGTAGCTTCCTTACCGCCTTCTTTTTGGGTCATAAGGCAAATCACACCCCACAGCAAGAAACAAACTAGCTAATTCTCTAGTAATATCTTATTCATTACTTTTATGGGTTTTCATACTATTGCGATTTTCTCGATAACCTACATCTATATTAGAAGTGAATCTATAATGTGGAAAGGGCTCACAGTGGGCGAAGGAGGATTGTCAAAACATGGTCTACATTAACGCTTCGGGCATCCAAACATTCTTGTTGAAAGAGGGAAAGGGAAAGCCTGCCTTCATTCTGATCCACGGGGCAGCATGGAATCATCGATTATGGAGCGGGCAAGTGCCAGCGATTTCTTCGCTAGGTGAGGTCATCGCCTTGGATCTGCCAGGACATGGAGCATCGGACCAATTCGCCAGCATGCAAGATATTTCAATCAAATCATATGCCGACCACATTCATTCAGTACTATCAGTACTCAACGAGCCAAATGCAGTCCTTGTTGGGCATTCAATGGGAGGCACCACATCCATGAGGTACGCTTTAGACCAACCAAACAATGTCAAAGCAATGGTTCTAATCGGGACCGGCGCCAAGCTCGGAGTAAACCCAGCAATCTTGGAAGGGCTAACAGAATACTATGAGCAAACCATTGAAGCCAGCAAGGCATGGGCCTTCGCTACAAGGACAGACAAGCGCATCGTTGAAGCAGGAATAGGAGAAATGATCAAATGTAGGCAGGAAATTGTCGTAGCTGATTTTAAGGCATGCAATGAGTTCGACATAAGAGATTCCGTGTCGGGAATACATGTCCCAACTCTAATCCTGGTCGGAAGCGAGGATAAACTCACACCAGTAAAGTGGTCCGAATACTTGCACAACAACATGAAAGGCTCAGAACTAGAAATCATAGAGGGAGCGGGACACATGGTCATGCTCGAAAAACCAAACGAAGTCAACAAGTGCATAACGTCTTTCATCGAAAGGGCACGAGTGACATGAAGACCAAGAACGATCAAGCCGCATAGAAATAGAGAATCCTAAGTACCAACCAACTCATGATTTTAGGAGCCCTCTTTTGAAGGTGGACTCTAAGGGCACGAGTTGGTGTAGCGCTATGTAACTCTTCTCTGCCAGTATGTGCTTTGGGGCGATCGTTTGTTGGAGGGTCACTGTTGTTCCTTGTAGTTACCAACGTAGACTTCTCTTGGTGAATGGCGAAGTCTCTCAGGCGGTCCTATATCGTTTTCGATCACGAGTTCAAAGCCTTGACCTACCTTGAAACCCTCCTTAAGAGTGATTCCTACTTTGGGGAATGATCTAGCTTGCCTCTCAGCAATTCTCACATCAATAAAGTTCGCACCCGGGTTGGATTTCAAGGTAAGTTTCTTCTCCTGAACGTCTACCAAGAGAACAATGTCCGCGTCGGAAAAGCCCTCAACAAAACCCTTTTCTTTGAAACCTAACTTGACAACTGCTTGACCTGTAGGCATTGAAGGTTTGCCTCCTAAATCAACGAGTCTTCAACACCGATAGGAGTTCATCGCAGATACTACCTGAACCAATTCCCTAAGCCGGTAGTAATGTATTCTCTGTGTCCGAAGTATTTCTTAAATGTTTAGTTCTGCTTACGATCTTCGCAATGTAGGATCCGGAACTGAAATTGCTCCATAAACACTTACTGGTTAGCCGCGAGAACGCCCCCCCGCCCCTTCCCTTAAGATGTACGGACCATTGTGACACATGGTGTTAGATATGTGTGAAAGTTCCACCACGCGCCAGAGCATCCAAATACGTTTAATATGCGTAGAGCAGTATACTATTACCATGGGGCAGAAGAGGTACCGATAAGAATAACTACCTCTTTACCTCAAGATACCTAGTAACAAGTCAAGCTAAGCAGAAAACCGCGATAGCGGTTCAGAGAAGGGGAGAATTGAGCGGAAACAGCGTCTCATGAAACAGGAGGAGTTGAGATCCATTCCAAAACACCGTGAATCTAGGCATTCTTCAGAAAACAGAGAAGAGAAAGGATTTACTATTCCCCTGAGGATAAAGAGCGGCATAGACGGTTTAGACGATGTATTGTGCGGTGGAATACCTTTCGGCAGCCAAGTTCTTGTAGCCGGTGAACCGGGTTCGGGCAAAACCACCTTCGGGATGCAGTTCCTCTACAATGGAGCTGTCAAATATGATGAGCCAGGCCTCTACGTTACTTTTGAGGAACCTCCCCACGCTGTCTTCCAAAACATGACTCACTTCAAATGGGATCTCGGGAGACTCATGGGTGAAGACAGAATACGCTTCATAGATGCATCCATTTCGTATCCGCTCAACCTATCCAAACAGGTTCCGACGAGGGTTAAACCCTTCGACCTAAGCGAATACTTAATGGAGGATTTCTACGGCGATCTTGAGACAGCCGTCAAAGAGATTGGAGCCAAGAGAATCGTCATTGACCCCATCACGGTCATCGGTCTCCACTTCAAGGATCCAATAGAAGCCAGGAGAGAGCTATTCGGCCTCTCAAGACTCTTGACGCAACTTGGCGTCACGTCGATACTGACATCAGAGATCTCGAGAGGTGCGCAGGTGCTAGGTCGCTTCGGAGTGGAAGAATTCATATCAACCGGGGTAATCGTACTCCGAATGGTTGAGAGAGGAAATAGGCGGCTCAGAACGATCGAGGTAAGAAAAATGCGCGGCACGGCACACTTCATCGACATGATCCCACTCGAGATAGTTGAAGGCCAAGGAATAAAAGTCACGCACAAGAGGGCATGAATGAAGGACACAGACTCCGGCTTCCCAAAGTATCTTACCTTCCGTCATTTTCACTTACGTAAGATGAGAATAGAAAAGAAGTTCTAATTCTTTCATAAAACATGGCCAATGAATATTCCTAAGATAAAACAGGGAGACAGAATACAAGGGAGACATCTGAAGCTGAATAAGACAGATTGAGGAGCTTGAACCCATGTCGAGAATCCGTCCGCAGGAAAAGGAAATTTGGAGCCGCCGGCGAGACTTGAACTCGCGACCACCAACTGACTCGTCTTACGCGAGCTAGTTGTTACGATTCCAGCTTTGGGTGGAAGCTTCTCCACCGCTGCGGCTGGCGCTCTGCCGTCTGAGCTACGGCGGCTCAACGCTTGTCAACTAGCACGCTGTTTCTCTAAATATGTTGGCCTGATATTTCTGTGTTTCCTTGCGTTATTAAGTTTTTATTCCTTACTTAAGTTCTCGAAAACTCTTAATACAGAGTTTCGTGAATACAATTTCACTTAAGCGTATACGGAAGATCTTCTAGTGCTAGCCTCGTGTTTGGTGGATCGTTAGAAAAGGTTAAAGAATGCATCACACTCATTGATAACTTAGGCTACACTGAGGGGCGGCCTCAAACTTTGAGCACCATAGGGAACTTGGTTGATGGAATTCGAAGTGACTTAGTGATACTTAACATTCCAATCATTCTAGAGATGGCGATCTACAGCGGAAAGCAGCAAATATACTCCGATCTCAGTAGGCTGTCCCTAAGTAGAATGATACCTTTTGCCGAGAGTTTCATGCTGCTGGGACTGGGCGACAACTTGTCGCTGTCTCTTGATATGAATAAATCAATTGTTGTCTCAAGGGTCTCTGAAAGAGGTGTCCTAATAATCGTCACTAGTCAGAAAATCGGTACCGTCTTGATCAAGCTAAAGGAAGTCATAGAAAAATATGGAAAACGACTTGACGAATTGCTTGGAGGGCCACCAGTGATGGTTCCCGGTGAAGAGGTAAGAGTAGTCCAGGAACCTCGCCCCATCATTACTTCCAAGGCAGAGGAGTTTGCTGCGCCGCAACCGCCGTCTCCACCGCCAACTCGTGTTCCAATTCCACCAACTGCAGTTAAACCAGCCCCACCGTCTGTTGCTATAGAGACTTTTATGGCTCCGATGTTGATCAAAAAGGAAGCTTTGAAGAGTTCTTCAGGAGACGAGAAGAAGATACTCTCACTTTGCACAGGACGTTTCAGCATAGAAGAAATCTCGAAGAAAACGAAGATACCAGCAAAGACGGTCATCGAAGCGCTATACAAATATTCACAGAATGGGATTCTGGAGCTGAGAGAGGAGAAGAAAACGGCGGCAGAAGAAGCGATCAACTTCTTGAAGCGGATATGATTCACAAAAAGTAAGAAAAGAGGAGAGCTTTCAATTCTCCTATGGTAATGCGCTCGGGGCGCTAGTGATCCATTCTAGAAGCCACAAGAATGCTACGATTTTTTCGGTCCCCTGAGCCTAACCCATCCAACATAAGAGAGTATGCCCGCTACTGCTGAGAGGCTCCATGAGATAGCCGAAATGTAAGGTATTACTGATGGGTCGAACAGTACGGTGATCGCGTTTACTATGAAGATCAAGACTCCAAAGAGCGCTGCTAAGCCAATAAAATTGAACCGTCTTTTCACTGGAGCTTCCCCTGCTTTCTTTGCAGTCTGGAAGCATTTCACGCATAGCACTATGAAAACAGTGGATGTCATCAACAGCAGAGCTAGGCCAGTCAACAGGTTTGTGTTCCAGACGATGGTTCCTGGAATCCAAACTACAGCGTCTTGCACCAGCAGATACACAATAGAGAGTATGGTTGCGAATACGGCCATCAGGTAGGTAGGCCACTTTGCTCCAGCAAAGAAGAGCTTCACCGTGAAGTAAGTGAATGGCACTACTCCAATGGCTACGGAGATGTAAACGAACCGCTCAACGAAGAGAGGAGTTGAATCTGGTGGGTAACCCATCAGCACTAAAAGTATTCCAAGAAACCCTGCCAGAGTAGCAAGACTGAAGAACAAGTAGCCTGTCGAAATGCCCAATGTCCTCTTATCTCTCTCGGGGTCCTTAAGATAACTCATCAGAATGGCGATCCAGACTACTCCCATTGTAACCGCAGCTATGACTTCGGCATAGAAGTCAATTGGGATCTCCGCCAACGAGATTTACCTCCTTACACAAAACTGGCGATAGTCGGAGGGGATAGAACTTTCATTGTTCCATACTCCTCCAAGATAATACTCTCTGTTAACTAGTTCAAAAGGTTTGTGGGCTCAAGACAAGTTGAATCCGGTTCTCCGGGAAGAGTCACTTCAGCACCTTGCCGGTTTCCATATACCAAAGATACAAGTCCAGCTCGGCCAAGTTGAGGTTCGATTTTTTCGCCAGTCTTCTAAGTTGTTCTTCGATTTCCAAATATCTCCTTTTCGTTAGCGTTTTTGGTCTTTCAATTGATCCACATCTTTCTAGAATATCTATTATGTGGAAATCCAGAATGGCAAAATCAGTGAAACCAATGTTCCTAAGGAAGTGGCTAGCTTCCTTATATCCGATTCCGTACAGGTTGTTAACCAACCAATCCCTCAATTTGTGATGGGAATCAAGTGAGTGTATGATACATCTGAGCGAGCCTTCATATTTCCTCGCCTGCAGAACATACCTTGCTCTAGTTGCGGGAAATCGGTAACCAAGTTGCTTTAACTTGGCTGTCAACTTTGATTCCGAGAGAGTCAGAAAACCTCTACCTATCTCCTCTTGGATCTTCATAGCTCTCTCAGCGTTGAAATTGGCAGCCAAAATGCAGAAACATAGTTCCTCAAAAATCTTCTCGCTTGATTTCCCGAAATTTTCTTTAAATTCATTGATCCGATCGTCGACTAGTCTTCTCACGTTCGTTTTTCTCAAGTTGCCGACAGCCTTCAGCAATCCTTCCATAAGTATCCGTCCAAGTCGCAGTTTTCGGAAAGCATTAGGGAATATTGCACTATTTTAAATATCTCTTGTCGTTGTACGATCTACGTGTTTGGATAGAAAATAGCTACGGCATACTGACCGTTCAAGAGAGGGTGTTTGTCAAAGCATGACAGGAGATATAACGAAAACGTATAGGACTCTTGCGGCAAGAATGGTGAATGATTGTCTAAGAGTATCTGAAGGCGAGAACGTCTGGATAGCATCAATGCGTGAAGCACTCGACTTCGCAGAGGAAGTTGCTCTTGAGTGCGACAAGAAAGGTGCCAAACCACTGATTCAATTCCTCTCTGACCGCTACATGACTCGATGGCTAGCTGAGACTGATGCTAAATTTATTGATATGCCCCAAAAGCACGTGGTCGAGGCATTCAACAAGGTAGACGTGTACATTGGTCTCGGGAAACCCGCTTTAAAAGAGACTCCGGCGGAGAGGATCAGCGCTTGGAGGAGGATGAGGAAACCCATGAATGATGCAATCGACTCACGCGAAATAAGGTGGCTCGCCATAACATTTCCTACAAAGGCAATGGCGGAGGTGTCCCACATGCCCTTCCAGAAATTTGAGAAGGCGGTCTTAAATGCTATCGATGTGGACTACCAGAAGATCTCGGATCGGGGCAAGCAAATAATAAACAACCTTCTGGGAACGAAAACAATCCATGTCTCCTCCAGCAAGGGAACGGACCTGACATTCGAGGTTACGGGTAGAAAGTGGTTAAATGACGACGGCATCCTAGACGATGAAGACATAGCGAACAAAGACATAGGAATGAACCTCCCCGCAGGAGAGGTCTTTGTTGCACCGATTGAGGAGAGCGCCAACGGGGTTGCGTTTTTCGATGTTCCAACAAGTTACTTTGGTGCAACGGCGCACAACATCAAGCTGACATTCAAGAATGGCAAGGTTGTCGACTTCAAAGTTGAGAAAGGGGAAGATAATTTTAGAAGGATATTTGAAACTGCAACGGGAGACAAGGATAAGATCGCCGAATTCGCTATAGGAACCAACCCTAAAGCAACATTCATCACTGACATAACCCAAGACGAGAAAGTCCTAGGAACAGTCCACATAGCCATAGGAGACAACAAGGGCCCAGCGTACGGGGGCAAGAACGACTCATCGTTGCACTGGGACCTAATAATGACCAAGCCAACAGTCGAAACAGATGGAAGAACAATAATGAAAGACGGAAAGTTCAGAATCTAGAGTCATCGGAAGAACTGGTTTGCACTCGCTTCATGGGATTGCTCACCCACCTCTATCATTTCAAATCCCTTAACAGCATCTTCAAGTGCATCGACCGTTTTTCTGAGTCCCTCCACTCAGAAAAGTCTATACCTCTCGACTCCAGGAGAGTTGTTAGAATATTCTTTCCGAAGTCATGTATGTCGTCTCAGACAGTCGCAGGACAAATCTGCCGGAGAATTCGCGTTTGCCATTATCACGCTTTCTTCCTTCTTCGTCGGATATTCCCACAAGTCCGATCTGAGCGCTTCCGCTGCCACCATGAGGCCAATCTCACCAGATCATTTGGTTCCCTCTAGTATCCCATTGCTCACTATGCTGTAGGCTGAAGACAGAACATGCAAAAACCCTGAGAATGATAGCGTTAAGGGTAACTATTAATATCAGTTCACGCAAGTGGTGTCCGTCTGTTTCAGAAAGTAGAATCAAACATAGTCCTTCAGCATTAAAGAACTAAGAAGCACTCGGTGACGGTGTTAAGTATGGTTGTACTTGAATCGGCAAGATGTTGTGGCTGCGGGTATCGCCACCTAGCTTGTCCGAGTGGAACAATCTCTGTGTTTGGAGACGCTTTCATGGATCAAGCGAAGTGCACGGACTGCAACGAATGTATCTATGCCTGCCCATGCGAAGCTTTGGGATCAAGCAGACCTCTCTACGAGAAACCGAAGCGACTTAAGGAGAAATATGACGCTGTCGTCATTGGATCTGGAATAGCAGGTTTGCTCTCCGCCGACGTCTGGAGAAAAGTTGGCGAAATCTATCAGCCAGTTGCCTTGTCCAAGTGCGTGGACTGCGGGGCATGTTGGGATATGTGTGAAGCAGACGCAACAGATCTCGGTTAATCCAAGGTGGAACCGGTGTCCACTTCACTTGCGGGTAGATTCCACAACACCTCAGCTTTTCGGTTTCTTGGTGTTACCACAATTCCAAGAAGAAAAGGATCAAGTTCATACGGGCATATCATTCAAAAATGACCGCTGAAGGTCAGGTGGGATTAGATTCGATGCATGGTAGACGGCTTAGAGTGGTTTTCTTTGACGCTATGGGCACGATTCTGTCCTTAAAACCATGGGTTATAGCGATGGGAAACGAATTTGCACAGCTCTCAAGAAACCATAACGTGAAGTTTGAGGACCTGTACAATGAATGGGGTATCGAGTGGAAGAGAGTTAACCAAGAGATCAGGAGAGACAAGACAAAGCCGTTTCAAAGCGTAAAGGAACTATTCCGTGAAGCTTTCACGATCATAGGAAAGAGACTTGGCATGCGATTACAGCAAGGAGATATTCAGGGCATCATCGAAAGAATCACCAGCTATGTCAACGAGAACTCAGTATGCTATCCTGATGTACGTGAAACAATCAAAGAGCTGAGAAAGCAAGGCTACAAAATCAGTGTCATTAGCGACGCTGATGCCGACGATCTAACTCTCCAACTCAGATCCGCAGGCATCCTGGATTCGTTCGACACGGTGACTACGAGCTCGGAAGCAATGTCATACAAGCCAAATTCGAAGATATTCGAAATCGCGTTAGCGAAGATGAAATGTAAGCCATTCGAGGGATGCCATATTGGAGACAGTCAAGAAATAGATATAGCGGGGGCAAACAACATCGGACTGCACTCAATTCTAGTCACCCATGGCAAAACAGAAATAAATGAAAACCTTCCTAAACCAACCCACGTGGTAAAACAGGTTAGTGAAGTAATACCCCTCCTTAAGAATCGCGATCAAGATATGTTCTTCGCCTAGCGAGCTAATTCTTATTGGCTTAGGAATCCATATCTAGACATGGGGAAGATCGGTGAGCGAACGCGATGTCGGAGAAGAGGAAGAACCATATCAGCATTCTCTTGTTCTTCCCCAGCAATTCTACTCGAGAGAGACAGTAGAAGTTGCAAGAGATCTCCTTGGGAAGATCCTTGTCAGAACGCTACACAAGAATATCTCATTAGAAGGCAGAATAGTCGAGGTCGAAGCATATCGCGGAAGAGATGACCCAGCAAGTCACGCGCATCGAGGACTAACTGAGCGCAACAAGATAATGTTTGACAGAGTTGGACTAGCGTACATATACCTCATTTACGGAAACCACCACTGCCTCAACATTACTGCCAGAATCGAATCTGAACAGGCTGGCGCCGTCCTGCTAAGAGCAATAGAGCCAGTAAAGGGAATAAACTATATATCTAGGAACAGAAACATCAAAGAGGCGAAACTTCAGGCAAGGAGAGAGGGGAAGATACAGACTTCGCCCCAACTAACCAATGGACCTGGCAAACTGACACAAGGAATGCAAATCACTCGTAAGCTGAACGGAATCGATCTGACCGATAGGAAGTCGGACCTCTATGTACGAAGAGACGTTGAAAGCAGGTCCGAGCCTGAGATTGTGTCAACTCAGAGAGTCGGAATAAAAAGGGGCAAAGACAAAAAGTGGCGATTCTATGTCAAAGGTAACGCATTCGTCTCCAAGCCACAGACGCTTCACGTTGAGAAGCTATCCTGCAACGATTTCCCTTGATCAGGCAGGTGAAAGTGGAATATAGTTCCACCCTAGCCAGCTATGTCTTCATAATAGAAAACGATTTATTCCAGTAGAAAACCTATCAGAATTTGTTCTTGCATTGCATCTCTAATAAAAAGGCTCCTTTGGATTGCCAATAATGCGAGGAAGAGGATGGTACCTTCAAAGGGAGAGCGGAACGAATGGGCGGTTAATCGGGGAAGAGTTTGATTTGGCTTCAATCACAAGGTTTCTCGATAAACTTTCGTCAAACCGCCACATTCGATTGGCGGTTTACGGAGTCGCAGTTGTTTTCTTCTTCGGTTTAATCCTACTTCCCCCGATTCTTGGAATACTCGCTCAAGGCGGAACCATAGGAACAATCCTAAACAATCCGGATCTGCTAAGTCGCGCAAATTCGGCGATAGTGAACTCATTCACAATAGCATTCACCGTCTCTATGATCGACGTGATACTTGGCTTACCAATGGCTTGGTTTATTGTCAGGGGAAATAGACCAAAGTTACTTGGTCTTTTGGACACCATGGTAAACATACCCTTCATCCTCCCAACCTCTGCCCTAGGTTACTCTCTTCTCGTTTTCTGGAATGGACCGGGTGGCCTAGACTTCATCTTCGGCGCATCCATTATTAGCCCTGGTTGGTTGCTCGTAGGAATGCTTCACTTTTCTTTTTCCTACCCCGTCGTCGTTAGAGTCATGGTTGGCGAAATAATGGAGTATGATGTTACCTATGAAGTGGCTGCAAGAACCTTGGGCTCACCTCCATTCACGGTGGCGAGAACAGTGTCACTTCCTATACTCAAGTCCGGCATGATTGCGTCCTTCCTCTTAGCGTTCTCCCGATCACTGTCTGAAACGGGAGCAACTCTCATAGTTGCGGGTGCCTTCTCGATACAGACGGGATCAATTCCCCCGTTCGAGAACGGCCCAGTGTTCATACAGCTTAACAAATCGTTGCCTGGTCAACTTGGTGTTAGTGCGCTTGTCTATGTGAGCGCGCTGCTAATTGTATTCTCATTGTTGATCTTCACTGCCGTGCGAGTGCTGGCTCCAAGAATAAAATTCCCTATCAAGAGAGTTTGGTCCAATTCTGAGAGAAAGCTTAGCAGAGAGCGCTCAAGAAAGCTAAGGGACCTTACTTCAACAATCATTTTCATTCTGATTATAGCTCTGCCGTCGCTATATGTGGCCATTCCATCGTTTGAAGCCGTTGGAAACGGGACTTTGGCAATGGCGATTCAAGGTCAGGGAATTTGGAGCAATTATTGGAGTAGCATACTCAACTCTTTCTCAATTGCGGCGGTCGTTACCTTGCTAGTCATTCTTAGCGGTCTACCAGTGGCAGTGTTGATCGCTAGGAGAAAAGCGGGGCGACTTGGTTCATCCATTCTCGATTCACTTGTGAATATACCTATAATCATCCCATCTGTTGCCTTGGGGGTGACGCTACCATTCTTCTGGTGGGCAGTCGGAGTAACCCCTGGAGGAGATTTCGGGTTGGTTGTCTTAGCTCATCTCTGCATAACATACCCATATTTTGTCCGCTCTGCCATTGCAGCAATAGAAAACATTAACCCAGAACTCGAGAATGCTGCAAGAACCCTAGGTGGGCATCCATTTACGTCTTTCAGAAGAGTCACTCTCCCGCTCATGAAGTACTCCGTAATGGCTGGGTCAATTATCGTTTTCACAAGGAGCTTAGCTGAGACCGGAGCGACCGTTGCCCTCGCGACTCAGTTGAAAACGGCGCCAGTTCTAGTCGTAGACTGGGTAAAATCTTTGCTGAATAGCTATTTCTTAAAGACAACCCCTATCGCAAGCTCTACTGAAATCGGACTTGGATGTGGAATACTCATACTCTTCTCAATCCTTGTCCTCCTCGCACTAGGGAGATTTGTTAGGGTAAGGAGAAGCGCCTAATATGCCAACCATCAAGCTCAAAAACGTAACAAAGAAGTTCGGAAAAGTGAGGGCAATAGATAATCTCTCCCTAGTAATCGATGAGGGGGAATACCTCTGCGTACTAGGACCGACAGGTGCCGGGAAAACAACTCTGCTGAAGCTTCTGGCCGGAGTCCTGAAACCAAATGAAGGAAAGATTTATTTTGACAACAGGGTAATGAATGACGTTCCGCCCGAAGATAGGAATGTCGCTCTAGTCTATCAGAGCTTTGCCTTGTTCCCTCACCTGACGGTGCTGGACAACGTCCTATTTGGTCCGTTATCTAAGGGAATTGAGTATCGAGAAGCCTTCCGGATCGCTATGGACACCTTAGAGATGGTTAAGCTCGCTCGGAGAGCTAAGTCATACCCTAATGAGCTTAGCGGTGGAATGCAACAGAGAATTGCCTTAGCGAGATCCCTGGCGTCAGGGGCGAGGACTCTTCTGATGGATGAGCCACTTGGCGCCCTAGATGCTAGGCTAAGGATTGAGCTTCGCTACGACTTGAGGAACCTTGTGAAGGACTTGGGTCTAACAGCGATACACGTTACACACGACCAAGAGGAAGCTGTTACAATAGGAGACAGGATCGCCTTGCTCAGGGACGGAAAACTTGAGCAAGTTGATACTCCCATCGAGTTCTACAACCATCCAAAAAGCGTTTTTTCAGCCAGTTTCCTGGGCGGAGCCAACCTGTTGGAAGGCGTTATAAAGAAAGTCGCTAAGAAAGGTTCAGCCATAGATTTGGGCGCAGGAAATCAGGTAACCGCGACCTGCACCAATTATCCCGAAGGAAAGCTCGTAGTGCTATGCATAAGACTGGAAAAAACGAAGCTGGACATAAAGCCCCCTAGACAAAACTGTTTGGAGGGCACAATAGACACGACCACATTTCTTGGGAATCTCACAAAGTACGACATTAAGCTTAAAAACATAGACGAAACCGTCGCTTCAAAAGTCCCTTCAATGACAGCGGAGCCACTCAGACCAGGCGAAAAAGTCTACGTGACCTTCGATCCAGAAGACTGCGTAGTGTTTTCATCACCAAGACAAGGTCTGTACAAGGAGATCGCAGCCAAGTAGCAATCGTCCACCAATCGGGCAGATTGTCAGAGAATAAGTCAGCGACTCATGAGTAGATTCGTAGGCTTCGGGAATACTTTCTTTCTGACTAGTCAGTTCAACCAGTGGCTTCGCCATCATGCCAGCAAAAGACAAATTAGGAGAACAGACATATAGAGGGGCGATCACAGTTCCAGTTTGCACCCAAAGGGAGCTGGCGTCCCCGGTACAGAGACTGGTGACCTAAGAGATATGCCAAGCATCAGAGCAGTGAATGTGAGCAAGAGGTTCGGGAGAGTCATTGCACTCGAGAGGGTCGACTTTCATGTGAGGAACGGCGAATACGTCGGAATTCTTGGTCCAAGCGGCTGCGGGAAGACTACACTCTTGAAATGTCTAGCTGGGATTCTGAAGCCAGACAGAGGCCACATCTATATAGGCGAAAAGTTGGTTGATGATCTTCCGCCAGAGGACAGAAGAGTCGGCTACGTATTTCAGAACATAGCCCTGTTCCCTCACATGAATGTCAGGGAGAACATCGGCTACGGTCTAAGAGTTCGCGAAGCTGATGAAGATGAATCACGAAGACTCATAAGCGAAATGATCGCGTTGATTAAGTTCAATGCTGATCCAAGATCATATCCCCGTGAACTGAGTGGCGGAATGCAACAGAAAGTGGCTGTGGCTAGGGCTCTCGCGTCGAAAACAGAACTCTTGCTCTTAGATGAGCCACTTTCAGCTCTCGACGCTAGGGTCAGGGTGGAGCTTCGTACCGAACTAAAGAAACTTGTGAAGGATCTGAAGCTGACGGCAATTCACATAACACACGATCAAGAAGAAGTGATGTCGATTTCAGACAGGATAATAGTGATGAAGCGAGGACAAATAGTTGAGACTGGAACACCGGAACAACTATACTTCAGGCCGAAGACTCTATTTACAGCCAACTTCTTAGGCGAAGCAAATTTCATAGAAGGACGGATAGCAGGCATACAAAACGGGCTATTTACACTCAGACTCAAGAATAACGCCCTAATCGAGGTACACACAAGAAGAGAGGAAGCGGAAGAAGAACCCGCCGAAGGAAAAGTTGAGCCCAAAAGAAAGACAAAGCAGAAGAAGACATTTGAGCTAAACATGTTGGTTGTTGCGGTCATAAGACCTGAGTTCATCTCACTGCACGAAATAGAGAGCGCGAGGATCCGGAAGGCAACAAACACGTTCAAGGCAACAGTTGACAAGGCTGTCTTCTCAGGCGGAACGATCAGATATGAGCTAACCCTTGAGAATGAAGATCGCGTAACGAGTAGAGCGCCCATGGATCAATCCAATCAATCATTTAAAACCGGAGAGGAAGTCATGGCAACACTGGACCCAAACGCAATACTACTGTATCCGTATCCAAGAATAGGTCTAGCGAGAGAAATCAGTCTAGAATAGAAACTCGTTTACCAATTCCTATTAGTCAACAATTTCGAGTAACCTAAAGAACTTACAGTGTCGCTTTTCCAGCAATCTCTTTGACGTTGTTTTAATTGCGGAAGGTGAGTTGTCTATTCCTATCCATCTCCTAGTGAGTTCTTCAGCCGCGAGAAGAGTTGTTCCAGAACCGCAGAACACATCTAGAACAATGTCCCCAGGATTGGAAGAGGCTTCTACTATTACCTTGAGCATCTCCAAACTCTTCTCCGTTGGATAGGAGGGAAACTGCGGATCCTTGAACTCCCAGACATCTTGGCGCTTTTTCCCTTTCCTGAAAAACTCCTCAGCATATATTTTCTTCCTTGGGACTCCCTTGTCAGACCACTCTATTAGCTCCCTTCTATCCAGTTCTTCAAGCGCTTCTGGCGGTGAGCGCCAATGCCTGCCTTTCGGTGGCGGAATTCCTCGCCAAGCTTCCCCTGTGGAACCACTCTCAGTTTCGCCTGGAGCGTGAAGCGGGTTTGTTGTGTATCGGCTTCCATTCTTATCAATCTTCGGAAACAGCCTTTCAATATCTTTCTGCGTGAAGGGTGTTCTAGGATCATTCCACACATAGTCACTCGTCTTAGAGTAGAATAGTACCATATCTCTTATGTTTCCATATGCTCTCCGGGGAAAGTTCTTGGGATTGCATTTTATCCTTGCGACATCATTTATGAAATGGTCTTCTCCGAAGACTTCGTCCATTAACACCTTGACATAGTGTCCTACTCTACAATCAACATGAATGTAGATTGAGCCATCATTCGCAAGCATCTCCCTCAATAGGATCAAGCGTTTTCTTAAAAACTCGAAATAACCAGCTCCCACGAGTCTGTCCTCATATGCAACTTTATCCGACTTGCTTGAGCTTATGGTTGAGGAACGGGATTCTCCGATGCGGAAGTCCTGACCAGTGGAGAACGGTGGATCAATATAAACAAGTCTCACTTTACCCATGACGGAGTCGTCTTTCATTAGGGCCTTTAAGACTGGGAAATTGTCCCCAAGGACAAGCATGTTAGTCCAATCACTGTCGGGAAAAACTATCTTCCCCCGTTTGTCCACAATCCGCAATTTCGCAGTGGGTGCACTTGTCACAATATCCTTCTCACTTACCTTGTCTTCATACGTCAACCTGCATTGCTCTGCTGGGATCCTCCTTTCACTGTTGTCGGTCAAGAGAAACGCAACCCCTCATTAGTGTTTGAGATCAATGATTTCTCTTCATCAGACCTCCTTAAATATATGGCTCGGAATAAGAATAGCGTTTTTCCTTTTCACGAAGAAGGTCGGCGAAGATCAGATCAAGTGAAAGGACAAATGTTATTAGGTGATTCATAGAGAACTTATACAAAAATAGGCATTTCTAGATGACGTCAGGTTTGAGATTGGCGCACAAACATGAAGGGTTCACCTGCTAGATAGATGTTGGAGGACGATCGTATCTTGTCATCTAGCTTATCGAGGTGGTTTGAAGCAAGGCGAGAAGTCAGAGTAATCGGGCTCATACGCAAACACGCACAGCTCGCTGCAGCTTCAACTGAAGAGTTGCTGAGGGCAACTGAGTTCGCGGTCAAAGGGAAAAAGAATGATGTTGACCTAAGCTATCAGTCTCAAACACGGTTAGACAAGGACGCTGACGCCCTCCGAAAGGAGATAATACTAGAGCTGAGCAAGGGCTACCTTGACCCGCGAGACAGGGGTGACCTACTAACCTTAGCTAGAGAAGTCAATTGGATACTGGACTATGCGCATGAAGCCGAAGGCATACTAATTCTAATCGACCTCCACAAAATGCCAAAGAAGATGCAGGATGACTCCCTTCAAATGTGTAAGATGGTGCGTGACTGCGCAAGAGACACCGTGCAATGTATAGGTCTTCTCGCTGACAAGAAACTCGACGAGGCGCTAAGTTTAGCTGACAATATTGAACGACTCGAAGAAGAAGTCGACGAGAAATATCGTGAAGCCAGAAAAATGATTGCCGAAATGAAATGCGAGGACTACTCGATAGGACATGTGATTCTCCTTAGTCAGTTCCTTGAAGCCGTTGAGAACGTAGCAGATAGATGCGAGTACACAATAGACCAAGTAAGGGCAATGGTAGTCCACTTAAGAAAATAGGGAAACCCAACGTGTGGTTTCAGAAACTAGTAATCCTTCTTCCGCAGTAGTACTTCATGCAAGCTTGTTTCATTATTTGCTTCTCGTATGCACTTAGGAAACAGATGGTCAAGCGCTCCCTGCAAGAGCTTGACGTATTCCTCTTTATCATAGAACACTCTTGAGTTGCGGTTCCATAATTCAGCTACAAGAACTCTCCTAGCAGGATTCCTTGCACTTGAATTTAAAACCATGAACTTAGTTTTCTACCCAGCTTAGAAATTAACTCCCACAGACCTAAGTTGCTCCGAAGCCACCACTTGCCTCGTCATCACTGAATACTCTGAAGGAGACCTTGAAAGATTCCTGTAGACAGTGCTTCCCTCAAATCTGTCTCTCCACCACAAACTCTCCTAACCCAATCATGAAGTGCCGCCAGCGCATCAGGCGTGTTTCTAATGAGCTTGAGCCTTGAGGGAACCTGCTCTACTCTTCGGGGCTTCCCTCGATCAACTTCACTCCTTCAATGCCTCGAAAGTGAGGGTCGCCTGTAATTAGCTGGGCATTGACGCTTAGAGCACAAGCATAGATCAAAGCATCCATTGCGTGCATTTCAAACTTGGCAGAAAGATCCGCTGCATTTTCCGCGATTTCCTCCGTTACATCCACAATCATGCCTCTCTCCTTGATGAAGTCCATGACTTTCTGCATCTTCTTCGTCTGACGGTCTCTGTTGAGTTTTCTCTTAACTTCAAAGATTGTGAGCGAGGATGTATAAAGGATCGTGTCTGATTCAATCATTTCTTTGACATCCGACATTTCGGCATAGAAATAGGATAACCAGATCGAGGAGTCCAGTAGCTTAGATTCTATCCCCTTCATCTCGCAGTCCCTCTAGGATCTGTGCCATGCTCTTCCTGCCCAAGGCCCCGTACATGCTCCTTCCTGGCTTAATTGCTTCCTTAATCAGAAGCTTGATTACTTCGTCATAGCTTGCAAAGCCTCTTCTCTCTTTTATCTGTCGGAGGATCTCAAGAGTCTCCTCATTCACTTGAACTGTCGTTGTCATGGCCCTATCTATAGGCTATAGGCTATATAGGTTTTGTCACTCTGATTCTAGGCGGAGGATGGTCATATGTGTCAACTATCTGATACAGCACATCATCGCTTTGACATGAAAGTCAGCGAGATGGTTCACGTTTACGTTACTATTTGAGTATACTTCCGTCTCCACTTGTCTGGTCTGTTCGTGGTGGGAACATGCTGTCGAACGCTCTCTGTAACAGCTTGACATACTCCCCCTTGTCATAGAACGTTTTTGAGCCACGCTTTAATAACTCAGCTGCAAGAACTCTCCTAACAGGGTTCCGTGCGCTTGAGTTCAAAAGTATGAACTTTGTTCTCTGCCCTGCTTGGAGGTTAACTCCAAAGGACTTGAGTTGCTCGGCGGTAGCAGCTTGCCTTGTCATCACTGAGTACTCCGAAGGAGACCTCGATAGGTTCCTAGTTATGACCAGATCCACTGGATCCACATCTCCTTCAAGAATTCTCTTAATATAGTCATGGAGTACTTGCTGTGCCTTTGGAATCGCCTCAATGAACTCTTCACAGTTTGAAGCGCATGAAAGAGCTTTGATCATATCCATCTGTGCGTTATAGATCAGTGGAGGAGTATCATGCTTCCGCACTTCTAGACCGCGTACCCTCATCTCACCATCACTCAGAAGTCCATAGTAGCGGTTAAGAACAGGTAAATCAGGATCAGTGGTCGAGTTGAGAAACACGATCCACTTGTAGATCCCCTTGAACTCTAACTGTAACCCCGTGGCCTTCGAAACTTCCTCACATAGCTCTTCATAGTCCCTAGGGCTAGCGTTGGCAGTGTTCTTCTTGACCCACATGGAATCCACGATCCCATGGATCAAATCGAAACCGTTGCGCTGCGCTATTGCTGCGCTTTTCAGAAGTATTTCTCTGGCAAATGCTGTAACCGCTATATGTGCGTCGATCTTCCCAAACCGGTAACCTCTAAACCCAAGGTAACCAAAACTCACTACCCCTCCCCACTTCACTGTAGTCTGCAACCTCATGAGTCTCTTCTTTCTCTCCCCCTCGGAGTTCTTGATGAGTCTTTTGCACTCTCTTCTCTTATCAAGAAGTATCTTGACAACTCTTGGAACGAGACCCGCCCTCTCCTTGCAGAGATATAAATCGATTCCAGGAACCCTAACACCAGTATACTTACAACACTTGCAGCCTACGGTCTCAGGTGAAATGTTGAAGTGATGCATGATACCCGGATACATCAT
>Ga0315309_1000775_pt1 | contig 19433 bp, 21 predicted proteins | sample TDP4_MG_FD_203080 | JGI IMG/M metagenome (GOLD analysis project Ga0315309, IMG submission 203080) | Freshwater sediment microbial communities from Lake Towuti, South Sulawesi, Indonesia - TDP4 | ecosystem: Environmental > Aquatic > Freshwater > Lake > Sediment | place: Indonesia: South Sulawesi... | reverse complement strand
GCCGAACGCACCCGAAAAATGGAAGCACTATTTCAGAAAAATATTTTCTCGAATCTTTTAACCAGAATCGAGAACAATGGTATCACCTACAAAACCGTTACGGGCGAACCGTGGGGTGCGTACAACTATTACCAAGGAAACTACACAAGCGTCAACGTGTTCAACATTGACAGGTCCTTTAACAGATGCAATTTGATCTGGGTAGTATGCCATGAATACGAGCATCATGTTGCAAACCTTTTCAAGGAGAAATACTGCCGTGAAAATAACGCGTTAGACTTGTCGGCAGTTGTGTTGAATACGAAAAGGTGCATCATCGACGAAGGCACTGCTGACTGTACCAGATACTTACTAGGCTTGCGGTTAGACGAAGAACATGGTGCGGTTGCAGAATCCTTAAGCAGTCTTGGAAACATGGTAGGTCTCAATGTTGCGTATATGCTGAACGTGGAAAGTGTTGATGATGAAACCGCCGCAGAATACTATGCCTCAGAAGCTTTTGTGCCGCTTGAGGAAGCCAAAAAGCACCTAGCATTTTCAAAACCCTTAACTATTGATGGTCGACTCAATTTCTGGGCGCCTTACATCTACACGTACTTTTTCGGAAGAAGAGATTACGTGTTACCTACCTTCCAAGAAGCTCAGAAGAAAGGAAAACTGAAAGAGTTCTTTGAAACCCTGTACTTGAACCCGTATTCACGCTCAACTTCTACTTGGAAAATTGCCTTCTCGCAAATCTGAGAACACAAACAGCGATTCCTACACACGGAAAATCTTATCTCGCAATTGGCGACATTGGAACGCATGGCATATTCAAGGGAAAAAGTGGCGGGAATGCTCCTTTTTATTGCAGCCACACAGTTCGTCCTAGGTCTTATCATTGCAGAGGCGTTGTATCCTGGCTACAGCGTGTCTGACAATTACATAAGCGACCTTGGAATCGGACCATCTGCTATAATCTTCAACTCATCTGCATTTCTTCTAGGACTATTACTGCTCATTGGAACATACTTTCTAAGACACATCTCTAACTTCAAAACCGTAAACATGCTGCTCCTCCTAATGGCTATAGCAGCAATGGGCATCGGCGTCTTCACGAAACATTATAGAACCGCTCACGGCGCGGTGGCTACAATGGCTTTCTTCTTCGCTGGGCTGTCAGCCATAACATCATCTAAAGTGCTGAAAAAACCATTATCTCTGATGAGCATAATACTCGGAATGATGACGCTTGGAGCACTAGCTCTCTTCTCAAGCGGTATGATCACAAGCGGCTCATTAACCAGCGACATCGCATATGACAGCGATTTCTACATGGGTTTAGGTCCTGGTGGGATGGAACATATGATCATCTATCCAGCAGGCCTGTGGCTCGCTGGATTTAGTTGGCATCTAGTTACGCAGCGGGAAATACAAGCAAAGGACTGAATGCAAGAGGGGTTGGATAGAATTTCTATGCACACACATGAAACGACTGTTTTGTTAACAGTCTTAGCAGCGAGCCGATCGCATATGAACCAGATACAGATCCCCAAACACAAAACCAGATATTTCCAAAAACCTCACTAAACAACAGTTCAACTGTACAGGAAGCATGATCGGAACATGAGCGTAGAAATCGAAAACCTGAAAAAAGACACTCGCATGCGCGCCTTCACCGACACAAACATGACCATCTGGTGGATAGGCGTCTACCTCATACCCATAATAGCCAGTATCATCTGGGCTGCAGTGTTCTTATCCGTCCTCATATCATACATGATCTCCCTCATAGAACTCCCTCCGACCGCAACCGAGCTGCCTGCATTTCCATACACTCCACTGCTCTCAGCCGTCACAGCAGGCCTATACTTAGCAGTGATAGCCACTTTCATCCTATTCATCATACTCACATACAGACTCGTAAAACGACGCAACCACCACTTCAGAAGACAAGTCCTTCTATTCGAAGACATAACAGCGACGATCAAAAAAACAGTGACGAGGAAAGGAGTCGACGCTGAATTCGACTTGGGATCTCTGGACAGAACTCTCACAGAAATAAAGGCAGAGGAAACCGAATCTGAGAAAAGCGCAATGCTGTGGGCCATTCTGAGCACGTTTAACGGTCTCGCACTACTGTATGTGTGGTACTTCCTCATGAAAGATTTCAACAAGCACGAAAGAAGAGAAGATGCATTCTGGACAGAAACTAGCAAGATACTCGACAAAGCCGGAATCAAACTCGAAGTACCAACTAGAACAGACCCGTTGGTCGAGAGAAGCTTCGCCCTCTACCTCATTCTAACACTAATTACAGGCGGCCTCTTCGGAATATACTGGCTCTACGCGTTGCTGAAAGACCCGAACGTACACTTCAGATACCACACAAGAATAGAGGATCAAGTACTTCCCATCTTAGAAAGCAGCCTTGCCTGACAGATTGTAAGCTCTCCTTTCTTTTTCCTTACAGCCCAAGTAAACGCGGCGTAACATAAGTTTCAACGAAAGCTGCAATCACGAAAAGCACCAGTGAAGCCACAGCCAAAACAACTGTGTCCTTCACACCAAGTTTGAACTTGACCATACTCAGCTTTTCTCCAGTCGCCTTGGCCATAATCGCTTCAAGGGTTGTAACCTGCCAGCGGACTATAGAAGCAAACTCGAGAATAAACGCAGGTATCTCAAATATCCCATGGGGCACCAACCCCAAAATGGGATAGGCAAATCCTCGCTGAATTCCAACAACAGTTGCCACCACCCCTATTAAGACTCCGTTCAACAGAAGCTCAAAACCCAAAACCAGCGTGCCCAGCAGAGGCACCCAAACAAGCATGCGAATCGGATTCCAGAAATGACCCGAGTTATTAGAGAGAATGTAGAAATAAAGAGTCCTAGTGTAAGGGGGCGGAATAACAACGTACCGTCTCTCCTGCTCACTAAACGACTCCAACACGCCAGCAAGCTCTGGACTGTAAGAAAACGCGAAAACAGTGACAAGAACCGAGACAAATATGACTCCGAAAAAAGTCAATGTCGTCGCTTTAACAGTCGTCTTATTCTGTCGAACACTGGAAACAAATACGCCCCAAATCCTCATCAAAAACGACTTCAGACTCAGAGCAAGACCCTCCACACAATAAACAGCCACTGGCGAATAAAACCTTGTCCGAAACCAAACGCCCCAGAGCCAATAAACTTGCTTCTTAGTGGTTGTCTGCGTGTGCGGGAATTCGAAAACGATGCATAGACCATAAATATGAAAACCTTCAGAATCACAATTCAAGGTGTGTCAGGATAATGGAAGATAGGAAGACCTTAGCTCTTCTGAAAGAGATACTTGAATCATTTGGACCTGCTGGATTCGAACGCGAAACAGCTGCAATAATCAAGAAAGCTGTCAAGACTTATGCTGACGAGGTTTCCACGGACAAACTTGGCTCAGTCATTTTCAGGCACAAAGGATTAGCAGAGCGACCGAGAGTCTTGCTTGCAGGACACATAGACGAGGTTGGCTTTGTCGTTTCGGGCATAGACGAGAAGACTGGCTTCTTGACTTTCACCCAACTGGGCGGATGGTGGGACCAAGTACTCTTGGCGCAACGAGTGATTGTCAGAACAGAAAAAGGAGATCTGCAGGGCGTCATATCATCCAAACCACCTCACTTGCTGCCTCCTGACGAGCAGAAGAAGGTAGTTGAGAAGAAAATGATGCACATTGACATCGGCTCAACAAGCAAGAAAGAGACAGAAGCGATGGGCGTCAGAATAGGAGACCCGGTGGTTCCGATGTCGCCTTTTTCAACCATAAAGAATGGCAAGTTGGGAATGGGGAAGGCGTTCGATGACAGGATAGGTGCTTTCATCGCTATGGAAGTTGTGCGTAGGCTGGCTGAAGGTAAGATCAAGCATGCGAACACTGTTTTTGGAGCCGCTACAGTGCAGGAAGAGGTGGGTTCAAGAGGAGCGGCAACGGTCGCACATATCGTTGATCCAGATGTAGCAATAGTTCTTGAGGTTGATATCTCGGGTGACGTACCTGAGGTTCAGTCAAGCGAGGCGCCCACAAGAATGGGAAAAGGCCCCTCGATATTGACATTTGACAGCTCTATGATTCCAAACCAGCCTCTTAAGCAGTTCGTCATTGACAGTGCGAAGAGAATGAAGATTCCGTATCAGCTTTCACTGGTGGCAGCAGGTGGAACAGACGGTAGCAGAATACACATCAGCAGAGCCGGATGTCCAAGTGTAGTATTGGGAGTGCCGACTAGACATATACATTCTCATGTTGGCATGTTGAGTTTCGAAGATGTTGATAACGCAATAAAGCTTACGCTAGAACTCGTCAAATGCTTCGACAAGAAGACCGTGGACAGATTCACAGCATTCTAACCCGCGTGCTATCCAACGGTTGAATGAGCTGAAACCAGCAACCAGCCTCGATAGCCAAACTCCTGCCATGATTGAGGGCCGGGGCCGGGATTTGAACCCGGGCGCTAGGCTCCACAGGCCTATAGGCTACCAGGCTACCTCACCCCGGCCACTATTCTGCCGATCCCACCTACCTTTTGGGGTGTCTTGGTTATTTGCGTTTTCTGTGAAGGAGAGCTTTAATTTTGATGAGGTTTGCTTGCGCTGGATGAGAATATATATGGAACAGGATTGGAGTTCAGTCTTGACGCCATTTGACCGCTTTGGAATTCTCATATAACAAGCGTGATGATGATGGCCCTGATGCGTAATGAGTCATCAAGAGACACATAGCCCTACCCCAGACCAACAAAGAGATAGCAGTCGACAACGCCTTGCGCAGACTATTAACTAAGAACAGACTCAACTCCCAACATTGAAGAAATTACTATTACTCGCCCTAAGCCGAAGTTGATGACTTATGGACTGAAAGCAGCCTCCAACATACAAGAAGTTGTTGTGGCAAACCCTTCAACATCAACAACAACTTCAACACCCTTCTCTACAGACAAGCACTTGTTAATGACACCTAGGAGCGATTGGGCATCAACAGCCACACAGCACCGAAGACCCAATATCGAAGAAGTAGTAGTCAACAAACACACGGCGCTGACTACTACTTCTGAGAGAAGCCAGCTCGGTGTTATTACTTGCTCTAAGCGGAAGTTAATAACATCTGAAACTTCACAGCGCGAACAAACAGACTGCGCTTGCATGTTCAACTACAACAGTTCAAACCGCAGCCCAACATTCTGGATGACATCGTCAGTGGGAACAGCTGGTACGACGACGCTCACGCAGCTTCTGCCATAAAACACATCCGCAATATTGTAGAAGAAAGCGCTAAGCGATTGCTCCCTTATTCTTTTAAAATTCCTCTTCCTCCAGCCGCTATACATGCATGCGAATGCTGCCCTAAAACGTGCGTCGCAATACTCAAGAACGCGATCCGTATCGGGCGATTGACTTATTTCCTCGGCTTTTTCTCTGAGTTTATCAGCCTTTTGAGGTCTTCCGCGCCTTCAGCGTATCCAGAGACAATCAAGTGGTCTCCTGCTTCTATCACAGTATCCGGTTTGGGACGTAACCATCTGTCTCCTCTCTTAATGCACAACACCCACATGCCCGTTTCTTCATGAACCTGAGCTTCACGCAGCGTCTTTCCAGCCAACGGCGACTTCTTGGACACCTGTGCATGAACAACAGTTTCTTCAGCCTCCCTAATAGCCAGCTTCAGCACAGGATGCGGCTCTAATCCTCTAAGCACAACGCCAGCGATCTGCATAGCAGCATCAGCTATTTTCTCCGTGACCACACCAAGCCTAATCAACCCCAAGAAATCCTTTGATTCCTCTGGGCTGACACATCTGGTCAACACCAGCAACTCGAACTTAGTATGCAAGTCGTCCATGTATTCTTCGAGCGTTGCCACTTCCTGAGCCAGCTCCTTGCTGTTAAGAAGTATGGACGAATAGGCAAGATCCATCATCAGCTCTGAAGTGTCCTTCAGCTCAGCGAGCATGGCAACGATCTCTTTAAATGATTCCTTAGCAACCATTGTTCTAGCTCCCTGCAGGCTGCGGAGTTCCGCCAGCCAGTCTTTCGAATTCTTCTATTCCCATGGGCGCGCCTCGAGCTACAACTATGTCTCCTTCAAGAACGAGTTCATCTTTTTCCGGGTTGATTATGAGTTCTTTGTCGCGGCGTATGGCGATGATGTCAACACCCATCTTCGGAGCCAACTCAAGGTCTCGAAGGCTTTTGTTAGCCCAAACCGAACCTTTTTGAATCTGAGTTCGTGTCAATTGCTCCTCAACTTCTTCAAAGGCTTCGCGAACTATCGGATGAATACCTATTCCCTTCAAGACTATGGTAGCAATATCGCCTGCAGCGTCCGAAATCTTATCCGCGGCTCCAGCAACAACCGACACAGCAACAAGAGATTCTGCGTCTTTTGCGTCTCTGGCTGCAAGCATGGCGCTCATGTCAAGCAGATAAGCGAGATTATCAACCTCTCTCTCCATTTCAAGGACTTCCTCAGCTAAAGGACGACTGTTGAAAAGAGCTGCAGAATACGCCAAATCGATCATCAGCTCAGAGAGATCCTTCATCTCAACGAGCAGGTCTCTAACCGATATTGGTTTGTACTTAATCTTCTCTAGCCTTGCCATTTACCACGAAAACTCCCACTGGAACAGCTTGACTCCTGTGGTATCTGTAGAATAGACTTTCAACTATAGATAATCTTTGTCCTATTCGCCTTCGAACCGCCCGCTAAACGCATGGAAACACCTTTATAAACGAAATGCAAAATGATGCAGTCAATGTTTCAGTGAAAGAGGTGCAAAGAATGCTGGAGGCAGAGCAAAATGACCCATGTATACAAGAGATGTCGCAAGCCGAATCCCTTCAAGGCGCTCTCCAGCAGAGACACTCTAGAACGTTCCTTACATAGATTAAGCACAAGTAGTCAGTTCAAAAAGCAGGAAGACCCAACGAACCAAAAATCCTTTGCTGCCGCCTTATTGAAAATTCCACGCCAGTTCTTTAGAGGACTATCGAAAATTATAGCCTCAGAATCAAAGCACAAACTCGTTAAGACTCTGCGAGAATCACTAACAGCCTTTGCTTTCAACCTAGTCGGAATCGTGGCTGGAACAATTATCGCCTCATACGTAGGCTTGTTCAAACTTGCTCCATGGGCTATCTTAGTCTATCCATCCGTCGTGAGTGCCAGAGGAGTCATAGGAGGCTTGTTCTGTGGCAGGCTGAGCACAGCATTGCATTTAGGCACGGTGCAGCCTCGGTTTTTCGGCAATACAAAGAGCTTCTATCTGTTGTTTCGAGCCATTGTGATGATGACGTTGGAAGCTAGCGTCGGAATGAGTTTGGTTGCAATGCTATTTGGAAATGTCTTCCTAGCGATACCATCGTCTGACTTTTTGAGCATACTGCTCGTGACTATAGCAACAATGGCTTTAGCATTGTTGGTTGTCTCACCATTAACCATGACTGTCTCTTTTGTTTCATTCAAGCATGGATTAGATCCCGACATAGTTTTGTATCCTGTGGAGTCAACCGTATCCGACCTTTTTATCACGATGATTTACATTGTGGTGGTGAATGCCTTTGTTCTGTTTGGTTTATCTGGGCATTTGTTTGTTGCTCTTATATGTTTGACTTTGGCGTCTGTCTCAGCATACCTGTTGGCAAAAAACATACGGGAACCTGAATTCGTGAAGACAGTGAAAGAGTCGCTTCTGGCATTGATTTTTGTTGTTTTCATAGTCAACGTAACTGGGTCGACTCTTGGCAAGATCGCAGAGGCTGTTGGCGAAAGACGTGAAATTTACACTGTTTACCCAGCTATGATCGACACCATGGGTGACGTTGGAGCAGTTGTGGGCTCAACTGCCACCACGAAACTTGCACTCGGCACGCTTCGATCATCATTTTCATCCATAAAGAACCATGCAGTCGAAATCTCAGCCGCGTGGGCAGCATCTTCAATCATGTTCTGCATCTATTCCATTTCATCCCTAACAATACAGGGATTGTTAAGCCTGCCAAACATCCTCAGGTTCACAGCAATGATGCTTACAACGAATCTGGCAGCGGGAGCACTGATCGCAAGCATATCTTACGTTGTTGCAGTCTTGACCTATCAAAAGAGCTTGGATCCAGACAACTTCGTAATTCCAATTGAAAGCTCGCTTGCAGACAGCATAACAACGATTTCACTACTTCTCTCGCTAAGCCTATTCGGTTAGCAAGAACAAGATTCTACATGGTTAGTTTCTTAATCAGTTCCTCTACCTGCTTGATTTCGCTCTGGTCTTCTAAGACATCACCGATTTCCTCGGCCTTCGCCAAAACTCCAAGATATGGATAGGTGTCTGCTGTAACCGGTTTCATATGCCAACAGTGAATTATTTGGAACACGATCTCCTTTAGCGCTTCTAAAGCTTGTCTTCCACCTCCAGCGGAAACAACGACTACTCCAAAGGGTTTTACTTTCAATGGCAAGTCGAAATCAGGGTCCTTTTCCAATCTGTAATGGTACAACGCGCCTATTCTTTCAGTCAAAGTCATGAATTTTGAAGGTATTGGAAGATATCTAGGAACGGAAAATACCACAGCATCAGCTTTAACAACTGTATCTAATATGCCATCCACATCATCGTCGATCACACATTTCATGGTGTCCTTACAAAGTCCGCAAGCATTACACCACTCTATGTTTGCCTCAGCCAGCTGCACTATTTCCGCTTCCAAGTTACAACGTTTGAAAGCCTCCCTCAAAATGAGATATGAATTTCCGTTCTTTCTGTGGGAACCAACCAAACCCAGAATCTTCATGCCCAACACTCTCACCGCTTAAACGTGTCCTTTGCCTCTTGAGACCTTATAAACATTCAAAGCTTGTAACGAACCATATGAATCCACGTATCGCCAGGAACTCCAATTCGAACTCGTTTAGTTTGTTGTGGCGGGCCCGGAGGGATTTGAACCCTCGTTCTCCGGCTCCGAAGGCCGGTGCCTTAATCCGGACTGGGCAACGGGCCCTCTGCAAGCATCGGTGCTTGAGTTGTGATAAAAGCTTTCTATGGCGATTTTTGACGTCTTTTTCGTATCTTGTCTAAGGCTTTCGGCACGGCTTCCCAGCCTTTTCTTGTTTTGGCGTTTACGATTTCGAAGGCTTCTGTGGCTGTCAAGCGGGTGAGTTCTGCTCCTGTGGCTTCGCGGAGCAGGTATTGTGCGGCGCGTAGAACTTCGCCGTTGAGTCGTGAATCTGCCATATCTGCTAGGTGCACGATCAAGGCTTCTGCTGTTCGTGGTCCTATTGGTCCATGTTGCCAGCCCATATGTGAGTCCATGATGTGAATTAAGTCGAGGGGGAAGCCTCTGCGGATGAGTTCGGCTACTCCTAGTGTGAGGTGGTCCAAGCGTTCGGCTATGGACGCGCTGGCATAGGTGCCGTTATCTCGTTGAACGTATGTTAACGCTTTGAAGATATCATGGACGAGGACTCCAGCGAGGACCAAGTCTCTGTCAACTTCTCCATTGTACACGTTTTCTATTGTGTCACATAGTGCTAACGCAATGTTTGCTGTTGAAATCATATGCTCACGTAAACCTCCTGGGTAACTGTGATGATGAGATAGACCCGCGGGCGATGTTTCCAAAGGTATTCCTTTGTAGACTTTCCCTGCTATCTCTATTGTAGGGTTTTCGATTAAACCAGCGACTTTAAGTCGAAGTGGCTTGTCAGCAATCTTGTTCAGTGTTTTCCTCAGTTGCAGATGCATTTTTCCGATTCTCCTCTTAGAGATTTGTTAGGATTTGCGTGTTATTTCTTGTTTGTGTTTCTTCTTTTCTTCGGCTGCTAGAACATGCGCTGCGCGGATTGGCTCGGGCACTCTTGCTGATTTCGTGCAATGCTTAACGATTTCGATGGCTCTTTCCAACGAAACCTTGTGCCCAACGCTTACGTACACTGGCTGCTCGTCTTCAATTCGTCTAATTGCTGCACCTATGACCTCACCTTTATCCATCACGGGCGACCAGCCTCGCTTATTCATAGGCTGAACCTGTCCGCATAGGCGGCTCTTTGCCACTCCAATAGTTGGTTTGTCAAGAAGTAGTCCTAGGTGACTGGCGAATCCTAATCGATAAGGGTGGGCTATTCCTTGGGCGTCGATAAGGAAGACGTCTGGTTGGGTTTCCAGCTTACTAATAGCGGCTCTTGCTGGTTTTACTTCTCTGAACGATAACAGTGTGGGAATATATGGAAGACTTGTCTTGACCCTAGCTTTCCTTGCTTCTACTGTTAACAGTGAGGCGTAGTCTAATACAGCAACTGCACCGATCGCCCACTTTCCAACATAAGCTACGTCGACTCCAGCTACATAACGCAACGCCCCAGTAAGCGTGTCTTCCTTGATAACATGCTTCGCTAGGTGTTTCTGTAGTTTACGTGCTCGCTCAACTGAGAATTTGCCGCGAAGCATATTTTGTTAACTCTATTTCTGTCTCTTAGTCCTCTTTGTGACGATTTTTTCAAGGTTTTCCATGCATTTCTCAAGTGAGCTGCGTCGAGCTTCGATGGTTATATCGCCTCGTGTGGTCTCTATGAGATGTCTTGCCACGTCGCTCTTTCGGCGCAATCCGGGAACAAGCATGTATGCTTCATCCATAGCCATGAGTTCCACGTAGATGTCTTCCATCAAGTTCAAGCAGTTTTCAGCTGTTTTGATGTCTTCTTTACGCAACGAGTCTAGGGCTCTTCTCCTTAATTCGCCGATTACATCGGCAAGTCCAAGAACGTAGGCGATTGAAGGTACGTTTATTTCCTCTGGGCTTATGAAATGGTTCTTTTCAACCAGCGTCAGCAAAGTCTGAGCTTCAGCATATTCTTGGAAAGCTGCGTCAACCAAGCCGGAATACAACATGTCAGGATAAGTCTCAGTCATGAAGCGTAGCTTAGTGAAAAGTTCGGTGGCTTCTTTCAACAGTTTTCTAGCGTCTTTGAACCTCTGCTGATGCGTGAACAATATGGCTTGCTTAGAGAACCTTGTAGCTCGCCGCATGTCTCGCTGAACTTCTTCATGGACCTTCTCACGTTTCTGCAGTTCACCCTGAATCTTGCCTAACAGGTTTTTCAACGACAAGGAATTCCAGCCGTCCAAACGGTTATTGGAGAGCATCACGCTAGCCTAATAGGCTTTTGCAACCTGCTCAACAAGACCACGCGGCTTTCAGGAGCCTCATCGAGAATGCGATAGCCTGTGTTTTCCGCTAAATCCTCAGAGAAGTCTCGAATCTCCTCATGGCTTGGCATATGGTCATAGTTCAAGCGAAGTCTCGAAAAGCCTACATGCATGTACGCTTTGGCTTCAATGTACGTTGGATTCGCCTTCTCAATCAGCCTAGCATAGAGTTCGGGATGCTTCATGTTAAGGTCACGCGCCAGAGTCAGCCTAAGCACAGTCGGACACGTAAAACTAGGCAACAGGCTTAAGGTTTCGTTTAGTTTAGCCCAAGCCTCGGGGAATTGTGGGCGACAGGTTTTGAGGAACGACAGTTCGTCGTAAGCGCAAAGCGAGATATACAATTGTGTCGGCTCTTCGCCTAGTTTAGCCAGAGCCCCCGGGACGGTTCCGTTTGACACAAGAAACGTGGTGAATCCCCGTCTGTGGAACAAAAGAACTAACTCACTCAGCCCGGGGTATAATGTGGGCTCTCCTGTAAGGCTTATGGCAACGTGCCCAGGTCTCAAGCTTTCCCTCAATTTCCACTTGTCGGTTTTAGGATTGCCCTTGTAGCCAGTCAGAATCCTTAGTTGCATGTTGATGCAGCCTTCCACTATTTTTTCAGGGTGATCCCATGCCAAGCTAGGAGTTTCTTTCCATCGCAGGTCGGGTTTGTCTCCACTGTGTGCGCGCCAACAAAAGGCGCAGTGCATGTTACAGTAATGGACTGCTGGTGTCATTTGCATGCATCTGTGCGTTTTTATGCCGTAGAACTTCTGTTTGTAGCAGGGGCGAGCGTTGACTAGTGTTTCGTGCAGCCATCGACATCGTTTAACAGCTGAGTGTGAGCCTACCAAGTGATATTTCTGAGTTTTCAGCAGCTGTACGAGTTTATCCGGGATCTTGTTCCTCACACTTGTTCCCTTGACGGCGCTTTTGAATGTCTAGTAGCTATGTTCCTTCATTAAAACGTCGCTGTTACGGTCTGTTGAAGATTTATATGCAACTTAAGCCTTTGACGTTTCTAAAAACGTAAGGTAGACGCCAGCAATTCAGCAGTATCCTCTATTGGAAACTTGGTGACGAGAAACTTTGACTGTAGAGAGAGAAGCCACAAAAGAAACCAAGATCACAGCCGATGAGGTTAAACAGGCTGGTATGAGAAAGAGACTTCTGAGGTTTCAAACCGCCAGAGTTGCAGTGCAGGTTCTGCTGTTTTTCCTCTTCAATGCGGTTTTCCTAGGTTTAGGCCCTTGGCCCATACTCTTGCCTATCACTGGGTTGCTCGGCGTTCCCTCGAAGACTGTGGGCGAAGCGTTAGGCTCGTTACAATACATGTTATATCTGTTGATTCCACCGTGGCTTGCTCTTGCGTCGATATTTATCGCCTCTGTCCTGGTTGGTCGAGCCTTCTGCGCTTGGGCGTGTCCCTTCGGATTTGTGCAGGACATCTTTGAATTTATGAGGAGGAGACATGCGGCTGTTGCACCGCGGACTCACAATCAGATGATTAGGCTGAAGTACGTTGTCTTGGCTACGACCTTGCTCATCTCAGGCGTTCTGGCTTTGTCTGTTTTAGCGGGTCTAGGAAAAGGTTACCAACAAGCTTTAGGAGCCTTCGCTATTGCGCCTTTCAACGCAATAAGTCCAGCTGACACATTGTTTGCTGTAATTCCCACAACGGTGCTAGAGGTGCGACACGCTATTCCATTGTTGTTTGAGCCCGGCGCTGATGCTGCTGGCTTGATAATCGGCTCCTTATCGTCTACTCAAGTCTTGCTTTGGGCTCGCTTGATCATTCTTGGATTGACGCTGGCTCTCGTCTTGTATGTTCCTCGAGGCTGGTGTCGATATTTTTGTCCCCAAGGCGCGTTTTCAGCTATGCTCATGCGTTTCAGTTTCTTGGGTTTGAGACGTGACCCTGTGCGCTGTGGGAAAGACTGCCGCGACTGCATCAGAGCCTGTCCGATGCTGGTGCCAATATTGGATCAGCCGTGGGAGAAGTTCACGCATCCAGAATGCATAATGTGTCTCAAATGTGCCGACGCATGCTCAACAGCCGCGATAAAGCCTAAGTTTCCATGATAACGCTTATTTAAGTCGTCCCAAAGCGTCTCTTTCATTGTTCCAGTGGAGCATTTGAAAGGCTTCTTGCTTTGTTGCCCACACATAATCAGCAACTTCTGATTTCTGCAGTTTGATCGGCTCTTTCGAATCTGCTTTCACCAAGTAGCTGGAGACGATGTGTCTGATGCCTTTGAAGAAGTACTCGTAAGCGTGCACCTTACTTAAGATTCTGATGTTTCTTAGACCTGTTTCCTCAGAGATTTCCCTTTGCAGGCCTTCGATTTCAGGTTCGCCGTTGTGCAAACCGCCTTTGAGCAGTCGCCAGCGGTAGCGGCGGGCTGAGTAATCGATTTTCTTGAGGACTAGGACTTTCTTGGCTTTGTCAACTTCGTCGAAGATTACCGCTTGGACTTCTCTCCGTACTTTCAATGCTCTTTTCGCCTCGTTCTTCCTTGGTTACATGCGGGTTTTGTTTAGCTTGAATTGTGAACTAAAAATTTATATTTTCGTGTTGAGTACGGTTGCGCTTGTCAATTTTAACATTTGGAAAGTGAGTTCATCCATGGCAGGCATAAAGGAACTGCCGACTCCGAAATCACGATTTGAGCGTATTGGCGCGCACACTCATGTGAAGGGTCTAGGTTTGGATGAGAAGCTCAAGGCTGTTAAAGTCAAGGATGGCATGGTGGGTCAGGAGAAGGGACGCGAGGGCGCCGGTTTGGTTGTGAAAATGATTAAGGACGGCAAGCTAAGTGGCAAAGCCATAATCTTGGCTGGTCCTCCGGGCACTGGCAAAACTGCCATCGCTGTGGCTGTGTCCAGAGAGCTGGGAGCTAATGTTCCGTTTATTCAGATGAGTGGAAGCGAGATTTACAGTAGTGAACGTAAGAAGACCGAGGTGTTGATCGAAGCCATACGAAAATGCATTGGCGTTGAGATTCATGAGATGCGCAAGGTGTACGAGGGCGAAGTGGTCAATGCTGACATCAAGACGGCTCCGCATCCCTACAACCCATATCAGAAGGTGCCTGAAAGCGTTAGGCTTACTTTGAAGACTGAGGAGGAAGAGAAAACGATTGAAGCTGGAGCTAGCATTGCGCAGCAGATCATTCAGGAGAACATTTCTGAAGGACATGTGGTTCAGATAGACGCTGAATCTGGGCGAGTGGCAAGTCTAGGGTTAAGCTTGGAAAGTGCTAAGGGCAAGACTTATGATGTGGACACGAGGCAGAAGATTCCGCGTCCAAACGGTAAAGTTCTGAAAGAGAAAGAGTTTGTTTACACTTTGACCCTTGCCGACATGGATGAGATAAACGCTAGAAGCCGTGGTGGAGGCGGATTCTTCTCTATGTTCTTTGGTACTGCTGAGAGTAAAGAGATCGACACTGAAATCCGCTCGGGCGTAGATCAGCACGTTAAGGAGCTGGTTGACGAGGGCAAAGCATTCATTCATCCTGGCGTCTTGTTCATAGACGATTCCCATCTGTTGGATTTGGAAGCGTTCAGCTTCTTGGGTAGAGCCATGGAAAGTGAACTTGTGCCCATAATCATACTTGCAACAAACAGGGGCATAGCTCGCATACGTGGAACAGATGTTGAAAGTCCTTTGGGCTTTCCTCTTGACCTCATAGACCGAGCTGTTATCATCGCAACTGAGGAATATGATCCTGACAGCATTCGTGAAATACTTCGTCTGAGGTCTGAGGAAGAGAAAGTCAAATTAGAGAAGGCAGCGCTCGAGAAGTTGACTGAAGTTGGCGCCAAAAGCAGCCTTCGCTATGCAGTGCAGCTTTTGAGTCTGGCAGCACAGAACGCTCGGTCTCTGGGGCACGAGAAGGTTGCTGTAGGAGACGTAGAAAGAGTCGACACTTTGTTCATGGACATTGGAGAAGCAGCTGAACACCTGAAGAAATATGAAGACAAATTCATGAAGCATTGAGACGCCAAAAAGCTATAATAAGACTTTAATTTTTGGCACTCGCCTATTTTTCCCTAGGAGATAACACAGATGCCTAAGGAGAAGCGGAGAAGGGGCTTCTTTGACCTTTTCGGCTTCGACGAGTCCGATATCCAGTTTGAACCCAAGTCGTTTTCTGGGGGCAGCTCGGGCTTTTCCATTTCAGTGACTTATGAGAAGGGCAAGCCGATCGTGAAGGTGCAGACTCAAGGCGATGTTGATGTGGCTGAGTTGCGGCGAGATATTGAGCGGAAGTATCCTGGCGCCAAAATCGAGGGCTTGGAAAAGCAGCCTTTGATACGCGTTGTGGAGGAGGAGCCGACGGTGGCGAAGGAAGAGGAGCAAGAGGAAGTCAAGAAAGGCAGAAAAAGGAAGAAGCAGCCCTTAATCCGAGTTGTTGAATGATTCTGAGCGTGTAGAAAAGGCTTCAGCCCGTAATTCTGAGTTACGAAACGAGATTAAGTAGTAATCTGGTTTATACATTTATATTTGACCCTTCGAGAGTAAATAGAAGCATTAATTGTAATTACGCTTCCCGATCTTGTTTTCGCTTTAATGCTTAATTGTGTGGGTGAGCACTGTTACTGGAGGATTTGGTATGAGTAGGAGTAAGGGTGAGGAGAAGGCGGCGTATCGTCCGTCTGTTCCTATGCCAAGACGCCCAGAACGTCCAGAGGAGTTGGGTTGGCCGGCTTCGACGCCTATGCCTGTGACAGCGACTGAAGATGTGGGTAAGACTTTGAAGCAGATTCTTGAACGTTTGGATGTGATCGAGAAGCGCTTAGAGAATATTGAGAAAGTGTTGATGACTCGCCAAGCTGTATGACAATGAGAGTTGGTTCCTGCTTAGACTAGTGTTCGCCACGTTCTGATTCGGCGTCCAGTGATTGGTATGAGTTGATCGCATTTTGGGCATTTGTGTTCTTCTGTTACTTTGTATTGTGATATTGTGTAGTCGTAGCGTTGTATGAGCGTGTTGCCGCATTTTGGGCAGTAGGTGTTCTCGTATTTGTGGCCTTGAACGTTTCCGATGTAGGGGTAGTTGACGCCCTCTTTCTTGGCCATGGTGTAGGCTTTTTCTAGGGTTTCGATTTTGGTTGGTGGGTTTGTGAATTTGTAGGCTGGATTGTATCGTGTGAAATGTAGGGGTGTTTCGCTGCCCATGCTTTTTAGGTGTTTTTTGATTATCCAGCGTAGGCATTCTTCGTCGTCGTTCACGTCGGTTACGATTAGGTTGACTATTTCGATGTGGAATCCCATTTTCTTGGCTTCGTGTGCGTTGTGCCACACTTTTTCTACGTCTGCTCCCCCGCAGTATTTTTGGTAGGTTTCTTTGTCGCCTTTTATGTCGATTTTTAGTCCTGTCATGTTGGCTTCTTTGAGGAGCTTCAGGGCTTCTGGTGTCATGTATCCGTTGGAGACGTAGCATGAGTAGAGTTTCTTTTGTTGTGCCAAGTTGAAAACGGGGAGAGCCCATTCTGTTAGCATTGTGGGTTCTTGGAAGCTGGCGCATAAGCCGTTGTCTTGTTGGTGTAGTGCTAGGTTTACGATTTTTTCTGGGTTGAAGTAGTGGCTGGATTTGGTTGGGTTTGGCTGGGTTTTTGAGAGGTGGTGGTTTTGGCACCATGGGCAGTTGAAGTTGCATGACCATGTTGAAAAGGTGAGCGCGGTTGAGCCGGGCCAGTAGTGGAAGAAGGGTTTGATTTCAATGGGTCTGCTTTCGAGAGCGCTGAGGTCGCCGTAGACTAGGGTGAATAGTGTGCCATCTAGATTGATTCTTGTTTTGCATAGGCCTCTGTTGTTTGGTTGGATTGTGCAGCGCCGTTCGCATAGGCTGCATTTGACTTTGTTGCCTCTTTGTTTTTCGTAGAGTAGAGCCTCGCGAACTACGGGAAGGCGCAGTAGTTCGGAGAATTCCAGCGGTTGCTGCATTGTGTTCACTCCTGCTCTCACTCTGTTCAGCATAGGCGGTGTAACTGCTCTGCTTTGATTAGAATGCTTTCCGGTCTAAAAAAGTGTTTCAGGATTTGAAACTCGTTTTTGAGGTTTCGTTGAGGCTTGGGTTTGCGGAAAAGAATAATTGCTGTTGTGGGCATGTTACTTTGCAGGTATAGGTGTGTAAGCTTGGATAGAGAGGGGGATAGGGTTCCGCCGGGTCAGAGGGTGACGTCGAGGTTTCCGGTTTTGCATGTTGGTCCAGTGCCTGGGTTTGATTCGAAGACGTGGGATTTTGTGGTTGAGGGTTTGGTTGAGAATCCAGTTCACCTGAGTTATGATGAGTTTTTGAGGCTTCCAAAGGTTGAGCGTGTCAGCGATTTTCATTGTGTTACTGGGTGGAGTAGGTTGGATAATCGTTGGAGGGGCGTGGCGTTCAAGACTATCGCTGACTTGGTTAAGCCGTTAAAAGAGGCTAGGTATGTGACTGTTGTTTGTGAGGGCGATTACAGTACGAGTTTGCTGATTGAGGAATTGCTTGAGCCAGATGTATTGTTTGCTTATGGATTTGAGGGTAAGCCCTTGGAGCCTGTGCATGGTGGACCGTTGCGTTTGGTTGTGCCTAAGAAGTATGCGTATAAGAGTGCGAAGTGGGTGAGGAAGTTGAGGTTCATGAAGGATCAGGAGTTGGGGTATTGGGAGAAGAGAGGTTATAGTAACACGGCTGATCCATGGAAAGAAGACAGATACGGATAGATATGCCCGTACTGGGTGGGTTCTGCAGAAGAGATTTCAGAAGAAGAAGGCGTTATGCCCCTTATACCTTCTTCTACCAGTGTTGCGGGGCAGGTTTGGACAGTTGAACTTGAACACGCAAACGCAGTCTGTTTGTGTGCCTGATGAAGTTGACCTGCGCTGTAGGTTCATCATCACGCTTGGGGCTGAAGCTGTGTGGACATCGTCGTGAGGGTGCGCCGGAGACATCAACCACCCACATGTTGCGGGCTGCGCTTGCACAGTTGTAGTTGAACATGCGGGCGCAGGCTGTTTGAAGCCGTTGAAGAGGCCGTAAGGCTCTTTGAAGTTGTTGTTGCCGTTGAAGGGTTTGCCACAACAACATCTTCTACACTACAGGGCAGTTTCTGTTTCAGATGTTATTAACTTCCGCTTAGAAACCGTAATGACACCGAGCTGACTTTGTTCAAGAGTAGTAGTCAGCGCCACGTGTACGTTGACTACTACTTCTGATTTACTGTAAACGGAGTAACATTCGGCTAAGGCACATGTGGACAAGTATTAAAAGTCTTTAGAACATGATAGCTGAATTTGGGTTGATCTAATGCGAGTTAGGAGAGTTACGTCAGCTGATTTGGGCTCAACTTACTGTTGCATGAGGGAAACGCCGCCAGGTGTCTCTTGGGCTGATTATGTGCCAAAGTCGAGGGAATGGTTCAGTGCAAGTCTCGGCAAATATATTGATGGTTATCACTTACTGGACGGTGACAAGGTTGTTGGTTTTGTTTATTGGGCAGCATCGGAAAACGCGCCTGTGCCATATGAGACTGAGCGAAAGGTCGCTTGCATTTACTGCACTGAGATTCTGCGGGACTATTTGCACAAGGGATATGGTCGACTGATGTTTTCCTTTATGATAAGTGATCTGAAGAGCCAGGGTTTCAAGGGTATGTTGGTTGATGCTAGTGATTTCAAGGAGTGGATGCATTATGAACTATTTCTCAAGCAGGGTTTCAGGGTAATCAAGGAGCATGCGCCCTTCAAACTCATGTATTTCCCTCTTACAAAAGATGCGGTCAACGTTAGACTGATCGAGCTAAATTACAAGCCGTCGAAAGACAAGGTTGAGGTTACGTTGTTTAGCAACTTTGCCTGTCCTGTTGGTCCCAGCATGTACGACCTTGTTAAGAAGGTGGCGCGAAGTTTTGGGGATCAAGTTAAAGTCGTTGAAATCGAGGGTTCACTGGCATCGGTCAGAAAGCATGGAACCACAGATCCGTTGATAAATGGCAAACTCAAGATATTCGGTCCAGCTTCTGAGGAAACTGTCCGAAAGGCTATCCAGGATGAAATTGATCAGTTCAAACGCGCGGTGTAACTGAGTTGAGGTGTGTTTGTGAAAGCTTTCATATCAGTTGATCTTGAAGGTATGCCCTACCTTGTCATCCCGGGTCAATTAAATTTGAAAGGAGTGTTGTATGATGAGGCAAGGAAGATTGCCACGAAGATAACGGTGACAGTTGCTGATGAATTAAGGA
>Ga0315309_1000774_pt1 | contig 19435 bp, 15 predicted proteins | sample TDP4_MG_FD_203080 | JGI IMG/M metagenome (GOLD analysis project Ga0315309, IMG submission 203080) | Freshwater sediment microbial communities from Lake Towuti, South Sulawesi, Indonesia - TDP4 | ecosystem: Environmental > Aquatic > Freshwater > Lake > Sediment | place: Indonesia: South Sulawesi... | reverse complement strand
GCGCGACCTGGGCGAGACCATCAACGAGTTTCGCGACGAGGGATTGGCCCTGCTGCTGCGCGGCGCGGAGCGCGAGAATTGCGGCATTGCCGTGCACTACTCGCTGCTGTGCGTGCGGGCCCTGTGGATCACCGACGGGCATATCCGGCCCCATGAGGTTTCCGACGGCAACGCCACCTCCGCGCACCTCGAGGGTTTTCACGCCAACCGCACCGCTTGGTTACAGGCGCTCGAGGATGCCGGCTACCAGTACGACTTCCTCACCACAGAACAGATCGAGGCTGGCAAGCTCGCGGGCTACAGGGTCTTGATTCTGCCTGATTCGATTGCCTTATCCGATTCCGAGACCGCCGCGATTCGCAAATTCGTGGAAGGCGGCGGACTGCTTCTTGCGGACGCCGAAACCGGCTTGATGGACGGGCACGGACGGTGGCAGGCGTTAGGACGCCTTGACGACGTGCTGGGCGTGCAGCGGCTCCAGGCGGGCTCCGCGCCGAAGGAGACGCTGCCGGTCAAGTTACGGGTTAGTATGAGCGGTGGGGCCGCCGAGCTGGAGGTTCTGCCCGCCAGCCCGTCACTGCGCATCACCACTGGCCGCCCGGGAGCGGCCGTCGGCGACCTGCTGTTCTTGATTGGCAATCGTTACGGCGCCGGCCGCGCACTCACCCTCAATTTCTGGATGACGGACTACGAGCGTCTCCGGAAGTCCGCAGGGCAGGCCGGCCGCCTCGATTTACTGCGCGATTATCTCAGCCTCGCGGGAGTGCGCCCCGTGGCGGATCTCCGCCGGTCGGCAGGGTGGGCCTCGTCCTGCGCCGAGGTCGTGGCCTTTCGCAAGGGAATAGCGAAGTACCGGGCCATTCTTCCTGAGCCCGATTGCACCGACAGGCGTTTGGTGACGCTCAACTTGACAACGCCCGAGTACGTTTACGATTTGCGGGCCCACCGGACACGGGGACGGGTGACACGCGCGAGTGCCAGGCTCGTGCCCGGCGAGCCGGTGCTCTTCGCCGTGCTGCCCGGACCGATGGGCCGTCTGAGTGTTGTTCCCGCCAGTACGGCTAGCGGGCCGGTGCAGGTGAAACCAGGCGAGATCGTTAAGTTTACGATCCGTCTGACGCCCCGCGCCGGCGCCGCGGGTTCGCCCCGCGCCTTGTCCGGCGCCGCGCAGGACAGCGGCCCCGACAGCGCCGTCCACATCGAAGTTCGGAATCCGGCCGGGAGGATTTTGGATTACTATGGCGCCAATCTGCCCATGACAAATGGTGCGACGGAGTTCTGCGTCCCTCTGGCGCTCAACGATCAGGCGGGCGTGTGGCGCGTCACCGCGCGTGAACCCTTCACCCATCAGACCGCTGCGGCAACTTTTGTCGTGGCGCGCTAGCCGTGGGCCTCTCGCTGGCGTGCCTTGCTTACATTGAGCGCGTAGCTGCAGGCGCACCGAAAGGAGGAACGTGATGACCGGGACCCGTCAAGCCATCGGTCTGGTAGTATGCGTTGCCATCTGTTTCGCCGCTGCCGGGCTGGGGTCACTCTTTACGCGGCCAGCGATCGAGAGTTGGTACATGTTGCTGCGCAAGCCCCTCTGGACCCCGCCCAACTGGGTCTTCGGGCCGGTGTGGTCGGCGCTTTACCTCTGTATGGCGATTGCCGCCTGGCTGGTGTGGCGCGGCGCGGGTTTCGCTGGCGCGAGGTTTCCCCTGCTCCTTTTCGCGATTCAATTGGTTTTCAACGTCACCTGGTCAGGCATTTTCTTCGGACTGCGGATGCCCGGCGTTGCTTTTGTCGAGATCGTGTTTCTGTGGCTTTTCATACTGGCGACGACGGCAGCGTTTTGGTCTTTCTCGCGCGTCGCAGCTTGGCTGATGACCCCCTACCTTCTTTGGGTGACTTTCGCCGCCGCACTCAATTATGAGTTCTGGAGGCTGAACGGATGAGCGGGCCTGGCGAACCTCCTATCCGCGTCGGCATTTCGGCCTGCCTGCTGGGCGAGAAGGTGCGCTACGACGGCGGGCACAAGCGCGACGCCTATCTGGTGGAAACCTTTGGCCGCTACGTGGAGTGGGTGCCGGTTTGCCCTGAGGTGGAGATAGGCTTGGGCACGCCGCGCGACACCTTGCGCTTGGTCCGAATCGCGGGTGACGTTCGGCTGGTCATGCCGAAGACTGGCGCCGACCATACGGCAACCATGCGCGCCTATGCCAGGCGGCGCGTCGCTGAGCTGGGGGAACAAGATTTGTGCGGCTACATCCTGAAGAAGGACTCGCCGAGCTGCGGGATGGAACGCGTGCGGGTCTTTGATGCCCGGGGCGTGCCGGCAAAGTCGGGGCGCGGATTATTCGCGGAAACTCTTCTGGCCCACTGCCCCCAGCTTCCGATGGAGGAAGAAGGCCGCCTTGCGGATCCGCGCCGGCGCGAGAACTTCGTGGAGCGCGTCTTTGCCTATCGGCGCCTGCGCACAGTGTTTGCCGGGCGCTGGAAGCTGAGAGACCTGGTCGCCTTCCACACGGCGCACAAGCTGCTGCTCATGGCGCATGCACCCAAAAGCTACGCAAGCCTCGGACGCTTGGTGGCGGGCGCCAAAGGCGTAGCGTGCTCGGAATTCCGCGCGCGTTACGGAGCGGAGTTCATGGGGGCGCTCAGGGAATTGGCCACCCCGAGGCGCCACGCGAACGTGCTCCTGCATATCCTGGGGTACTTACGCCCGCACTTGGATGTGGAGTCGCGCCGTGAGTTGCTGGGGCTGATTGAAGATTACCGCCGCGGCCAGGTGCCGTTGATTGTCCCTATCACTCTCATCCGGCACTACGTGCGCCGGCTCGACGTTGCCTACCTGCGCGGCCAGGTCTATTTGGAGCCGCATTCCAAAGAGCTCATGCTGCGTAACCACGTATCACGGTAGGGGAGCAAATTCACGGTGCTCCCACTTGCTCGTCGCACGGAACAGAAGCTCGCTCTGCGCCGCTGCTACACCTTCGAATGTAGCACCCGGACCGAAGGCAGACCGTCGGGCTCATCGACCAGTTCGATGTCGTGAAAGATGTTGGGGCTTTCCTTCTTGAGGACGCGACAGACCTCGACGGCCAGGAGGCGGATTTCGCTGTCGGCGTGGACGCTCCCGCGCAGCTCCAGGAAGTGGCGCCAGGAGCGAGCGTTGCCGGTGACGAAGATTTTGGTCTCGCAGGCGTTGGGGAGGATGGAGCGGGCCGCTTGACGCGCCCACTTCCGTTGTTCGCTTCGCTCGAGTTCCGGATGTTTGCGCCGCACGTACTCCGTCGTGGCTTCGGCCAGTTCGATGTAGGCCTGGCGGATGTACTCGATGGTCTCGTGCCACTTCTGCCGCAGCGCAGCGTCTTCCTGGTAAAGCGGTGGGATCACATAGCGCGCGTCGCTTTCATCCACGTAGCGCTGGGAGAGCTGCGAGTAGCCGAAACCGGCGCGGTGACGGACCAGTTCGTGCGTGAGCGCTCGGCTGACGCCGGTAATCAGCAGGCACCAGACGGCATGCTCCAGCACGCTCCCGTGTTTGGAGGTGAGGATATTCTCCAGGTACTCCCGGCTGGATTTGCGTCCCTTGCCGAACGACATGTAACAGGTGCGGCCAGCGATCTCCGCCAGGATTTCGGCGGCCACCTGGGTGTCGGTAGTGAACACCAAACCTTCGTCCTCCAGGAACCGCGCCAGCTCTTCCGCGACAACCGTCTGGCGTCCCAGGAGATAGACTTTCGGCTTCGTGACGTAAAAGTCGGAGGAAAGATTGGGAGCCGCCATCATGGGCTCGCTAGCCGGTGTCGACTTTCAGGTGCCAGGGGTGAGGGAAATGACCCGGAGGCACTAGGGCCTGATATGCGGCACCTGACACCTTGGCTGTAATTGAACGCCCCGGGTTAAGAGGTCTTGGTTTCCGCCGCCTCGGCGGACTTCTTCACGCCCGCGTACTTCCGCTGGAAGCGTTCCACACGTCCCGCGCTATCCACCAGCTTCTGCTTGCCGGTGAAGAACGGGTGGCAGTGGGAACAGATTTCCAGGTGTAAGAGGTCGCTCTTGTAGGTGGAGCGAGTCTTGAACGTGTTCCCGCACGCACACACGACCGTAACGTCGTGATACTCGGGATGAATGGCCTTCTTCATGGAACTCCTTCTCGGTGGCCTAAAAATAATCATTTTAGCCGCTAGCCCCAAAACTTTCAATCGGAAACCGAAGGTCACCGCCGTCTCAACGTGCTAACATTAGGTGAACCGCTGGCAGTGTCGTAGGGTTTCGGAGATGCGAATATCCCTGCGCCTGATTCTCTCGCTGATCATCGGCGTCTCACTGGTCGCCGTTGCCTTCGCCTATTACGAGGTGCAGGCCCAGAAGCTTGGCCTAAGAGGTGAACTGGGCAAGCGCGCCGAGATCCTGGCGGAGAGCTTGGGAGAAACGATCGTACCTCTCCTGGAAAAACAATCACGAAAAGACCTGCAGCGAATTGTGGAGCGATTCGGAAACCGGGAGCGCTTGGCCGGGGTCGTCGTGTACGACGCCGCCGGAAACACACTCGCCATTACCTCTGGGCTGGCCACACGCGTGACGAATATCCCGCCTGTGATCGGCCCCGGCAGCGCGCCGAACGCAGGCCAAGCCGAATTCTTCACCGTGGGCACAGCGCTCATGCACGTTTATTCGTTGCCCTTACACCGCGACGGAGCGATGGTGGGAGTGTTGGCTCTCCTGCACGACGCGAGTTACATCGAGGCGCAGAGCGGCCGCCTGTGGCGCGAAACTTTCCTGCGGGTCCTGGTGCAGACGCTATTCATCGCGCTGGCCACGCTCCTGATCGTTCGCTGGAGCATCGTCGGGCCTCTGGCCAAGACGGCGGAATGGATGCGGGGCCTGCGGACTGGGGGTGAACTTCAGCGTTCCGGCCTTCCTGCGGGGGGGCTGTTCAAGCCGCTGATGCAGGAAGTGACGCATTTCGCCAGAAGCCTGAGTGCGGCACGGGCCGCCGCTGAAGAAGAGGCGCGGCTGCGGGAGGCCGCTGAATCCCTCTGGACAGCGGAGCGCCTCCGAGCGCACGTGCGCACCAAGCTCCAGGGGAGCACGCTGTTCGCGGTGTCCAACCGCGAGCCCTATATGCACGTCCACCGCGGCAAATCTATAGACGCGATCGTGCCGGCGAGTGGCCTGGTGACCGGCCTTGAGCCGATCTTGCGTACCTGCGACGGCACCTGGGTCGCGCACGGGGCGGGAGATGCAGACCGCGAGACCGTGGGTGAGGGAGACCGTCTCCGGGTCCCGCCCGAAGATCCCCATTACACCCTGCGGCGGGTCTGGCTAAGCAAAGAAGAGGAGGAGGGGTACTACTTTGGGTTCTCCAACGAGGGGCTCTGGCCGCTCTGCCACATCGCCCATACGCGGCCCGTCTTCCGCACCATGGATTGGGGGCACTACCAGACCGTCAACCAGAAGTTCACGGGCGCTGTCCTGGAAGAAATGCGCGGCAGCGCCGAGCCCGCGGTGCTCGTGCAAGACTACCACTTTGCGCTGCTTCCGCGGCTCGTGAAGGAAGCACGTTCCGACGCCCGCGTAGCGATCTTCTGGCACATCCCGTGGCCGAACCCGGAAGCTTTCGGCATCTGCCCGTGGCAGCGTGAGTTGCTGGACGGTTTGCTGGGCGCCGACCTGGTCGGCTTCCACATTCAAGCGCACTGTACTAACTTCCTGGAGACAGTGGATCGGGCGCTAGAGTGCCGTATCGAGTGGGAGCGTTTTGCCGTCAGCCGGCGCGGTCACCTCACCATGGTAAGACCGTTCCCTATCAGCGTCGCCCTTCCGGATGTTCCCGCGGAGTCAGCCCCACACAGCTCGCTCTACCTTGAGCGGAGCGCGCTGTTCAAGGAATTGGGAGTGCGAGCCGCATTTATGGCTGTGGGTGTGGATCGTGTGGACTACACCAAAGGCATTTTGGAGCGGCTGCGCGGCGTCGAGCGGTTCCTCGAGAAATGGCCGAGCTATCAGGGGAACTTTACCTTAGTTCAAATCGGTGCTCCCAGCCGCACCCACATCAAGCGTTACCATGATTTGCTCGCGGAGGTAGAGGGCGAAGCGGATCGAATTAACTGGCGCTTCCAGACTGGCGACTGGAAGCCGATTGTGTTCCTCAAAAGGCACCATAGCCACAGAGAGATTGAGCCTTACTACCGGGCGGCTGACCTTTGTCTGGTTACCTCGCTCCACGACGGCATGAACTTGGTGGCCAAGGAATTTGTGGCGGCGCGCGATGACGAGCAGGGGGCCCTGATTCTCAGCCGCTTCACCGGGGCCTGCCGCGAGTTGCGCGATGCAATAATCGTTAACCCTTACGACACGGAGCAACTGGCGGAGGCAATCCGGTTCGCTCTGGAAATGGATCCTGAAGAACGAAGGGGCCGGATGCAGCGCATGCGGCGGATCGTCAAAGAGCACAACGTTTACCGTTGGGCGGGGAACTTGATTTCCGAACTGGCAGAGATTCGTCCGGAGAAGCACGAAAGAGCTTCCGTCCGCTGAGGAACACGCATGCGTTCCTTTTGGGCAGTGCGGGCCAGCTTCGAGGAAGCGTTGGGGGCCAAGGGCAGGGTCGTGCTGCTCTTCGATTTCGATGGCACGCTGGCGCCGATCGTGCTCCGGCCGGAACGCGCCAGGCTCTCGGGTCGCGCGCGCCAGGTTCTCCAGTACCTGGCGGGCCGCCCGCGGTTCACGGTGGGTTTGGTAACCGGCCGATCGCTCGCCGATATCCGGCGGCGGGCGCGGCTGGACGGCGTGGTGTACGTCGCCAGTCATGGGCTGGAATACGCTCTGCCGGATGGTCGGCGCGTGAGCTTGCTTGATCGCAAGTGGCCTGCAATTCTTCGCCAAGTCCGGCGGCGAGTGCGGCAATGTTTGCCAAAGGTGCCGGGCCTGCGCTGCGAGTTCAAGCCGCATGGCCTAGCAATCCACTATCGGCAGGTCGGACCATCTCGTGTGCCCCGCATTCTCCGGGCGGCCCATCGGATAGGGAAGGAGTTCCATGCGGCTATTCGCCTCCAGCAAGGCAAGAAGGTGGTGGAGCTCCTGCCCGACGTCGGTGTGACCAAGGCCACGGCCGTGCGTGCCATTCTTGCGCAGCTTGCCAGCAGGGGGGGACGGGCCTCCCCGCCGGTTTACTTCGGAGACGACCTGACTGATGAACCAGTGTTCCGTGCACTGGGCAGAAAGGGGTGGACGGTCAGAGTAGGTGCCGCGCGTGGCCGGACGGCGGCCCGTTTCTACCTTCGCTCACCCGCGGCCGTGGCCCGCTGGCTGGAGTGGCTGAGGGAGGCCACGGTATGAACCAGGCAAAACAGCCTTTCCTTTTCATGTCGGCTTCCAGCTTGACGCAGATCTGCGGCAACCAGGCCAATACCGCGCGCGAACTACTCGAAGAAATTCGCCGGGCCAGTGACACCTGCATCTTCACCCATACCTTCCAGACTCTCGAGGAACACCAGTTCATGGCGGGAGGCTTTTCCAACGACTTCGCTCACTGGGTGCTCACGGGCTGTAACCTGCCGCGACTTGCTGAGCAGTTAGCCGCGCTGGATATCCGCCAATACAAGACCATTGGCCAATTACGAGGTGACCTGCTTTCGGTTCTGGAGCGCTATCTCGGGGAAAACCCGCAGGAGGGACACCGCTGGGCCTTCGAGCCTTTCTATTTCTGTGAAGCCCACACGGTCGCCGTTCCCACCCACAGGGTTGTGTACGACCTCGGGAGCTTCGCCGAGGCGCTAGGAGAAGTGGGAGTGGATTCCATTCACTATCACTTCATCGTGGCCCGTCTGCGGCCCCCTCTCGGCGTTAACGACTTCAGCAACTGGATTTCCGACAATCTTGGGATGCCCGACTTGGCGCGGAAGATAGATGCCATCGACATCTACACGAATACGTTGGAGGGGTTGCGACAGAGGATGGTCGAGGAGATCAGGTCATGGATCAACCTGTCCCGGTAGAAGCTGGGCCGCGCCCCCCTGCCTTGGACGACTACCGCCCGGTTGTGGGAACGGGCGAGCTCGATGTGCTTAGGACTCTGGCAGCGAGCTTGGCGGGCAAGAGTGTCAAGATGGTGAATTCCACCGCCCTCGGGGGCGGGGTAGCCGAGATCCTCAACCGCGCGGTGCCCCTGCTCTCTGATCTGGGCTTGCGCACGGCGTGGGAGGTCATCAAGGGCGGCGAGGACTTCTTCGAGGTGACCAAGAATTTCCATAATGCCCTGCACGGTCAACCGCACACTATCCGTCCCGAGGAATTCGAGGTCTTTCTTGCCTGCACAGAGATGAACCGTCGGAGTCTTGAGTTTGGCGAGGACTTTGTAGTTATCCACGACCCCCAGCCTGTGGGGCTAGTCCTCTCGCGGGGTGACCGCCCCAATCGCTGGGTGTGGCGATGCCACATAGACCTTTCCAACCCGCACCCGGAAGTGTGGTCCTTTCTCCACCAGTTCGTTCGCCGCTACGACGCCGCGCTGTTTTCCTCGCCCAGTTTCACTCGACGCCTGGAAATTCCCCAATATCTCTTCTACCCCAGCATCGACCCCCTGTCGGAGAAGAACCGCGACCTGGAACCGGCGGTGGTGCGTGCCGCTCTAGAGCGCTATGGTATCGACCCGCAGCGGCCCGTAATCACCCAGATATCGCGCTTCGACCGCCTGAAAGACCCGCTGGGTGTGATCCAGGCCTACCGGCTGGTCAAGGCATTCCACCCGGATTCCCAACTGGTGCTGGCTGGAGGATCGGCCAGCGACGACCCGGAGGGCCAAGCTGTCTGGAAAGAAGTGCAGGAGGCAGCCGCCTCCGACCCTGACATCCATGTGCTGAATCTTCCTCCGTGGAGCCCCCTGGAGATCAATGCGTTGCAGCGTGGCTCCACCATCGTCGTGCAGAAGTCGTTGCGGGAAGGATTTGGGCTGACGGTTACCGAAGCCTTATGGAAGAAGAAACCCGTGGTGGCGAGCGCGGTGGGAGGCATTCCGCTGCAAGTCATCCACAAGCTGACGGGTCAGTTGGCACACTCTGTCGAGGGCACGGCCTACCAGATTCGGCTGCTTCTCTCTAATCCTGCCGTGGCGATGCATCTGGGGGAGTTGGGCCATCAACACGTGCGACAGCACTTCCTGATTACCAGCAACGTCAAGCGCTACTTGACGCTGTTCCTGCGGCTCCTCTGTCAGTAACAAGGCATGCCCTCGATCTGGCTCTTGAATGCTGGTTTCACCCCCAGCCCGGGGTGAACCGGGGCTTCGCAGAGGTTCACTGCCTCAGGGAAGCTTCTCTTCTTCCACGGGGACGGTGGCGGCGGGTGTCCCGGCTCGCCACCAGGCCAGCAACTTACTGCCCCAGTCGTCGAGGTAGGTGTACACCACCGGCACAACAATCAAGGTGAGCAAGGTCGAGGTGATGAGGCCGCCGATGACGGCTCGCGCCATGGGCGCGCGCATCTCGGAGCCCGCGCCGATTTCGAACGCCAGCGGCAGCATGCCGAAGATCATGGCCGTGGTGGTCATGACAATGGGGCGCAGCCGCACCTTGGCGGCGCGGATGAGCGCTCGCGCCCGGTCCTCACCTTCCCGGCGTTGACGGTTCGTGTAGTCGACGAGCAGGATGGCGTTCTTGGTGACCAGACCCATCAGCATGATGAGCCCGATCATCGACATGATGTTCAGGTTCTCGCGGGTGAGCAAGAGCATCAGGGCCACACCCACCAGCGACAGCGGCAGCGAGAGCATGATGGCCAGCGGGTGGAAGAAGCTGCGGAATTGCGAGGCGAGAATGGCATAGATGAAGATTACGGCCAGGATCAGGGCGCGGTAGATGTAGTAGAAGGTCTCACCCAAGTCCTCGGCCTGCCCGGTGTAGTTGATCTGCGTGCCTGGCGGCAGTGGGAGTTGCCCGTTCTTGACCTGCAGCTCATCGATCATGGTTCCCAGCGGCCGGTCCTGTATGGAGGCCATGATGCGCACCTCGCGCAGCAAGTCGCGGCGACGGATGATAGAGGGCGCCTCGGAATCATCCAGGGCCGCCACTTGGGTGAGCGGCACGCCCTGTCCCGCACTCGGGGCGGCGTTCATGACGGGCACGTAGATATCCGCCAAGTCCTCGCGCAGGCGTCGCTGGTCTTCATCCAGGCGCACGCGCACGTCGTAGGCATCGCCGTCCGGGTCCTGGAACTGGGAAACGACCTCGCCCGCCACCAGCCCGCGGACCATCGAGGCTACGGTCCCGAGGTCGAGGCCGAGGTCAGAAGCCGTCTTGCGGTCGAGGCGCACGCGAATCTCGGGGCGCGGGTCTTCGTGGCTGGAGTCCACGTCCGCGGCGCCGGGCGTGGCCTTGGTATTGGCCGCCACCTGGGCCGCAACCTCGTCCAGTTGGGCGAGATCAGTGCCGCGCACACTGACTTGCAGCGGCTGGCCTTCCCCGGCCATGTATTCCACCTCGCCGACGACAGAGCGCAGCGCCGGCCAGCGGGCCAAGTCCTGGCGCACGGCTTGGCGTAGCTGGAAGTCGGTTCGCTGGCGCTCCCCTTTGGGTTTCAGCTTGATGTAAGTGGCACCCTCGTTGACGGGCGTGGTGCCGCCCGCGCCGATGGTGACGAACGAGTAGGCAACCTCGGGGTAGCGTTTGAGCAGGTTCGTAATGCGCCGGCCCACGTCGGCGGTCTCACGCAGCGTCGTGCCGGGCGGCATCTTGAACGACACCTGGAACTCGCCCCGGTCGTAGTCGGGGAAGAATGCGCTCCCCAGGCGGCCGAAGATGGCGAAGGCCACCACGATGGACAGAGCCGCAATGCCGAGCACCGCGCCGCGGTGGTGCAGCGACCAGGCGAGGCTGCGACCCAGGACGTCGTGCAGGTTTTCGAACCGGCGATTGGCGCTCGCCAGCGCACGGCTCAGCCAACCCTTCCGCCGCCCCGCTTCGATGGACGGGTCATACCACCGCGAGGAGAGCATCGGGTCGAGCGTGAAGGAGACAAACAGCGAGACGAGCACGGCAAAACCCACCGTCATCCCGAACTGGTAGAAGAAGCGGCCCACGATGCCGCCCATGAAGGCCACCGGAACGAAGACGGCCATGATGCTGAAGGTTGTGGCCATGACCGCGAGGCCGATTTCCGCCGTCCCTTCGATGGCTGCCGTCATGTGGTCGCTGCCGTGTTCCATGTGCCGGACGATGTTCTCGCGCACCACAATGGCGTCGTCGATGAGCATGCCGATGGCGAGCGACAGCCCCATCAGGGTCAGGACGTTCACGGTGAAACCCAGCAGGCGCATGATGGTGAAGGCGCTGATGACGGAAATCGGCAGCGTCACCCCGGTGATGACCGTACTGCGCCAGCTATTCAGGAAACAGAAAACCACCAACACCGTCAGGAGGGCGCCCAGGATCAGCGTCGTGGTGACGTCGTTCACCGAATCCTGGATGAAGATCGAGTTGTCCTGGACGACCCGCAGTCGGACACCGGTGGGCATCTCGGCCTGCAGGCGCGTGAGACTTTCTTTAACGCGTTGGGCGACCTCGACGGTATTGGCGCCGGTCTGCTTCTGAATCTGCATGGCCAGAGCAGGCTCACCGTCGAGCAGCGAGAAGCTGCGCTGCTCTTCGATGCCGTCCTCGACCCGGCCCAGCGCCGAGAGGGTGACGGGGAAGCCGTTGCGCACGGTCATGATCAGACTGTTGAAGTCGCGCGGTTCTCGCGCGCGCCCCGCCACGCGCACCAGCGACTCGCGCAGGCCCTGGTCGAGTTTGCCGGCCGGGATGTCGAGGTTCTCGCGCCGCAGCGCCTCGGCCACGTTGAAGTAGGTCAGACCGTAGGCCTTCAGCTTGTCGCGGTCGAGCAGGATCTGGATCTCGCGTCGCGCCGCCCCCACCAGCCGCACCTGGCCCACGCCGGAGATGTTCTCCAGCCTCCGTTTCAGGACTTTCTCCGCCAGCGTGGTGAGGGCCTTGGCGTCCAGCGTCGGCGAAAGCACGACGATAGAGAGAATGGGCAACTCCTCGACGCGGATCTGTTGAATGACCGGCTCTTTCACCTCGCGCGGGAACAGGCTGCGGATGCCGTTGATCTTGCTCTGCACTTCCAGGAGCGCCGTGTTGATATTCTTGCCCAGTTGGAACTCCACCACCACGCTCGAAATACCCTCGGTGGTGACCGAGCTGATGTGCCGGATTCCGCCGATCGGATTGACCGCTTCTTCGATGCGCTTGGTGACTTCGGTCTCGACGGTCTCCGGCGCCACGCCCGGATAGGTCGTGGTGATGCTGATCACCGGAATGTCGATGTTGGGGAAGAGGTCGATCTTCAGCTCGATGTAGGAGAAGATGCCGACCACTACCAGCGCCACCACCATCATGGTGGCGAAGACCGGCTGGCGAATTGAGAGGTTGGAAAGAAACATGGTCTTCTAAGGCCGCGGGGTGATGCTCACTCCGTCGGCGAGCTCCAGACTCTGTTCCGCCACCACCAGGTCGCCGGCCCTGAGACCGGCAGTCACCTCGATGGCTTGCGGTTGTTCGAGCCCCAGTTTGACTTCGCGGCGACGGGCCCGGTTTTGCTCCGCCACGTAGACAAACGGTGGCTGCCCCACCCGCCGCCAGACGGCGTCCGGCGGCACCACCATCGCTGCAGGCTTCACTCCGGTGACGATTCGCCCTTTGACAAACATGCCGGCTTTGAGTCTGCCCGTCGGGTTGGGGACGGCGGCGCGCAGCGGCTGCGAACGATTCATCATATCCACGGCGGCGCTGATATGCGTGATCGTCGCCTCGAACGTTTCCCCGGCGTAGGCGGCCACGCTGAAGCGCACCTTCTGCCCTTTCCTCACGGCCTCGAGGTCGGACGAGGCAACGTAGGTCTCAAGTTCCAACCGCTGGTTGTCCACCAGTTTGTACAGAAGGGCGTTGACGTCCACCCACCCCCCGGGGTTGTATAACTTGCGGTCCACCTCGCCATTGATCGGGGACACAATGCGGCAATCGCTCAGACGTTTCTGGGCCACGGCTACGGCTTGCTGAGCCTGCCCGAGTTGAGCTTCCGCCAGTTTCACCTGGGCTCGAGTATCCCGCGCCGTCATCTCCGCTGCCTGGAAGTCCCGGTCCGTGATGCCGCCAGAGCGTAGGAGGTTTTGCGCCCGTTCCAACTCTCGGCCTGCGTGCTCTTCGGCTACCCGCGCACGGTTGAGCGTGGCCTGCGCCACGTCCAGCGTGGCCCGCGCTTGGTTAAGCGCGAGCCGGGCATCGGTTTCCTCGAGCCCCGCCAGGAGCTCACCCTTTTGGACACGGTCACCCTGCTGCTTGAGTAGAGTGACCAGGCGGCCAGCGAACCGGGTTTTCACGTCCACGGCGGTGGCGGAAACCAGCGAGCCCGTAACGTCCAGTCCTTCTTCCAGAGGCCGAGGTTCGACGCGCACGACCCGCACCGGGAGGGCTGGAACCGCCGTGGTGGACTTTGCTGCCTCCTTGGAACAGGCGGAGACCAGGAACAGAACTGAGAGCAGTCCGCCCCCCAGCGCCAGCGCCGGTACACCGCGGAACCGCTGCTTCTTAATTTCCGTCATGCCCCTCCCCCGCGTTCGTATCTGTTTTTTCCACCGGGTCCGAACCCATGGCCCAGCGAAGCTGCGCCCGGGCCAGTACGTGGTCGTGGAGACCCTGCCACAGGTTCGATCGCGCCGCGGCCAGGGCAGTCTGAGCATCAGTAACGTCCAACGTGGTCGCCGCGCCATACCGATAGTTATCCTCGGTCATGGCCAGGACTCGTTCGGCCTCGCGCACGTTGAGCCGGGCAGCTTCGACGGTCTTTTCTGCCCGGTCGAGCTCATCGAGAGCCGTCTGGACTTCCAGGCGCACGGCATTTTCCTGCTCTGAACGCGCCAGCTCCGTGACCTTGCGCTGGGCTATGGCCTGCTGGTAAAGGCCTGAGCGGCGGCCTCCGTCAAAGAGAGGGAGGCCTACACTCAGCGTAAACATAAAGCGCGTGAAATTGTGGCTCCACAAGTTGGAGGGCTGGCGGGCAGAAAACCCATACTGGCTGTTGAAGTCCAAGCGCAACCGATTCTCGGCGTTGGCCAGCTTCTTCTGAGATTCTGCTTCCAGTTCGTTGATGCGCAAGCGCTCCAGCTCCGGTCGGTGCTCCACCGCCTGACGGGCAATCTGCTGCGCGTCGGTCTTGGCCTGGGGAACGAACGTGAGTTCCCCCAGGGCGACCGTCGGATAATCCACCGGGCGCACCAACAAGTTGTTCAACACGGAGCGGGCGCGCCGGACAGCGTTCTCCGACCGGATCAACTGCGGCTGGGCATTGGCCAGGCTCACCTGGGAGCGGAGGACATCCACCTCCGTGGCCACGCCTGCCGCGTAGCGCGTCCGCGCCATCTCCAGGTGCTGCTGGCGCTGCTCGACGGTGGCGCGGCTGACGTCAAGCAGGCGCTCCGCAAGAATGAGGTCGTAAAAGGCGCGCATCACCCGCAGCCGGGTATCTTGCTCCACCCGCGCGCAGTCAACGCCCACCCCCTCCGATTCCAGACTGGCCAGCTTGAGCGCTGTCCCTACTTTCCCCGAAGTGTAGAGGGGTTGAGAGATGTTGATGTTGTAGTCGAACAGGTTGGCAGGGGTGACCTGTAGCGCATTGCGAAATTCCGCAGGAATCTTGTCGAAGCTGGAAGAGTTCAGGAATGACGGGTCGCGCCAGCGCAGCGCGCTGCCATTGAGGTTGATCATAGGCAAGGCCTGCGCGCGAACTTCGCGATAGCGGCCCTTGAGGATGTCGGTCTGAGCGCGCGCAATGAGCACCTGCTGGTTGCGTTCGACCGCCAGGGCCACCGCTTCCTCCAACGTGAGTTCGGCTTTCTCCGCAGGTTCCGCTGCCCAGCTGAGGGTTGCCGCGAGTGTACCGATGAGTATACAAATTGACCCAATTCCTGCCGTTTTTCCCATTTTCATTTACCGTCCGGTAGCCTTCCTTGCGCACCCGTCCATGATCAGACCGACGATGTGTTGAGCCAACGTCCGATCCAGGCGCGGCTCACCCGTCAGCAGGAAGCCCATGATGGAGGTCATAGCAATCCCATGAATGGCTTCCGCAATGGGCGCCACCCGTCCCCTAATCTCGCCGCGCCGCACGCCCTCCCGCACGACCTCCGCCAAGGCCTTTTCATCAACCTGGGACAGCTCCACGTAATTGATAGCCGGGGATTGCCTCTCGGGGGCAAAGACCATGCGCATAGCCATGCGCGAAAGGGTGCGGTTTCGCCGCAAGAAGCCGAATATCGCGATGAGAACTTCAACCAACTTCTCCCGCAGAGTGCCCCCGTGGCGCGTCGCTCGCCGTAACTCCTTCTGGTATTCATTGAACGTGTCCAGCACCAACTCCTCGTAAAGCTGCTCCTTGTTCCCGAAGTGGTAGTAGAGGACAGGTTTGGTGATCCCCGCCCGCGCGCAGATTTCGCGGGTCGAGGTGGCGGCGAAGCCTTTCTCCGCGAAAAGCTCGCTGGCGGCGTTGCGAATCGCTTCCTTCGCCGATTCGTGCCGAACCTCGTGAGGTCCCGGGCTCTTCATAGCTACCGGTAAGTATACAAATGCCCCTCCGGAAGTCAAGAGGAAATATTGCCCGAACCTAGAAGGAGGCCGCCGAGCGCTTTTCGGCCGGTTGGAGACACAGACCTCGGCGTGTCGTTTTGCGCCTTTTCTGTTGCGAATCCGGGCGAGACAACAGGAGATCCGGAGGTGACGGCCAAACCTCTCGCGGAGGCTCGGCTCAGCGGACGTCGAAGCGGAGGAAGGCGAAGACCGCGAGGGTGAAGAACGCCAAGTTCCAAGCGCCGAGCAAAAGGGCAAAGGGCAACACCTCTGCCAGTCGTTCAGAAAAGCGCGGTGGGATGTAGGTGAACCGGGGCCGGGTGCTGACGTCGAGGAAATCGTTCACGTTGTAAGTGGGGTCCTTGGCCTGCTCTTCGTGGTAGCGCGCCCAGGTGTAAGTCCACAGAGTGTTCCAATAGGCGCTCGCTTGCTGCTCGAACTGCTCGAGGCTACGGAAGCCGGTCAGCGACAGTTCTGTGGCGGCAAAGACGAAGGGGGGCAACGGAGACATATACGAGAGCTTCCGTGAGAGCTGGAACTGGCTCCGGGCGCGGGCCTGCCACGCCTCCAGCATCCGGTTAGCCTTTTCCCCCTGCCGGCGGTTGACCTCCGCCCACACCGCCTCGACTTCGTTGGACATCTGCTCGTAGACGCGGCGAAATCCCGGATCAGTCTCTAGGCGGCGTTTCCTCTCCGCCGGAGCGATGCTGGCGAAATCATATTGAGCTTTGTATTTCTCCCGTACCTTGCGGCTTTCGGCGTCTCCGATGTGGTCCCGCTCTTCGCTGGTGATGTATTGCAGGTCGCGCTCGAGCGCCGCGATAGAGGGCACGCGCGCGAACTGTGCCGCGATGTAAGGGCTGAGGTTCGGCACAACGAACACCAGCACCACCCAGGCGAACAGGGTGCCCAGGACCGAAACTGAACTGCGGCTGGAGACCGTCGAGAAGGCCAGCGCGAGGGAGAAGAAGACCGTGGCGTACAGGAGTGAGAAAACCCCGACCGCGAGGAGCGACCAGACGTCATCCGGACTCCAGTGGACGCCGGCGCGTACCAGGGCAATCAACAGCGCCGCCAGCATGGCTGCCGCCAGCGCCACCACCAGCACCAGCATGCCCCCGGCCCACTTGGCGGCCACAACCTGAAAGCGCCGCAAGCGATTGGCGAGCATTAGACGCAGCGTGCCGCGCTCTTTCTCGCCGTTGAGGGCGTCAAAGCCAAGCACAATGCCCAGCAGGCTGAAAACTACGCCTACGATTGAGTCCAGCCCCACAGGCAGGAAGAGCTCGAGCATCGGGTTGGCATTCAGGGTCTCGATTCCGGCGTCGCGGGGCAGACCGCGCACCAGGATGACGGGCGAGGGAGGAAGGCTGGTTCGCACCATCGCACCCATGCGGTTCAGGTGACTGTACTTCGCCAGAAAAGCGTCTTCCTGACGTTGGCGCTCGAAAAGTTCGTAGGTCTCGCGCTGATATTCGGTAGAAAGCACAAAAGCCGAGGCGGACACCAGGACAAACGCCAAAAGGAACCCAACCTGGAAGCGCAGGGAGAGCAGGTGGTCGCGCAGTTCCTTGACAATGAGTTCCTTGATCATGCGCGTACTCTCATTCGGCCGCCGCCTATCGCGGATCGACGGCCAGGAACGCCCAGACCGCGCCCACGAAGAGCGCGGCACAGGTGAATCCCAGAATGATGAAGTCCGTCAGGACACCCTGCTGCAATATCTCTCCCAGACGCGCCGGCTGGAATTCAAATGCCGGGGGAGGAGCGGAGCCGGGTTCGTACTGCCGAACGAGCGCCGCCAGGTTGCGGCTTTTGTAGTCCATCAAAGCCCGTGTCACCCGGCGTTGCTCAGCTAAACCCGTACCGGCCAGGTCGGTGAAGATGTACGTCAAGGTCGCCGCTGGCGAAAGGCGTGTGAAGGCCTTGCTCGTGCTGAGCATGGCGTCGAGCTTGGCGCGGTAGTCCTCCACGAGGCGATCATATTCGCGGTTGAATAACTCGGAGCTTCGCACCCGGTCCCGCTCCCCGGACTGAATGGCCAAAAAGCGGTCCTTCGCAAAGGCCCGCATGCGTAGCAGCTCCTGGGTCTCGGCGGAGGGCAGTGGAGCAATCTGCTCGGCGATCAGGTTGCCGACGTTCGGCACAGCAAACACCAACGTCGCCCACAGGAAAAGCAGCACTATGAGCGAACCGGCGGAGCTGCGAGCCAGCGCCGAAGCCAGCACGCCCAAAGCGAAAAAGCTGGCCACGTAGAGCAGCGACGCCAGGAGCATGAGTCCGAGGCGAGAGAAGTCGGCGCCGCCCAGCGAGATCTCCGGCCGCGTAGCGAGGGCGGCCAGGACGCCAACCCAGAGCGCCACGAAAGGCAACATGACCGCCACCAGCCCACCCAGCATCTTCGCGGCTACCAGTTGCCCACGCGAAACTGCCGAGCCCAACACCAACTTCAACGTGCCGCTTTCCTTTTCCCCGCTGACGGCGTCGTAGGCGAACAGCACCGCAATCAGCGACAGCAGCGCCTTCACGATGTAGAGAAGGTCAGGGGGAGCGAAAAGCGCGAAAAGGCTCACGGCTGGAGTTTGCCGATCGTGGGATTCAATGCCGAGATAGGCGGTAATCGTGTAGCCTCGGTCCATGACTTCGTCCAGGCCCTTGGCGAAGATGGAGAGTGGACGCGGCTCAACCACCGCCATCAAGCCTGCCTCGCCGGGACGAGGTTTGGCGCGCTCGCGCATCACCGCAAAATTCTCCATCCGTAACTGGTAGTCGCGGTACATCACGAAGGCTGACAAGCCCAGCAGAATTGCCATCGCTACCACACAGACGTGAAACTTGAGGCTGAGCAGGTGATCGAGCAGTTCTTTGCGGGCGATCACCCACACCAACCCTCGAGGGGAAGGTGTTGTGGATGGGGAGATTTGCGTTGGCTGACCTGCCTTGGCCATCTCTGCTTTGCGGTCTCCGGCGAGGGCATAGCGTCCGGGGGTCCCCCGGGGCCGGGGACGCGGCTAGGTTGCGGCCCCCACTTCCGCCTCCATGTAGTAGAGGTAGAGCTTCTGGAGGTCTTCGTGGCCCAACTCCTCGCGCGTTTCCTGCATTACTAATTTCCCCTCCTTCATGATGCCTACCCGGTCGGCGATCTCCTTGGAGCGGAAGATGTCGTGCGTGGACATCAGGATGGCCTTGCCCTGAGCCTTCAGCCGCTTGAGCAACTCCAGGAACTCGGCGCCCGCCTTAGGGTCGAGCCCGGAAGTGGGCTCATCGAGCAGGATAGCGGGAGCGTCCTTGATCATGGCGATAGCGATGCCGAGTTTCTGCCGCATCCCCTTGGAGAATTCCTTCACCCGTTGCTCGTAGGCTTTTTCTTCCAGGCCCACGTCGGCCATCACCTTGTAGTAGTCCTTCTTGGCAAGGTGCCGTTTGCCGCCCAGTTTGGCGAAGAAGTCGAGGTTCTGGCGCGCCGTGAAGTTGCCGTAAAGCATCACGTTTTCCGAAACGTAGGCCACATACTTCTTGGCATCCAGCGGGTTCTGATGGCAGTTGATGCCGTTGATGCGCGCTTCGCCCTCGGTGGGCGGAATGAAGTCCAGGAAGAGGTTGATGGTGGTGGTCTTGCCCGCGCCGTTGGCCCCTAGCAGGCAAAAGACCTCACCTGGATGGATGTCAAAGCTCACATGGTCGAGGGCGAGCAGCCCGTCCTCGTACCGCTTGGTCAGGTTCAGGGCTTGGATCATGGGTTGGTTCATAACTTCTCCTTCTTCCTAATACGGCGACCGGAGCCACGGGGTTCCGGTTCTTTAGCTGTTAGCATTCAGCTTTCAGCCAAG
>Ga0315309_1000772_pt1 | contig 19494 bp, 20 predicted proteins | sample TDP4_MG_FD_203080 | JGI IMG/M metagenome (GOLD analysis project Ga0315309, IMG submission 203080) | Freshwater sediment microbial communities from Lake Towuti, South Sulawesi, Indonesia - TDP4 | ecosystem: Environmental > Aquatic > Freshwater > Lake > Sediment | place: Indonesia: South Sulawesi... | reverse complement strand
GAGACAATTCAATGCTACAGACCAAAGTACCCTCGGGAATACGCCCTAACGGTGTCACATTACCTATTGCAACTGGGGCAGTTGTTCCGACCGAGATTTTTTGACCAACCGAAACGCCCTCTGGAGCAACCATGTGATAAGCTTCTCCATTTTTGAGAGCGACAGAGGCTAATGGAGCCCCTCTCCCGGGATCATGTATAATCTCTTTGATTACACCCTCGACCGCTGAGGGCGGTTCAACTCCAGTCAACACTGGATACCGAGCGGGTGCAACCCGCCTATGTGTTGCTGCCCGAAATGTCGGTGAACCGCGTCCTCTTCGCTGAACGAGAATCTTTTTACCCAAATCCACCACCCCTATAGCATGCCAAGCCTCACCGCAACATCTGAGGCCTTGTATTCCGAACGAAGTTTCACAAATGCTTTCTTCCTTCCATCGGAGGTTATCACTGTATTAACTTCAGCTACCTTCACATCGTAGAGTTCCTCTACCGCCCGACGGATATCCGCCTTCTCAATATTAATATCAACAATAAACGTTAATTTGTTCTCAGACTCGATAAGGTTGACAGCGTCCTCGGTCATTACTGGGTAGAGAACAGCCCTTTTAGGCTCAGCTTTGGACACTTCAAGTCACCTGACTCTCTTCAAGTTTTTTCAAAGCCGACTCAGTCCAAATAGTTAGCCGTCCAAGGTGGGCGCCAGGAGCAAACAATTCAGCATTAAGATTGTTAACCGTCATCACGTCGACTCCCGGGTGATTCCGGGCTGCCCTCCCGATTCCCTTATCCTCAGTAATAACCAACAAAGGACCTTTACCTCTCTTTATCCTCCGCCCCCTCGCCTTCCCCTTACCAGCCCGAATTTTCGCTCCCTCTTTAACTCTAACCACATCTGACCAAACCCCAAGCTTTGTAAAAACTTCCCGAACAGCCTCAGCCTCCTTTAATTCCTGGAAGCTATTAGTAACCACTAATGGAAAGTTTTTCACTCGATCAACGGCATGCCCACGTGCCATAACTACATCTTTGATAGCGGTGGCAGCAATTGCCGAGCGGATTGCCAGTCGGCGCTCCTTCCGGTTAATCCTTTTCGATATTACTTTTCCTGCGCGAGGAGGATGAGTTCGCCTGCCCCCCACGCTCATCGGGGCGAAAGCGCCAGACCCAGCAGCTGCGAAACCCTGTCCTTTAACCCGCGGAATACGCGCAAGGTGAAGCCCGACACCACGCGATTCCGCAGTAGTTCGCTTCCCAGCAAGAGGATCACGCCCCTGCGGTTGAAGACGATGAGACTGCACGGCAACAACCACCTTCTTAACGACATCGGGTCGCAACGGGCTTCGAAATACAATGGGAAGACGAACCCGCCTCACCGCCTTTCCCTCAAGATTATACACTTGAACTGAAGCTTTCACAGCACTTTTAGCGGTTACCCTGACCAAAATTAATCCCTCTATTTTCCTTGGAGTGATTCAACATTAACGTATGTAATTTGAGGCGCCGCTGCAGGAAACTTTGGAGGGCGAACAGGGTGGCGAAGTCGAATAAGTCGCTTAGCTGGACCAGGGATACTCCCTTCAAGCATGAGATAGTCACCATGTACAACACCGTACCTTAGAAAGCCTCCCTTCGGAGTAACCTCCACCCCATTGGAACCCATTTTAATTATCCGCTTGTTATACTCGGTACGCTGAGCGTATCCCATCTGCCCTGCCCTTGGAACAGTATACATAACATGAGCGGGATGCCAAGGACCAAGACATCCAATCCCACGTACCGTTTTCCGCGATTTATGAGGTAGAAGGTGAACCCCCCACCGCTTCACTGGACCTTGAAACCCTTTTCCTTTTGTTACAGCAACTACATCAATAAACTGCCCTTCTTTGAAAACGTCGGATGCTCGAACGGTTTTACCTAGCAACCCCTTAGCATATTCAAGCTGTTGCCTAACATCATGCCCGCCAATTTTAACCTCAATTATATCAGGTTGCTTTTTCAACCCGATCAACCAAGGCTGGGTACACATAATCACCCGAAACTCTTTAACTCGATCAAGACTCTCCGCAATCTTCTTGAGAGCTTTATCCGGATCAAAATTTTCTGGAAACGGAAAAGCTCGCCTCAAATTTTTCAGCGGATCCCGCATCCAAGCTTCGGTTAACGTTTGAAGCCCACTGCTTGTTTCCACATATGCCCGAACAGCACAAACTAACATTTGAGGAGCGTCAATAATCGTAACGGGCGAGAAAATTTCTTTTCCATAATTGGGAGAATTAGGACGATCGTCAGTTAAATAAACATAGGTCATACCAGCCTTGTAACCAGCCGAACCAAGAAGTATCGGGTCCCCTTCCACTTCAGGCCAGTACCGAATCCGCCCAACTTGACGGCGAGCCCGACCTCTAGGTAAATAAGCCAGCGAACCCCGGCGCGGAGCAGTTTTCTTTCGATGACCCACGTTCTATTTCTCCTAAACCAACATGTTCAGAACACTGAGCGAGATATAAATTGCCTCCTCAGTTCGAACAGTTTCTGTCCCCTGCAGTGGAACAGTATTAACCGTAAAATGGGCGATATCCCTAAGTTTAAGGTTTTCGCGGGCTAAAATCTCTTTGAGCCCTTGTGTCGGTGCTCCAAAGGCGATAAGCACAGCACGCGCAGACCTCCATTGCGGCTGAAGTTTTTCGATTACATCTAAGACGTTAACGCCATACCGAGATGTCGCTATCACGAGGTCGAACCTTCGGGTTTTGATCAACTTTCCCAATGGAAGATTTGAAACAGTAACCTTATACCCCCAATATATGTTTACCTCTTCTGGCTTAGCCAGTCTCGCCCGTACTTTCCGGCCAGCTTCAATTATACGGACAGTCACCCTTCCTCCAACAGGCAAACCAGAAACACCAAGTGAAATAAGTTGATCAACGCCAACATCAACCAAAGTTTCTGTTTTTTCAGACCTCACCACTACCCCATCTCGAAACTCCCCATTAACGAGTTCGGCAGCGCGAGCCTTAGTTGGGTGGTGAGGTGCGCGTAATGGCGGAAGAACTCCAACATACTTTAAACTCCGCTGAAAAGGAATTAATCGCTTCCTAAGATATTGGGGAACCTCCATATATGATAAAATTGAAGCGATTAGGCTTGCGTCCTTTGATTGATCTTGTTCCAGCAAGTCTGGGTAAATGATAATCTCATTAACTCGAAAAATCGCAGAGGCACGACCAATTAAACCCACCTTCATCGTTTTCTCCCTCAAGTGTGGCGTATCGCTGACTTGTGAAGCTGGGATAGCAATCGCAAGCCATTGAGGGCGCGCTGGAGCAAGCGAAACCGTCATGCAATAAACCTCTTCAAATCAACTTCAAGCGTCCTGAATAAGTAGGTGTTGCTCACCAACGCTCAACTTCGAGATAGATAATTCAACGATGACAAATCTTTTAATATCGGTTGTGGTCAGTTCGTTCACGCCAAGGAGAAGCGAAAAAATGCCGTTCTTGTCTGAAATTCGATGGCATGGACGGGGAGGACAAGGCGCGGTTACAGCCAGTCAGATATTGGCGGCGGCAGCACTCTTAGATGGAAAATATGTCCAAGCATTTCCAGAGTTCGGTCCAGAAAGAGCTGGTGCACCAGTCCGAGCTTTTACCAGAATAAGTGATGAACCAATCAACATTCACAGTCAAATTTACACGCCCGACGTTGTAATTGTCATTGATCCAACCCTGCTAAAGACAGTAAAAGTTACCGAGGGCTTGACAAAAGGTGGAAAACTAATCGTTAACAGCGATAAAAACCCAGAAGAAGTAAAAAAGGAAGTAAACGCACCGGATGCTGAAGTTTACACTGTTAACGCAACGAGGATCGCTCTCGATGTTATTGGCAGAGCATTATTTAACACCCCGATGTTGGGTGCGTTAATCAAAGCGACTGATGTGGCATCTCTCGACTCGGTTATGAAGGAGACGAAGACCCGGTTTCCAGGCCCAATTGGAGATAAAAACGTAGAGATGATTAAACGTGCTTTCGAAGGAGTGAGAAAGGCATGAGTGAAAAAGAAAAACCCGGATCAAAGTCGTTACCTATTGGCGGAATTCTGGTCAAGCCCGGTTCATCAACAGAATATAAAACAGGAGACTGGAGAGCGTTCAGACCATATGTAGATGAGAAAAAATGTACGGGCTGCCTCATCTGTTGGATTTACTGCCCTGATTCAGCGATTAGCCGTAAACCACCCGTTGTAACGATCAATTACGAATTCTGTAAAGGATGTGGAATCTGCTCCACTGAATGCCCGGTGAAAGCAATAACTATGGTAGAGGAGGGAGCCTAATGGCAAAAGTAACTGGGATGACTGGCGATCACGCGATCGCCTATGCTGCTAAGCAATGCGACGTAGATGTTGTCGCAGCCTACCCGATAACTCCTCAAACAATTATTGTAGAACGATTCAGCGACTATGTCGCAAACGGAGAAGTAAAGACCGAATACGTTTGCGTAGAATCAGAACATTCAGCAATGTCCGCTTGCGTTGGAGCTAGCACAACAGGCGCTCGAGTTTTTACCGCGACTTCTAGCCAAGGATTAGCCCTCATGCATGAAATTCTCTACATAGCATCTAGTCTTCGCTGCCCCATAGTTATGGCTGTAGTAAATCGCGCGTTATCTGCTCCGATTAATATCCACTGCGACCACAGTGACATGATGGGCAGTCGGGACTGCGGTTGGATCCAACTCTACTGTGAAAACGGGCAAGAAGCCTACGACCAAACGATTCAAGCGTTTAAGATCGCTGAAGACCCAGACATTCTCCTACCAGTCACAGTAAATCTTGACGGCTTCATCACCTCCCATTGCATGGAGGGGGTTAACATTCTCCCTGACGAAGATGTAAAAACGTTCTTACCACCAAGAAAATCCGTCTACAAACTAGATCCAACAAATCCAATAACGATCGGCGCACTTTGCTTTACTGACTATTACTTTGAAATTAAAGCTCAGCAAGAAGATGCTATGATAAGAGTATCAGCAAAGGTCAAGGAAGTTGGTGAAGAATTCGGGAAGATAACTGGTCGTAGTTATGGTCTGATAGAAACATTTGGATTGGAAGATGCTGAGGTTGCGCTCATGTGCCTTGGGAGCACCGCTGGAACCGCTAGGGTCGTTGCCGACAAGTTGAGAAAGGCGGGTAAACCGGTGGGGGTCATCAAAGTGCGATTATTCAGACCATTCCCATCGCGAGAGATCGTCGAAGCAATCGAGGGATTAAAAGCATTAACTGTCCTGGATAGGGTAGCTACTTCAGGAGCACCATCAGGACCTTTATGCAGTGATGTTAAAACAGCACTTTACGCTGAGACAGAGAAACCTCTAATTACGAATGTGATTTACGGTCTCGGAGGGCGAGACATGTCACCGCTAAACCTAGAGAAGATCTTCAACGACACCTTGAAGACAGCCAGCGTCGGAAAGATAGACCGCCCAATTGGATACTTGGGGGTGAGAGAGTAAATTGGTCAAACTAGCTGAACTCCCAGAAGAGGAGCTTTTAGCTCCAGGACATAGGATGTGTTCCGGGTGCGCCGCTCCAATTATTGTAAGACAAACGATGAAATCGATAAGAGGCCCAACGGTGGTCGTCAACGCCACTGGTTGCCTCGAAGTTGCAACAACAATTTACCCATACACCGCATGGCGGGTCCCCTGGATCCATGTAGCCTTCGAAAACGCTGCGGCAGTAGCCTCCGGAGTCGAAGCTGCCTTCAAAGTGATGGCCAAGCGAGGCGACTTAAAAGAAAAGATTGACATAGTCACCTTTGGTGGAGACGGCGGAACATTCGACATTGGAATACAGGCACTTTCAGGAGCCCTCGAGCGAGGGCATGACTTTGTTTACATCTGTTATGACAACGAGGCATACATGAATACCGGAATCCAGCGCTCTGGATCCACCCCCCATGGCGCTGCAACCACAACCAGCCCTGCGGGCACAGTTATCCCAGGCAAACCAGAGTGGAAAAAGGATATAGTTGGCATAGCAGCCGCGCATGGAATAGAGTTCGTCGCCACAGCCTCACCAGCTTACTGGTCGGACTACATGGCTAAGGTTCGAAGAGCAATCGAAGTCGATGGTCCAGCCTTCATCCATGTGATTCAACCATGCCTTTTGGGATGGAGATTCAATTCAAACGAAACAATTAAAATTGCCCGCCTTGCTGTACAGACAAGGTTTTTCCCGATTTACCACATTGAGAAAGGCCAATACAAACTAGACATTAAGATTCCAAAGCCTCTACCAGTTGAAGAGTACTTAAAACCTCAAGGCCGCTTCCGCCACCTGTTAACCCCGGAGTCCAAAGGGGAGCTTGAGAAAATACAAACCTGGGTTGACGCAAACTGGGCAAGAATCTGCCAACTCGCCGGCGAAAAAATCTAACCCTTCCCTCCTTCTTTATTTCAAACTGTTAATATTGCGCATACTAAGTTTTGAATAATTGTTAAGATAGTAGCACCCAGTCTAACTTGACCCCAAGAGATGAAATTATGCCAAGTTTAGATGAATTAAAAAATGAATTTATTAAAACATCCCGGGAAGCATACACTAGAGGACTCATCTCCGGAGCGGGTGGCAACCTTAGCACTAAAATCCCTGGGGCTGAACAAATTCTCATTAAGCCTTCTGAAACGTCCCTCAGAGACCCTCATCTTTTGCGTATTGACTTTAAGGGAAACATTATAGAAGGAGCAGGCAAACCATCAATTGAGCGATTTCTCCACATTGGCATTTACACTGTTCGACCCGACGTGGAGGCAGTCATCCATACCCATTCACCAGCCGCTACTGCATTTGCAGTGGTTGGAAAAGAAATTCCAATGGTAACCGCGCCAGCATCAATCATCCTGAGAAGATGCCCATTAATTGGCTACGCTCCACCCGGCTCGAAGAGGTTAGCGGAATACGTTGTTTCAACATTCAAGGACACTTCAGTAAAGACCGCATTACTCCAGAATCATGGCGCAATCGCCGTTGGAAAAAATTTGACCGACGCTTTAAATAATGCTGATTTGCTTGAAGCCACCGCGAAAATTGCCCTCCTTGCATTTCAAATTGGAAAGCCAAAGAAGATTCCAAAATATCTCAGATCAAGAGTTGAGTAAACCTTAACTGATTACCAAGCTAGCTTTTAAGATTTACAAGCAGTCCCTCTCCGGCAATATGATTAATACTTATGAAAATCAGATTTACAACTGGTGGCGAAACATTTGAATGAAGAATTTTCATTTATGAAGTTGCCTGAAAAAATTGATTTCAGCGAACACATCATCGGAGTCTATTACTTAGAAACATCCCTAAGCATGGAAAAAGCAGCTGAAAGCCTCGCTGGAGAACAATCAACTGGAACATGGACTAAGGTTTACACAGAAACACCTGAGATTCACGAAGAACACGGAGCAAAAATCGTTGGATACTACGAGCTCCCATCAAGTGATGCAAACATACGTAGAGGAATTGTCATTTTAGCACACCCAACTATTAATTTCGGTCCCCAAATTCCATTAATGCTAAGCGTAGTAGCTGGCAACCTCTACGAGATGAAAGATTTTCACAGTATCAAATTGCTAGATTTACATTTTCCTAGGGAATTCGTGAAGGATTTTCAAGGCCCAAAATTTGGAGTGAGGGGCACAAGAGAAGTCCTAGGAGTTTTCGATAGACCATTAGTTGGAACAATAATCAAACCGAAGGCGGGGATGAGACCAAAGGCGCTTGCAGATTTATGCTATCACATTGCCCGAGGAGGCTTGGACTTTATAAAAGATGATGAGGTATACGGTCCAGTTAAATACGCGCCGCTTGAAGAAAGAGTTCCCCTAGTTATGGAAGCTTTAGATAAGGCGAACTCTGAGAAAAACGAGAAAACCATTTACGCCGTTAACATAACCGATGAAGTTGACAAAATCTTAGAAAACCATGATCAAGTCATAAAGTTAGGCGCAAACTGTGTCATGCTAAACTTTGTCACAGCAGGATTTTCGGCGTTACGTGTACTCGCGAAACATACGAAGGCTCCAATTCATGCCCACCGAGACATGTTTGCTGCCTTCACTCGTGTGCCAACCCATGGCATAAGCACCGCAGTCGTAACAAAACTCGCTAGACTAGCGGGAGCTGACCAACTCCACATCGGGGCGATCCAAGGGAAACTCTACGAACCCGATGAAATTGTAATCGCAAGCGCTAGAACTTGCCTTAAGGAGTTTCATAACATAACTCCGTGCTTACCAGTTTCAAGCGGTGGACAACATGCAGGAAAAATTGCAATAAACTGTAAGCTACTTGGTAAAGACGCCTTGATTTTAGCGGGTGGAGGAGTTTTAGGCCATCCGAAAAGCATTGAAGCCGGCGCACTTAGCATGAGACAAGCCCTAGAAGCCTACATGAAAAAAATCCCTGCAAGAGAATACGCGGAAGATAAACCTGAATTAAAAATAGCCCTCCAAACATGGGGTGAGGTGCCCGTCACGTTTTAACAGTACAATTAGAAAAGAAAAAATGAACTAGTTAACGTGGATAAACTAGAACGCCCTCTTGGGGATTCTTGGTAATTTTTTGGAACTCTGCAATGATTCTTTTTGTAATCGGGCCTACATTCCCGTTGCCGATAACTCTTCCACTAATTTTAACTATAGGTGTAATTTCCGCGTGAGTGCCGCATAGAAAAACTTCGTTGGCGTTAAGTAGTTCGTATAAAGTGATGTCTTTTTCTACCACTTCGTAGCCTAAATCCCGTCCAAGCTTGATTATTCTTTCTCGAGTTATTCCATGAAGGATGCTTGCAGTGGTTGGGGGAGTTGCAATCTTTCCAGCCTTAATGATAAACAGATTCGTTGTTGGAGCCTCAGAAACAAATCCACGCATATCCAACATAATTGCCTCATTAACCCCGGCTGCAATTGCTTCCAACTTCGCTAGAATACTATTAAGATAATTCAGGGACTTGATCTCGTGAGTGGTTGCTTGTGGAGGATCCCTTCGGGTTGAGGCGATAATTGCAACTATCCCTTTCTCCCTGGCTTCCTTACCAAACAAAGGCTCAACCGGCTCAGCAATAATAATTACCGAAGCTGTTGGACACTTTCTCGGATCTACACCAAGATCACCGACCCCTCGGGTAACAATCAGTCGAATGTAAGCGTTTCTCAAACCGTTTTTTCGAAGGGTTTCGAGAACAGCGTTAATCATTCCATCCTTTGTAAGCGGAATCTCCAGCATGATGGCTTGCGCTGAACGATATAGGCGGTCGACATGCTCCCTAAGCTTAAAAACTACTCCTTCGTACGCGCGAATTCCCTCAAAAACTCCGTCCCCGTAAAGGAAACCATGATCATAGACCGAAACTTTAGCTTTTGATTTAGGGTAAAATTTTCCATCAATATAAACTAGGTATTCCTTTTTCTCCAATTGTACCAACCTCGCAGTAAGTGTTGTATTAATATCGGTTACAGTGAGAGCATTTAAGCCATTGGGTAAAATGTTTAGAACTAGTTGAGATTAACTGAGAAATGCATTGGGTGAAAACATGACCGAAACTAAAATAATGCTTGACGACATTCAAGCGATCAAATCGATTGACCGAATGAATATGTGTGGAATTCAATTAAAATTTCCAGATAATGCTGAGGATGCGATCAAACGAGCTGAAACACTACGTATTCCTAAAAGCCTCAAAATTGGGAAGTATATAATCCACTATCGCCAACCTGAAAAAATTTTGATACTAGGAATGGGCGGGTCAGCGATCGGCGGCGAGCTTCTTCGCGGTTGGCTGAAGAAATATAGCCCAATTCCAATTGAAGTCAACCATGATTACCACCTACCGGCATATGCTGATGCGAACACGCTTGTAGTTGCAGTCAGTTACTCAGGGAACACTGAGGAAACCCTATCAGGATTTGTTGAAGCGGTCAGCCGAAAGTGCATGGTTGTAGGGATCAGTTCTGGGGGAGTTCTTGAAAAGTTCTGTCAGAGTTTAAGGGTGCCATTCCTTAAACTCCCAGGCGGAATGCCTCCTCGGATCGCTCTACCCTATCTTTTCTTTCCGCTGGTTCTTATCCTTAAAAAATTTGGAATCGCCTCTAAAATGAATGAAACCCGAGAGGCACTTTTGGTTCTAAGACAATTGCGAGAAGAAATCAAACCAGAAATCCCGACTTCACAGAATCCGTCAAAACAACTTGCATCTCAATTGTATGGTGGCATCCCGATAATCTACGGGTTCCGAGAATACGATGGTGTTGCAATGCGGATCAAAACTCAGTTCAATGAAAATGCAAAGATTCCTGCAAAGTATGAGGCGTTCCCTGAGTTAAATCATAACGAAACCGTTGGATGGGAAGGACCCAAAAAACTGACCAAACTCTTTAACGTCATCTTACTACGGGATCCAAGTGAGCCTCCAGAAATCCGAACTCGAATCGAAATAACAAAAAAGTTAGCTCTGAAACGAAAAGCGGGAAAAATATTAGAAATATATCCAAGAGGAAAAACAACCCTCGCAAAAATGCTCTCTACAATATACATAGGTGATTCTGCCAGCATCTACTTGGCGATTCTGTATGGAATCGACCCTACACCAGTTGAAATTGTCAATAAAATAAAACACGAGCTTAAGAAAAAAATCGACGTAACTACTCCCCTCAGTCAACAAGTTAAGGCATTCCTAAAGAAGTAACCGAAATTTTATCATGAGGAAGACAGAGGTAGCGTTTAATTCGCATTCTCCAAGATTCCCTACTAACATCTATCGACTCTTAGCCGCAAATGTAGCCCCTAAAAGAGCAAAAACTCCAACCAGATAGAAGATCACTTGCACATCAAATAAGTCAGCGAGCGAACCAGCTGCAACTCCGGCTAGGGCTCCGGAGACCCACATAAATGTCATTGCAAAGCTAAAGGAGAAACCTCGAATATTATAAGGAGTAGACTCGGAAATCAACGCGTAAAGCGGTGGAAAAACAGCGAAAGCAACGAACCCAAGGCCGATCAAGATTGGAATGAGAAGAAACGTTGCTCCAAAGACGATGGAAACCGCAAAAACCCCAATTGCAAGCATTAAACAAGAGACCGTTTGTTTGCGGCCAAATCGGTCAGAGAGGGTTCCCCCAACTAAACCACCAAGAACACCCGCGGCGACAGCCACGGATGAGAACACAGCTGCTTCAGGAACGCCAAATCCTCTGACTTTAACAAAATATGTTGGAAGGAAAGTGAATAAGCACCGGTAACACGCCGCTGCTAAAGCTAGAAGTACTATCTCAGAGAAAATTGCTTTAATTGGAAATCGATTAGTTGCGTTTGCTGGACAATCTAACGCAATCAAGTTTTCTGGGCTGGGTTCTTTAAGCGCTTTCATCGACAACAGAAGGACGAAAAATCCTAAAGCCGCCCAAACAATGAAGGGGAAACGCCAACCGAAAATTGTTGCAATGTAGCCCGAAGTTACAAATGCTAATAATATCCCAAGGTCACCACCGCTACTTTGCACCCCTAACGCCCTGCCACTTTTAGATTTCTGAAACGTTTCTGAGACTATCGCGAAACCAGCAGGATGATATACTGTCCCGGCGAGGCCGAGAAACGCAAGAGATGCTAAAAGTTGAAAGAAATCAGTCGAGAAGTTAACCAACACTGCTGCAAGGGAAACGGCTACCACACCTATAATTAACGTGATTCTCTTACCAAACCGATCTATTACGAGACCCGCCGGAACCTGCATGGCAGCCATGGTTATACCTGTAATAGAAACGATTAACCCAACTTGTGTGTAGCTTAATCGAAACTCCTCTATTACCAATGGAAGACATGGCGCGAGGATAGATAGAATCCCATCGTTCACCATATGCGCAAGAGAACAAGCCGCAAGAAAAATGATTCCATAGCGTATCCTCAAAGTTGCTTTTAACCCCACACCGCGTAAATATACCGCATACTAAAGTCTTCGTTTTAAAACTATTGGAAAACCGAAAACACAAATCCAAGGCTAACTTCCATATTCTTATGAAACTTGATGAGTTCAAAGAACAAGTTACAATCGTAATTTCGGAACTCCGACGTGAAACTGGGAAAAAAATTACTTTGGTTTACCATGATGACGCGGATGGAATTTGCTCAGGGGCAATCACTAAAGCCGCTTTAGAAGGAGAAGGATATCACATCAAAACATTTTGCCTAGAGAAGGCATACCCCGAGGTTGTACAAAATCTCCACAGCATGAGAAATGAAATTATCTTCTACTGTGACATAGGATCGTCCCATGCCCAATTCATCTCCGAAAGCAATTCTGGGCGAAACCTAGTCATCATTCTAGACCACCACGATCCAACTCCAACTACTGACCCGAGAGTTCATGACCTAAACTTAGAGTACTTTGACTTCCGCGGAGAAACCGACTTTTCTGGAGCAACATGTTGCTACTTATTTGCCCGAGCTTTAAATCCGCAAAATCGAGACCTAGTTTACTTAGCCTTAGTTGGAAGTTGTGAAATTCCTCAGGGATTCACCAGCGTAAATAAGCAGATCCTTGAGGAAGCGGAGCGAGAGAAGGTTGTTAGGTCAAAGGGAAAGACATTTGAAATTACCCGCCTTGGAGTTACTGTAAATGACTTTTTCTCCATTCTACAGGTCCTTGGTCCAGTTGGCTATTACAATGGCGGCCCGGAGTTCGGAATCAAAGCCTGCCTTGAAGGAGTATCACCTGAAATCAAGCAACTAGCCAAGCAGCTTGAAGAAAAACGGAAGCAGGCAAACAAAACGCTTCTTTCTCGACTCCTCAGCGAACGGCTGAATGAAACAGAACATATTCAGTGGTTTGACGCAAGGAATACGTACCAAGGAATGGGAACAAAGGTAATTGGAACATTTTGCTCGTTTCTTTTATACCAACAACGCCTAGTCAACCAAAATAAGTATCTCTTGGGGTTTACCGACATGTCCCCTGAGATTCCTGGTTACGGCAAGTTAAAGGAAAAATACGTTAAGGCGTCTATTAGGGTGCCCAAACCGATGCAAACACGAATAGACGCGAGAGAACTTCCTTCGGCTTTTGAACTCCTTGCCAAAGCATCCGAGGGATTTGGGATAGCTGACGGCCATGCCTATGCTGCCAATGTTGTAATCTCTTTTCAACAAAAAGAAGAACTAATCGATAATGCGGAAAGAATAATCCATGGCAAAAAATAGAAAGAGGCTTTAATAAGCTCTAAACAAAGTTTCAGCCTCTTAATGAGCCGTTTAAAATTTTTCGGGCTTTTTCTCACCATAAATCTTTTATCCATGAAGCAATGAACGCCCATGAGTAATGGATAAGGAGGAATCGTAATGGCGAAGTGCCCAAAATGTGGAACTGATGTCTCAGCCCCGGCTAAATCTTGGGATGTGGCCCCGAAGAAAAAAGCCGGACCAAAGCTCCATGTGGAACTTTTCAACTGCCCCAAATGTGGGACGAAGTTCCGCGTAGCAAAGAAAACCTAAGCCAATCGGGGTCTTTCCCCCTTTTTCCATACCAACTCTTTTCTTGGCTTGAACTTTTATGATCGTGAAAGTTAAAGCGCTATTTAATGCTCTCTTAAATACCTCTGCGAAAACAGAGGTATTAGGTTCCTAACTTGCCAGTCCAGAAAGTTCCGGTTAAAGAATTTGAGAAGTTTTGGAATACGCTTTCTGAAGAGGTACTAATAAAGGCGGTCTATCTTTCCGGCGAAGATTATGTCATAGTTTATCTACCGATAGGCGGCAGATAACCGCACCTAATTCCTTGGAAAAATGAACAAAAAGATGCTTATTCATTAGCTATGTTTTCATAGATTTAAATGAATCAAGTAGCAACATATCAACGCCCGTTTAAAATCTGCTTAATTCACCTAAAATTCCACCATGTAAACATGTCAAAGAATTACTAAATATAAAGAAGCCCTCTAACGTCTGTCTGCAGCGGGGCTTTGGTGTAAAACCGAAAACCAACAGGAAGAACCAAGAGGAAACCAAAAGGGAAACCTGGAGGAAGTACTCAAGGGGAAACCCGAAGGCAAGTAGGAAGCCCTAGCGGGATACTGCAGCAGTCCAAGACCCCGAAAGGAGAGGAGGATTGAAGCAGTAAGCCGTGGAAGTTCAAACTTCCGAAAGGAAGGGAGAATGGAAGCGGAAACAACCCAAAAGGTTGGATAAAAACCGCTAAGAACACACCCCGGAAGCCAAGACGAGAGTCAAGGCGGAGGGGGAGGAAGAGGGTGGGGGCTCCTCTAAGTCCCGCTGCGCTACTTCTAAAAAGCAAAATACACGGTGTACACTCTATTTCATCGCGTGAAGTTTTCCAATAACGTGCCATACGTCATTTTTTGCATCGTATTTCGTTGGCTTACATTTAAAGAAGTACCCAAGCACCCCCAGTTGCGCAAGGATAGTTGCAAAAACAGGGCAAGGTCTCATGTATTCAGAACCTCGCAGTTTAACCAGATCATGGAAAGCTTTGGCGCCAAAAATGCCATGAATCTCAAACTTCAACTCATCATTTTTCCGAATAATGGTAACCTGTTTCACAAATCCATTAGATACAAAAAACCGCCAAAGATTTATAATACATTCAAACGGTTTTCCCCTCTTTATTTCAACTCCTTTCCGCTTTAGATATTCAAGAAGGTATTCGCCCACGCTTACCACCGTGGAAGCATATACCCCATGATCAAATGTATAATCCATAAGCGCTAAACCAAGACCATACAACAGAGCGTTCAACACATTGTCTTCAACTATCTCCTTCCGATAGTTCCTCGAAACGAGAGTTATCCTATCTAAATTCATCTCTTCCGATTTCAACTCGATCCTATCCTCCCTCAAATTTCTTTAATGCATTAACAAAAGATGACTTCCCAATTTGGAGAGCTTTAATGCCGTTAGCTGAGATCTTGTAAATTCTCCTTTGTCGTCCATCGAACGTTTCCCATTCACCCGTAATATATCCTTCATCCTCAAGAAAATACAAAACCGAATAAACCGAACTGACGCCCATAGAAAAACCAAAACGAGCGCGAAGATCTGATATAACTTCGTACCCCCATCGGGGTTTTTGAGCAATAAGAGAGAGCAACCAAAAATCAAGAAACGCTCTCGCCAATCTTCGGTTATATGCATCCGGTACCTTCTCAAGCTTCATACGACACGCCTCTCTCGAATTATATATTTACTTTCCGCAATTTTCGTCTACGAAATGAATGTGTTTAATTTTCTGAAAATAAAAATTAATCCATCAAAATCCGCAACTATACTTGACCCCCCTTATATTAACGAGCCCTAAGATCCTTTATCGATGAAAAAGCCATCCCTAACACAATTAATGCTCCCCCAACCACAAGGCGAATAGTCACAGGTTCGGCCAGAAGTATAGCGGCGAAAACTGCGGCAAACACAGGTTCCAAAGACAAAACTATAGCAGAGTAGGTTGCATGAGCATACTTCTGACCCCAAGTCTGTAAGAAATAGGCACCAGCGGTTCCCAAAACCCCTGAATAAACTAAGCCAAACACCGCAAAGGTTGATACAGCAAAATTTAGCCGTTCAGTAAATAAAGCTCCGAATGCAGTGACAAAAGCGACGAAGGTTATTTGTTCCATCGTAAGTACTTTAGTATTCATTTTCTTGGCATATTTATCTGTAAAGAAGACGTGTAGGCCAAACGCTATCGCACAAACTAAGATCAATAGGTCCCCGTAAGCAAATGTCAAGTTTAAATTTAACGAGAGAATCAGCAACCCAGCTAATGCGCTGATAAACCCTGTTAAAGTGTAAACCGTGGGAAAACGCTTATTCACCGTCACATCAAGCAAGCCAACAAGCACCACGCTAAGCCCTGTTATGAAGCCCGCATTAGCAGCAGAGGTCCGCTGTAATCCCCACACCTGAAAAGCAAACCCCACAACGAGAAAGCTTCCAAGTAACAAGGAGGGAGACAAATGACTCCTCCAATTTTCTTTAAGTCCCCTTTGGGATGCGACTACCAGTATTGCGAGAGCGATCACAAATCTTGCCGCTATGAAAGTCAAGGGTGGAATACTTTCAACTGAGACCTTAACGATTACAAAGGACGCTCCCCAGATCAACGAAGTTATCAGCAACGCAGAAGTAGCATTTTTTGTTTGCAAAATGCCGTTCACCAGTTGACATATAAATTGCAGTTTGAGTATACAGCAATTGTACACCTTTAATAACTATGCATTAGCACACGTTATTTTGTGCTCGAAAGATACAAGATAAGCTCTAGCCTAGGATTTGAGCCAGATCTTTGCCAACTCATCAAAGTTTGGGAATAGCTCTTTCAAAATGGGGATGTACATATTCTTCTCACTCGGGCTCATAAACTGAAATTGATATTCCCCAACGTAGGGCGAAGGCTTTCCCTCTCTTGTTATAAACTCAATATGCATTAACGGATTGCCTTTTTTGATGGTAATCGGCGCCCGCTCGTTGCTTAGATTTACGAGTTCCAAAGCCAACCTTCCAACAAACCCGCTGTGAACTTTAGCTGCGTTTAGAAATGACAATCCCATTCTTCCAAACTTGCTCTTGGCTGTTAAGTATGCTATGTAATTGGGCGGGGTAAATACAATTTCATGAGATACCAAGTTTTTATGTTCAAGATATTGCAACCGGGTATCTTCTTTAACAGTTAATATGTAACTATCTCCATCCAAGAGCGAAGGGTCATAAGGGTAAATAATTTTGTATTTTTCAATAAGTTCTAGTAGTTTATCCTTGCCAAGAACGCACATATTTTCACCAACACCGTTTTCGTCGCATCTTTCCTACTTCAAATGATTTTTTAGCTTTTTAGCGTTGCTCACAAGAGCATATAAAACCCAACCTCAAATTAAAACTAATTATCTTATTTGCAAGAAACTTGCGAAGAGTTCCCTAACAAACGTGAGTGGATGCGGTTGCTCCCAGTATCAGAAAAATATGTTTATGAGCATGTTAGATACCTTGCAGACCAAATTGGTCCGAGAATTTTTGGAACCGCCGCAGAGAAGAAGACTACAAAATATGTGCTTTCAAAATTTGAGGAGTACGGCGTAAACACAAACATCGAAACTTTCAGGGTTTTCGGCTTCGTTCCAAAGGAAACTAAACTCGAGATAACCAAACCAATACAACGGAAGATTAATTGCGTACCATTAATGTACTCGGAAGTTACACCACCCGACGGAATAGTTGGTCAACTAACTTGCGCAAATGTAGAAACCGATGCAGAACTCAAACCCAAAGATATAGCTAACAAGATTGCTTTGGTTAGAGCACCCCCCGACCATCTGCTTACCTACAGAGAAACCGCTGAAAAAGTAGCCAAACAAGGGGCAGCTGGAATAATATTATTTAGTAGAGAGAGCTCAGCAACCAGTTTTTCATTGAATCCAAACGAGGCTTCAATGGTTCCTTCAATATCTATTTCTTCAGAAGAGGGACAAAACTTATTGATGCAACTTGCAGCGGGGCACGAAGTCATAGTAAAATTACAGGTAACTGCAGCAAAAGCCAAAGTTGAATCATGTAACGTTATTGGAAGCATAAACGGAACCACCCTACCCCACGAAAAAATAGTGTTAAGTGCACACCAAGATTCCGTAATTAACTCCCCAGGCGCAAACGACGATGCATCGGGAGTCGCAGCAGTTCTAGAGCTTGCAAGGATAATGGCCGAGAAGAAACCCAAGCGAACATTAGCCTTCATGATATTCGGGGCGGAAGAACCATACCCATATTACCTTGGGTCCTGGTCCTATGTTCAGAAACATAAAGACGAATTAACAAACATAATCGGTATTTTAAATTTTGATATGGTTGGAGTGGGAGCGAAAATCGATAATAGACCATGCTTGAAAACGACAGCAATATGTCAAGGAAAAAAACTGAAAACTATAGAGTGGTTTGAAGAATATATTCTTCAAACAGGGAAGGAGCTCGGATATGAATTCCACCCTCTAGAAGTTCTAGGGTATAGCGATCAAGTGCCATTCCTCTTCAACAATGTCCCAGCAGTACAATTCCGATGGATGGATGATCCATGGTATCATTCCTCAGATGATAAATTGATTAACGTAGATCCGGAAAAAATTAAGACGATGGCTCTGGTAGCCGGAAATACGGCATTGAAACTTGCAAACGCTCCAAAACTTCCTAGATAAACATAATCGTTGAAACCATTTTGCCAATTATGAAGGAATAATGGCGCCATTTTTGTGCGTTTTCACTATTAGTTAAAATTATAGGTTGGCAATATCCAATTAAACTCCCTAAGTCTATGCGTTCAACGATGGAGGACTTTCGGGTGACCCGTCCAAAGATTTTAGTCACCGACCCATTTCCGGGCCCAATCATTGAAAAGTTAGAATCGTACGGAGAAGTAACCTATCTCCCAGCCGTAAGTAACCTGTCTCTAAAAAAAATGATCTATGACAAGGATGTGTTAATAATCAGATCAAGGACGAAGGTATCATCCGATCTCTTGCGTCACGCTAAACATTTGAAAGCGGTTATAACCGCGACGCACGGCATAGATCATGTTGATGTAGCCGAACTGAAGAAGAAAGGTATAAAATTCTATAATATAGCTGAGCAGACGAACGCTGTTGCAGAGATGGTTTTTGCCCTACTGTTAGCGATGTTCAGGGACTTATTCTCTGCAATTTCATCTATGAAACAGGGGGAATGGAAAAAGGGAGAGATGATGGGAACCGAGCTTAGTGGAAAAAGTATCGGTATCATCGGATATGGCAGAATCGGTAGAAGGGTAGCAGAGATTGCTTCAAAAGGTTTTAAAATGAGAGTTCTAGCTCACGACGCATATCTCACTAGGGAAGCAAAAAAACATGCGCTAGAAAATGGCGTTCAACTGATTGGATTCTATGAGTTACTTAAAAATTCTGAGATAATATCAGTTCATTTACCCCTAACCGAGGAAGTACACGACCTAATCAACCACGCTGAGTTTGCATTGATGAAAGATGGGGTTTATCTGCTCAATCTTTCTAGAGGAAGTATCGTAAACGAGGAAGCCCTCTTCGAAGCATTAGAGAGGGGAAAGGTTACAAAGGCAGCTCTTGATGTATTCGCGGAAGAGCCCCCAACTAACAAAAAGTTAATAGCCCACAAGAATTTGGTTGCAACACCACATATCGCTGGTCAAACTATTGAAAGCAGAATTAGCACAGTGCAGAAAATAATTGAAATTGTCGCAAAAATTGTAAACGAGAATCAAGCAGTAAACTGAGTAACTGTTATAAGTTAGTTATTATTATCAAGAAAATCCATCCACTCGTAGGTGTCGGTGATGCCCCGCCAAGGACTTTAACCCTGCCAATACTCTTCGATTTTGGTTATTTTAAGTTGAAAAACAAAAAGGCGCACGGCGGGCTTTTAGACGTATTCCACGTGGTGAATCATTTA
>Ga0315309_1000771_pt1 | contig 19528 bp, 23 predicted proteins | sample TDP4_MG_FD_203080 | JGI IMG/M metagenome (GOLD analysis project Ga0315309, IMG submission 203080) | Freshwater sediment microbial communities from Lake Towuti, South Sulawesi, Indonesia - TDP4 | ecosystem: Environmental > Aquatic > Freshwater > Lake > Sediment | place: Indonesia: South Sulawesi... | reverse complement strand
CGAAGCTCTTGTCGCCAAAGGATAGGTGAGGCTCAGCTTGAAGCTCGTTCGCTCTGCGAAAGTTCACTGGAAGCTTAGACCTGAGGTGAGAAGGCTCAACAAGCAATAATGCCTCCAAGGATTGAACACCATCTGCCTCGACTTGACGCCATACAACACGGTTCGAGAGGTTCACTTGGCATGATGGGCAGATCGAATTGAACCATAGTCGGACCTTAACAGGATCCACAAGGCTCTTGGATGTTAGAAGGTTTGAGCTGCATCCACCGCAGAAGTATTGGTAGAGAATCAAAGTTTTCACCTTTTTTGATGGCGGAGTGGAAAGTTTTCGGCTTCTAGAGTTAGGCGTAGGATGAGGTATGCTCGTAGGAGCGGGAACACGGTCTCGCCTTCGGAGGATTGGAGAGGTGCGGTGGTTTGTTTGGCGGCCACATTCTTCGCCCGATTTGGTTTGGATGACTGGAGAATGGATATATGCGATGAGAGGTCTTTCGGAGACCCGGAGAGAAGACCGAAGGTAATGGAGTAGCTTTTGGCACTGAGCCGCCGTACTCTTCCGGAGTATTGCGGAATGTTTGCCGTCCTGTAACGTACAACGCCATAATAAGAGGTGAAAGTCCTGAAGGTTCTATGGATAGAGGGTATCACCTTCAGTCGTACCAGATCCGGGGTGTGTTGTTAAGATGAGTCAGATCAAATACTGCCAGAAATGTGGAGGCGAGCTCTTGCCGAATACTAGGTTCTGCACGTCATGTGGGGCTCCTGTTTCCGCTCTCCCAGCTCAGGCTGTTCCCACAGGCCCAACCAAGAGGAGGCCGTGGTTTGCGGTCATTACAATTGTTTTGATCATCTTGGCTTTCCTCGGTGGAGCTTCCATCACTCCGGAACGCGTCGTCACTGTCACAACCACTCAGGTGTCAGCCAGCACGGTAACGAAGACCGTAACAACCGGGCTTACTGTTGTCACGCCCGGCGTTCAGCGATTGAAAATCGGGCAAACTTTCGTGGTTCTTGCAAAGGATAAGGTGCCTGTTGAAATCACCTTCACTAGAGCCTGGTATACAGATAGAATGGGACTTACCACAGCGGACAAGGGCTACAAATTTGTTGTTCTAGATGTCACCGTGAAAAATGTAGGAACCAAAGAGACGAGTGTGTTTAGCATGTTTAGCCAATGGACTGTGAAAGTCGATAAAGGTTACACTTACAATCAAAAATCGATCTGGTACCTACCTCTTGACGCAAGGCCTGAGGAGACCAAGACGGGATACGTCTACTTCGAGATACTTCAAGATACGATAGCAACAGAGATCCGATGTATTGACACTTTGTACTTGAACATTGATTTTACTGTGGAACTCTAGGGACGCTTGCATCTCGACTGGTTCAAGTCTGGAAGACCCACCCCAGACCGTAAAAGCGAAGATCGTCGTAAGCACCCCACCCGGAATCGGCACTATGAGATCTCGCACAAAAGGCTCTAAATGAGATGTCAAACGCACGAATTCAGGAGAGAGTTCACGCGCAGTCAGTGCACTAGCAAGTATGGACACATAGGTAAGTATGCCCGCTGCAAGGTATACCCATCCCCTAGCGCGCTCCAAGATACCTGAGTGGCCTTTCAGTTTGATGCCTCCCCTATAGTATCCTATGTAGAGAGGAATAGTCACATTCAGGATTAGAATCGGTAGAAGATCAACAATGAGATCTGCGTCTGCTATCCCCCTCAAGGAGTATTGCACGATGGAGAAGGTGATTCCGGTCAATGTTGGAATGAGTAGACAGCGAGTCAAGTTTTCCCAGCCTCATCTTCAACTCAACTTCGTTCAACGAAGCGATTATCCTGTCAAGTTTTTCCTCAGTCGCCAAGAAACCTCATCATAATGTCATCCAACACATTGAGGGGAATATACCCGACGGAGTCTTATGCACTTTTGGTCAGATAGAAAAAAGAGGGGGTCTAGGTCAATACCGTGAGGGTTGCTTTGTCGTCGGTCGAATAGTGTCAAAAATACATTCCTTATGATGGAGGCAAATGCTATATTTTCATAAACTCAATCTTCCTCTGTGAGACCTGTATTGAGCAATATCTACGCTGTGGTCACGTACCATAACAACAAGCGCGCACTTGAGGCAGCAGAGGCTTGGAAGCGTGAAGGCGTCTGTGGTTTTGGTTGGAGAGGAATAGGAAACCTTAGGAAAAAGAGCGAACGCGCAAAAGCCCTGCGCAGTGACCCACGTTTTGAGAAACAGCTAGATCATTTCTTGAATGTTCAGAAAGGAGATGTTGTCCTTGCATATGCGAGACAGAATACGATTGCGTATGTGGGAACTGCAAGAAGACCCTATGCAGGACCAAAAGAGGACAATGTAGTAGGAAGAGACAGAGATGAAGGAGGCTTTGGTTACAATCACCAGATATCTATGAAATGGTGGACTGAACCCAGACATTTCGCCAGAAACCAGCTTCCTTCTTGGTTAGGAGATCAACTGGGTAAGAGGGGGCAAAGTGTGATGAAGCTCGATTTAGGCAAGCACGGATTCGGCCGAACTGTTACAATAATCAAGAATTCGGTGATGTCTGGGTCAGCACTCGATGGGGTTGAAGACCTTGTCAAGGCAGGATTCTTGAAATATGTACCCCACAGAATGGACAAGTTGGAAGAAGGACTGAAGATCATCATGGCCGAACGATTCACTGCTAGAACAGACAAACCGGACTTCGTCGCAGTGGACCGAAATGGTCGGCATGTGATTATTGAGTGCAAGGGTGTTGGGCGTGCGGCAGACTGCGAGCAACTAGAGGGGTATGGACGGCGCTTCGCCAAGAAGAAGCCACGACTGATTCTTGTCGCTTTTCGATTTGATCTTGATTGCAGAATAAGGGCAAGGTCAAAGAACATACAACTAGTTGAATGTGACCTGAAATTCATGAGAGTGTAGATCGAACTCGATCAAGAGAGAACTGCTACATCTTTGACATGTGTAAGTCGTCAGGCCAAGAGTCTTTGTTTAGGCGAAGAAAAAAAGCAGTAGGTATTTCTGTTCTCCTAGTGCTGCTGTTTCGACCTAACCGAGATACCGTTTCCTTGCGCGAGCAGTATCTTTCCTTCCGAGTCAACCATCCTCTCGGAATGATCTGACGCGGTAAACAGAGAAAAACCTCTTTAGTTGGGTGTCGTTGTTTTGAGACGACTAGAATATGCTATTGGTCGTCTTCGGAGCGGGTGCATCTTATGACTCTGTCCCACATCGTCCGCTCACACATCGCAATGAATTTCGCCTTCCGCTTGCGAACGAGCTGTTCGCTGACAGGACAAGATTCAGCGTTTGGATACAAAGGTTTCCAACATGTAATGCTGTGATTCCCTACCTTCGGCAACCTTCGGAAGGAGGCTCCGTGGAGAGTGAGCTTGAAAGACTGCGGACCGAAGCTCAGGCCAATTCTAACCGAATCAAGCAACTCGCGGCTGTGCAGTTCTATCTGCAATCAATGCTTTGGGAATGCGAGACCCTTTGGAACCAAGAGGATGCTAGAGGTGTCACCAACTACAAGACCCTCTTGGATCAGATTGAGAGTTGGCGCATAGAATCGAAGGAGAAGGTATGCCTAGTTACATTCAACTACGACACAATGCTTGAAGACGCCCTTCCAGTAGTTGGCATTAAGATCGGCGATCTTCCTGATTACATCGCAAGTAATGACTACAAGATCATAAAACTACACGGTTCGGTCAACTGGGCGCACAAGGTGCATATGTCCGCGAGCGATGTCAAAGATATCATTGATCTTACTTGTTTGGATGTCGCAAATGATCTGATAGAGAGAAGAGCTTGGTTGCGTATTCTTCCTGACTTTCATATCATCAAGGGGCCTCTGGGCGAGCCGGAGCGTCGGCATCCTAGTGAATCGCCTTCGTTTCCTGCATTAGCGATTCCCGTTGAAAAGAAGCAAGAGTATGAATGTCCTCAGGACCATTTACAGGCATTGCGTGACTGCATTCCAGAAGTGACCAAAATACTCTTAATCGGATGGCGCGCCACTGAGATAAACTTCCTCCAACTTCTCAGCGAAAACCTACACAGAAGGGTGCACATGATGGCAGCTGCCGGAAATGAGACCAGTGCAAGGGAGTCGGTTGAAAGACTTGTCCAATCAGGAATACAAGGAGCGTTGCATGTGGCGAAATCCGGGTTCAGCGATTTTGTTACTCGTCGGGAGGTTGATGACTTTCTTAGACTGACGTAACAATCAGGTCAGCACCGTTAGGTTTGCTTTGTTGTAGATTCGTTTGGTTGGACCTATGATCCATGCGGTGGGCTACGTGAGTAACGGAGGGGCTTGTTCTCACGCGGGTTGATTTGATTCCTTCTGGCGGTTTCGGCCAACTCGTTATTGATGAGGTGAGAAAAATACATGACAAACCGCAGGGGCGCTTACATACGCGCATCGAACTGATTCCTTGACCATAGATGGTCAGTTAGGTGGTCAGTGCTCTAATCGTTCAGGGACGGAGGCATATCCTTCTAGGCAATGGTGGCTTGTAGGCATAGTCAGGAAGCATCCGCACCGACAGGAAAGCGTTTTACATTCGAATGGTGCGAGGGGTGTTGGTGCGAAGCGATAAGTATTATCATTCTCAATTTGAGCTGAAAGGGTGGGACTCGTGTGAAGAAGGAGTATGAGTACATTTCCTGCTGTGGCAGGTACTATTGCCCCATGTGTGACTACTTTCGAGGCGGAAAGGTTCAGATGGCCAAAAATCTCTTGTATTATGTTGAGAGATCCAGTTCCTTGAGGCTTATAGCCGAGAGCCAGAAAGTATGCGATTACAATGAGTTTGTCAAGGGACTGAAATGGCTAGCTTCCCAAGACAAACCCTGCAATGGATGTCGTTTTGGAGGGGGCTGGTCATGGTGGCCAGACTGCCCCGTTCGAGACTGTGTCATCCAAAAGAAGTTAGACTTCTGCTATCAATGTCCTGAATTTCCATGCAAGAAGTTGAACGAGGAGCCCTTGCTCACTCATAAGAAGAGCATAGTTGATACTAACAAACAGATAGAAAGCATGGGCATCGAAAAATACGCACAGCAACTAGTGGAAAGATTCCGGCGAGCTGTGGCCTCTCAACCTTTCAAAGCAAGTGCAGAGACTTAAGGTGTCAAACGTGTTGTTGGGCTCTAAACATGCTGTATGCTTGTGGTGCGGGGGGTGGGATTCGCGCACCAGTTTGCCAGTAAAGAGCCACAAATCATTCCAGATTCAACTGATTATCGAATCAGTAATACCGACTACGTTGTCAGTTCTACTGAGCCGAACCGTCAGGCCGAACGCTAGTACGTCAATTTTTGTGACAGTAACTCATTCCACGATGGATAGTCGCTGAGTCTCGGGTCAAGAGCCATATTCAGCCAAACGGGTCTACACAATCCAAGGCTCGCCTTTGTTCTGTTCTGGATGACGTGACGCTGATAGCTCTCTCGGCTAACAAAAAAGGGCGGTTCTCGGTGTGTTGGGGGTTGGTCTTTCGTGACGAGTGCGCGAACGCGTCTTCCGAGATAATTCAATAACGCGCAGGGCCAAGGAAATAGCTCGATGTGGACATCATGTCGGTCAAAGATAAGGCCGAATATCAGAAGTGGAAGAGATGGCACTGCAGTTGTAAGAGCGAATTGAAAAGACTGATCTCAAAGAGTGCAGTGCTTGACAAGGAATTTGACCTGAGTGAAAGGATGAAATGGGGCCGTCTAGATAGATACAAACCAGATCTTATGTCGATGAGAGATAGCGGATTCTTCTTCGTTGAAGTCGAATACTACTACAATCAGGACAAGATCGTCAGGGACATTGTGTACTCGCACCTTCTCAAAGCAAGGCAGTTGCTTTTTGTCTTCAGCAACAAGAGAACGGAATGGGGAGATGGGACTAAGAGGGTGAAGGCCACGCGCTGCCTTGCTTCTAGACTATACCCGATGGTGAAGCCCCTTAGTGTGGAGGCTATCTCTGTAGGGCGCTCTGAAGAGCTGAAAAGAAGATTGACGGGGTTAAGGAAGCCCATCTGGTCTATGGACCGTACAACATCATAGTCATGACCGAACAAGAGAGGCAATAGTCCAATCCACACTCTCAAAGCGGGGCATGGAGGAGACTTCGTCGGTTGCGCTTCTATCTCGAAACTGCTTGTTGACAAATATCGAGGTGACCCAAGGAACCTGACTGAAGAGCCTTTAAGCGTCAAGGAGATCAAATCGAAGCTGAAGTCTTTTCCTTATCTGAGGGGAAACAAGCTCTCGAACTTCTACCTTAGAGCCATGGGAGAGAAAGGTCTCCTGAAGATCTCAGACTTCCCGGAGCTGGACATCCCAGTTGACATTCAAGTCGCCAGATTCACAAGTTACACAGGAGTCTTGAAGGTTCTGTCTGACAGTTTTGAAGGATGCGTCCACAAGGAGCCTCTGAGAAGTTTGATAGAAATCATTTGGAGGGACGCTGCCAAAGAAATCAACACATATCCTTGGAAACTGGATGAGCCGATATGGACCATTGGATCCAAGCTATGTTCAAAGAGGAAATGCGGCAACTGCCCCGTCGAAGACTTATGTGACAACGTGAAGGAAATCAGATTCAAAGGCGCAATAATGATCTGGCAGAAACCTGACATGAGATCCAAGCCCGGTCAAAACTCTTGGGCATTATGCCGACTTCAGCAGGATGATACCTGATTCACTCGCCAGAAGAAAATCGGTTCCTCGCGCGTTCGTTCTCTGCAACGTACGCGCTCTTCTGCTGTTCCGCTCATTACTTCTCGCCTCCTATCCGACTCCACGAAACGCCCTCCATCACATGTATCCATCCTCGGTCAACTCACTCAGACGGGGCGAAGATCATGGACACCGAAACCACCACCGCACCTCTCCATCACACCTCCGGCACCATGTTCCCGATCCTCCAAGCCTACATAGCGCTACGGCTGGCCTTCGAGGCTGAAACCAAATGGGCAGAACAATCCCCTCATACCGAATAAGCCTTGACGAGGAGCTGAAACGCTGGAAAAGATTCCAAGACGTACTACGCATAGACGAACGCGCAATCTTTCAGGACATGACGGATGAATGCCGACGATACGCGTCAGCTGCCGGAGCAGGAGCATTCCCGGTCAAAACGGAAGGCATGTTCCTGTCTGTCTATCCTATTCGCACATAACATTTGTTGCCACATTCCCTAGCTAGCTCCGCGGGAAACTCCTCCTCGAATCGGTCAGTCCAATCCTCCTATTGGCAAAAGAGATGACCGAAATTGCGAGCAGACACAGATGAGGAGTATGAGTTTAGAGAATTGCGTACGTCAGCACCAAGAGTGACAGATTAGATCAGACCAATGCCTTCATGAAGTCGGGTGTCCCTTGGCTTTAGCTTTCTCTTCAAGAGAGTTGCTTTAGCCGCCTTGCCTGCTCAGTACTGAGAAGGCCAGCCTGTACTGCATGATCGATCGCTTTCTTGAATGAAGCCAAAGCCTCACTACGCCCACCAAGCTTGATGAGGGCCAGTCCCTTGTTGATCCATGCGAGGTAATCACTTGGATTCAGCTCTATCGCCTTCTCGGATGTAGCCAAAGCCTCACCAAACTTGCCAAGCCTGAGGAGGTCCACCCCCTTGAAGCCCCATGCAAGGCAATCACTTGGGTTCAGCTCTATCGCCTTGTCGCAGGCTGCCAAAGATTCAGCATGCCTACCAAGATTGTTGAGAGCAACAGCCTTGCTGACCCATGCCTCAGCATAATTTGGGTTCAGCTCTATCGCTTTCTCGAATGCAGCCAAAGCCTCGCCAAACTTGCCAGGACTGAGAAGGGCACTTCCCTTGTTGAACCATGCAAGAGCATCACTTGGCTTCTTCTTCATCTCCAATTCTGCTCAGCTCCCCATCTCGGTGAAGCGTGCTCTAACCAGAGGTTTACCCCTCAATACGAGTGGGCCGTAGTTTAGTTAAAACCCTTGTGCCCGGCACCTGCACGTCGTTCAGATTTGAACCACTAGAACAGATGATTATGTGAAGCACGAAGTAGCTATAGACAAAAACTGAACTACTAGAATTCGTCGCACATACAAGGCTAAATCACCGGCCTAGGTAACCACAACTAGCACTTTCACCCAACCGACTTCACCATCAAAAAGATACCGATAGTTCGAGCTATTCTTTCATGAGTCAAAGAAGGTAAACAAGTGGAGCCCGTTACGGTTTCGCGCAAGGATACCAGGAAAAACCGCAATTCTTGCATGAGAAAACACTCAAGAAAAACCATGAGCGCTTTCCGAAACATCCAGCTTCAGACTTCCTCTGGCTGGCCGGCCTCCACGACACTTTTTATGGAGCCTTGATAGTACTGGAATGCAACTAGCGGGGTCACTCGAACGCTTGAAGCGCATAGGCTTGATCCTTTGCTTCTTGATAGGTGCCACCATTGTCCCATCTGCTTACATAGTCTCTGACACAGACGGCGACTCCTTGAGAAACTATGAAGATCCGGATCCATGGAAGCCAAATCCAGCTTTTGTGTATGCCAAAGCGCAAGGCCTTCCGCCGGATTTTGCATACCCTCTGGACAGCTGTTTTGACAACAATGCAAAGACGTTCATTGATATGCTAGTAGCGTTGCCACCGAACGCTCGAAAGTTTCTACTCGATTTGGCTCTACACGCCGACGGTACCATCAGCAATGACGACTTGCTCCGAGCTAGGGATTTGGATCAAGACGGAATGTCTAACGAGTTTGAGACTCGAATTGGAACGAACATGCTAAAGCCGAGCATCTACCCGTATTTGAACAACGCAAGAAAGACGGCGAAAGACACGGTACCAAGATTTCTTGCAGTCCAATCAGATCTCAAGATGCTTCAAAGCGCTGATACCAGTACAATACAGAAAACTCTTGATTGGACAAAGACTCTGGAGAAGAATACTGATTCATCCAAAGCTCACATTAATGATGCCAAGACCCAAGTCTCTACTTGCCGAACAGTCCAAGAAGCTGTAATGAGGGATATTGCTCAACTTTCGGGAATCTGGAATCATCTGAATGCAAGTAATGGAGCGAAACTGGAAGCATTAAGAGCTTACAACCTCGCTCATATGTCTGAATCTGTGGTCAATTACGACAGCGCTAAGGGGACCCTAGCTTGGCACATCAACAGTGCTCAAGAAGGGGAGCTGAATAGATTCAATCAAGATCAAAATGGACAGCACTTTGAAAGAGTCGTTGCACTTGGAAGGGAAGGAATAGGAGAATCGATAAGACTACAACAAATTCTTGAAGGAGAAGAATATGTCTTAGATTCCACGAAATTACCAACTCGATTATTCTTAAGGGATTACAAAGGCTTAACACAGCCAATAAATGTGCCTGGATACGTACAGCTTGTAGATTTGCAGAGTTCAATGAAAGAGCCTTTGAGACAGCTGGATTCACAACTGTTTGCTTCCAGTCAAGACATCGGTAATTTAGGCAAGTTTTGGACTGATATTGAAAACGAGTATGTGATTCAGCCGAAAGACAGACCAGCGTTTAGTCGGCTATACGAAAAAACTGGAACTTCGAAAAACGCTCTTCGAAAAATGATAGAGGGCAGCAAATCAGGATTGGAAATAGCGAAATTACATCATATTCTTAATAACACCGGAACTGAAGACGTTGATTTAGTGGTAACTGCAATAACGAATGCTATAGAAGCAGGGAAAGCTCTTGACGATGTTTGTAATGTTGCAACAGGATTAATTCATGAATTATCGTATGGGAGGAAAAAATCGTATGAAGAATATTATGGAAGAAAGGGATTTTCTAAGACAATGACAGCAGTCTGCTCATCGCTGCCTGCAAATCATAGAACACTTTCAGACTCCCAACTTTATTATGAAATCATGAAAACTTCTGCTTTTCCTGCGCCAGGTGCAATATACTACATAGATGCAAGAAGACTTCTTTCTGGTATCCTGAATTTAAGTGGTAGAAATACATTTTCAACTGTAGCATATGCATTGGACGAACAAGCAGGAGTGATGGTATTTGCTACATTACCAACAATTCATGAGAATAGCGAATATCTCTTGAGTAATGCTTGGAAAGATGCTGCAAATATACCATTACTAAAAGTACAACAAGCAGCTAGAGAACGTTCGACATTTGCTTTCTTAATTACACAACCATTGTTTGGGGGTTACCATTCAATAATTAAAGCAACATATCTACCCTGAACAATACCTCACCAACAATCTAGAATCGGCTTTGTAAGATTGGGGCCGTCGTAGCCAGTAGGACTGTGCGTGAATCTCTTGGTGCGGCCAGTTGAATTTGAACCGGTGGAAGAGCAACCGCACAGAACGTCAATCCCTGTCGTTCATGTTTCTAACCCGTGCGTTATCGAGGGTCAAGCTCCCGCCGGGCCCGTTCAATTCCTTCGTAACCGTCGGATCTGTTGCAATATCAGGCGACGTAATGGCCATGAGGTGTCGGGGCCTTCTTTTGGGCCGATCAATATCATGTCTGAGCTTGGCTTAGTTCCTGTCTGTTTCGTACTTCTTCTTGAGCCTCCTGTAGGCGGTCTCTGTTATCCTGCTTGACTTGTACAGCTCCTCCAGCTCCTTGAGGAGCTCCTCTCTTGTCGGAGGTCTTGCTGGAGGCTCCACCCTGAGGGGCTCAACCTCAGGAGGCTTAGTCGGCAACTTTGGCGGCCTTCTGCGCGATATCATAATGGCTGCGATCGCTACTACAGTAGCTACTGATATGACGGGAAGATACCAGTATGTAACATACCATGGCGGAGGTAGAAAGGTGAACGTTACGATCTTCTCGGCTACGTTCCCAGCCTTGTCAATGGCTCGCACTCTCACCTCATGATTGCCTTCAGCTAGCCCGGTAACCGTATGGCTACTCTTGCCAGTGACATCGATCCAATCAAGCGCGTTCACCTTTAGCTCGACGAAGGCGATGCCAGATGTGGCGTCGCTACATTGCCAACTGACATAGACCTCGCTCTTCTCTATGACTGCGCCGGAAGCAGGGGACAGTATCACGATTGTGGGCTTCGTGGCGTCAACGGTCAGACTACGCTCCGGTATGGTAGTGACATTTCCCAAAACGCCCTCAGCCTTCACAAGCCACTTGTATGTTCCGTCAGCAAGCGTCAACAAGGATTCGTAGAGTCCTGTCTTTTCGTTGAACTTCATGTCATGCTCCTTCTCGACGACGAGTGCAACCTTGTTTAGGTGTCCGAGGGCGAGAGCGGTGAAATTAACCTGAGAGACGCGCGTAATTGCTTCATGCTCAGGCTTCACGATCTCGATTGAGGGCAGAACCGGCGCAAGCTGTAGCATGACCTTAGTCTCATACTTTCCCCCTGAGGTGTAACCCCGCATATTGAGGTAAGCTTCGTAATAGCGTTGCCCGGGCACAAGCACTAAGTCGTAAGGATCGCCTGTGTTAAGCTCCTTCCTGAGTTCGAACCAATAGCGGGTTCCATCATAGGACGCACCGCCCTCCACATTGTTCTTTCCGGGAGGCGACATCTTGGCGTCTTCCAGCGATTGATCTTGTCCAAGTCCTGGTTGAGTAGTTATCCTAACGACGTAGAAATCATTCGTCCGGCCAAGCGCGTTCACCTCTGAAGCATCACCTTTGTAACCAAGTCGGATGAAGAACTGGAATGTATCGCGCTGATCGACATCTTTGGTTGGCCACTTCACGCTCATGAGTATGCAAAAATGTTTGAGGTCATTCTTGATCCAGACCCTGGCTGAAATCAGCCTTTTCTCCTGTCCATAGGTTTCAGATAGAGTTAGATCTACTGCAATCGCATCTGACCACTCGTCAGCTGTTGTCATCCTGCCGTCTACGACCACAGGCTGAGTCATCCAGCCGCTGGATATAGTCGGGGGCGGTTGTGCGTTCACATGATTTGTCATCTGAGCGCCGGTCAACATGGCCAGCAGAAGAATCACAGACCTTGCGAGCAAGGCGACGGTTCTTCTTCCCATCTGGCTCACTCAATGCCTTGTTGTCTTTGAGCGCAAATAATACTCATCAAGGATTACTAGACGGAAGACTTATCAAGGTTATGGTCCAACTCTACCCAGAACAGTTTTGTTCAGAGAAGATGGGGGCTCCTCAACTACAGCGAAAATTGAAGCCCAGCTTGTCATAACTCGACACTTGCTTGAGGAGGCCAAGTCACTCGGGATCGATGTAGCTAGATTTGAGAAAAAGCTGTCCGACCTAGAAAAGCTAAGGCCAAAGAATCTTGGGACTTCGATTGCGTCTCTTATGAGCGATCTATCACAGACAATCGAAGAATCCAAACGCGCAGAAGAGATAGAATCTGCCTCTATGACGGCGAAGGCAGAAAGTCAACTCACCGAGCTTCGCAGTCTTCTAGAGGAAGCTAGATCACTCGGAGTCGATGTGTCGAGATTCGAAACAGAGTCCTCCAAGTTTGAAAAATCATTGGTGGAATCAAGGGCTGAGACAACTAAGCTCAAGTGGCTCCTAGATTCGCTTGATACGCTCATAGCCGGATTGTCAGAGGCTGTGGAGTCGTCTAAGCGCGAGCTGGACAGAGAACCTACATCGCTCGAAGCTGAGGTCTACGAGTACCTTATGAAGCATGGAGGCATGAGCGTTTCCGCTTACTCCAAGGAACATGACATAACAGAGGAAAAGACTAAGAAGGCGATCGATAGGCTGGTTGAACTGGACATGATAGAAGTCCGGGAGAGGTAAGTAATGGAAGAGAGCCAAGCAGAGGAGATTGTCAAGGAGTACCTACTCTCCCAAGAATGTCCTAAGAGTTTCCAAAAAGAGATCGAGCGTGAAGCAAGGATGCTGAGTGGAGAGAAACCGACCTACAGGTTCCTCTCCATCGCCCTGCCCATACTTGCAGGGTTCCTAGTTTCGGTCGCAACTGAGATTTGCGCGAAGAAGACAGCCAAACTTACCCAGGATGCCGCTGAGAAGATTGCTGCAATACTGAGAAAGAAGTTCATTGGGGAAAGGGTTAGGACAGAGGAGGATAGAACCATCCTTGAGAGGAAGCTCCCGAGCGAGGAAGAAACCAGGAGATATGGCAGGTTCGTCTATTACACCTTAACTAGAGCACCGGTGGTGAGCTATTCTCAAGTGCTCGAAAGCGCTGATAGGGAGGTCCATGAGTACCTCAAAGCAGAGCTTGGGCTCGACGTTTCGAACGTGCAGATTACCGTGTGTGACCTCAAGAACTTCATAGACCAAGTCTATGAAGGCAGAAGCGTAGACTTCGAGAAGACAGAGATATACAGGATGCTGGAGGAAGGCGATATCCGAGTTGAGAACTTCCTCTCCGCATTCACAGATCCAAGCAAAGGCGTCGCGATACTGATCGACCCTGAAAAGGCAAGACAGTACCCAGAACTCTCAGACTTCTTCTCAGTGAACTACGCACGCCTCGCGAATATACTTACTCATGAAAAATATGGACACGGCTTCTTCTTTGACCAAACAGCCCTCGGAAGAATCTTGGCGAACTACGGTTTCTTCAAACGTGAACTCGTCTCTGAGCTTCCGGAAGAGGATATGGGAAGAAGAATCTTAGCGATGAAGCTGGAGCCTCTGTACTACTCCAGCCTCATACCAAGCGAAGGATTCGCCGTCTGGCTGCAGAAGAAGGTCATAGGCGAACTGTCGAGAAGACACCCAGAACAAAGCCAATCCTTGAGCAGCGAAAGAACCGAGATGTTCCAGCTCATAGGTCAAAAAGCCGACCCATTCTCCAGGGATAGAAACGACTACTTTGAAGAGTTCTTCACTGGATCCGTCAACCCTTACAGCCTAGGCTTCAGTCTCTGCGAGATGGTTGAAACAAACTTCGGGCCGGCATGTGTTCCTAGGCTCCTTGAGATCGCAGCAAACATCAAGTTCACCCTAGACTTCAAGTACGCGAGCAGAGAGGAGATAATCCATGCGTTGAAAGACAGCCGCCTTAGGTGCGATAAGAGATTCGAGAACATCTCACATCTGAAGCCTCCATCCGACTTCGTTTACAACAGCATCTTCACGTTTGAGAATCTTGTAAAGAAAGAGCTGGGCTATTCCATACCTAAGAGGACCGTGACCATAGCACCCTAGGGTTTCAGGGCCCAGATGGGCGAGCCTGCCAGTAGCACCTTCTTTCTAACCCGTGCGTTATCGAGGGTCAAGCTCCCGCCGGGCCCGCCACTTTCTAAGTGTCAACACCTTCGTCTCAACCATCGCCCAAAGGTCCTGTGCGATTTGAAGGAAAAGAAGCAATTAAGACACTATTGGATAATGCAGATAGCTATGATTTGAGAAAAAGTGCGCCAAGTCTTGCAAACCGAGATATTTTGCTGATTGGTGGATTGGACGATGTGATTACGACAATCGAAAATCACCTATTACCTTTGTACCACACTTTAAGAAAAGAGGGAGCCCAGAATCTTCAATGCATCGTTTATCAAACAGACCATTCCTTTAAGAACGTTCGAGACCAATTAGCTGAGCAAATAATAGACTGGATAAGGTCGCAGAGTGAATGCAGCTAAAGAACGCAAATCAGCGTTACATAGCTCTAACTCGGCGCATCAGCTTGATGCAAAATTCAGGTTCCATTGATCAATAAGAGCCCTTGACAGATATGAATTTCGACACGTGTTCAAGCATAATCGTGTTAACCGAAGCGATTTTGCACCATCCTAGCTCGGTTGTCTTCGCGGAACGTGTATCTGATCCACGCGATATCGCTTGTCAAGACTCCATTCGACTGACGATTATAACATGCGCGTGGCAAAGTTGGTTTCATCCGCTTGCCGATGCCCTAGCCGTGAAAGGATTCACTTAATTTATTAATTGCATACCACCCGGCCCACTTCCGATGCTTTCTGCAGGATAGCTAGGGCATCTTTTGAGGTGGTTTCGAACCCGTTTGGGTTCGAATCCCGGCGGCCGCACTACTCCAGCGGCCAGAAGAACCTCCAAGCTGCCATTTGCTTCATCCCAGAAATTCCCCCTAGGTGCAGCAGCAAGAGTTCGATCTCCCGGAACCCGCCAGGATGACTCATTCCAGTTTGGCTTTATTTCCCTCATTTTACGGGGCCAATCTGTGGCAATTGGGACAGACCAGTAGGTTGGGTCCTGGAAGAGGCTGGCCACAATGCCCGCACCTCAATATCCGCCCTTCCCGTGAAGCTAAGACTTCGTTTGCTCGTCTTTCCAAGGGTACAGGTTCAAAGGTCGGTATACCTCTCCGGATGCGGACACGATCTCCTTCAGGCGTCGGCGAAGTAGGTTTTTCACGTCGCCTGGCGGAAGGACGCGGAAGATACTCATAAATCGACTCGTAATGCTTCTGTAGGAACATTCCTCTATCCTTGCCCTTCTCCGTTAGCCTGTAAAGGAATTGATGCCCTTCCCTTCTCCTCTCAAGGAGCCCCTGCCTAAAGTACCGAAAAAGCCTCATGGAAAGAGCCTTCTCGCTAGGCAGCTTGCCCTCAAGAAACTCCAATGTCCTCCCCTGCCCTACAAGAATAGGAACCGCCTCCCCTGCTGTATAGGAAAGATAACCTCTAACCGAGAACCAGCCCTCAGGAGCAAACAACAATGTATCAGCTTTCACAGCAGGAGGTCTTAAGGAAGGCTCCAAGGACTCCATGGGCAACGCTATCCAAATCACTGGCATATACGAAGGATGCTACTAATAGGTAGGTAACACCTCAAGATGTTACCTTGCGCACGGCTATCTCGCCTAATTAGATATGAAGTCGTCAGATCAGTATGCGAAGGTGACCCAACGGACAACTATGACCCAGAGTCGACGCTTCCTCTCGCTCACACAGCAGGTTCTATGTAGTTTTCGAAAGTGGACGGGCGACAATGACCATCATCTTGCTACTGTCTGTGAATCTTTCTTTCTCATGCCCTCCGTACCACTCTACAATCTCAAACCCACCTTCCACTAGAAGACGTTTAACAGAGTCTGGATCGTGGACATAGAGTTCGCCCCCTTCGTGGTACCGTTTCAGCATTCGGCCACCTTCGTAAAGCTCATACCAGAGATCCATTGACATGCACCTCTTTTCCACAATAGTTTTGTGAAAGCCGAGACGAACGACAGTTCTACGATCATTGAGGGCCTTTCGTTCCACGAACCAACCGCTGCTCGCCTCGATCTTGGGCACATGAGCGAGATCAAAGGCAAATAGGCCATCCGATGTAAGATGTCTGAGAACGCATCTCAAGGTCGAGACTTGATCGTTCCGAGTGACGAGGTGATCGAAGCTGAAACTCGGAAAGTACACCAAACCAAACCGCTCAGAGAGATTGAATTCCCGAACATCTCCGTGCTCGAGGCGGACGCGGCTCCAAACATCCTGCTTTTCCTTTGCAAGCTTCGTCTTCGCCGCTCTAAGCATGTGTGGAGAGTTGTCGATCCCCCAGACCTCGACACCAGCTCGGGCGAGCTGAACAGCGAGGCGAGCAGTACCCACGCCCAGCTCAAGGGCCTTCCCACCTTGCTTCTTAGCAAGGTCTAGGTAGAAGCCTACGTCTTGCTTCTCACCGAAGAGGTCGTAGTATTTCTCTGCTCCTTCCCGATACGTCATTTAATCACGTCTCTCACAAGTGATCTCTGATCCTGATTTTAAGCAAATGGTGGAATCGCTTTGCCGTCTGGGCCGGCGATCCCTATGGCGCAGAAACAGCAACAGAGTGACCGTGCTTAGCCTTTGTCTTGATAAGTCCGACCAGAGATTGGTCTTGGCAGAGGCTTGTGTACGATGAAGGTAGTCTCTGAGCAGATCTCTTTGAAGACTAAGGGCGAGGTCGACATGGTCGACATCACCCCCAAAGTTATGGGCGTAGTTGAGAATAGGCAGATCAAAAATGGTATAGCCATAGTGTTCGTGCCCGGCTCCACAGCGGCAGTCACAACAATCGAGTACGAACCCGGCCTGCTGACAGATTTCCCCTCTATGCTTGAGAAGACAGCGCCAAGAAACGCGGTCTACGAGCATGAGAAGCGTTGGCATGACGGAAACGGGCACTCGCATGTCAGAGCATCGCTGATAGGGCCTTCTCTAACGGTTCCGATCAAGGACGGGAAGCTCACTCTTGGAACTTGGCAGCAACTAGTGCTAGTTGAACTTGACACGCGAAGCCGATCGAGGGAGCTTATCGTCCAGATCATGGGTGAGTAGGAACCAATAGGTCCTGACAGGGGCCAGGCTCCTTGGCGGATGAACATCTCATATATGCTATCAATAGCCTAAGAGAGGAGAATTAGCCTCAGGGGATGTCTGCATGACTGACCGTATGCAATACCTGAAAGAACATACGCGCTCGTGGCTCGAAGCGGCAATACTGTGCCTAGAAACTCAGGCCGATGAAAAGACAAAGAAGACATTACTCGAATCCTGCGGCCGGGCTTGCGCCCGACTCAGCTCTGCTGCCAAGGACGCGAAAGCCATCAAGGACAGTGGCAAGAAAATCGACGAGCTGTTGGACAAACTGAGCCGGATCACCTCAGGAAAGCTCAGCTGGCAAAGGGACGGCGAGATGATCCGCGTCGTCTACAAGAAATGCTTCTGTCCCTTAAGGAGTGGGGGACTTGTGAAGTCACCAACCTTCTGCAACTGCTCTACTGGCTGGCTTAAAGAGATCTTCGAGACTGCTTTGGGAAAACTTGTGAACGTAAAACTCGAGCAGACGATCGGCCAAGGCGGCCAAGTCTGCACATTCAGCATTAGATCCTAGAAGACACTCCTCAAGCATGAATCAGGGTCCAAAAAGTTGGGGGAGGGGGGCCCTCACAAATTGTATACACTTGCGTGCCCCCTCTATGCCTGAGATACCTTATGAGGGGCCTTTCGCCCTGTCTGCTCTAGCTGAAGAATAGTACAGGGCTAACATACTCTTGGTATTGGCTCTCCTATCGGTTTCTCAATGACCCTGGTGCCGCCTACCTTCGTCTTGAGTAAGACGTACCCCGGATGTTCCACCTTGACCTCTCCGACGATGGTTGCCTCTCGCCCATATTCAGTTCCTTGGATTGCTTCCAACGTCTCTTCGGCAACCTCCTCCGAGACACAGACTACAGCTCGACCCTCACACGTGATCTCATAGGGGTCTAGTCCCAGCATCTCAGACGCAGTCCTGACGCTTTCCTTCACCAGCACTTGATCTTGATCCAGCCATACGCTAACTCCTGACCTCGCAGCGATGTCGTTCAGAGCAGAAGCGAACCCCCCTCTTGTGGGATCCTTCATAGCCGTCACACCTCCCGGAGTAAGTGCGGCCTGAATAGTCTTCCATATTGGGGCTACATCTGAGCGAAGGTCCATTTCCAGCCTGAACTGCTCTCTGGCAGAGAGCAGAGCTATACCATGGTCGCCTATCGAGCCAGTCACTATCACCTTGTCGCCTGGCTTCGTACCGCTGTCCAAAACGACGGCGCCCTTTCTCGCAAGCCCTATCCCACATGTGGCAATGACTATCTGATCGAGACTGCCTTTCGGCATCACCTTGAAATCTCCACCTATGACTGCAACGTCTATCTCTCTCGCTGCCTCCTCCATAGACTTCGTGATTCGCCCCAGATCAGAGAAACTGAAACCCTCCTCGACCATTATGGAGTCAAGGATGGCAACTGGTTTGGCTCCCATCATAGCGAGGTCGTTAGTGGTTCCAGAAATCGAAAGCCTTCCTATGTCCCCTCCCGGGAAGAAAATGGGGCTCACTGTGTGCCCGTCCATCGAGGTGACAACCTCGTACCCGTCTAGCCTGAGCGACGAGCCGTCGTCAAGTTCATCGATCCCAATGCCATCGAGAGCTCTGCGCAAAGAGAAGGCCGGAATGACCATCTTCCTAATCACTTCATCCATCAGTGCGCCACCGGCGCCGTGAGATAACTTCAGGAACTCGCCCACCATGGCCTATCAACTGTACTCGGTGATTCTGACACTGCAAGAATATGAGTTTCACGACAGAGAGGCTTGCCCAAGCTGGCCTCAAGCAAGGGTTCGAAGGGCCCACATAGCCATGAAGGAACATCGATATAGTTCAGAGGTGGGCTAAAGTGTTTGTGCTGAGGCTCGGTGTGGCTGAATTGAAAAGAATCACTGTGGTAGTCACAGATAGGCTCTACGACAAATTGGAGTACCTACGACGATATTGGGGAATGGACTCTTGGGCGAAAGTCCTAGAGAACCTCGTAAAGATAACTGAGTCATTAATGAGTGAAGATTCAAGATAGACAGAGTTAAGCCGGATTTGGTTTGAGTCAAAGGCCGATTTGTTCTTCCTTCTTGGAATGCTCGGAAGGTATATTAGCTGCTCAACTGCAAACTTCCGCCGAATCGAGGTATGATGCGTGCCCCAATGGCATGGAGATCTCAGGAAGCGAAAACCTACTGGCGGCAGAAAAAGGGCGTTCAGGGGAAAAAGGGCATACGAGATGGGCAGTGAACCCACTACAACACTTGTGGGTGAACCAAGACT